>JAABUN010000402.1_pt1 | contig 113922 bp, 114 predicted proteins | sample 5559311 | NCBI WGS metagenome assembly JAABUN01 (sample SAMN10711877, study PRJNA513370) | rock metagenome | isolation source: Antarctica rocks | place: Antarctica: Victoria Land, Siegfried Peak sud | reverse complement strand
AGGGGCCACGGGCATCCACGCCGGTCACCGACAACCGCGAGTCCGCGGCTACGGGATCAACTCTTGACGACGACGACGTCCTTGTTGAACCAGATCGGCAGCGCGCCGGTCCAGGCCCCCTGCTTGGTGCCCTTGAGGTAGGGCTTCTGCAGGAACATGGTCACGGCGTTGCCGAGCGGGACACAGACCGCATCGTTGAGCAGCAGCTCTTCGCCCTGGTGGTACAGTTGCTCCGCTTTCTCCTTGTCCTGCTCGACATCAGCCTGGGTCATCAGCTCATCGAATTTCTTGGCATCGGCGCCGGGATCGAAGCCACCCTTGGCCGGCAGATCAGCCTTCCAGTTGAAGACGCCCTTCATGTACGGGCCATCGGTGCGGAAGACCTCGCTCATCAGCTGTGCGCTCTCGGTGATGTTGCCCCACCACTGGACGTCGAACTGGAGGCCACCTTGCTCCTTCTTAAGGTCGTCAATCTGATCGAGCGTCTTGGAGGTGTCGTGCTCGATCTTGACGCCAATTGCCTGTTCGATCAGCTGGAGCAACGCCTTCCAGCGGTTGATCTCGTCCGGGGCGTCACCTGAGCCTTCGTAGTAGGTGATCGGCGGTAGTCCTTTGCCCTCGGGATACCCGGCGTCCGCAAGAAGCTTCTTCGCCTCGTCCGGGTTGTACTTGAGCCCCTCCGGCGACTGGTAGGTGGTATTGGCACTCACGATCGGTGGCGTGAACACCTCGGCCGGCGACCAGGTGCCCTGCCAGATCTCAATGCCCCATTTGTCGCGGTCAACCGCCATGCCGAACGCCCGGCGGACGCGGACATCGTCGAACGGTGGCTTGGTGAAGTCCATCCCGATCCATCGCACGGACCCCGAAACGTCGAGCTTGACGATCTCCTTCGCGAGGACAGGGTCCTGCTCGGCCGCGGCCTTGAGCGACAGGGGGAGATCGCTGATGACGCCCTGGTCCGCCTTGTACAGGTTGAAGGACGTGCTCTCGGCGGTAGGCCCGGTGACGATCGGCCAGACGATCTTGACGATCGAGGGCGAGTTGCCACCGTAGTGGTTCGGGTTCGGCTCCATCACGAACTGGGTGCTGGGATCGAACTCCGTGTAGCGCCACGGACCGGTGCCCGCGTCCTTCAGGACGAAGTCTGTGTCGCCATACTGCTTCACCATCTCCGTGTCGACGACATCCCAGACGAATGCCGCCATATAGGAGAGGAAGAAGTTGTACGGCTTGTTGAGCGTCACCTCGACGGTCGCATCGTCGACGGCGCGGACCCCAAGATCCTGACTCTTGCCATCGATGAAGTCCTGGTATCCCTTGATGTGCTCCATAAAGTGGGCCATCGGGGCCAGGTTCTTGGGGTCGAGCGCGCGCTTCCAGGAGAGAATGAAATCGTTCGCGACCACCTGTCGCCCGTTCGCGAACTTCGCATCCGGGCGAATCTTGAAGGTGTAGACGAGACCGTCCGGGCTCTTCTCGTAGCTCTCGGCGAGGTCCAGCTCGACCTTGGCCGTCTCGGTGTAGCGGACGAGCCCACCCCAGACGTTCGGGAACGAGATCCAGAATGGCCCCCAGTTGATGGTGCGGTGTGGATCGAGGGTCACGCCCTGCCCGAACGGATTGAACGGCACCTGAATCGTGACGTTCTCGTCGATCGCCGCGTCCTGGGCGGCAGCGACGGATGCGCGCGACACTGACGCCGCGGACGCTGGCTGCGCGCCGAAGCGGGCGGTCGCGACTGCGCCAGCAGTAATCGCCGACCAGCGAATCATGTCGCGCCGGGAAACGCTCGGTGCGCCTCGTCGCAGCGCCTGCGACAGCCGCTCAAGGTCGTTGCGGTCACGTTCCGCGTGCGAGCGATCGTTCTGACCATCAGCCATGGTTCATCCCTCCTGTTGTGGTCGAGTTGGCCATCCTGTCTGGGATCGCCTACGTCTTCACCGGAACGACGGTTCGCCATCGCGGTCGCGTCGAACCAGGTCGTAACTCATGCCCTCTTGCGTCCTCCTTTCGCGGGCGACCCTGCGCCCGCACGGCGATCCGATAGATGCCTCGTTGCGTCACCGTTCTCCTGCACCGGACCCGTTGCCGTTTGGCCGGTTGCCGAATCCATGGATGGCGTGGCGCCGTCGCCCATCGCGCCAGGTGGTGAAGCGTCGGAGGACCGGCGCCTCATGAGTTGATGCCAGTCGTAGCTATGCTTCGCGAGATTGAGCACGATCGCCGATTCGACCCGTTCGACCCCTTCAATCTCTGCAAGATCCCGCGTGACGAACGTATGAAGGTGGGCGGTATCGTGAAAGTAGGCTTCGAGCATCAGGTCGTACGGACCCGTCGTGGCCGCCACCCATCGTGCTTCCTGCAGCGCCGATACCGCCTCCGCGACCTGATGACTGCGAGCGATGTCGATCGAGAGCCCCATGATGACGTGGACCGGGAGCCCCAGCTTTTGACTGTCGGCGACCGCGACGATCCGGATGAAGCCGTCCCGCAGCAAGCGATCGATCCGGCGACGTACCGTCGACTCAGTGAGACCCAGTGTCCGCGCGATCCCAGATGTGGACTGGCGCCCGTCCTCTTGCAGCTGCCTGATGACCTCGATGTCCATCTCATCCAGTTCGAGATGAGCGTCCGTCGACATCCTCGTCACCGCCGTCTACCACAATATCGCTGAAACTCGTCACGTAGCCTAGCATAGAAGGACGAAATCCGGCAGCATCAAGCCGATACGCGAGATATTTTGCAGCAGCCGATATGGTTGCCACATAAATCGTGAGCGGCTGCTGGCTGTTCAGCACAGGGCTCGTGAGGTGATATGCGGCCGGCGCGCGCTGTGGGCGAGCGACTCAGCGCCTCGTCACTCCGACGGGGTCAGCCGCGCTGTCGAGTTGCTCGGCGTAGTGGCAAGCGGCCAGGTGGCCAGGAGTGATCTCGCGCAGCGGTGGCACCTGCTCGGCGCAGCGGTCGGTCGCGTACGGGCAGCGGGTCCGAAACCGGCAGCCCGAGGGTGGGTTGATCGGACTTGGCGGCTCGCCAGGAATGATCGTGCGGGGACGGCGCAGGCGTGGATCGGCGACCGGTGCGGCGGCCAGCAGCGCTCGCGTATACGGGTGCAGGGGTCGAGCATAGAGTGACCGGGTCGGCGCGCGCTCGACGATAACCCCGAGATACATGACGGCGACCTCGTCGGCGATGTGACGCACCACCCCGAGGTCGTGGCTGATGAAGAGATAGGCCAGACCGCGCTCCTCGCGGAGACGCGTCAGCAATTCCAGAATCTGTGCCTGAATCGAGACGTCGAGGGCGCTGACGGGCTCGTCGGCGACGATCAGGGAGGGGTTGACCGCCAGTGCCCGGGCAATCCCGACCCGCTGGCGCTGTCCGCCGGAAAGCTCGTTCGGATAGCGGTTGGCCTGGCGCCGGCTCAGCCCGACCGTGTCCAGCAGGTCGCCGACGACCCCGGCACGTCCCCCCCGCGGCGCGATCTTGTGGAAGGCGAGCGCCTCGTCGAGCGTCTGGCCGATGGTCATCCGTGGGTTGAGCGACGAGTTAGGGTCCTGAAAGACGATCTGCAGCTCACGTCGCCGCGCGCGCATCCCTTCCACATCGTCCGGGTCGATCAGATCGCCATCCACCCGAATCTCACCGGCCGTCGGGTATTGCAGAAAGAGGACGCAGCGGCCGGTCGTCGTCTTCCCGCACCCACTCTCGCCGACCAGCGCCAGCGTTTTCCCGCGCGCGATCGTGAAGTCGACCCCATCCACCGCGCGGATGCTCGTCCGCGGCACGCCTCGCCAGCGATCGATCGGTCCCCGACGAATCGGGTAGTGCTTGACGAGACCGCGCACGTCGAGCAGCGGTGAGGTTGACGTCATGGCCGTGCCGTCCCCGCGACATCACTCGGCGCGGGCGACCGCAGGAACGCCTTCTTTCCGGCAAAGTGGCAGGCCGTCCGGTGGTCGGGTGCGAGGTCGCGCAGGGCCGGTTCCTGGTCGATGCAGACCTGCTCCCGATACGGACAGCGGGGGTGAAAGCGACATCCCGGTGGAGGGTTGGTCATATCGGGGGGGCCGCCCTCGATGGGTCGCGGCGCGACGTCGTCCAACCCGGCGCGGGGGATCGCGTTCAGCAGGCCGATCGTATATGGGTGCTGCGGATCGGCAAACAATGTCTCGACCGGGGCGTACTCGACGATCTGGCCGGCGTACATCACTGCGACGGTGTCGCACATCTCTGCCACCACGCCCAGGTCGTGGGTGATCAGGAGAATGCTCATCCCGAATTGCGCCTGCAGATCGCGGAGCAGGGCGAGAATCTGGGCCTGGATGGTGACATCGAGCGCGGTGGTCGGTTCGTCGGCGATCAGCAGCTCCGGTTGTGAGGAGAGCGCGATCGCGATCATGACGCGCTGTCGCAGCCCACCGGAAAGCTGATGCGGGTAGGCATCGTATCGTTGCTCGGGACCGGGGATGCCAACCAGGCGAAAGAGCTCGACCACCCGAGCGCGTGCCGCGGCGCGACCGACGCCCTGGTGACGGCGGATCGCCTCCGCGACCTGCTCGCCAGCGGTGTAGAGGGGGTTGAGAAAGGTCATCGGGTCCTGGAAGATCATCGAGACCCTGCCGCCACGGAGCCGCTGCATCTCTGCTTCGCTCAGCCGCAACAGGTCCTGGTCATGGAACAGGATGCGGCCGGCCGCGTATCGCCCCGGAGGGGAGGGAACGAGGCGCATGATCGAGCGGGCCGTGACGCTCTTGCCGGAACCTGATTCGCCAACCAGACCAACCGTCTCACCGGGACGGATCGTCAGATTCAGCCCGTCGACGGCGCGCACATCCCCCATCCGTGTCGCAAACGCCGTCTTCAGCCCCTCGATCCGGAGCAAGGGCGGGGCGGTCGCATTCATCGCTGCGCCTGCCGCGGGTCGAGGACGTCACGCAGCCCGTCGCCGAGCAAGTTGAAGCCAAGAACGGCAAGCACGATCGCGAAGCCGGCGGCCAGCGCGACGTGCGGCGCGGTGAGCAGCACCAGCTGCCCTTCCGAGAGCATGCCGCCCCAATCAGGCGTCGGCGGGCGGACGCCAAGACCCAGAAACGACAGGGCGGCGAGATCGAGCAGCGCGTAGGCGATATCGAGCGACGACACGACGATCACCGGCGAGAGGCAGTTCGGGAGGATATGACGGAAGACGATCCGTCCCTGGCCATAGCCCATGGCGAGCGCCGCTTCGGTATAGGTCATCTCTTTCTGGACGAGCGTGACGCCTCGCACGACGCGGGCGATGAACGGGACATAGAGCACGCCGAGCGCGATCGCGGCATTGGTCAGCGATGGACCGAACGCGGCGACCACGGCGAATGCTAGGAGCAGCGGCGGGAACGCGAGCAGCATGTCCCAGACGCGCGTGACCAGCTCATCGACCCATCCGCCACGGTAGGCCGCCCAGACGCCGAGCGGCACGCCGATGATCTCGGAGATGAGCACCACCAGCAGGGCGCCGCCGATCGCGCTGCGCGTGCCGAAGATGAGGCGACTCAGGACATCGCGCCCGTTCTTGTCGGCGCCGAGAAGATAGTGCGTTCCTGGCGCCGCGAGGCTGTCGGCCAGCTCCCCGTCGTTCGGATCGCTCGGCGCGAGCAAGGGCGCCAGGAGCATGAGGAGCAGCAGCAACAGCACGATGCCGCCGCCGATCATCGCCTTGGGGTTGCGGCGGAGCCGCCAGAGAAACATCGACCAGGAGGACGGAGCGTCCGCCATCGGCGTCGTCAGCGTCCCCTGGATCGCATCGACCGCCATACGCTACGTCCGCCCGCCATAGCGGACACGGGGATCGACCACGCCATAGAGTACGTCGACCACGAGATTGATGGTGATGAAGACAGCCGCCAGAAAGATCGTCGCCCCCTGAACCACCGGGTAATCACGGACCTGGACCGCGTCGACCAGCAGCGACCCGAGACCGCCGAGACCGAAGGTCTGCTCGACGAGCACCGCGCCGACGAGCAGGAACCCGAACTGCAGCCCGGCGACCGTGATGATCGGCACCAGGGCGTTGCGAAGCGCGTGCTTGAGGACGACCAGCCGTGCGGGAAGCCCTTTGGCGCGGGCAGTCTCGATGTAGTCCTGGGTGAGTGCCTCGACCATCGCCGAGCGCGTGATCCGGGTGGTGATCGCGGCGAGTGAGATGCCGAGGGTCAGCGACGGCAGGAGGAGGTGCTTTAGCTCGTCGAAGCCGCCGTCGCCCGCGCCGAGAGCCGGCAACCAGGCCAGCTTGTAGGCAAAGAGCAGTATCAGCAAAATCGCCGTGAAGAAGACCGGCGACGACGCCCCGACCAGCGCGAAGACGCTCGCCGCCACGTCGATCCAGGTGTTGCGCTTGACCGCGGAGATGATCCCGAGCGGCACCGCGATCAGCAGCGAGATAATGAAGCTATAGAGTCCCAGCTTCATTGTCAGAGGCAGCCGTTCCAGGATCAGCGTCCGCACCTCGGTCCGCTGCCGGTAGGAGCGGCCGAGATCGCCATGGGCGAGATCGCGCACCCACAGTCCGTACTGGACCACGACCGGTCGATCGAGCCGGTAGGCATGCCGGATATTCTGGAGATTTGCCTGACTGATCCGCTGACCCCCGACCATGATCCGGGCAGGATCGCCGGGGATGAAATGGACGAGAAAGAAGATCACCGACGTGATGACGAACATCAGCGGCACCAGCGTCGCAAGGCGCGTCGTCACCAACCGGATCACCGGCGCTTCCCTCGGTGAGCGCCCTTCTGGATCATCAACCCCGCCCTCCAGTTCGTCCATGCCCGGTCGTGGCAGCCCACGGCGCCGCCCCGACGAGATGGAACTTCACCCCGAGTGCCGGACGCGTCGCAGGCTGACCGCCAATAGGCCCGCCGCTGGCTAGTCATCGGGGCGACTGGTGCGCCGTCCGGTCGCCCCTCCGTGACTCATTCACGGTCCGACGGCGAAGCCGTCATCTCCCGTGGCGCGGGGCGGGAGGATCGCCGCCCATCCCGGCGGATGACCCCTTCCCCACCCCAACCGATCAGGCCACAGACCTCGTCGCGTCGCCTCTCGATCACGCCTCGGCAGGTTCGAGATCACGGGTGAACCCGTCCCAGTACCAGAGCGCGGTCACCTGGTAGCCGGTCAGCCCCTTCGTCACCGGTAGATACCACTTGAAATGCTCGAAGAAGATCCAGGGCTGGGCCGCCGAGATCGTCTTCTGGGCGTCGACCAGCAGTTGCCGTCGCTTCTCCGGGTCGAGCTCCTCCTCGGATGCGTCGAGCGCGGCATCGACCGACTCATCTTTGTAGTAGGCGTGATTGTTCTGCGGCGGGAAATTCTTTGAGGAGAAGAGTGGAATCAGGTTGCCGGCGGCGTCGGGGAAATCCGACCCCCACTGGAACGACATCATCCCCTCGTAGTCGCCGGCTTGCTGCAGCGTGATGATGTCGGCGTAGGGGAGCTGGTCGATCTCGACCTCGATCTTCAGCTCCTTGAGCGCTTCCTGGACGGCGATCGCCTGCGGCACCCAGATGTCGCTCGGCGCGATCACCGAGAGTTTGGTCTTGAAACCGTTTGGCTGGCTCGATGCGGCCATCAGCTGCTTGGCCCGCTCCAGGTCGTAGGGGATCGGCTCCAGTTCCTTGGCGGCGCTGCCCGGCATATCGGGGGGAACGGGGGTGTTGCGCGAGCGGACGCCCGTCTCCTTGACGATGTTGGTCATGATCGCGTCGATATCGACCGCGTAGTTCACGGCCTGCCGGATCTTGAGGTCATCGAACGGCGGTTTATCGGTCCGAAGGACGAGACCGTTGATGGTGTAGCCGACGACCTCCTGAAAGGTCGTGGTATCGAACCCCTTGACCACGTCGATCTGATCGGGCGGCACGGCGGTCATGGCGTTGATCTCGCCGTTCTTCAACGCCGTGACCCGGGTCGTGCCCTCTTCGATGATCTTGAAGATGACGGTATCGAAGGCGGGCTTTCCTTCCTGCCAGTACTCGGGGTTCTTCTTCAGCTCGATCTCGCTCCCGGCGTCCCATTTCACGAAGGTGTAGGGACCGGTGCCGATCGGGTTGCGGAGAAGGTCGAGACCGAACTTATCGATCGCCGCCTTGGGGATGACATGGCCGGCGGTCGTCGCCGGCACATACTGGAAGAGGGCGCTGGCAGTCTTGAGCTTGATCGTGATCGTCTTGTCATCGGTGCGCTCGACGGTCGCACCCGGGGTGTCATACATCCAGGCGAGCGGACCGGCGACCTCCGCGTCCCGGACCCGCGCGATCGAGGCGACCACGTCGTCGACCGTGACCGGTGACCCATCGTGGAACGTCAACCCCTGGCGCAGTGTGTAGATGTAGGTCAGCGCGTCGGGCTGCTCCCATTTTTCCGCCAGCAGCGGCTGCAGCGCGCCTTTGGCGTCGAACATCAGCAGTCCCTCGGAGATCTGGCAGACCACCGGATTCGCCGTGAAGTCGTACGAAAGCGCTGGCTCCAGCCCGCGGACATCACCTTCCAGTCCAAAGGTCAGGGTGCTAGCGTTCTGCTGCAGCAACGAGAGACCGGGCAGGAAGGGACGCGCCTCGGCGGTCGCGCCGCCCGCGAGCCCGACCGCGGCCGCCGCTCCCGCCGTGGCGGAGAAGCGGAGAAAGCCGCGTCGGCTCATCGCCTGCGCGCGGAGCTCGTTCAGATAGGCAGCCATCTGCTGGTCGAACGCCTGCCCGGGATCGAGGTCGTGCTGGTCGGTGCGGTCGGGGATGTTCTTCGCCATGGTTCGCTCCTCCATCCGCCTGGTCGTGCCCGGCGCGCGCCGGGTGCGCCGAACGATGCCCCGCGGACACCGCCGGGACCATCGTTGCCCCTACGTCGACGACGACGCGGCGCTGTTGAGCGTGCGTGTGTCCGCCATCATAGTCCATCTCTCGTGGACACCGCGCGGTCGGATGACCGACGGCAGCGGGTGGGAGATCAGGCCAACAGATCGTCACGATTGGCCGCATCGCAGGCGATAGCAAGGTCGCAGGCGAGCTCGCTGATGTGATCGACGACATCGTGATCGACCAGATCGAGGTTGTCGCCGGGCTGATGGTATTCATCGTAGGGCCAGACGACGAAGACCATGTTCGGGATGCCCTCCTCATGGAACGGGAAGTTATCGACCGCCCGGCGAGGAGGGATGAAGGTGATCTCCGCGAATCGCTCCCGTGTGCCGGCCCGGTCCATTGCGGCCTCCACCTCCCGCCGAAGCCCGTCCCTGGCGACCATGCAGAGCAGGGTGTTTCCCACCCCGACCGTGTCGAGGTTGAGGTTGGCGACCACCTGACCGAGGGTGCCGCGTGTCTTCCGGTCGGCGACGTACCAGCTCGACCCGAGCAGGAAATACTCCTCGCCGCCAAAGGCAGCGAAGATGAAGGTCTTCTCGAGTGTTCCCCGTGCAACCAGCCGGGCGGCGACATCGTAGAGGCATTGCGTCCCCGACGCATTGTCAATGGCCCCCGGCGCCCCAGGCGCCGTATCGATATGGGAGGAGACGACGATCTCGTCGCTCGACCGGCCCGGCAGGCGCGCCAGCACGTTGTGGCTGGTCAGTCCCGGAACGTAGCGACCAGCGGTCTCGACCGTCACCTGGATCGTCGTCCCGGCCTCCAGCCAGGCATCGAGTTGCTTCGCATCTTCATGCCCGATATTGACCGTCGGTTCCATGAAGATGCGATCCGGGTAGACATCGGGCATCGGGATCGCGTGGCCATCGACATGACCGAGCAGAAAGGCGACCTCCGCACCCGTGCCGTCGACCACCGCGTATTTGGGCCACTCAAAGAAGCCGGGGCAGATGTAAGCCGTGCCAATCTTGACGAGACGCCCGCTGACGCCGCCCGGTGGGGTGGAGTCGGTGTAGGCCATCGATCCCGCCCGCAGCTCCCGCTGGTCGGGCGCCGAAAGGGTGACTCGCGCCGGGGTGGTCTGCTCCCAGCCGACGAACTTGAACGGCTGCAGCCACGCCTCCAGACCGAGTCCCTGGAGTTGCTCGATCAGATAGGATGCCGCCGTGGTCTCGGCCACTGTGCCGGCCACGCGCGGCCCGAACCCGGCGAGCCGGTCGATCACCGCATGGCGGGTCGCGATCCCGTCGCTCATCACGCCTCCCCTCGCTCATCGTCGCCTCTGGCATGCACGATCACCATCGCGTCATCCCGCGGCAACAGTCGTCGTCTCAATCTCGTTTCGTGCCCGGGGCTCATGGTAGCGAATCGCCACTTGGGGTGCTTGCCCCGGTCAGGTACCATCGGGCCGCTCGCGGCGATCTCGGTGGGTGACGGCGAGAGAGGATGACAGGACGAACGGAATGGGGGAAGCACGATGCACCAGCCGGCGCGCGACCGGAAGCGACCGCTCAAGGTCGGGATTCAGTTGCCGGAGACCGAGCGGGTGGCGCCGTGGCGGGATATCGCGGCGATGGCGCGTCGCGCCGAGGATCTCGGCTTCGACTCCCTCTGGGTTGGCGATCACCTCCTCTACCGCAACCCCGGTGAGGAGCCAAAAGGGCCGTGGGAGGCATGGTCGCTGCTGGCGGCGCTGGCGGCGATCACGGAGCGGGTCGAGCTGGGACCGCTGGTCGCCTGCACCTCGTTCCACAACCCCGCGATGCTCGCCAAGAAGGCCGACACGATCGAGGAGATCAGCGGTGGACGGCTGATCCTCGGACTCGGCGCCGGTTGGAACGAGCCGGAGTACCGGGCCTTCGGCTTCCCTTACGACCATCGCGTCTCCCGGTTTGAAGAAGCCTTCACCATCATCCGCTCACTTCTAGCGGATGGCCACGTCGACTTCGACGGCACGTTCTATCAGGTGCGCGACTGCGAACTGCGGCCGCGCGGCCCCCGCCCGGGTGGCCCGCCGCTGATGATTGGCTCGCGCGGCGCCCGGATGCTGCGGATCACGCTGCCGCACGTCGCCTCCTGGAACGCCTGGTACGCCTACTATGGGAACCGGTCGGACGAGCTACCACCGCTGCTCGACGAGCTTGACACCGCCTGCACTGAGGTCGGTCGCGACCCGGCAAGCGTGGAGCGGACGGTTGCCGTCCTGGTCGGGCTCTCCGGCTCCACTCTCCGACCCAGCGGCGACGTCACCGAGCGGGATGTTTCGCCAATCACCGGCACCCCCGAGGAGCTGGCCGAGACGCTGCGACACTTCGCGCGTCAGGGCGTCGGCCACGTCCAGCTGGTCCTCGACCCCAACACCATCGCCGCCATCGAGGAGTTCGCCCCGGTGCTGGAGTTGCTCGACCGCGGCTAGCCATCACGCGGTCACTCCCCCTGGGGAAGGTCCGGGGGAGTGACCGTGTCCTTCGTACTGGCCCTCATCCGCTAGAGCCGGGATGACGGCGCCCACGACCACCCAGACCCCGCTACCATACTGCCCACCACGTGTGTGGTGGGCGACACTCGAAGCCAACAGCTCAGGGAGGGACGGTGGAGACATCACCCACGCGCGCCCGGCCGCTGAAGGTCGGGATCATGTTGCCCGACACCGAGCGGGAGATGGGTGGCCGCTCCGCGCGCTGGGCCGATCTGGTGGCGATGGCGCGGACCGCCGAGGAGGCCGGGTTCGACTCCCTCTGGATCGCCGATCACCTGATCTTTCGCTTTGAGAACGAGGAGACACGTGGACCGTGGGAGTGCTGGTCGTTGCTCTCCGCCCTCGCCGCCGTCACCAGCCGGGTCGAGATCGGTCCGATGGTGAGCTGCACCGCCTTTCGCAACCCCGCGCTCCTTGCCAAGGTCGCCGATACGGTCGATGAGATCAGCGGCGGCCGCCTGATCCTCGGGCTTGGCGCGGGCTGGCACGAGCCGGAGTATCGTGCCTTCGGCTACCCCTTCGACCACCGCGTCGGCCGCTTCGAGGAAGCGCTGACGATCATCCACGGGTTGCTCCGGGATGGCCAGATCGACTTCTCCGGCACCTACTACGAGGCCCGCGAGTGCGAGCTGCGACCGCGAGGCCCGCGGCCGGGCGGCCCCCCGATCATGATCGGCACCACCGGCGAGCGCATGCTGCGCCTGACCGCCCTCCACGCCGAGCTGTGGAACGCCTGGGGAGCGAACAGCCCCGATCGGGTGCCGCCGCTGCGGGAAAAGGTCGATGCGGCCTGCGCCGCGGTCGGTCGCGACCCAGCCACCCTGGCGCGGACCGTGACGGTGCTGATCGATCTGCCGGATCGGACCGGTCGGCCGCCCCGGGAGAAAGGCCCGTTTCTCACCGGGTCGTCCGAGGAGATCGCCGGGACGTTTCTCCGCTACGCCCGCGAGGGCATCACCCACATCCAGATCGTGCTCGACCCCAACACCGCCTCCGGCATCGAGGCGCTCGCGCCGGTGCTGACATTGCTTGACCGGGGCTGATCGCCGTCACAAATTACTCTGGGTCCGCTATGTCCGGGAAGAGACTGGCGACGTTGTAACGCGGTTGAAAGCCCAGCTCGGCCTGGGCGGCCTCTATCGCATAGACCCGGTCGATCTGGCACGGCAAGCGCCAACCGCGCGTGGCCCACGCCTCTTCGGCCCAGGGCAGGCGACGCCGGATCACGCGTGGTGCGTCCCTCAGCAGATCGCTGGTATCGGTCTCGCGGAACGGCGACTCCGCCGAGATATTGAAGATGCCGAAGGGAATCGCCCGGTTCTCGACGGCCAGGAGATGCGCCGCCACGACATCGCGGACGTCGACACCGCGATGCAAGCGAAAGTTCGCGATCAATTCGGGTGGCTCCGGGAAGAAGCGCGCTGTTCTCAGACAGAGGACAGGCAGGCTGGTCGCCCGGCTGAACTGGGCGCAGAGCGCTTCAGCGGCGAGCTTGGTCTCATCGTAGATATCACGTGGTCGTGGCCGGAGCGCTTCAGTGACCCAGACTGCCCGATCCCGCGGCACCAGCGCCTGCCCATAGACCGAGGTGGTACTGGTGTAGACGACACGGCGGACGCCGGTCGTCGCGGCGAGCTCCAGAAGGCGTCGCGTGGCGTCGACATTGACCCGGACGAACGTGCCACGGTCGACGCGACCGACATGCGGTGCGTGGAGCGAGGCCGTGTGGATCACCGAGTCGATACCCGTCATCGCGGTCACAAGCAGGCCGTGATCTTCGATCTCCCCAAGATGACTCGTTGCGGGTCCGGGAAGTCGATCCAGACCGACGACCTGATGGTGAGGAGCCAGCGCGGTTGCGATCGCCGTCCCGAGGAGCCCTGAGCTGCCAGTGACCAGGATTCGCACGCTCGTCCCATCTCGCGCATAACGACGCGGTAGGATACCGTGTCATGAGGATTGACCGGTCGCCACGTCGCGGCGGAGGAGACAGCATGGCACGCTATGCGCTTGGGGTCGATTTCGGCGGGACGAAGGTGCTCGCGGCCGTCGTCGATCTCGATTCGGGCAGGGTGCGCGGCAGCGCCAAGAAGAAGACCTCCGCTGACGATGGCCCCGATGAGCTGATGGACCGGATCTACGCCACCGGCGAAGGGGCGATCAAGGACGCCAAGCTCAAAAAAGGAGAGATCGCCGGCATCGGGGTCGGCGTTGCGGGTCAGGTCGATGCCGAGCGCGGGTTGCTGCTCGGGACGCCGAACCTCAGCCAGGCGGTCGTCGATCTGCCAATGGCGCAGCGTCTGACCAGGCACTTCGGCGCGCCGGCGGCGCTGCGGAACGATGTCCAGATCGCGGCGATGGGCGAGGAGCGATTCGGGGGTGGCAAGGGCGCCCCCGATTTCCTCTGCGTCTTCGTTGGCACCGGGGTCGGCGGCGCGATCGTGCGGAAGGGCATCCTTGAGACCGGCGCGGCCGGGACCGCTGGTGAGATCGGCCACGTCGTCATCGACGCCGGTGGTCGTCTCTGTGGCTGTGGCGGTCATGGGCACCTGGAAGCGTATGCGTCGCGCTCCGCGATCACGAAGAGCTTACTGGGCGACCTGCGGCGTGGCCGGAAAACGATCCTGACGACGCTGATGCCGGAGCTTGGGCAGCGTGAGAGTGCCGATGAGCCGGGAGGGATGGCGATTCGCTCCGGCGTGCTGGCCAAGGCGGTTGACGGCGGCGATGAGCTCGTGGTCGAGACGATGCGCGAGGCCGGACGCTACCTGGGGCTGGGGCTGGCCTCGGCGATCAACCTGTTGAATCCAACGCGGATCATTCTCGGTGGCGGCGTCATCGAAGCGGTCGACCTCCTTTTCGATACCGCGGTCAACCACGCCCGCCGTGAGGCGTTGCCCACCCCGGCCCGGACGGTTGAGATCGTCAAGGCCGGACTCGGTGACAATGCCGGAGTCGTCGGTGCGGCGATCCTGGGTGGCAACGCGGCGGCGTAGAGAATGCCGGCCGGGACCAAAAAAATCGTCATGCTAGACTGACGGAGTCGTCTGGTCGGGGTGATACGGCAGGGACGTGGTGAGACAGGACCTTTGGTCCTGACGATGGCGGCTAATGGCGCGACCAGCGGGGTGCACGGGAAATAAGGGACGGATCAGGATGCCAGGGGTGCACCCGGAGTATGACGCCCTAAGGAGTGAGCAACGATGGAGCAGGTCGGTTCCGACCGTGCGAACGGAGGTTCCCCCGCGACCGGGGGAACCTCGGGTTCGGAGATCGCGGTCTTCGTCGATTTCGAGAATATTCGCTACTCGACGATCAATTCGTATGGACGCGAGCCAGATCCCATCTCGTGGCGAGACAAGGCGCTGCACTACGGCTTGATGGGAGTCGCGCGTGCCTACGCTGACTTCGATCAGCATCCACTGACCGTGCGCACGCGGCTCGATGTTGCCGGCTTCGAGGCCCAGCATTACCCGGCCAAGCGGACGACCGATCAGAACGGGCGGGAGAAGATCCAGTCCCGCTCCGATCTCAACTTCGTCGTCGATATCATCAATACCGCGCTGACGCGGCCGGACATTAAGACCTTCCTGCTTTTTACCGGCGACAAAGACTTCATCCGTGTCGTGACGACGCTGCGCAACCGGCTCGGCAAGCGGGTCGTCATCTGCGGTGTGCCAGGGTCAGTCAGTCCCGATCTGGTCGCCGCGGCCGGTGAGGAAAATCCGCTCCAGGTGACGCAGTCGGCCGATCTCGATCGCTCGATCATTCGGGCGATCGATACCTACGTCAGTCAGCTCCACGACGGGTTCGTGCCGACCCAAAGCCACATGAGCCGCACGCTCTGGCGCTTTGTCGATCGTGCCCTGCTTCCCTCCGAGCATATCGAAGCCAAGGTGATGGAGTTTCTTCGCAAGGGAATCCTCGCCAAGCGCCAGACGATCAACGGGCAGGGTCAGGAGCTGGTGACCACGGAACTGAACGCCAGTCACCCGCTGGTGCAGGACGCGCTGCCCGGGTACGGGCTGGCCGCCGACGGGCTGCCCCAGGACGATGACGGCGAGGGCCTCTACGACGACGACTACGCCGACGGTTACGACGACGATGATGATGAGGAGTATGAGGAGGGCGAGGCGGTCGCTGCCGAGGAGACGCTCGACGACGACGTGGACGAGGACCGGCGCGGCAACCTCCTCCACCCCGATGAGAGTCGCCGCGATCCCGATCCCGATGTCACGCACTCTTCGGCAGGAGTCGTGTAGGGTGCATTGTGAAGCCAGCAGCAGCCTGTCGAGGCGCCGGTTGTAGCTAGCGCGGATCATACCGGTGACGCGCTGGACGTCAGCGCACCACCGTTCGGGGACCATCTGACGCGGGCGTGTCGTTAGAGTACGCTACGCTACCGAAGAGACGCCTCCTCCGATCGACCGCATGAACATGAGGCGTCGCGCCGATCGTCGAGCGGCCGGAACCGCCCCTTCATGCTCAGGCGGACGTGGCGGCTCACGCGCAAGGAGGAGCCGATGGGTACCACCTTCATCCGAGTGACCATGACGCTCCGCATCCTGACGTTCGCCTCCCTCATCGGGCTGACGGGTTTCCTCGGGTTTGCCGGCACATCTCAGGTGGCCGCGGACGAGACCGGCGTGGTGGACGAGGGATGTGCCGTTCCCGAGCTGTATCCGAACGAAGGCATCCCCTGTGTCCCATCGACCGACGACCCCGTCCCGGGCGGTGACGAGCCGGTCTGCTACGCACCCGCCGGGGAGCTGGACTGCGGACCAGACACCATCGACGATGGCGACTGCCAGGACCCGGACGGATGCAGCGTTCCGGGCGATCCGGGGTCGGGCGGCTGTGATCCCGCCACGAGCGACTGTGGAACAGGTATCGAGGTCCCGCCGCCGGTCGAGGTCGACCCTGGCGAAGGTGACGACGAGCCAGTACCGTGTCCGCAGGAATGGACGGTTGAGGGCGGCTGCGTCATCCCGATCGGCACCCTCCCGGGCGAAGGCGATCCAGGCGGCGACCCCGCACCTTGCCCCGATGGCGGCAAGAGCTGCGCCGTGCCGGAGCCCGCGCCGATCGTCGGAGTCGAGGTGTCCGGCGGGGCAGCCAACGAGAGGCTGACACTCACCGGAGCGGCAGAAAACGCCGGAACCGATCTGCCAGCAGACACTGGGACGGCGCCCGTCGATGACGCGGCGGTTGGCATCTGCTCCGCCTCCTGCAACGTCACGTCCGGACTGCCCTCGGATGAGAGCGCACGGAGTGCCGACACGACCGTCACACCGGGAGACCCGAGTCGCCCGAGCTTCGGGGTTTCGCCAGCGCGGTTAGATCCGGTGCAGGCCAGGGTGTCTGGCACGCCTGCCGCCGTCGTGATCGAGACCCTGCTGATCTGGCTGCGGGCGTTCCTCCTGCCGTAGCGATCGCGGCGCCGTCGCGAGCCGCTTGGGGAGAGCGATGCGTGCCACTGGTTGTCCGCGTCTCGCCATCGCCTATGGCCCGGTCACGGATGATGTCCTCCTGGTGGTCGATGACGGTGGTCGAGCGACAGTGGGAACGACTGGCCATCCGCTGATGCGTCGGCATCCAGGTGAGGCGATGGACAGCGGGTTCGGAGGCCATGATGATGCCACCCAGCTATCCGGGAACCGACGTCCGATACCACGGATCGACGCTCGACTCACGTTGCCGCACTATCCCGGTGTGAGAAGATGACCGATCGCGGGCCGGCCAGCGGGGCGACCTCGTCCAGAGAAGGAGTCTGCAATGGCGAAGACAGCCGCGGAACTCGTTGCTGAGGCCAAGAAGCGCGTCGAGAACCTGACGGTCGACCAGGTAGCGACTGAGTTGGAGGGCGGCGACACGCTCCTCGTCGACCTGCGCGAGCCGGGTGAGCGGGAGCAGCACGGCGCGATTCCGGGGGCGGTCTCTGCACCGCGGGGCATGCTTGAGTTCTGGGCCGACCCAAGCAGCGCCTACCATCGCCCGGAGTTCGACCCCGACCGCCGGGTCGTCCTGCACTGCGCTTCGGGCGGGCGCTCGGCCCTGGCCGCCGATACGCTCAAGCAGATGGGCTACGGCAACGTGGCCCACCTCGATGGCGGCTTCACCGCCTGGAAGGCCGCTGGCCGCCCGGTGGAGGCCGCCGAGCCCGCGTAGCGGCGCGACGAGACGACAGGGTCCGCCCCGCATCGCTCCTCCTCGGCGGGCGTTGCGGGGGGGCGTCTGAGTCAGATCACGATGGCGCCGCCGTACGACAGCCCGTGGTAGATGGCCAGCGAAGGTTCGAACCGCACGACCACCCGACGAACGCTGCTCAGCCAGGCGGTCGGGCGACCCTGGTGGCGATTCGCCTCTGCTGATCCATCGGCGGCCAACTGAAACCGTGGTGAGCGAGCTCCCGGGGCGTGACGGTGCCTGGCATCATTTTCATGGCATGGTCCTTCTGGCCATGGCTGTGCTGATCGTCTTGGAAGGGGTCCGTATCCCGTAGCGAATGGAGGCCCACCATGACCCATATGCCAGGTCCACGCTGGTGGGGTGCCGGACTGCTCGTCGCGTTCGGCATCGTGGGGCTGACAATATGCGGGATGCCGCCGCCTGCAAGCACGGCCGTGGCCGCGGATATCGCCTGCGACGTCACTCCCTACACGGCAGCCGGATTGGACGATGAGTTCACGACGACGTGGTACGGGAGTGGCGACCTCTGGGCGGGGCTCGATCCCGCCTTTGCCGGCGTCTGGTACGCGGACTCCAGCGGCATCAAGGTGCAGTGGCGCCTTCCGATCGGAGCGCCACTCTCGATCGCTGGCGAACGCCTCGACGCTCCCGGGCCACCGCTCAGAGTAAAGATTCCCCATGGGTATGGCGCCAGCTTCCAGCCGACAGGTCTCACCTTCCCGCCCCCCGGTTGCTGGCAGGTCACCGGCCAGGTGCCGGGCGAGCAGCTGCAGTTCATCGTCCTGGTCCAACCCGGCGACGCGAACCCCGCCAACGCCCGTTCCGCGCGAGACTCCAAAGCCCTGGAGACCGCCTGGGACGCGCTGCGGCAGCGGCCCGTCGAGCTGACGCCCGTCGCGCCCGGGACTGCCTGTCCCCGGTCAGCCCAGCGTTCGGTTGAGCGGGTAGAGGGGATGGCGATCGGCGATGGCCCGGTCGCCTTGCAGGGGCTCGATGCTGACGGGGTGCTTCACGTTGCCGAGGTGCCTTTGGCGGGCAATGATGCGGTCGTCCCCGCGCGCTGGATCGCGACTCCAGCGTATGCCGGCCCGCTCCTGATCCGCGGACAGCGGCTGGACGCATCAGGGGAGCTGCGATTTGGCACGGGAAACGCCCAAGCGGAGCTGGCGTTCCCGGCCGCGTCCGCCGTGCAGGGACCGGACTGGCGAGTCTGGGGTGGGTACCGCCCGTTTCTGGTTGGCGCGCCGGGCTGCTACGCGGTTCAGGTGGACGGCACCGACTTCAGCGAGGTGATCGTCTTTGAGGTGACTCTGACCTCATCGCCAGACGCCGACGCCATGCCGCGGCCATAAGGCGCCGGAACCTCACGCCAGCCGCCCATTGGCGCATGTCGCGATGAACGGGACGTGATGCGCTCGCCTCATCGTCTCCGGTAAGCCAGTCATGGACCGCTCCGTCGCTCGTCCCGTATCCCTTCCCGTCAGCTGGTCTCGGCGATCAGGGCGTCGACGATCTTGGCGGAGCTGAGGACGCCGGGGAGACCGGCGCCGGGGTGGGTGCCGGCGCCGACGAAGTAGAGATTGGGGAGTTCCTCGGAGCGGTTGTGCGGGCGGAACCAGGCAGATTGGGTCAGCACCGGCTCGACCGAAAACGCCGACCCGAGGTAGCTGCCGAGCGTCTGGTCGAAATGGCGCGGGTCGATCATGTGCTCGGTGACGATATGTTTTGAGAGATCGGGCAGGTAGTGCTCCTCCAGAAAGCCCATGATCCGGTCGCGGTACGGTTTCGCCTCCCTGGCCCAGTCGATCTTCCCTCCCAGATGCGGCACCGGCGCCAGCACGTAGAAGGCGTCGCATCCCGGCGGCGCCAGCGATGGGTCGGTGATCGTGGGGAGATGCAGGTAGAGGGAGAAATCTTCGGCCAGGCGCTTCTTGGTGAAGATGTCGGCGAGCAGCGGTCCGTAGCGCGGACCGAGGATGATGTCGTGGTGTGCCAGGGGCGGGCCATCGATCCCCCGGTACTGCCGGTCCGTGCCGAAGTAGATCACCACCAGCGACATCGAGTAGCGCATCCTCGCCAGGCGGCGATCGGTGTATTTGCGCCGTGCCGCCGCCGGCAGCAATCGCTGATAGGCTCCGGCCACGTCGGCGTTGCAGACGATGAGGTCGGCGAGGATCTCCTCGCCGTCTGCCAGGCGGACTCCCGAGGCGCGGCGACCGGAGGTCAGGATCTGGGCGACCGGGGTATTGAGGCGCAGGGTGCCGCCGAGCTCTTCGAAGAGCCGGGTCAGCGCCGCCACAATCGCGCCGGTGCCCCCCATCGCGAACCAGACGCCCCACTGACGCTCCAGGTAATGGATCAGGGTGTAGATGCTGGTCGTCTGAAAGGGGTTGCCACCGACCAGCAGTGGATGAAACGACAACACCTGCCGCAGCCGGTCGTCGTCGACGAAGCGGGAGACGAAACCGTAGACGCTCCGGTAGCTTTCGAGCCGCAGCAGGTCGGGCACGATCTTGAGCATATCGGTCAGATGCAGGAACGGTTGATCCGCCAGCTCGGTGAATCCTTTGGCGAAGATGCGCTCGGTCCGGCGGACGAACTCCTGGTACCCCTCGACATCGCCGGGCTCGTCGCTGAAGCGCCGAACCTCGGCGATCATCCGGTCGCTGTCGCCGGTGTAATCGAAGTGCGCCCCATCGGGAAAGAAGATTCGGTAAAAAGGATCGACCGGAACCAGTGAAAGCTCGTCCTCCGCCCGGCGCCCGGCCAGCTCGAAGAGCTCGGTGATCAGCCAGGGAGCGGTGACGACGGTTGGCCCACCATCGAAGGTGAAGCCGTCCTGGCGGTAGACGTAGGCGCGGCCGCCTGGCTGGTCCCGCGCTTCCAGGAGCGTCACGGCGTGGCCCCGCGCCGCCAGCCGCACCGCGGCCGCCAACCCACCGAACCCGCTGCCAATAACCACGATCCGCCTGGACATCTCTGGATCAACTCTCTCGGCCGGCTGGCCACCTCGCCATCGGGTCGCCGCGATCCGACGACCGGCAGCGACGATCCCGCTCCCGCAGCCTAGTGCCGGTCGCGCCGCACGTCGACTCCCCCACGTAGCCGCTGCCACCCGTCGTCTGGTCCCCCGTCGCGCGGAGCCCCCACAATGATCCCGGCGCTCGTCGGGCGCCTATGTATCGACCGCTATTACCCAGTATGGATGCCCTTGCCCCATGGATCGCTACGCTGATCCCGACCATGAGCCGTTCTGCTTTGAGGCCGGCGCCACCGGCGCCTTGCTGCTGCACGGCTTTATGGGGTCGCCCAAAGAGATGCGACCCCTCGGCCGGGCGCTCGCCGATGCCGGGGTGACGGCACGGGGCATGCTTCTGCCCGGGTTTGCCGGTGACATTGCCAACCTTCGCCGCGTCCGCGCCGCCGACTGGGTGGGAGCCGCTCGAGCAGCCTGGGACGAGATCAAGCGGCAGCATCAGCGGACGTTGCTCGTCGGTTTCTCGATGGGTGGAGCCATCGCGCTGGCGGTCGCCGCGGCGCCGGCACCGGACGGTCTGGTGCTGCTGGCGCCACACTGGCGCTTTGCCGATCGTCGGGCGGTGGCCTTACCCCTGTTGAAGCATGTCATGCGGGATTTTCGTCCCTTCGCGAGTGCCGACTTCGCCGACCCGCACGTGCGGCAGGCGCTCGCGGAGATGTCCGCCGATCTCGACCTGGACGACCCGGCGACGCAACACCACCTGCGTTACGAGACCGTCATCCCGACCAGGACCCTCGACGAGCTGCGGCGGATCAGCGGCAAGGCCGGTCGTGCGGCGCACCGGGTCACCTCGCCAGCGCTCATCATCCAGGGGCGCGGCGACCGGACGGTGCTGCCAGGCGACACGCGGCGCCTGGCTGCCCGCTTCGGTGGTCCAGTTGATCTCCAGGAGGTCGACGCCGGTCATATCCTGGTCGATCCAGAGGCGACCGCCTGGGCGTCGATCCGCGACCACGTCGTCCGCTTCGCGACAGCGACCGCCACCTGATGAACGGTGCCCTGGCCCGGAGATTCGGCGTCCAACGGATGATCGGGCTGGTGGCCCTCGTGGGACAGCTCTGGCTTGCCGCACGAGTGCTGATTCGCCTCGTTCGGACCGCCGCGGGGACGCGACTGGTCACGACTGACGCGCCGGTCGCCGATCGCATCACCATCATCGTACCGGTGCTCAACGAGCGCGCTCGTCTCACGCCCTGCCTCGACGGACTGATGGCCCAGGGGCCGGAGGTCGCTGAGATCCTCGTCGTCGATGGCGGATCGACTGACGGTACGCGGGGGCTGGTGAGGGAGTATGCCGGGCACGATCATCGCGTGCGATGGCTCGATGCGACACCCGTTCCCGCGGGGGAGAACGGCAAGGCGCACAACCTCCAGGCCGGTCTCGACGCGGCCAGCCACGAGTCGACCTGGATTCTGACGATCGACGCCGATGTCCGGCCCGCCCCGGCGCTGGCGACCAGTCTCGTCCAACACGCCCGGCGGGAAGCTGTCCCCGCCTTCAGCGTGGCGACCGAGCAACGCCTTTCCGGCTGGGCCGAGGCGCTGCTCCATCCCGCGCTGCTCACCACCCTGGTCTATCGCTTCGGCATTCCCGGTCACGCCGCGACTCGCGTGGCTGAGGTGCAGGCGAACGGCCAGTGCTTCTTTGTCCGCCGGCAGGTGTTGGAGGTGATCGGTGGATTCGATGCCACCCGGCACTCAGTCTGTGAGGACGTGACGCTCGCCCGAGCCCTGGTCGCGGCCGGCTACCCGGTCGGCTTCTATGAGGGTGGCGACCTCGTCGCCGCACGGATGTATGCCGGTTGGTGGGATGCCTGGCGCAACTGGAGCCGCTCCCTGCCGATGCGTGACCACTTTGCCGGTGGCTTGCTCGGACTCGTCGAGGTGTCGGCGGTCCAGACGCTGCCGTCGGTGCTCACCCTCGCCTGGGCCATCCGGTCGCCCGGCGGGACAATCGCCCAGGCGGCCGTCAGGGTCAATGCCATCTTGCTTCTGGTGCGGCTAGGAGTGCTTGCGGGGACGGCACGCGCCTATCCAGATCGGCCCTGGAGCTACTGGTTGTCGCCTGTGTGCGATCTCCCCGCGACGCTTGGGGTATGGTTCAGTGTTGCCAGGCGACGACATACCTGGCGCGGTCGTTCCATCGTTCGCGGAGGCTCCCGATGAGGCTCGCTCGCGTCCTGCTCGTTGCTCATCTCACAGCGCTCCTCTTCGGCCTAGCCGGCTTGCTGATTGCCTTGCCGCACCCCGAGCTTTGGGCCGGGGACAAACAGGCCGCGCACGTCTTCGACTTCGGCATGAAATACGCCGGATCGCTGCACATCGTGCTTGGGGCGGCCGCCATGGCCGCGTTCGGCGTAGCCGCCATCGGATGGCGTCGTACCGCGATCTTCTTTGGCTGCGCCGTTCCGATCTCCCTCTCCTCCGAGCTGATCGGTACCGGCACCGGCTGGCCCTTCGGCAACTACGCCTACACGAACTTCCTTGGGTATAAGGTGGCCGGGCATGTTCCGTTCTCGATCCCACTCTCCTGGTTCTATCTCGGGTTCTCCGCCCTGTTGCTCGGGAATGCCATCGCCGCCGGGCGCGACCTCCGACCGCGTGGGGTCTGGTCGGTCGGCCTCGGCGTCTGGTTTCTGACAGTCTGGGATCTCGTCCTCGATCCGGCGATGGCCCACAGGTCGCTCGCGGTCCGCTTCTGGAACTGGAGCGAGACCGGCCCCTATTTCGGTATGCCGGTTCAGAACTTCATCGGCTGGTCGGCGACCGGACTTCTCTTTATGACGCTCGCCCGCTGGCTCTGGCGGGGAGACATCGAACCGACCCGAGCCCAGGTGTCGGCCTGGTTCCCGTTCGTGGTCTACGCTGCCAATACCTTCTTCGCAATGGCCCTGAGCGCCAGTGTCGATCTCTGGGTGCCGATCGCCCTCGCGGCGCTGCTCGGGCTCGTCCCGGCCTCGCTTGCCCTGCGCCCGCACTCGCGTCGACCGGGCGGTGCGACCGCCGGTGCCGCGCCCCCCTGGCGGGCGCTGCCGAGCCGGTAGCACGGCGGGTCCGGTGACGCCGATTGCGATGGACGAGGCGCTCATGCCGGCGATGGCGTGGCGATCGCTGCGTCTCTTCTGCCGGCGTGCGATCGACCGCAACGTCGATCTCCTGGTCGAAGGTCTCGAGCATGTACCGTCCGAGGGACCGGTCGTCGTCGCGGCGCGCCATTTTCACCACCTCTACGACGGCTGCGCAATCGGTCTGACCGTGCCGCGCCACGTTCATGTGCTGGTCGCGATGGACTGGTTGACCCGACCGGTCGGACGGGCGCTGATGGCCCGAGCCTGTCACTCGGCTCGCTTTCCGGTGGTGCTGCGTCCAGCCGCCGCTACCTATCAGTCGGAGCTACGCGACGACCCCGTGCGCCGTACCGACTATGCCGAGGCCACCTCGCGCCAGCTCCGTCGCGCGGTCCGCGAGTCCGTTGAGCTGCTCCGCGATGGACATGTTCTTTTGGTGTTTCCAGAGGGATACCCCAACGTCGATCCCGGGTTCACGCCGAAGCCGGACGACGATGCCTTTCTGCCGTTCGAGCCCGGGTTCGTTCGGCTCGTCGCGATGGCCCAGCAGGATGGCAGGACGCGCGTTCCAATCGTGCCCGTCGGGCTTGTCTACACGCGGGGGGTGCGGTGGAGTCTCACGCTGCGCTTCGACCCTCCGCGCTGGCTGGAGGCGGGGACTGACCGGGATCTGTTTTTAGCCGAGGTGGAGGCGCGGGTGCGAGCGCTCTCGAACGTTCCCGCGGGGGACCCGCGCGATGCCGATCCCTTGACAACACAGTCAAATGGTGTAGCGTAGGTATCACTTCGATACGCCTCCCCGCTGGCGTCCGCCCGCCCGCTGCGCTCCCTTGGTCGTGCTGCCCGCCAGGCACGCCCGGCGCTGGCGTCTCCGCCTGGAGGTCGTCATGCCCCAGCACCTCTACCGTATCGAGCATCGGTGTGCCGGCAAGCGCACCGTTGTTGGCACGAGCGACGATCCGGTCGCCCGCATCGATGTCCTGGAGCCAATCGCGGACATGCTGCTCGACCGGAACCTCGGCGGCGACCTGTTGCTGATCGAGGAATCGACCGGCACTGTTGTCGCGCGCCGCCCTGTCTGGCTCCCAGGTGACGAGCGACCCGTCTGGTGGGCCGCCGGTGAGGAGGCCATCGACGTGGCAGCCGGGAGCGATCTCAGCGGCGCCTGATCGGCTGCTCCGTTCCTCGTGGTGCATCCAGACGGGAGCACCGCGTTCGCCGTTCAGGTCCCGACAGCTCGAGGGCGAATCGCCTCCGGCGAGGCGATGATGTGTGCCACTGCGGCGGGCGGGATCGACGACGCCGTTCTTCCAATCGCGGACAATGACTGTCGAGTGGGCTGGCAGGCGCTGGCCATTCGACGGCAAGGTCGCTGCGTCCCCGGGAGCGTGAAACCCTCCCAGCGGCGTCGGGAGGAACGAGCGTGCTCTTCATGGTGATCGAGCGGTTCAAGAATCAGGACGCGGTGGCCGTCTATCGCCGTTTTCGCGATCATGGGCGGATGGCGCCGGAAGGTCTGACCTACGTCGGCAGCTGGGTCGAGGTCAACTGGGATCGTTGTTTTCAGCTGATGGAGTGCGACGACCCCCGGTTGCTGCAGGCGTGGGTGGCGCGCTGGAGCGATCTGGCCGAGTTTGAGATCGTTGCCGTCGTGCCGTCGAAAGAGACCGCCGAGGTGATTGCCCCGCTGCTGTAATGCTTTGTGAGAGAGAATCCGCGATCTCTGCGACACCGCAAGTGTCACCCGCACGAGGGTCTTCGCTCGGCGCCACGACCGGGACGCCCCTCAAACATGCTCCGACCCCGACGCAGGAGCTTCCCACGTCCGTTCTCCCGAGTCGTCTCCAGGACTCGCTCTCCGACGAGGACCGCCAAGCTTTCCGACCCGTACCATCATTCCGAGCATGTCGAGGAACTTCGCTCCGAGAAGGACCGGATGGTGTCCTCCCGCCGCTCATGCCATGACGAATGTTGCATGGTGGCCGCCTCCTCCCCCGTCACTCCGAGTGGAGCTGAGGTATCTCACTCCGATGTTCACCGCCCAGCGACCGAACTCCCACCGCCATCCGAGATGGAGACCGCGCCGCCGGTCTTGTCCGTGGGGCTTCGCGGGCGCCGGCCCCGCCGTCAGACCCGGGGTGAGACCAGGCTGGGCAGGTAAAGCCGGACGAAGGAGGCAGCCACGGTCGGCATCGCACCGAGCTTGCGGCTGGTTGGAATATAGGCGCGCCCGGCGAAGACATCGTAGTTCTGCTCCTCGATCCGGTTGAGGATCTTGCCGTAGAGATGGGCGCTCGCCAGCGTCGTCAACTTCCCGGCTGGGCAAAGGGCCGGGATCCCAAGACGAGCCGAGTCATAGAGGGCGCGCGCGCGCTCGATCTCAAAGGCCATCAGCTCCCGAAACCGTCCACCGCCGTAACCGGCCAGGATCGCGTCCGGATCGCAGTCGAAAGCTGCGAGGTCTTCCAGTGGTAGATAGACGCGTCCCATGCGCGCATCCTCCGCGACATCGCGCAGGATGTTCGTGAGCTGCATCGCGATCCCGAGGTCGACCGCCTGCGGCAGAGCCGCCGGATCAGTCCCGCCAAGAATCGGTGTCGCCATCAAGCCGACGGTTCCCGCCACGCGATAGCAATAGAGGCGAAGGTCATCCCAGGTCGGGTAGTGGCGCGGGGCGAGGTCCATCGCCACCCCGCGCAGGAGATCGCGAGCTGGCTCGACGGGAATGCCGTAGATCGCGCGGGCGGCGGCAAAAGCTACGGCGATCGGGTCGCGGGGCGTGTCCAGCTCAGCAGCCCAGGCATCGAGCGCCCGAGCCGCGAGCACCGCGCCGGTCGTTGGAGCGCGATCGACGATATCGTCGGCGGTGCGGCAGAACGCGTAGGCCGCATGAATCGCCCGGCGGCGGTGCGGAGGCAAGAACTGACTCGCAAAATAGAACGTGCGTCCGTGGGTTCGGACCACTGCACGACACTGTGCCCAATCCGGAGCGTGCGACGGCAAGGACGGGGATGGGAGATCGGCGTCGAAGGTCATCGCGGCCTCGTCGAGTGCTGGAGTGGCGGTGACACGATTGATCCTGGCTCAAGATCCAAAGCCCGGTCACCCGCGGGGGTGTCCGGCGCCTGCCAGTCTTGTTACTGTAGACGACCCGGCAGACCCGGCCAACCCGAAACACCCGAGGCGGTAGCGCGCGGTACCATCGCGGTGCAACGCAGGCTACGGTCAGGCGCGGGATGAACCAGCAAGCACCGGCTGTTCCACCAAACTCCGGGTGCATGCGGCAGAGCCGTGCTCTGCACCTGGAGCGACACCTGACGTCCAGGAAGGATTATCGCGGTGCGCATCCTCTTCACCTTTGTCGGTGGTAGCGGTCACGGTGAGCCACTCATCCCGATCGCGCGCGCCGCCCACGTTGCGGGCCACACGGTGGCGTTTGGGTGCCAGCCGACGATGATCCCGATGGTCCAGTCGGCCGGGTTCGCTGGCTTCGCCACGAGCGGGAACACCTTCGGCACACCGAACAGGCTTCCACTGCTCGCACTCGATGCCGAACGCGAGGATCGAGCCCTGCGCGTCGGTTTCGCCGGTCGCATCGCCCGCGATCGCGCGGCGAAGATCCTCGCGCTTTGCGCCACGTGGCATCCCGACCTTATCGTCTGCGACGAGATCGACTTCGGCGGCATGATCGCCGCCGAGAAGCTAGGAATTCCGTACGCCACGGTGCTGGTTATCGCCACGGGGTCCTTTGTGCGGGATGTCGTCGCCGAGCCGCTGAACCAGCTTCGCGCCGCGCACGGCCTACCGCCCGATCCAGCCCTCGCGATGCTCCGTCGCTATCTCGTTCTGTCGCCCGGTCCGCCGAGCTACCGCGACCCCGCGTTTCCGCTGCCTCCCACCGCCCATGCGATTCGCCCGGTGGCGCTCGAGCCCCCGGTGGGCAACCTCATCCCGCCGTGGCTCGCGAATCTCGATGGCGCCCCGACCGCCTACTTCTCCCTCGGCACCGTCTTCAACGTCGAGTCGGGCGATCTGTTCGGACGGGTGCTCTCCGGCCTGCGCGACCTGCCGATCAACGTCATTGTCACCGTGGGGCGCGAGATCGACCCGGAGGAGCTCGACCCGCAACCCGCCAACGTTCACATCGAACGGTATATCCCCCAGGCGTCGCTGCTGCCGCATTGCCAACTGGCCGTGTTGCACGGCGGCTCGGGCAGTGTGATCGGCGCGCTAGCCCACGGCCTGCCCATGGTGCTGCTCCCCATCGGTGCCGATCAACCACTCAACGCCGCACGCTGCGACGCGCTCGGGGTGGCGAAGGTGCTCGACGCCATGACGGCGACACCCGAGATGGTGGGCGAAGCCGCGTCCGCGGTACTCGCCGGTTCAGCCTATCGGCGAAACGCGGAACGCCTCCGGGACGAGATGGCCAACCTGCCGGGACCGGACCATGCTGTGTCGTTGCTCGAACGACTCGCCGCTGAGAAACCGCCACTCATGTCCGCATAACGCGAAGACACCACGGTCGGAACGGAGTGGCGTACCTGCCGCCCAGACTGGTCGTTGGCCCGGCGGGACGGGCGTGCCCGCTGTCCGTGGCTCGGGGCACCGCAAGGGTGCCCCGGTCCTTCCGGAAGTGGTGACGAGGCGTCGCCGCTGCCCTGGCAGGTCGCGGCGGCGAGGCCGCTCCAGGTGTCCGGTTTTGTCCGCGATGTGTCCAGTGCCGCGGCGAGCAGGGTGATGCTCGTGACACATTCCCGGGACGAAGAGGACAGCGCGCGAATGCCGAATCGTCAGCGAATGGATGGCACGACTCCGCCCCGGTGATGCAGTAGGAGACCCCCACAAATGGTCGACATGGCAAGGGCGGAGCCGCGGTTCCACAACTGCTACGGTGTTGATGTCTCCGCAAGGAAGGTGATCCCCGGTTGGTCGGACGCCCGCAGCCCTGAGTAGAGGACGGTGGCGTCCTCCGCGCCATCATTACGCACGGAGTGGCTTGCCTGCCCGTCGTAGAAGACGGCGTCTCCCGTCTCCAGCGCGACTTCTTGACCGGCTGCGAGCGGTTGCGGAGGCGTTGGCGTGCCCGCGGCGATAGCGGCCGCCGCATCGGCCCGGGTCAGCAGGGGCGTGCCGTCGCCAGTCGTCCACATGATGCTGCCTGAAGCGACGGCGAAGACGGCGTCCCCGGGATGGGTGTGCAGGGCAATGCTGCCGCCGGGGCCAAACGTCAGGCGGCTCAGCAGCAACGTGTAGCCGGGCGCTGCGCTCGACGGCCCGCGTCCGAGCGTCTCCACGGTGACACCGGTGATGCCGGACGCGACCGGCGTTGTTTGCTGGGCAACAGCCGGAACCTGACCAACGACGACGGCGCTGGCGAGAAGCATAGCCGCGGATATAAGGGCCGCAATTCGCCGCAGTGCTCCACGCCGCGTGGGGCGCGTCGCGAAGGTTCCCGAAATCACGTCGAGACCGTCACGTTCCATGATCGCTCCTTTCGTCGACAAGCCGAAGATGACCACGTCGGGACCAGAGGCGTCGCGGCGTTTGCCGGACGCTTCGATCATGCCCAACCTGGTGCTGGGCCGCATCGCCGGATTGGGGTCTTTTTTTAGGAAGGGTCGATGAGATGCGCTACCTGGTTTCAGGTAGCCAGCGAGCACCGCTTCGTCAGAGAAAGCCATCGCGGAAGGCGGTTGCAACGGCGGCGGTCCGTGATCCCACCCCGAGCTTGGCGAGTACCCGCTTGACGTGGGTCCTTACCGTGTGGGGGCTGATAAACAGGGCGACCGCGATCTGGGAGTCCGATCGTCCCTGAACGAGCTGCTGCAGGACATCGATCTCGCGCCGCGTCAGGCCGTACGGAGCGGAGACGCTTCGGTCCCCGGACGCCGCGACTTCGACCACTCCCGATGCGAACGCGATCGCGTCAGCAACCGCGTCCGCCACTTGCAGCGAGCGATCCCACATCCACGGCGCGGATAATGGCCCGGACGGACGGACATACGCCTGGCTCAAGTTATGGGCGGACGTTGGCGGCTCGACTGTCTTGCGCGGGACGTTGATCTCCTCACGCACCGTATCAGCCGCGCCGAAGAGCCGAGCCGCTCGCTCCTGCTGTCCCATCGTCTCGGCAAGACCCGCCAGTCCCTCCAGTGCCTGAGGGAGGGACCACAGGTTGCCCGCCTCCCAACAGAGGCGAAGACTCTCTGCGAACAGCCGTCGCGCCTCAGCGTCGTCCCCTTCCTGGCGCGCCACTCGGGCCAGCTGGTTGAGGATCAGGACGAGGCTGCCACCGCGATCTCCGGTCGCCCGGCAAATCGTCATCGCCTCTTCCAGGTAAGCTCGTGCGCGATGCGGACCCGCGACCGTCGCGCGATTCATGAGCGCTACGGCGAGCGGACTGTGGTCACCAAGGGTGCGATACAGCGCGAGTGCCGCATCGAAGTGCGCTGCGGCCTCCGTGTCGTGCCCCTCGGCGACCGCTGCGAGACCGAGCAAGTTGAGCGCCCACGCCTGGTGGGCATCGTCGCCGGTCGCCCGAGCGAGGGCCAGACTCTCGTCCGCCAGGGCGGCGGCTTCGCCAGCGTCGCGTTGCATCCAGGCCAGCAGGCTCGCCGCCTGCAGGGTAGCAACGCGGACGGCCGGTGAAACGGCCTGGTTGGCTGGCGCCTCCAGGCCGCGCTGCAGCCAGGTCCGTCCCTCGGTGACCGGGCCACGGTGGAACCAGAGCTCGATCAGCGCCGCGCCGAGCCGCAGAGCGGCCTCGATGTCGCCAGCCTGGAGCCACCAGTCGAGCGCCCCCCGGAGGTTGTCGCGTTCGTCTTCGAGGCGATCGAGCCACCGCCGGTCGTCGCGACCGTCGATCAGCGCGTTGATCCGTTCTGCGAACGTTAAGTTCCAGGCGGCGTGCCGGTGGCGGGTTGCCGACTCCTCGTCGCTGGCAATGAGCTGCTCGATGCCGTATTCGCGCACGGTCTCCAGCATGGCGAAGCGAGGCTCGCCGTCCGCCTGCCTCGTTTGCCGTACGAGGCTGTTGTCCACCAGCGCCGAGAGTCCCTCCAACACGGCGGTGGGAGCCGGCGAAGCGGGCGTGCCTACCACCGCTGCCGCCGCATCAAGGGTGAAGCCGCCAGCGAAGACCGCCAGCCGCCGGAACAGCGATTGCTCGGTGGGGTTGAGGATTTCGTAGCTCCAGGCAATCGCCTCCCGCATGGTCCGGAGGCGATCCGGCAGGTCCCGTGGACCTCCGGTCAGCAGCGGCAGCCTGTGCTCCAGCCGCGCCAGGAGCGCCGACGGCGCAAGGACGGCACTCCGGGCGGCTGCGAGCTCGATGGCGAGCGGCAGCCCGTCCAGACGTGCACAAACCGCCGCCACCGCCGACGCATTCGCGTCGGTGAGGGCAAAGTCGGGCGTTGCCGCCCGCGCCCGCAGGTAGAAGAGTTGGACAGCCGCCTCCTCCTCCACCTCCGTCGCGGACCCAGCGTGGCTGGAATCGGGCAGCGTCAGGGGCGCTACCGGGAATCGATGCTCGCCGGACAGGCGAAGCGTGACGCGACTGGTGACCAGGACCGTCAGGCGAGGACAGGCGGCGAGGAGCTGCGCCACAACAGGAGCAGCAGCCGTGATCCGCTCGAAGTTGTCGAGCAGCAGGAGCACCTGCTGCTTCTGCAAGAAGGCACTGACGCGACTGGTTAGCGACTCCTCCCCGATCTGGCGCACCCCCAGTGCACCAGCGATTGTCACCGGCACCAACGCCGGGTCGGCAAGTGGCGCAAGATCGACGAACCAGACGGCCCCACTGAATGCCTCCCGCAGGTCGGCCGCCACTGCCAGCGCCAGACGCGTCTTCCCGACGCCTCCGGGACCAGTAAGGGTCACGAGCGGGACATCCGGGCGAAGGAGCAAGGCGCGGATGGCGAGCTGCTCCGCCTCCCGCCCGACCAGCGGCGTAAGCGGTCGGGGGAGATCGGGAGCGCGTTCGTTGTCCAGAGTGGGAAATGGGATCAGTCGCGGCGCTTCACGGTGAGTTCGGGACGCGGTGCGAACTCGACCATCACGCCGCACCCGGTAGCGCGCAAGGTCCCCCTGAGTGATTCGGTAGACGCCGGCGCGCTTGACCGCGGGCAGCTCTCCGCCAGCGATCGCGCGGCGGACGGTGCGCTCGTTGATGTTGAGCGCGGCCGCGGCCTCTCGAGCCGAGAGGACCGCGTCCACGAACCCGGCGGTCTGTCCGCTGTCCGCTGTCCGGTCTCGCGTCCGGTCGCTCATGATCCGGTTGCGCCCATCACACCGGCCACCGAGGCGCTCGCCGCTGCGACCGGTGTCACCTGATGATGAAGAATACCGCGACTTGTTGAGGAGGGTGACACCCTAACGATCGTGATCGTTGAAAAGGCTCGCCTGAACGCGGCTGGAGAACGGGATGCATCAGCCGGCGTCGCGATTTCACCATGCTCCCGCTCCACTGATGGCGAATCTCGTGCAATCCTTAACCCCGGTGACTCACGATCTGCAGCGTGTGTGGACCGTCCCAACGCGACTGGTGAAGCGCGCCACGTTACTCAACATCGTGCATGTGTTTGTCGGTTTCGATAGAGGGACGGACTTCAGTCGCGACGTCCTTCGGGCAAAGGTCGAGCCGGAGGGTCCGCACAATGTGTGCGTCCCGTGAATCGACGATGTCGAGTCAGACGTGTTCATCCGACCAATCGTTCGGGCTGGACGACAACAGTCACGCTGCTCCACTCGGGCGGCGCCGATCTTGGTCGTCATTGTGATGAGCGCTCGATTGGCAGGGTCTGAGCCGCCACCGGGCCACCGCCAGCCAGTCGGACGAGACCGACCCCGATCAGGACGAGCGCGCCGCCCACAATCTTGAGCGGCCCAAACGTCTCGTCGAGCAGCAGCGCGGCGAAGATGCCGGTCAGGATCGGCACGAGGTAGAGGAACGGGACAGTCCGCCCAACGCCCCGCCGGCTGATCGCCCAGGCCCAGACGGTATAGGCCACAAGCATCGAGAGCACCGAGGCGAAGAAGAGCGCGCCCCACCCTGCCAGGCTGAGCTCGGTCCACGCCTGCCGCTCCATCGCCGATCCGGCCCAGGGCAGGATCGCGATCAACCCCACCAATGCCGACCAGGCGGTTGCCGCTGGCGCGCCGTAGCGCCGGACGAGCGGTTGGGTGGCGAGACTGTAGACCGAGAAGGAGAAGGCGGCGAGCAGGCTCAGCAGATCGCCCGCCGCCGGTGCCCCATTCCGCAGCGTATTCCCGACGAAGACCGCGACCCCAATCGCCGCGCAGGCGATGCCGAGCCATTGCCCGATCTGGATGCGCTCGGTGCCAAGCGCCGTCGCGAGCAGAATCGTGAAGATCGGTCCCAGAGAGATCAGCAGGGCCACCGAGAAGGCGGAGGTGTGCTCCAGGCCAAAGGTGAACAGGGTGTTGTACGCGGCGTAGCCCGACAGCCCGGCCAGGAGGACCAGCGGCAGATCGGCACGATCCGGCAGACGCAGACTGCGCCGCGCGCCAAACCACCCGAACAACAGCACCAGGACGATCACGAACCGGCCACCGACATAGGCCAGCGGGGTCAGCTCGTCGAGCGCATCCTTCACCACCACATTGTTCGCGGCCCAGACGATCATCACGCCGAGCATCGCCAGATCGGCGGTATCGAGCCAGCCACGGGCACGCGATCCATGACCACGCTCCACCGCGACCGGCGGCGAGGCGACCGCGTCCGGTATCTGGAGTGTCGATGTCACCGTTGGTGCTCCGGAACAATCTGCTGGGAAGGGAGGTCGCTGGCGGCGGAGATCGGGGCCTGGGCAATCTCACACCGTCCCGGAGTGTAGCAGGGGAGGGCACCGGCCGGCCTCAGGTGAGGCGAACCCCTTCGAGCGCGAGGAGATGTTCTTTGATGGCGAGGCCACCGGTGTAACCACCCAGCGAGTGGTCGGAGCGAACAATCCGGTGGCAGGGCACGATCACCGGAATAGGGTTGCGACCCAGGGCGTTTCCCACGGCTCGGGTCGCGGCGGGGTTGCCAACCATCGTTGCGATGCCGCGATAGGTATCGAGGCGACCGAACGGCACGCGCGCGGTCGCTTCCAGCACCGACCGCGTGAATGGCGTCAGTCCGGAGAGATCGACTGCCACGTCGAAGCGATCCCGCCGGCCCGCGAAGTACTCCTCCAGTTCCCCCGTGGCCAGGGCAACCGAAGGATCGGCCGCGTCACCGGTCGAAAGGGGACTCGAATCAAAGCCCCGCGCCGCCAGCCGTGCCTGGAGCCGTGATTCTGGGTCGCGGCCGTCGGCCAGGTCATCGCCTCCCGCGAAGTCAATCTCACAGATACCCTTCGCGGAGGCGGCCACCAGGAGCAGCCCCACCGGGCTCTCGACCCGCGTATAGTGCGCCGCTCGTCGCGCCGGCCGCGACCGGCGACGGGTGGCAGACCGCATCTCGAACGGGGGCGGCGACATCTCGGTCACCGGGCGATACAGCTGGTCGAGCGCGCCGGAGACATGCTCGAAACGATCGAGCTCGTGCGCGCAGGATCGACAATCGGCGGTGTGGTCCACGAGCCATTCCGTGTCGAGCGGAGTCAGATCTCCGATCACCATTGCCGGCATCGCCTCGCAGGCGACATCGCACGGGTCGACGCCCGGCTGCTCGGCGGCGGTCAACAGATCGACGGGTAGGGTGGCGGCCGGTTGGCCATCGCTCGTGGTCATCATCGTTGTCCCATAACGTTCGTGCGGGAACGGGCCGACCTGACCCGTCGCGGTGGTCGCCTAGCGATCACAGTCGCTCTCCAAATCGCTCGCGCAGCTTTCGCAGCGCCTCATGGACGCTGGCGCGAGCCGCGGGCTCGGTACAGCGAAGATTGGCGGCGATCTGGGCGTAGCTCAGGTCGTGGTACTTCCGCTGGATGACCGCCGCGCGTTGCTTGACCGGCAAGGTCTGCACGAAACGCTCGACGTCGTTCAGGAGATCCCGGGCATCGATGCGCGCCGCGTCGTCCGTTGGCGCACCGGGGATGGAGTCCGCCCGTGTGTCATCGAGCTGCTCCTCCTTGCCGCGCTTGCGCCGGTCACTGAGAAACGCGTTCGTGGCAATGCGGTAAAGCCAGGCGCGGTGGTTGGCGTCGTCATCGAGCCGGTTGAAGGCACGGTATGCCTTGATCAACGTTTCCTGGTAGAGATCGTCCGCATCGGCGCCGTTGCGCGTCAGGTTCATGGTGTAGCGGTAGATCTCCGTGCAGTGCCGGACCAGCAGATCGTCAAAGGTCACCCGTGTTGGTTGGCCTCGTCCGAGACCACACCCCGTCTCGACCCTGGCCGAGATGGCCGCTCCACCGGTCATGGCTCGTATTGCTCCGTGTTGCTCCTACGCGACGCCCCCGGCGCCACTGGACCGCTCATTGCCTGTCCATCGGAGGTAGAACGCATGACGGCGCCTTCTGTGAGACGGGTGCCGGAATCGCGAGCGCCGTGCGGCTGACAGGAGCGCTTTGGACCATGATACCCCTCGGGCGTAGACCGGACCTCACCTGCCGCGCGCTCATGCTCTGGGGGCGGCTCTGGGCGTGACCTCGGCGACAAGGACTTCGGCGATTCGGCCGATCAGCGCCTCCGCCGCGTAGGGATCGGGGAAACCACGAGTCAGGACCGCCACGGCGAGTGGACCTGACGGGGTGTCCAGGAGACCGCTGTCGTGAACGATGCCATCGAGCGAGCCGGACTTGCCGGCAAAGCGGGCTGTCGCGGGGAGGAACCGGGCCAGACGACCCCGATCCTGTTGCAGGGCGAGGGTAGCGCGCATGCGCTCACAGCTTTCAGTTGTGGCCGCCGTGCCCGCCGCGATGGCACTCATCAGGGTGACCAGATCGGCGGCGCAGGTGAGGTTATCCGGCTCACCCGGAGCGACCGATCGTCCGAGAAAGGGGCGCCGCAGTTCCGTCCGGTGCATCCCGAGCTCGACGATGGTCGCCTGCACCCGATCGAGGCCCAGTGCCCCCAGCACGAGGTTTGAGGCCGTGTTGTCGGAGACGGCAATCATCAGGTAGGCAAGGTCGGCAAGCGACAGCACCAGGTCGGGACGCATCCAGGTCAGGACCCCGCTGCCCGGGACTCGCGCACTCGCGGCGACCGGATAGCGGTCGTCCAGCGTGAGAGCGCCCGCATCGATGGCGCGATACAGCGCGACGAGGATCGCGGTCTTGATGGTGCTCGCGGCAGGGACGACCCGCGTCGCGCCAACCCTCCAGCGGCGCTCGCTCCCGACCACGTGAGCGGCAACGAGCACCTCCGCGTCCGGCGCGTCGTCGCGCGCCACACCGATGACCTGCCGCAACCGGTCGCTGAGGTTGGTCTCATCCATGGCGCCTCGCCCACCTGGTGTCGCTATGCCAACCACCTCTCGACCCCCACGCCTGGTTGTAGGACACTGCGCCGCATGGTGGGCTGATGTGTATCGTACGTGGAGAGGAGCAGGGATGCGATCGGGAGCGGGATCGCGCTTCGAGGGGCGAGCGGCGATTGTGACAGGCGGAGCACGTGGTATCGGCCGTGCCATCGCCGAGCGGCTGACCGCCGAGGGCGCGAATGTCCTGGTGGCGGATGTCGATGAGGCTGCTGCCCAGGCCGCCGCGAGCGACATTGGCGAGCGGGCGGTGGCCTACCGCCTCGACGTGACCGATGCTGGCGCCTGGGCCGGCGCGGTCGAGCACGCGACTGGCACGTGGGGACGCCTCGACATCCTCGTCAACAATGCAGGCATCGCCGGGCGGTCGGCGCCCACCTGGGAGCTCAGCGTCGACGAGTGGCATCAGGTGCTCGCCATCGATCTGACGGGAGTCTTTCTCGGTTGCCGGGCCGCCGTGCCGGTGATGCTGGCCGCCGGTTCGGGACGCATCGTCAACATTGCCTCGATTGCCGGCAAGGAAGGCAACCCGAACGCCGTCCCCTACTCAGCGGCGAAGGCCGGGGTGATCGGGCTGACCAAGGCCCTGGCCAAAGAGGTTGCCACCGGCGGCGTGCTCGTCAACTGCATCACGCCGGCGGTGATCGAGACGCCGATCCTGCAGCAGGTGAGCGCCGAGCACATCAGCTACATGACGAGCCGCATCCCGATGGGCCGGGTCGGTCAGCCGTCCGAGGTGGCCGCCCTCGCCGCGTTTCTCTGCTCGGACGATCTCTCCTTCTCGACTGGTGCTGTCTTTGATCTGTCGGGGGGACGCGCGACCTATTAGACCGAACGCGTCACCGACGGGATGGTCTGTGTGGGTAGCGGTCCCTGTTCCACCCGGTGCCCGTTGGACCATCAAAAGGCCCGAGCGAGATCGGGACCTTGTGGGTGGCCCGCGCGGTTGCCGTTTCGCGCCTGACGCGGCACTATCGAGAAAGACAAATTGCAGCTATGGTCATGGGTCGTTGCGCGTCCGCGTCGGTCGCGCGAACGGCACCCGGGAGTTCTGCTGGTGGCATCGTCGCTCGTCAACCTCACCAACCCGGCGCCGCACTCTAGGCGCGGCCCGGGCGATGCCGCGTCGACGGCGACACATCCAGCGACCGGCACCCCGCCCGATTGCCCTGTCTGCCAGTGCCGGCTCGTCATCCTCGCGGCGCGGACCCGCGCCGATGCGCAGGGGCCCCACGTTCGCCGCCAGCTCTGGGGGTGTCCCGGCGGTCATGCCACCGCATCCTATGTGAACGGTGTCTTTGCCGAGACCGAGCTGCTCCCCTTTTCCCGCTAGGCAGTTCCGTTGCCCACCTGGCTCCGCCCTGTGGTCCGGGCTGCTTCACCGGGTCCGACGATAAGGCTGCCGCGGCGGTGCCTCATCCCCCTGCCTGATAGACCTGGAGCGCCGCGGTGAGGCGCTCCAGCCCGGGCAGCGTGTTCGGGGTGCAGGCACAGATGACATGCCCGACCCCAAGATCGGCGTATGCGCGGAGCCCGGCGGCGATTTCCTCCGCGCTGCCGGAGAGGAACTTGTCTGGGTCTTCTGTTCCCTCGATCGTCTCACCCGCCGGTGGCACCGCGACCGAGACGCCGACCGTCACCTCGATCGACGCCGGATCGCGTCCCTCGTCGGCGCAGGCCGCTTCCAGGGCTGCCCGTCGTTCAGCGAGCTTTGTCGGCTGACCGAGCCAGCAGGTGTTCCACGAGTCCGCATAGCGGGCGGTCAGGTGCAGCATCCGCGGGCCAAAGGCGCCGATCAGGAGGGGCGGCCCCTGAGGACGGGGTCCGCGTGGACGCAGCTCCCCGTTCGTCGCGAACGAGTGCGTGCCGCGTATATCGACCTGTCCTTCTCGCAGCAGGGGCACGATGATCTCCAGGGCCTCCTCGAAACGGTCGACCTTGTGGTCGAAGGGGATACCGAAGGCATCGAACTCGGGCTGGTGCCAACCGGCGCCGAGCCCGAGGATGAGGCGCCCGTCGCTAACCTCGTCCAGCGTGTCGGCCATCTTGGTCAGCACGGCAGGGTTGCGGAACGCGGTGCACATGACGAGGGTGCCGAGCTCGACCCGCTCCGTCGCCTCGGCCACCGCTGCCAGCACCGTCCAGCACTCCCAGATACCGGCCGTCGGCTTCTCGGGGAGGCGGAACAGGAGATGGTCGTAGACCCAGACCGAATCGAATCCGCTCGCTTCGGCCCGCCGTGCCATCTCCCGGATCTCGGCATAGTGCGGGGTCTGCCCCTCGTCCTCGGCGATCGGTAGAATGATCCCAACCTTCATCTGTTCCCTCTCTCATGCGCTATCGTCTGAGGATGCATCATGGGGTATCGTCCGCGGTCGCGAGCAGGTTGCTGTACGACCCGGCGATCAGGTCCGCCTCGGTCAAGGTGATACCCAAAGACGATGCCACCGCCGCGAGCTCAGCGGCCGCCGAAGCGGCATCATCATCGCCGGTGACCGTTTCGAGCTCGATGAACTCACCGAGTCCGCTGACCCGGTCGAGGTGGACCCGCGTGCGGCCCAGGGTCGCGAACGTTCGCTCCTTGTCGACGACACCGCGGCAGCCGAGTGCCGCCGTCAGCGCCGCCGCCAGTGCCTGCGCGTGGCTGGCATCGATCGGGACCCGGTGATAGGTGCTCCAACGGGTGTCGAGCGCGTCCGGGCGATGGTATGCGATCAGCTCGGCCGACGGTGGTCCGTCGCTGGGGATGCTTTCCCGAAGCTTTAGCCGGCCATGCGGGACGACGAGGTAGGTATCGACCTGCCGAAGAGTCGTCAGCCTGGCGCCAAGGGTGATCAGGCGGGCGCGAACCTCCCGGTGGCGGACCTCGGTGGCGTGCACCTTCGCTTCGAGATTGCGGCGGCTATGATCGTGCGTCGTCGACCTCAAACCTGATTCGCCCCTCCATCCAGCGCTCCATGTGCCGGTCCGGGTACCAACTGTAGGGCGCACCCCATCGCGGCGCAATCGCGAGCCGCCGCGCCGCTCTCCGGTCTCGACTACTATCTCTCGACGGACCTCGCGCGGTGGAAGGACTCGTCCGGTGGTGATCTCCGAGGACATCGAGCAGCGCCCTGACCTGCGACGGCAATCGCCGGCCAATGACAGTCAAGACCTGGAGCAGATCACCCCGCCGCGTGCAGGGATAGTGACGCTCCCCGCCGAGGGATACCGCGACGTGCTGGCCATCCGCCGCTTCCGGCGGCTCTGGGTCGTGCAACTCGTCGCCGGGCTGGGGGAAGCGCTGGCGTCGGTTGCGATGCCGCTGCTTGCCTACAAGATCACCGGCTCGGAGGCGCTGGTCGGCTTGATCTTCGTCGTGCAGCTCGTGCCGCGGGTCCTGCTGGCGCCAGTCGCCGGGGTTCTGGCCGACCGGCTGGACCGGCGCCGCGTGATGCTCGGCGCCGACCTCAGCCGGGCGTTCTTGGTGGCGCTGTTGCCCTTTGCAACCTCGGCGTGGCAGATTGGGATTGTGGCGGGTCTGGTTGCCGCCGCCGGGGCGCTGGCGCGGCCGGCTGAGATGGCCGCCGTCCCGATGGTCGTCCCAAGGTCCGAGCTGGTGCGGGCACTGGCCATCTTCCAGGTGAGTGGGAGCGTCGTCCGGGTGGTCGGGCCGGCGATCGGCGCCGGTCTGGTCGGGATCGCGGGGCCGGCGCCGGCCTTCGGCATCCAGGCCGCCTGCTTCTTTTGCTCAAGCTCCCTGCTCTGGCGATTCGCGTTGCCAGTCGTCGAGCGCGTGACCCTGCCGGGCGGCTTCTTCGTCACGGCACGCCGCGAAGCCTGGGAAGGGATTCGCGTGGTTTGGACCAATCGCATCGTGCGGGGCATCGCCGCGGTCGAGGCGCTCTGGCAGGTGACGGTGGCGGCGCTCTTCGTCACCTCGGTCGTGTTCCTCGAGAAGACCATGGGGTTGGGCGATCGTGGCGACTCGGTCTATGCGCTGCTGACCGCAACCTTCAGCGGTGGCGCGGCACTGGGCGCGGTCGCGGCTGGCCACCTGGAGCGACGGATCGGCCGGGCGCGGCTGATGGCCGTCGGCTATCTGGCGCCGCTGATGCTGGCGCCGCTGGCGCTGACCCCGCCGCTGCCGATCGTCTTCGCGTGCCTCTTTATCCTCGGGCTAGCCGATGCCTGGGCCGTGATCGGGATGCAGGCGTACCTGGCCGAAGCCGTGCCCGACGCACTTCGGGGGCGAGTCTATGCCGGCTGGTCGGCAGCGGTCTACCTTGGGGGCGCGATCGCGTTCGGTGCGGTCGGCTGGACGACGGACCGGCTCGGGCCGCCGGCCACGATGGCGATCGCCGGGCTGCTGGTCGGTTGCGGCGGCCCGCTCCTGCTGCTGGTGACCGGGGCGCTGGCTGATATCCGGCGTGGTGGCGACGAATCACGCACCGTGGTTGTGGAGGCGATCTGAACGCGAGGTGACCGAGCGCGGAGTACAATGCCCGGCAGTTGACGGGGTATGGCGACCGGGGAAGCCGGGAGCGGCGAGGCGGAGGACAGGGCGGGATGAGTCCACTCCGGGGGCGACGAAAAAGCAGGGCGGCATCGCCAAGCTGGGACGCCAAGAACCGGTTCAGTGCCAGCACGAGCGCGGTGCACCTCGGCGGCGAAGGGTGGCGTTTCTCCCTCAAGGGATCTCCGCGTCACTATGATGATGTCCGGCTGATTATTGAGGGAACCGGGACGTCGACCGTCTATTTCGGCGAGGCGTTGACGTACGAGCGTGGGGCGGGCGTCGCACTCTGGCGTGTCCGAGCGACCGATCTCGACTGGCTGCCGACGCTGTACGCCTGGTGGGCGGAGCAAGAGCGGACCGAGCCAGTCCAGTTCACGTTTCATCTCTACATTCCACCAGAGCTGAAGTACGCCGCGCTCGACCTGCGCGAGCATTCCGCCGATGCGGTCGCGACGTATATCCGCGAGCATGCCCCGCGGGATTGACGTCCCTGCCGGATGCCCGGCATGCGAAACGGGGACGCGGCATGCCGCGTCCCCGTTCTTCATTCGGCAACCGGCCGGAGACTGGTTGCCGACGTGGTGCTGATCGGGCGCTTAATCGCCAGCGACCTTGGCGGTCGCGTCGCTTTCAGCGTCGGCTCCCGGTAAGGCGAGAACCGGGGTGCGCTCTGGGTGAACCTTCCAACAATCCGTGACGATATCCGTGGCGGAGCAGCGCGCCACCTCCAACTCGTTATGAATCGCCCAGCCAAGCGCGCATCGCATCGCGGGCCGTGTGGCCCCGGGTGATGGGTAATAGCGCGTCCGGAAGAGCATCGGACACCCATAGCGCCCCGGCTCCGCCGCTGGCTCTTCCACCGGGAAGAGCAGGCGTCGCTCGCGGCTCATGATGAACTACCTCTCCGTACCGTCGTGCAACCTCACTCCAGCGCCGGCTCGTAGGCCCAATAGAGTCTTCCCTCTCCGTTGGTCGTCCGCGGCGCAGCTCATCGAGATCATCAGCCAGCGCTGGAGTGAAATCTCCAGTCGCCACATCAGAAGCCCCTGCCGATCGTCAATCCCCCCGGGGCTTCTTCCCACCCAACAATCAATTCGACCGCTGAGGGTATCCACCGAGTATACCGCAGCGCCTCCGACGGCGGGACTTGACCGTGTGGGCCGGTGTCGGCGATGAGCGCGCTAGTTTTTAAGGCGAACATGCGATCATCGCCAAACCCAATGGCTAACGATTAGACAAATGGTGGGACACCATCCCTCGGAGGAGCGAAGTCGCATGGTCGTATGGTGGCTGTTCTTTACGTTGGCGCTCGTCGGCTTTGTCCTTGAGGAGTTCATTCTCATCAAGCCGGTCTCCACCATCGGCCAGTCCGAGCCCATCAGCCGGCGCCTTGAGCTCGCCGCGCTCTGGGTGCCAGCCATTGGCATTGGTCTGACTGGCTTCACCGGTGGTCTCGTCCATGGCGTGTGGGCCGGGGGGACGCTCAACGCGCTCGGCGTGCTTCTCTGCGGCGCGGGCTTGGGACTCCGCTTCTGGGCGCGACTGACCCTCGGTCGCTTCTTCACGATCGGGGTAGTCCGTCTCGAAGGACACCGCGTGGTGCAGACGGGACCGTATCACTGGATACGGCACCCGGGATACCTTGCCTTTGTCCTGCTTTACCTTGGACTCCCGCTGATTGTAGGCAACTGGCTGGGGCTACTGTTGCTCAGCCTGCCAGCACTGGTGATCTTCGTCTGGTTGGTGCAGATCGAGGACCAGCGCTTGGCGGTCGCACTGGGAGGCGAGTACCGGGCCTACCGGACAAGATCGGCGCGGTGGTTCCCGGGCGTGTGGTAGCCGATCGGCGGCAGACACACCTCGCCACTGCTGACTGTCCGTCGCGTTCGGTCCTACTACGAGGGTTCGACGGCCCCTTCCAGGTCGGGACGGAAGACGACGCTCTCCTGCTCGTTCGAATCGGTGCGGGCGAGCACGGCGACGCATGGGTCGGTGTCGCTGGCGTTGACGGGGAGATGAGGCATGCCGGCGGGGATGTAGAGGAACTCGCCGGCCTCGACGACGATGTGCTCCCGCAGCCCCTCGCCGAACCATGTGTCAGAGGTGACGCTGAGCACGTAGATCGCGGTCTCGTGGGCCTCATGGATGTGTGCATGGGCACGCCCGCCCGGTGGAAAGGTGACGATGTGCATGCAGATCCCCGTCGAGCCAGCGGTCTCAGCCGAGATACCGGAGAAGTAGGAGAGCCCCTGTTTGCCTTCAAAGATCTGGTCGGCGGCGACTCGCACACAGGTCGGCGTTGACGTCGCGGTCATCGTGCCTCCTCCATCGATCATCCGTTCACGACGGTGCGGCAGCTCGACTCCGGCGGGCACGTTCCCACCCTGCCGAGCTTTACTGAACAATCCCTCCGAGTTTACGGCACGACTCACCGTGTTGGACGCATCTCGGACAGGCTTTTTGGCCTGCATTCCCCGGCCTAGACACCTAGTCAATGCGTCGTCGTGGAATCGAGGTGCGGGTCAGCGACGGTTGGTGGCATCGAGTGAACGCTGAGGTCGGGACGCCCGGTTCCGGATCGCTCGTCGTGGTCGCCCTCGCGCGGGCCAGGGTGAGCCGCTGTCGTCCGTTGCACCAGTCCTCGGTCCCATATTCGCTCCCTCCGGCGCCGCATTTGGCCCGTAAACTACCGTTGTTCGGCCGAGCGGCTGACGTCGACGACAGGAGCTGAGATGAGTGGCATGAGCGGACGGTTACCGCGCTGGAACCTTGATCCTGTCGCTCCTCCTCCGGGATCGCCCGAGTTCACGGGCGCCGTCGCCACCGTTATCGGGGGGATTGCCGGCCTCACCGCGCTGTTCGACGAACGCGGCGTGCGGCGCCATGACCCCACCGGGCTTAATGACGCCATCGTGGCCACGGGGGAGGCGATCATCCCGCTCTACAACGACGTGATCGAGGCGGCAGAGGCGCTGGAGCATGGTCTCGTCTGTCGGGTCTTCACCGATGCCAGCGATACGCTGGCCCAGGGCGCGTTGAGTAAGCTCGAACCGCACCTGGGACGCCTCGTCCAGTTGGGCGCGCTTCGCCGCCTGGGTCGGCTCCCTCGACGTCGAGGCGCTCGTCGAACGCTCGGTGATCGCCCGCGATCACGCCGCTGCACTCCATCGGGCTCGCCATGCCGTCGCACACCTGATGTCGCCGGCCGAGGAGGAGCTTGCGGCCGGCCGGTTTCCTCTTCTCGCTCCATTCCCAGCCGAACCCCTGGGCGACGTTGTAGCCGACCGCCAGCACCAATTCCAGCGCCGCGCCGAACGCGGTCACCAGCAGCGCCGACGCGAACAGCATTGCGCCCGTCGCCCCGAGGGGCTTCGCCATGCCGAGACCCATCTCGGCCAGGGTTCCTCCGTTCAAGCCCAGCGGTCCGAGCACCATCGCCGCCAGCACGATCAGGGCGATCGCCGTGGTGCTGCCGTAGCCTATCCCGATCACGGCGGTCGCCCGGTTGATGCCGAGCGAGCGGCGGGACCATTGTTCCTCCCGGGCACCCGACGAATAGAAGAACAGGAGGTAGGGACTGACCACCGCGCCAAGGATCGCAGCGACCAGAAAGAGGTACTCCGCGACCTGATGCCGCTCCATCTCCGGTCGCCACAGGGTCGGCAGCAGATCGTGTGATGGCGCACTGAGCTTGACGATCCCAACCCAGAACGAGAGCGTCACCAGACCGAGCAGCGCCGGTCCGTTCTCGATCAGCCCAAACGGCGCCCGCCAGACGGTGATCCAGACCAGGATCGCGGCGACCGGCACGAGTTGATGCCAGGCGATGCCGGTCAAGAGGGAGAGGGCGATCGCGATGCCCCCCAGGTCGGCCGCGAGCATCAGGCTGTTGGCGACCAGCTCGCTGACGAGCGGGAGGAGGTAGAACTTGAAGCCGAACCGCTCACGGATGCCATCGGCGTAGGTTTCCCCGACACGGCGGCCAGCCGCCCGCTCATCTCGACCAGCAGCATGATCGCCAGCGTCCCCAGTAGCATCGCCCAGACGAGCCCGAACCCAAACGTCGACCCGGCAGCGCCGGCCGTCGAGATCGCGCCGACATCGACGAAACCACCGGTCGCGGTCAGGACTCCGAGTGCGATCTGCAGCCACCCCTTGTTCATGGGGTCGCCGCGTCCGCTGCGCCCTTAAAGGTGTCACTTGCCCCGCGCAGGGTCTGGACCTGCCCATCCCAGTCGCAGCGGTCGTCGAGGCAAGGTGACGAGAGGATCGGTCGCACCGCGCGCAGTCGCTCGATCAGGTGGCCGACGGTTGCCGCGTCCGGCGCCCCATCCAGAGATGGCAGCGACGTATCGACCCCTGCGAGTGCCTCGCGGAAGCCGACGCGCGCGTAGGCATCGGTGAGCTTGCCCTGGTGGTCGTACTCGATCGATGCCGCCGCCGCTGCCAGCGTCGCGGCGACATCGCCGGCGGTCCGGGCGAATGGCGTATGGCTGAAGCTGCAGCCGGTAGTGATGACGAGAACGACGAGGAGCGCGACTGCGGCCCGACATGCTCGCCCCATTCACCGGTCTCCCGTGCTCTCGTTGCGGACCGTCGCCTTACTCGATGCGCTGGAAGACGGCGCAGGCGTTCTGGCCACCGAAGCCGAAGCCGTTGGCGACGGCGGCATCGACGCGCATGCGGCGAGCAACGTTCGGGACGTAATCAAGGTCGCAGAGGGGATCGGGATCGGTCTGGTTGATCGTCGGCGGGACGATGCCATCCCGGATCGCCAGCACGCAGCCAAGTGATGAGACCGCACCGGCCGCGCCGAGCAGGTGCCCGATCATCGACTTGTTCGCGGAGATCGCCAGGTGCGACGCGTGGTCGCCGAAGGCCAGCTTGATCGCCAGCGTCTCGGCGCGATCGCCGATCGGCGTCGAGGTCGCGTGAGCGGCAACATAGTCGATCTGCTCCGGCGTCAGACCGGCCCGGGCCACCGCTTTCTTCATCGCCCGCGATGCCCCGGAGCCATTGGGGTCGGGCGCGGTGATATGGAAGGCATCGGAGGTGTACGCCCCCCCACTCGCCTGGCAGAGGACCGAGGCGCCGCGTCGCACCGCGTGTTCCTCGGTCTCCAGGACCAAGACGGCCGCCCCCTCACCAAAGACGAAGCCATCTCGCCCGTTGTCGAACGGCCGGCTCGCCTCCGCCGGCGCATCGTTGCGGCGGGAGAGCGCCCCCATGTTTGAGAGACCGGCGATCGCCACCGGAATGATCCCCGCCTCAGTGCCACCGGTGATCGCGACATCGGCGTCCCCGCGCTCAAGCAGGTGAACCGCATCGACGAACGCCTGCACCCCGGCAGCGCAGGCGGCGACGGCGGTGATGGACGGACCATGAATCCCAAAGGTGATCGAGACCTGGCTGCTAGCCATGTTTGGGGCGAAGCTGGAGATGAGAAACGGGCTGACCCGGGCCGGACCGACATCGCGCATCGTGTTGACTTCGCGCTCGATGGTGGGGATGCCGCCGCCGCCCGTATTGATCACCGCGGCGATCCGCTCCCGGTTGGCGTCGGTGATCTCCAGACCGGCGTTGGCGATCGCCTCCCGCGTCGCGGCGACCGCGAACTGCGCGAAGCGGTCCATCCGGCGGGAGGCCTTCACATCCATGAAGTCCTTTGGATTGAACCCCGGAACCTCGCCGGCGATCTGGACGGGGAGACCGGTGGCATCGAACGCCGAGATCGGTCGCACGCCGGACTCGCCGGCGAGCGCCGCCCGCCAGAATGTGTCGGCGCCGATCCCCAGCGGCGTCACCGCCCCGATTCCCGTCACGACCACCCGTGGCACCGCTGGCTCCCTTCCCCCATCTGATGCGTTGTCGTTGCTGTCCGACTACCGCTCACTCGCGCCTCATCGCTCTCCGTGCAGAGCGTCATCTATCAGGAACCGGTTCGGATCGGCCTCAGGCGCCGCGTGCCGCCCGTTCGCGATTAATCGCCGGTAGATCGAGTCCCAGATCATCGACCCCGAGGGTCGAGACATCGCGGCTGATCCGCTTGATCAGTCCTGAGAGCACCTGTCCGGGCCCGACCTCGATAAAGGTGTCGACGCCCATCGCGATCATCTCCTGAACCGACCGCGTCCACTTCACCGGGCGCTCAATATGGTGGAGCAGCTCCTCCCGGAGACCGTCGACCGTGGTGATCGCCTCCCCACGACTGTTGCCAACCACGGATACCCGCGGTGTCCGGAGCGGCACGCTGGTGATCAACTCGCTGAACTCCTGGGACGCCTGGGCCATCAGGGGCGAGTGCGAGGCGATGCTGATGCCGAGCCGGGCGACGCGTTTGGCTCCCCGCTCTTTGGCCAGCTCCATGGCCCGGGTCAGCGCGCCCACCTCGCCCGAGATCACGGTTTGTCCGGGGCAATTATCATTCGCGACGACCACCACGCCATCGTGCCCTGCCTCACGGCAGACATCGGCCAGCACCTCGCCGTCAAGCCCAATCACCGCCGCCATTCCGCCCGGCTGCTCGTCGCCGGCCTGCTTCATCAGCCGGCCGCGCTCGCGGACAAGCCTCAGGGCGTCGGCAAAGTCGATCGCGTCCGCGGCGACCAGCGCCGTGAACTCTCCCAGCGAATGACCGGCGACAACGACCGGATCGAGTGGACGATCAGTGGCCGCTGCCGCTTCCCGAGCCGCTTCCAGCATCGCCACGCTGGCGGTCAGGATGGCCGGTTGAGCGTTCACGGTATCTTCCAGCTCGGCGGCCGGACCCTCGAAGCAGAGGGTCGTCAGTGCAACCCCTAAGACGTCGTCCGCCTGATCGAAGATACGCCGCGCCGTCGCTGACCCCTCGTAGAGGGACTGGCCCATGCCAACGACCTGGCTTCCCTGCCCAGGAAAGACCAATGCTACCGTCGTCATCGTCTGGCTCGGGAGGTCCGCAGATCCATCGCTCGCCCGTTCATCCCCGCGGTGGGATCGATGGCCGCCCCGGTTGCCCCAGTGGCAGCGGCCCCAAGAGTGTGGACCCGGGCAGGATGATAGCATGCGACTCTGTCCGACCGACGCGTGAGATGATGCGGCTGCTTGACCGTTGATACTCGCGTGGTGCACCGTTACGCACGCGACCGTTCCGAGGAGTAGGAGGATCTCCATGCGCCCAGTCGGTATCGCGGCGTTCTGGCTCTCGCTTGCCGCCATCGTCGGGACCCTGGCGTTAGGCGGCTCAGCTCGGGCCGGACTTCGCCTCCAGGATGCAACTCCGGTTGCCGGAACACCGGTTGCCGCGCCCGTGAACACCAGCTCGCCCTTCAAGACCCTCGTGGCCTGGTATGCGCCCGACGCCTCGACCGATTTCCTGGTTCTGACGCCACTGACGACCGATCCGGGCCTGGTCGCGGCGCCGACCGCGGTGGCGGCCGGTCAAAAACCGGGCCGGGCTGATTTCCCCGCCGAGGGGCTGCCCACGATGTCCTTCGGGGACACCACCTTCACAGCCTACTCGCCAAATCCTGACGAGCCGGGGGCCGCGTATCGATGGTCCTGGTTCGATGGGATCGAGGAGAAACGACCAGCCACGCTTGTTCTGCAGGTGACCGGCAGTGGGGGCGCCTACGACGGATACATCGGCACGGCGACCTTTATCTCACGCGGGCAGAATGCCGGTGGTGTGCTGGTGCTGCTCGTCGGTCCCGCGGACGCGATCGCCGCCGAGACGCCGACCGCCGAGGCAGCCGTCGACGAAGCGCCAGTCGACGAGGTACCGGTCGAAGAGGTGCCCGTGGAGGAGACGCCGGTGGCGGATGCCGCGCTCGACACGCAGGCGCGACTCTTCCGGCCATAGCGGGTGGTCGGGTCCGCTAGCCGGGCGAACCGACAGTGACCGCCGGAAGTGGTGACATGACAGTCCCGGGGTCGAGACGACGTAGCAGATCGAGCCCAATCTTTGCCCGCCGCACCCGCTCGCGGGTAAGCGCGACGGCGGTCGCTTCCAGGTGGCTGCCGCTAGGGTAGATGTTTGGCGCATTGCGCAGCCCGAACTTCAGGTAGACCGGCGCCGCGACCCGCACGATATCGGCGATCTCGTAGTGGCGGATGAAGCCACCGATGTCGTCCGGGACCTCGATATAGATATCGAGCGGCATCGCCGTCGCCTGCCGGATGGCGGCCAGCTGCGCCAGGCTCAGGTCGGTCGGGGTGTTGAAGGTCGTCAGGCCCAATCGCTCCAGCAGCCGGATCGAGACCGGGTTGGCGGAGCCAAGCATCACTGACCCTTTCAGGATCAGTTCGGCGGGAAGATCGCCCGCGGCGCGCATCTCACCGAGGACGGTGAGGAGACCCTCGTCGGTGACGAGCACACTGGTAATCCCGTGGGCGCAGGCCCGGCGGACATCCTCGACCGCGTGGACGAGCTGGTCCATCCCGCGCACCTTGGGCGCCACGATCCGGCCGGCGGTCGAGTAGGCCATCGCGCCGGTGTCCCACCCGGCGCGGGGACCAACGAAGAGGCTGACCTCGATCCCCCGCGTCGCCGCCAGCGCGGCCATCTCGTCGATCTCGGCGTCGGTCAGCAGCATCACGCCGCTTCCCTGACTGACACGATGGATCGGCACCTCGAACTGGTCCGCGGCGTCAAAGACCATCTGCAGCGCGGCCGGACCCTCAACTGATGGGATCTCGATCCGGTACTGTCCACCGTCAGGGAAGCGAGCCGCGGATGGCGGCAGCTCATGGGCATCACCGGTCGGCAACCTCATGCCCGCAAGAAACCGTCGCGTCTGGTCCATCCCTTCCATGGTGCCTCCCCTGTGTCGCGTCATCACCGGTCGCGCATCGTATCGTGACGCGGTGCTGGCGGCCACCGCGCTCCACGCCGCCTATGACGAGTGAGTGAGGATCAGGCCGGCGCGCGGCCAATCACCAGGCAGGCATTCTGACCGCCCAGACCGAAGGAGTGCTTGGTCATCACCCCGATCTCGACCGGCCGGGCCGCGCCATGGACGACATCGATGTGAATCGCGGGATCGGGCGTGCGGTAGTTGAGCGTCGGCGGGACGCACTGCTCGGCGGTCGTGCGGATCGCGATGACGGTCTCCAGGGCGCCAGCCGCGCCCATGCAATGACCGATCGCCCCTTTGATCGACGTGACGGGAATGGTCGTTGCCCGATCGCCAAAGATCGCCTCGATCGCGACCGCTTCCGCCAGATCACCGGCCGGGGTCGAGGCTGCATGCGCATTGATGTGGTCGACCTTGCTGGCGTCGACGCTGCCATCGGCCAGGGCCGCGGAGATCGCCCGGGCCGCGCCGAGCCCTTCCGGATGCGGGGCGATCGGGTGATAGGCGTCGTTCGAGGAGCCGAACCCGAGAATCTCGGCATAGATGCGAGCACCACGGGCCTGCGCGTGGTCCAGATCTTCCAGGATCACGGCGCCCGCACCTTCGCCGAGAACAAACCCGGCCCGGCTCGCGTCGAACGGACGACTCGCGCGCTCCGGGTCATCATTGCTGTCGGTGACCAGGGCGCGCATCGCCGCGAACCCGGCGATGAACAACGGGTGCTGATCCGATTCCACGGCGCCCGCCACCATCAGCGGCGCGCGTCCGAACTTCACGGTGTGGAAGGCATCGCCGATCGCCTGGGCGCCGGTTGCGCAGGCGGTCACCACCGTCGAGCTCGGCCCGCCAAGGCCAAAGCGCGCCTGAATGGCGTAGGCGGCGAGATTGTGCGGGAACATGACGTGGAGACGCGGTGGGACGCGGCTTGGACCTCGCTGCTGCAGCGTTTCAAACGCGGGGAGCAGATCGTCGTAGGTACCGCCGACGCAGGTGCCGAGCAGTGCTCCACCGGCATCGAGATCGACGGTGCGCTCCCCATCGTCACCGACCAGACCGGCATCGATCAGCGCCTCTCCGGCCGCCTCGACGGCCATGCGGGCAAAGCGCGACGTGTTGCGGGCGGTTTTTCCGGTCAGGAACCGCGCCGGAATCGTCGATTCATCGACGGAGCCGTGCAGCAAGCACGGCTGATCGGTCGGGTCCAGGTCTGTCAGCCGGCGGATACCGCATTCCCCGGCCAGGATGCGCTGCCATGTTTGCTCAGCTCCTGATCCAAGCGAGCTGATGGCGCCGAGGCCGGTGACGACGACGCGTCGCGGTCGGAGGGGCGCTGGTCCGTCAGTCGCGCCAAGAGCGGCGCCACAGGCCATGCAATAGGCCGCCTCCCCGGGATTGGCCGCGCCGCAACGAGCACAGGTGACCGATCGTCCGGTGTCGCTCATGGTGATTCCTTCGTCGCTGTTCTCGGGCTTCGGGGCTGCTGCCGGGTTAGACCGTCGATATGACGGCGTGAGCGCCAGTATAGCGATCTCGCTTTTCGGAGCCCGATTCCCCTCGATCGAGCCTGAAGAAGAGTGTACGAACAGACTAGTCTGAAGTGCCTATCGTCGTTGATACTAGCGGGACGAATGGACTGTGATCTGGATCACGAAGCCAAGCGCTGAAGAGACGGCTCGCAAACGCGCTTCATTCCTCACCTGACACCATTGACCAAGCTGCTTCGCATCTGGAGAGGCCGACATGATCCGGCGCCGCGTCATGATTGTCGACGACCATCCGATCTTTCGCGCCGGCTTGCGCCGGATCCTCGAGGGCGATGATCGTCTGAAGGTGGTCGCCGAAGCGACCAATGGCCACGAGGCGCTTCACCAGGCCGATACCCACCGGCCGGTGCTGGTTCTGATGGATGTGCAGCTTCCTGGGGTCACCGGGATGCAGATTGCCTCCGCATTACGTCGCCAAAGTCCAAACGTCGCCATCATTTTTCTCTCGATGCACGTCGACGAAGAGCGGTTGTTCGATGCGATCCGCGTCGGGGCAGCTGGGTTCCTGACAAAGGATACCGATCCGAGCGAGATTCTTCGCTCGATCCATGCGGTGCTCGGGGGAGAGAATCTGCTCCAGCACGTCGTCCTCTCCAACCCCAATCTGGCGCAGCGGCTCCTGGGTGAGTTTCGGGCGCTCAGCGATCGGAATGATCCGCTGGTAGCGTCCGACGCGGTCCTCTCGCCACGGGAGATGGAGGTGCTCGATTGCCTGGTGATGGGGCAGTCGAACAAAGTGATTGGCGATGCGCTCTACATCACCGAGCAGACGGTAAAAAACCACATGACCTCGGTTCTGCGAAAACTGGAGGTCGAGGATCGGCTCGCGGCCCTGCGCTACGCGGTCACCCATGGGTGGGCTGAGATCGGACCGCAGCCGTATGCAGAGGTTGAGCGGGCGCTCGACCCGGTGACCTTTGGCCCCGGTGTCGAGGCGTAGCGGGGCCGCCGGGCGACCATTGCACCGGTTAAGGGTCAACGAGCAAAATCTTCTCGCCACCGGTCTCGGCGATTGCCCGCAGCGTGCTGCTCAGGCGGGTCGCTTCAGCTGAGCTCAAGGTCAGACGCAGATGCGGTGGGCCGTCGGCTGGGCCAAGCTCGAGGATCATCTGTCCACGGTCGGCGCGCACGACCGCCGCGCCGATGTCGCGCTTGACCTCGCCGCGGGTCAGCTCGGCGCCAAACGTAGCGAGCAGCTCTAACCGCATCGCGTCGTTCCCTCCCCCACGGATCGGTCTGCGCCGACCGCGTCCCCTCTTCCGGCGTTCGGCTCCGGGAGCGCTCCAGCGCTCCCGGGCCAGACTAATGCTTGCCACCGGCCCGGCCAGGCATCCAATCGACCTGGACAGACCAACCCCCTCAGAACACTGGCCCTCCCTTGTCCGATGCGCCGATTTTAGCAGTGCGGCGCCGGTCTTGGAGAGACCGGTTGCGCATAACTACGTCGCGGCGTAGACTCAGGGCCGCGAACACGGGCAGGGCACAGAGGGTCGGTGGGTCAGGTTGAACCCAGGGTTCGCGTGACGCAGAACATGTTGTATTGCCGCTCGACCAAACTTCCGAAGGTGAAACCGGGGAGGAATCATGAGCCAGATCGATACCCTTGACGAGCAGATTCTCGGCGCGCTTCAGGCCAACGGGCGGCTCACGATGAAGGCGCTCGCCGAGCAGGTCGGGATGTCGAGTCCGGCGATGATCGAGCGGGTGCGCCGGTTGGAAGAGCGGGGCGTGATCGATGGGTATCGGGCGGTGATCGCGCCGATGGCCCTCGGCCGTCCGTTGACGGCGCTGATCTCGGCGGCGGTCGATCGAGCTGACTATGCCAACTTCCTCAATCAGGTGGAAAACGACCCGGCCGTGGCCGAGTGCCACCGCACGACCGGTGAGGCGACCTTTCTCGTCAAGGTCCATATCGCCGACACCGCGGCGCTGGAGCGGCTCGTCGACGAGCTTGGCGCGACCGGCGCTCGCTGCCAAACCTCGCTGGTCCTCTCGTCGCCCATCCCGTATCGCGCGCTCACCCCTCCCGAAGGGGTGACGACGCCGCGCACTCGGCTCGGACGCCGTCGCCGTGCCGCTGCTACCGGTAACGGCGTGGCGGCAAGCCCGCCCCGGACCGCGGCCAAGCGCCCGGGCCGGCCACGTGGCCGCCGGGTTGCCGACGATCGGGGCGCCTAACCGATCAGCCAGCGACGCTCGATCGCGCGCCACCGATCAAACGGACGGCGACGTGGTTGATGCCGCTCGTCGCGATCTTCGCCTCACCGGTACGCACTGACACGACCCCAGCCGCTGCCCGACAGCGTCGGCCGGGATGCCACCGTCGAGCGGTGCCGCCGCTGGCCCGCCTCCGTGGTGTGTTTGCCAGGAGCGACTGGTTGTCGCACCGCCTGGATCGTTCCGGGCGAGGAGCTACGGTGCCGTCACGACCGTCGACGATGGTGCGGTGATGGTGGAGATCGGGGTCGCCGTCGTCGTCGGGCTGGGGTCATCGCGGCGAATCGTGACGATGAAGCCGCCGACGACCATCGCCACAGTTACCGCGACGATACCGAGCAGATGGAGACGTGATTCGCGGTCAGGGGTGGGTGACGGCGCGGACGGCGATCCGATCGTCATCTGGCCACTCTGCCAATCGTTCGACCAGGACCGGTCATCGGGCAAGCACCGAGGTCCCGGACGAGACGCGCTGCGCCGCCGGAACCGGGCGGGCCCACGGCAGACCACCCCGGCACGCCTCGCAGAGGCAGACAAACAGGATCGCCATCATCCCGGCGTGGGCAAGGGTGCTGATCACCGTCAAGCGCGACAGGATCACGAAGCCGCCGATCAGCGCCTGCGCCACGACAGCCGTGAGCGCGGCCAGGCTGGCCCGGTAGAGGTCGGGGCGAGCCGCCCGGAAGGTGTGGGCCCAGACCACGAGCACCGCGACGATCGCCACGCTGGCGAGGGCCGCCACCCGGTGGGCGAATGCCGCGCCAACCGCCCCACTCAGCGGTGGGATGACCTCGCCGTTGCAGAGCGGCCAGGTAGAGCAGGCAAGATCGGCGTTGGCGTGGCGGACATAGGCTCCGAGATAGGCGACAACGTAGGCCGCGACGAGGGCTCCCCAGGCGGCGCGGCGGAACCCCATCGGGACGGCGCGTTCGTCGCGCAACGAGGCGCCGTGCAAGATTCGCATCGTCAGAAAGACGCTGGCAAAGGCGACCAGGGAGATCCCGAAGTGAAGGGCCAGCACGCCTGTCGCCTGCGGTGAATGGACGGCCCAGGCGCCCATCCCCGCCTGAAGAAAGAGCGAGACGACCATCACCAGCGCCATCCACTTGACGCCTGGGTAGCGGCGGCGATACAGCCAGGCGCCGGCCGCCACCGCCATGATCAGGAACCCTTCAACCCCGGTGACGGCACGGTGGCTGTACTCGATCAGCGGCGCCCGCGCGATCGCGGGAAGCAGCTTGCCCTCGCAGAGCGGCCATGACCGGCCGCAGCCTTCGCCCGACCCGGTATTGGTCACCGTGGCGCCCATGATCAGCACCAGAAACATCCCGGCGGTCGCCGCGATCGACAGCCGCTTGATCGCCCGCTCCATCCGCGTCCTCGTCGTCACGCCGTGCCGGATCGTCAACGCGAGGAAGCATGACCGGAGAGGCACCCTCGCGCAAGCCAGGACCGGTCGGAAACGGGATTGGCTACATCATCGGGCGCCGGGCCACTCAGCATCGCCGGTCTCGGTGCTCAGCCTCAGGAGATGTGGTCGGAGCGGTGCGACACCGCGATGAAGAGCTATGGGCCATTGGATGGCAAGTGCTCCCGACCGCTCTGTTTACATCCGGCCGATGGCCAGCCGGTTCCGAAGGTCGTCAGAAAGTCGCACGCGTCAGCGATCGCCCTATGGACCCTGGTTCGGACCTAGGCGTGGATCGATGGGGGGCGGGTAGCCGAAGTACCCAGTGGTGTTGCCACCTTGATATTGATATCCGGCTGCCTGAGCGTAGCGATTGATGCTGTCAGCCGCGCCACCGACATATTTGCCGCCATTGGCACGGATGTCTTTCATCGCCGCTTCCAGCTCAGCGCGCTCGTAGGCCGAGAGTTGGTCGCAGCGCAGGTCCGGCCCGTCGCCGCGGGCGAGGATCTCGCGCTTGTTCCCGCTCTGCTGGGTCGCCTTGTGACCGGTCGCGGCGCAGATCGGAGCTTCGATGATGCCCGCCGGGCGTGGAAAGGCGCGGGGAACCTCCTGCCCATCCGGTCCACGCAGCAGCTTCGCGAACGCCGGTGTCTGATGCATCTCAAGCATGAGCGCTGACCAGATCGGACCGGCGCCCTGGATGCCGTCGATCTCCTCCAGCGGCTCGTTGTTGGTGTTGCCGACCCAGACCCCGATCACCAGGTCGGTCGTGTAGCCCATCGTCCAGATGTCTTTCCACTCATTCGTGGTGCCCGACTTCGCCGCGGTCGGTCGCCCGAGCTGGTCCTGGGTCAGGCCGAAGAGGTTCTGGCTGGAGAAGATCATCGACCGTGCCTGATTGTCGGTCAGAATCGATGTCACCTGGTAGGCATGCTCCGGCTGGATCACCTGCTCGGCCTTCTGGAGCACCGTCTTGTGATCGAGCTCATAAAGCACGTTGCCCTGGCTGTCCTCAATCTTGAGGATCGGGTTGGCGGGCACGTACTTGCCGTTGTTGGCGATCGTCGCATAGGCGTTAACCAGCTCTAACGGCTTAACCTCGCCCGCGCCGAGCGCGATCGCCGAGCCGTAGTCGGACGGCTCGCGGGTCAGACTCGTTCGGAAGCCGACGCGATGGGCGAAGTCGATGAAGTTCGCCACCCCGACGTGCTCGACCGCCTTGAGGGCGGGAATGTTGAGCGAGTTGGAGAGGGCGATTCGGGCGGGCACCGCGCCGTAGAACTGACCGGTGTAGTTGTTCGGGATGTAATAGGGTGACGGGTTTCCAAACTCGTCGACGCCGTTCGGCGTTTCCCGGACATAGGTGGTGTCCATGATGACGGTGCCGGGGTTCCAACCGTTCTCGAACGCGGCGGCGTAGACAATCGGCTTGATCGCCGACCCCGGTTGCTGGTCCGAGGTCATGATGTTGTTCTGACCTTCGATCAGCGCGTTGTCGAAGTTGGCCGAGCCAACCATCGCCAGAATCTCACCGCTCCACGGCACCATCGCGGTCAGCGCGGCGTTGCTCGCGTTGTAGGCGGCCAGATTCACGACCTGATCGGCGACGATCTGCTCGGCGCGATCCTGGACATCGGGGTCAAGCGTCGTGGTGATCGTCAGCCCACCCCTGGTCAGAATATCCTCGCCGTAGGTATCGACGAGATACTGGCGGACATAGTTGACGAAGTGCGGGGAGTCCTGGACCGCGTTGGTGCGGCTATCACGGAGCCGGGACTGCAGATCTTCCTGAAACGCCGCGTCGGCCTCGGCCTTCGTGATGTAGCCATGCTGGGTCATCTGCTGCAACACGTACTTCTGACGCTGCTTGGCCAGCTCGAAGTTGTAGACCGGGTCATAGTCACTGGGCCGCTGCGGCAACCCGGCCAGCAACGACGACTCGGCGAGGTCGAGCTCGGAGGCGTGCTTGTCGAAGAATGTCTGGGACGCCGCCTCGATCCCGTAGGACCGCTCACCGTAGAAGATCTGGTTGACATACATGGTCATGATGTCGTGTTTGCTGTACTCGCGCTCGACCGCAACGGCCGCGAGCGCTTCCTTCCCCTTGCGCTTGTAGGAATACTCGTTACCGATCTCGGTGTAGAGCGAGCGGACGAGCTGCTGGGTGATCGTGGACGCACCCGACGAGCCCGCCCCGGTAAGATTGATCGTGAAGCCACGAACGATCGCGAACGGCTCGACTCCACGGTGGGTCCAGAAGGTCGCGTCCTCGGCCGCCACCGTGGCGTTGATCAGGTCGGGTGCGACCTTGTCGAGCGGCACGAACGTCCGCCAACCGGCGTTCGGGTCATCGATCTCCTGGAGCAGATTGCCGTTGCGGTCGAGGATGCGGGTCGACTGGAACGTATTGGCGGCAATCAGCCCGGCATTCGGCAGGTTGTCATTGACCTCTTTATAGGCGGCCATGGTGCCGCTTACCCCGGCGATCGTGGAGACGACCATCGACGTGAATCCGACGAAGATGCTCAGCACCAGCAGCTGGATGCCGACAAGGATCCAGCGGGTCCGGTTGCCGTTCGACCGGCGCCGACCAGTGACGTGTGGCAGCAGGTGGGGTGGAAGTGTCCGCGGGCTCCGCCCCGCCAGCGTCGCCCCATAGCGGGAGACGCGGCGGCGGACGCGTGGATGACGGCGGTTGGCGCGGGAAATTGTACCGTGGCTCATCGTTCGGGGAAACTCCAGATAGGGGGCGAGCGGAGAGAGGGGAGGGGCAAGCACGGTCGCCAACTTTGGGCGCATGGTACCACGCCCGCGGGCTCAGACCCTCCGCCGGTTGGTGATATTCCGCTGCCACGCGGATGCCAAGGGCGACGGTATGGTTGGGGTATAGGGGCGCACTGCGTGCGCCCCTACCGGGGAGGCGTCACGATCCCCGCAATGCCGACATGAGATCACCCGGTGGGGAACCAGGGCGCGGCAAGCAGCGCCCCGACGGGCGGTGGCGGCGCGTTCTCCTCACCGCCGATGGGACTACCCAATTGGGCGACATCAGCACACGGCGCGTGCCCAGACGATGGGAAACGAGGCTGGGTCGCCGGCTGGGAAGCGGGGACGACGCGGTCGGAGACGAGCGCGCACGCCGTGCGCCCCTACCACGAAGAGACGATGTTCACCCTCACCCTGGTGCCAACGGCGACGGCGGGGTCGGGCACCCGGGCACATGACATGCGCCCCTACCACCGAGCGTGCCGGAAGCGGGAGGGGGGGCATCGGACCGAACCGGTGCGGCGGTCCCATGATCCACCAGCGAGCGCACCGCCGCCTCACCGGCGCATGGCATCCGCCCATGGGGCAGGTCGCGCGCCTCACACCGGTTGCAGCGGTACGCCACCCCCACTCGTGGTAGGGGCCGTTGCTCGCTGCGCCCGGGTGCCCCACGGCGGTGTAACGGTCTGGTCGTGGTAGGGGCGCATGGCATGCGCCCTGGTGCCCGTCCGCGGCGTGACGGATGGGACACAGGGGAAGCGGCCCGGCGCCCTGGTGGGGTCTTGGGACATTGCGCGGCTACCGTGGAATAACGGTCACGGGACAACGGGGCGCGATCTGGGAGATGGGGTCCGCAGGTCCCCTGTGGTGACGTCGCTCGCCAACTTCCGGGGTGTAGAGACTGTGCGGCCTCGCTTGCCCATAATGCCAGTCAGGCTCTCGTGGAGGCCCGCGGCGCCGGACGACGCCTCCGTCGCACGGTCCGCCGCGCCTAGGGTGTGTCGTCAAAGGGGAGCCAGAGGAGGATGACGGCGAGGGTGCGCAGGGCATGGAACAATTTCTTCAGCTTCTCGTCGCGGGTGGCGATCGCGCGGTGCTGCTTCAGCCGGTTGATGGTGCGCTCAACCTGGTTGCGCTCGCGGTACGACGACCGGTCGAAGCGCACGCCGCGGCGGGACTCGGTGCGCAGGCGTGGGATCACGGCCCGAATTCCCCGGCGACGCAGGTCCCAACGCACCGGACGCCCCGTGTCCCCCGCGACGCGGTCCGGGCGCAGCCGGGGGCGACCACCGCCCGGTCGGACTACCGCTCCCCGCTCAAGCAGCGCCGTCACCTGTGTCGCCTCGTTCCGCTGACCGGCCGTCAGCGTCCAGGTGACGAGCTTCCCTCCGCGCTCGGTGCGCACGTACAGCGTGGTGCCCCAGCCGCCGCGGCTGCGCCCGAGCGCCCGGTCATCACCCCCTTTTTGGCCGCCGCGGCATGAGGATGAGCGCGGATGCTGGTGCCGTCGAGGAAGTGCAGGCTCCAGTCCACCTCTCCGTGCGGGTCGGCCGCGGCCTGCAGCGCGCCGAGCGCGCTCCCAGACCCCCGCCTCCTGCCAGCGCCGCCAGCGCGTATAGACGCGTTGCCAGGGGCCGTACCGCTCCGGCAGGTCGCGCCAGGGGGCGCCCGTGCGCAACCGCCACAGCATGCCCTCCCCCGCCGTGCGGTGGTCCGTCCCCGGGCGACCCGTCCGTGCCCGCTGCGGCGGGAGGTGCGGAGCCAGCGCCAGCCACTGCGCGTCGGTCCGTTCTTGCTCTCGCATCCGCCAACGCTACTACTTTAAAAACGCGCCCTAGGGAGTCAGTCGTCATCACGGCACCGTCGCGCCGAGAGCCATGCCTGAAGCTGTCCGTGCGTGGAGAACCCAAAGCGAAAGCGGACGCCGAAGTGCTGTCTGTCCGGCTATTGACCGATGTTCCCGCGCTTGCGAAGGATGCGGAGAAACGCCGGTGGACTGACAATTCGCACCCCTTCCACCATGACGAGATCGAGGAGGTCTTTGTCCCGGCTCACCAGACAATCAGCCCCGGCCAACACCGCGTGAGCGAGGAGATAGTCCTCCTTGCGGTCTCTCCCGATCTCAGGGAGTTCGGCCGGCAGCGGACGCATCAGTTCGGCGAACGACTCAATGTCGTCGATGATTTCTCGGGCCATGGCCGGCGAGATTTTGGCCAGCAGGTCTGGCCGCCCAGCAATCGTGGCAACGATCTCGTCAGCAATCACCCGTGCAAAGAGAAGGGTGAATGATCGCGCTGTGGCGGCGGCGATGATCAGCCCAACGGCTGAGGTATTCGGCTCCCGAGAGAGGAGGTGGCTGATATACAGATTTGTATCGAGGATAGCGCGCAAGCGACGACGCTATCGCTGGTCGCGCTGAAACGAGAGTTCACCCCGCTCTACGAGCCTGGCGATGGCCTCCTGACTAATTTCCTCAGCCAACGCCTCGATGTCGTCCTCACTGAGATCCGAGTTCCGGTTCGCGGCGGCAATCCGCTCCCCAAGCTCGTGTAGACGGGCGGGCGCGTCACTTCTCCTCGCGCAGCAGCTCGATGTCTTGATAAGCGGCGTAGGAGAGGAGCACCGCCTTCGGTTTGCCCTGGCTCTCGACGATGACCTCATCCTGCTGTTCGGTCACATAGCCGAGGAGCGCGCCGAGGCGATTCTTGGCTTCGGTGGCAGAGACGGCTTTTGGCATCGAGTGGGCGCCTCGTCGCGGCGACGTGGTGAGACACGCCGGGGTGGTGTCGGCGGCATCCTCCGCAGATGAGCCATCATAGCAGCTAACAACTTAGCCACGCATGTGGCCATTTTGGTTCGAGCAGTGCTGGATGACCGGTCGCCGACGCCGTATCTCTGGGAGAGCGATACGGTCTCAACCGTGAGATGTTGCGGGCATACCCAGATCGGGGTGGGCGGACGCGACGGCGGGCGCGCCAAAGGGTAGAATACGCGCCGTCGCCGCTGGGGCGAGCGGCAGGGGCGCCTCGAGGCCGACGGGTGGGGAGCGGAGTATCAGCATGATCGCCGACCAGCCAATCTGGATAACGGCCATCGTCGCCTTTATCCTGATGAATGTTCTGCTCGTCGGTATGGCCTACATGACCTACTACGAGCGGAAGGTTCTGGCCGCCATGCAGGACCGGATGGGTCCGACGCGGACTGGTCCGAAGGGTCTGCTGCAACCGATCGCCGATGGCATCAAGCTGCTCGGCAAAGAAGATCTGATCCCGGCCGCGGCCGACAAAGTCGTCTTTTACTTCGCGCCGCTGTTGATCTTTGTCACCGCCATCGTCCGGGTCGCCGTCATCCCCTTCGGCGGCACCATCCACATCTTTGGTCGCGACGTGAACCTGTTCGTCGCCGATCTCAATGTCGGGGCGCTCTTTTTGCTCGCCTTTGGATCGCTCGGCGTCTACGGCATCATCCTCGGCGCCTATGCGTCGGCCAATCGCTATTCCCTGCTCGGCGGGTTGCGCGCCGCGGCCCAGGTCATCTCCTACGAGATCGTCCTCGGTCTGTCCCTGGTCGGCATCTTTCTCCTCTCCGGGTCGCTGAGTGTGCGCCAGATCATGCTCCAGCAGCAGACAGACCTGGTGCTGGGGCCGCTCTCCCTGCCGAACTGGTTCATCCTGTCGCAACCACTCGCCTTCGTCATCTTTCTGATCGCGGGTGTCGCCGAGACCAACCGCGCCCCGTTCGATCTGCCTGAGGCGGAGAGCGAACTTGTTTCCGGCTTCCACACCGAGTACTCGGCGTTCCGGTTCTCGTTCTACTTTCTTGGCGAATACATCAATATGATTATCGTCTCGCTCTTCGCCACCGTGCTGTTCCTGGGTGGCGTCGATGGTCCCGGCGCCGACCGCTACTGGGGTCTCGGAGTGCTCTGGCTGGTCCTCAAGGTGCTCTTCTTCCTCTTCTTCTACATCTGGCTCCGCGGCACCCTTCCTCGCTTCCGCTACGATCAGCTGATGGGGATCGCCTGGAAGGTCTTACTGCCACTGGTGCTGCTGAACGTGGTGATCACCGCCTTTATCCGGTTGATCGGCAACGGACAGCTCTTTTGAGCCTGCCAGCGGGAATGAGGATGACGAGCGAGCCAGAGGAGCGGGGTATGGCAGAACGATCGCCGCGAGGTCTCCGCCCCGTGCCGGTCGCACGAAGCCGCGGGGGTGGAGTTCGCTGATGTCTTGGGATATCGTCATCTTCTATCTGCTCGCCGCGGTCTGCGTCCTCTGTGCCGGTGGGGTGGTTGCCTCGACCAACCCTGTTCACGCGGCGGTCTTTCTCGTCCTTTGCTTCTTCAACGTTGCCGCCATCTTCGTCATGCTCGGCGCGGAGTTCCTGGCGGCGGTGCAGATCATCGTCTACACTGGCGCGATCCTCGTGCTCGTCCTCTTTGTCTTGATGCTCGTTGACCCGGACGATCTGCCGGAGTTTCATACCGCCCGGCCCGTGCAGCGGGTTGTCGGTCTGCTCCTTGGTGCGATCCTGCTGCTCGAGATCGGAGCGGCGATCTTGAACCGGACCGTGATCGGTGCCAGTGGAACCGCCACACCGGAGAATGTCGCCTTCGTTGGCGGCAACACGCAGGCGCTGGGACGGACCATCTACACCCAGTACCTTCTTCCGTTCGAGGTTGTCTCGCTGGTCTTGCTGGTCGGCGTCATCGGCGCGATCGTGCTGGCCCTACCCGAACGGCTCGGCGAGCAGGTGCGCCAGCGCCAGGGCACGATCTCACTCGGTCATCCCCGCGGCACCGACCTCGACGTGCTCACAGCTGGACCTGCCGGGGAAACGCCGATGGTGGCCGCGTCCGGTGGGCGTGTCGTCCGCGATCCGGCCGCCCTGGAGACGACCCGGAAGCTGATCATGGTGCGGGACCCCGACGTGCATGCCGTGGGGGGCCGCCGGGAGTCGGAGGCCGATTCGCCGCCCGTACGCTAGATCATCAGGAGCCGAGGCTACGCACGGCAGGTCGAGAACGCAGGACACGACGGGGAGCACGAGAGGACGGCATGGGTGATCTGGGGGTCAATCATTTCCTGTTTCTCAGCGCGGCGCTCTTCATCATCGGAATGATGGGCGTCCTGATTCGCCGCAACCTGATCATCATCTTCATGTGCGTCGAGCTGATGATGAATGCCGTCAACCTCTCGCTGGTGTCTTTCGCCTGGGAAAACCAGACCCTCTCCGGTCAGAGCTTCGCCATCTTCACGATCGCCGTCGCCGCCGCCGAAGCCGCCGTTGGTCTGGCGATCATCCTCGCCCTCAGCCGCCGCGGCAAGTCCGTCGATGTCGACGACATGCGCGCGCTCCGCGACTAGAATCGATTCAGCATCGAACGCCAGCCAGGAGAGCCGCTCGTCGCTGGCCGCGTCGTGTTGGGTGCCGGTCGAAACGTCGCGGGTGCGGGTGCCATCGGCGTGCGCGCACGCCGATGGCACCCGCCCGATCGTCAGCGCGCCGTGCCGGCGCTGGAGAGGGCGGCCGTCTCGTCCGATGGGGTGTGCTCTGTGATCTCCAGGCCGGGCAAACCGTCGATGCTGGCAGCGTTCTTCGCCGTTTGATAGGCGTCTTTCCACCCGGCGCCCTGCTGCTCGCGCCGGTTCTCGCTCCACCGGAAGAGTTGCTCCCGGTCGCCGGCATACTCCATCCGCGGCACAACGAAGCCACACGAGTCGGTGATCCGCTCGACTTCAACCACGATGACGCTCCGCGCCACGGTGCGGACCTCGTCGCCCGGTGCGAATCGGTCCAGCAGAGCCGCAAACTCTGGCTCTCCCGTCTGGACAACGCGGCCCCGTCCATGAAGGCGAACGATCTTCGGCGGACCGGTGAAGGCGCAGAACATCAGCACGATCCGCCCGTTCTCCCGCAGGTGCGCCACGGTCTCGATGCCGCTCCCGACCAGATCGACGTAGGCCACGGTGGTCGGCCCCAGCACCTGAAAGGTGCCGGCGCCCCCTTTCGGCGATAGGTTGACGTGCCCCCCGGCGTCGGTTGGGGCGGTGGCGACAAAGAAAAGCGGTTGGGCGCCGATCCACGCCCGCAGCCCGTCGTCCAGCTCATCATAGTGGCGGCCCATAGCTGATCCTTCCCGGTCGTCGATGACGGTGGCTCGCGGTGATCCTCTTGCTCGCACGAACGGTGATGCTACCTCAGGCTGGGATGATCAGGAAGCGGGCAGGGAATACTCCCGTGTCGGTGCCAGGTCACCGGGCCAGATGCTCGTGCGGGAGTGATGGTCAGGCGGCCGTCACCCTGACAAGCGCTCGCGACCTGTGCGGCGATGAGCCAACCTTCCAGCCATGCTCAACTACCACCACCGGACAGTGTCGTGCCCCTCATCAAGACCGCAGATCTGGCGCTCCGCTTCCTGCGTGAGCTCTGCGCCCTGGCCGCGTTGGGTGTCTGGGGGTTCCGCACCGGGGACACCACCCTGACCGGCGCCACGCTCGGGATCGGCGCGCCACTGGTGGCGGCGGTCGCCTGGGGGGCGTTCGTCGCTCCTCGTGCCCGGGTGGCTGCGCCCGCGGCGGTGCGGCTGGCGGTCGAGCTCGCGGTGTTTGCCACGGCGGTGGCGGCGTTGCTCGCCACCGGCCGGTCGTCACTCGCCTGGGCGCTCGCGATTGTTTCCTGCTCAATCGGGTGCTGATCGTACGCTGGAAGCAAGGGAGCGACCGCCCACAGCGGCGGAATCACGCGGCGCGATCACCCACGGACCCGTCGTCCGGCTGATCTCGATCTTACCCGCTCATCTGCGGGTCGAGGGCGTCGCGGAGACCGTCGCCGAGAAAGGCGAAGGCGAGCATGATCGTGGCGATCAGAAGCGATGGCATGATGACGAAGATGGGACGAAAGGTCATCTGCGGGAAGCTGCTGAAGACCATGCTGCCCCAGCTCGCCGTCGGCGGCTGAATCCCGATCCCGAGAAAACTCAAACCCGCCTCGGCCAGAATGTAGGACGGGATCCCAAACGAGATGGCGACGATGATCGGCGCGAGGGTGTTCGGGAGGACATGCCGCAGCAGGATCCGCCAGGTCGGCACCCCAAGCGCCCGCGCCGCCTCAATGAACTCGCGGCGGCGCAGGCTCAGCACCTGACCTCGTACCAGCCGCGCCATGCTCGCCCAGCCGGTGATCGCAAACGCGACGAATAGCAGCAGCAAACCACCAAGGAGTTGCCCGAACCAGGTCTGGCGCAGCGACGCCTGCAGGATGATGAAGAAGAGCAACGATGGGAAGGCAAAGACAACATCGACCGCGCGCATGATCAGGTTGTCCCAGCGTCCGCTCAGCCACCCGGAGATGAGCCCCACTACGATCCCGATCGCGACGGTAATGGCGGTCGGGACGAAGCCGACGATCATGCTGATCCGTGCCCCGTAGACGAGCCGGCTCAGCTCGTCGCGGGCCAGATCGTCGGTGCCGAGGGGGTGGGTGGAATCGTGACCCTCCATCCAGAATGGAGGAGTGTTGCTCATCGCCGTCTCGGGGATCGTCGTCGGGTCGTGCGGCGCCAGCAGTGGGGCGGCGATGGCGATTGCCGCCATCAGGATGATGTACACCGCGCCGATCAGGGCAGCTTTGTTGCGCCGCAATCGCCGCCAGGCATCCCACCAGAGTCCACGCGGCTTCCGGCGCACCGCGGTTGACAGGATGCCGGCCCGGCCGGCTGCCGTCGCGATCATGACCGCCCAGATCCCTCCCGTCGCATCTCAGCCCGAGCCATCGCTTCGCACGCGGGGGTCGGTCAGACCGTAGGCGAGGTCGACCAGCAGGTTGCCGAAGACGACGAAGAAGGCATAGAAAAGGGTCGTCCCCATGATGACCGGATAGTCGCGGGTGCTGATGCTGTCGATGAAGAGATAACCCATCCCCGGCACGCTGAAGACCCGCTCGATGATGATCGTCCCCGTGATCAGTCCCGCCAGCGCCGGTCCGAGCGTCGTGATCACCGGGATCATGCCGTTGCGGACGACGTGCCCGAGGATCACCGCCCGCGCCTTCAGCCCTTTGGCGCGGGCGGTTCGGACATGGTCCTGCCCGATCATCTCCAGGATGCTGGATCGTGTCAGGCGAGCGATATAGGCGGCACTTCCCGTGCCGAGCGCGAGGCTCGGCAGGATATAGCTCCGCCAGTCGGTGAAGAGCACCGGCACCCAGCCGAGCCGCACGGCGAAGAGCAGGATCAGAAAGATCGCGATCACGAAGTCGGGCAGGGTATAGCCGATGGTCGCGACCATCAGGCTGCCGAAGTCGATCAGTGTGTTGTGCTTGATCGCGGCGATGATCCCAATCGGGATGCCGATCGCCACCGAGATGATCAGGGCGAAGATGCCGATCCGGGCCGAGTAGGGAAACCCTTCCATGATGACGTTGATCACGCTGGTACCGCGGCGCGCATACGACTCGCCAAAGTCGAGTCGCAGCGCGTTGCCGAGGTAGAGCACGTACTGCTCCGCGACCGGTTTATTCAGGCCGTACTGCCGGTTGAACGACGCTTCCAGCGCCGGGTCGAGCTGGCGCCCGCTCGACTTGGCATCCCAGGGACTGCCCGGCGCGGCATGCATCAGGACAAAGGTGACGGTCGCTACCAGCCAGAGCACCGGCACCATCCAGAGGATGCGATTCAGAGCAAACCGGAGCACCAGGCGCTCTCCTCGGTCAGAGGCGGCATCGCCGCCGCCCGATCGCTCGCTGGCGCCATGCCCATCCGTCGCCTCGGCGGCCGGTGTGGTCCCTCTGGCCCGGCATCAGGCCGCTGTCTTATAGATCTTCTCCATCTGATAGACGGTGTCCATCGGGCTCGTTGGGTAGACCACGTACCCCTTGATGGCCGGCTTGATCAGGATGATGTTCTCGTCATGGAGATAAAACGCGACCGGGGCCTGCTCGGCGAGATAGGCGTCGGCTTCCTGGTAGAGCGGGAGCGCCTGCTCCAGCGGCAGCGCGTCTGCCTTGCTGACGAGGTCATAGAAATGCTGATCGTTCCATCCAAGCGGCGCCCGGGTCGAGCCCGCCCCGAACACCAGCGACAACCAGTCCTGCGGATGCGGATAGTCCTCGAACCAGTTGGCGAGGTAGATCGTCAACGAGGGATCCCGGTTGGTCCGCATCGACTGCAATTGGGCGAGATCGATCGGGGTCGGCTGGATGGTGACGTTCAGCACCTGCTTCAGGTTCTGCGCCCAGAAGGTGGCGATCTGCTGAGCGCGGGCGGAATCACTGCCGTGCCTCAACGGCAGTGTCGGAAAACCCTCGCCGTTCGGGTAACCCGCCTCCGCGAGGAGCTGCTTCGCCTTGTCGGGATCGTAGGTCTGCTGGGTCGTTTCCTGGTAGCCCGGGATTCCGGGATAGAGGAAGGTGCCCGCCGGCTGCCCGACGCCTTCGCCGATCTGCTTGATGTACTGCTCGCGATTCAACGCGTAGGCGAAGGCCTGGCGCACCCGGGGATCGTTGAAGGGCTTGTCGTTATTATTGAAGGCCATGTAGTAGGTGTTCGCGCCGACCTGTCGGTACAGCTCCTGCTTGAGCGCGGCATCGGCGTTGATCTGCGGCAACTGACTCGCGGCCGGACCCATTGTGTCGAGCTCGCCCTGCTGGTAGGCCAGCAGCGCCGTCTCGGTGCTATCGACTTCCTTGTAGACGAGCTTGGCGAGGCCGGGCTTGCCGCGGAAATAGGCGTCGTTGCGCTCGAAGACCCATTCCTGCTTCGGTTTCCAGCTGGTCACCTTGAAGGGGCCGTTGCCGACGTAGAATTTGGGATCCTTCCACCAGTCGGGACCGCCCGCCTCGACCAGATCCTGACGCGAGGGATAGGTGACCCAGGTCGCCATCACATAAGGGAAATAGCCGGAGGCCCGTGTCAGGTGGATGACCAGCGTCTGGTCATCAGTCGCCGCGATCGCCTCGGCCACCGCGGCTTCGAGCTGCGGCAACGACGCCTTATCGGCCTCGATGTCCGCCTCGCGCCACGCCTGACACCCCGCCACGTCGTAGAGAATGTTGGAGTAATTGCCGGCGACCTCCGGGCTGCAGGCCCGCTTGATCGCGTAGGCATAGTTCGCGGCGGTGACCGGCATGCCGTCGGTATAGGTCATCCCTGAGCGCAGGGTGAAGGTGTAGGTCATGCCGTCGGCGGAGACACTCATGCGCTCCGCCGCCGCCGAGGCGATCTGGTTCTGCTCGTTGAGCGCCAGCAACGGCACGAAGACTTTCGAGCTGATCTCGATCTCATTCAGGAACGCCAGCACCTGAGGATCGCCGGAGTCGATCTCGTTGCCGAGGTTCAGGGTCATCGTCGCGTTGGGATCGGCCTCGGCGTTCTCGGCGGCGGTACCGGCCGGGATCTCCGCCAGGGTCGCGGGGCCGGCGGCCGGGCTGGCAACCGGTGTCCCCGATTGGGCGGCGATCGGTTGGGCCAGCACCAGGATGGCGCTGAGCGCGATGATGAGCAGGAGTGACCAGCGTGCGCTACGGCGGCGAGTCCCCATCGATTCGCTCCTCTCCTCTCGCGGTGCATTGACGACCGGCGCGCATCGAGGCCTGGCCGCGATCCATGCCTCGGGGTCACGATCCGTCCACGCTAGCGCCCGCCTCCAGCGCTGTCAATCCTGCTCCGACATCCGCCCTTGACGATACTAATAATATTAGTATATAAACTATGAGTAGTAGTTTAGCGGCGGCCGTGAACGAGATTGGAGGATCAGGTGCGGACCACGTTCGAACCGACCCAACACCAATGGAGCGACTGGCGTCTGATCACCGTACCGCGGGCACCGGAGCGGACCGAACGCTCCGGTGGCCACCTTCGTCGCGGTGCCCCGGCCCGGCCATGGGGCGCGGCGTTGCTCCTGCCCTGTCTCCTGCTCTACGGGCTGCTGGGAACTGGGTGGGGGCTGTTTGCGCTTCTCGTGCTCGCGCCGGACCTCGCCGCGCTCGGCTTCCTGGCTGGACCTCGCTGGGGCGCGCACGCTTACAACACGACCCACCGGGCGCTGACGCCGGCCCTGCTGGTGGGCATCGGGGTCGTCGTCGGAGTGTCCCTTGCCGCCAGCCTCGGTCTGATCTGGCTGACCCACATTGCCATCGACCGGCTGCTTGGCTACGGGCTTTTCGTCACGCGCCCGGCCGCATCCCGCCTCGCGGACGACCGCGACAACTACACTCGCTCACGTTCTGTGACCAAGGTTTGACTGGCGACAATTGATTCCAGACCCGAAGGAGAAACCCGATGCGCACGACCCGTCACGGCGAGTATCTGATCCAGATGACCCGCTTTCCCAAATTCTTCCCGATCAATACCTACCTGATTCGCGAGGAGGACGAATTTACCCTGATCGATACCGGTCTCGGGGGCGGAGGTCCGGCGATGCTTGAGATCGCGCGTGAGCACGGCGCGCCGATCGGTCGCATCCTCCTCACCCATGCCCATGGCGACCATGTCGGGTCGGTCGATGCCCTCCATGCAGCGCTGCCGGACGCCGAGGTGATGATCACCGCCCGTGACGCGCGCTTCCTGCGTGGCGAACGCTCCTCCGTGCCGGGCGAGCCCCAGGCCAAGCCGCGCGGCAACTACCCGAAGATCGACACCCACCCAACCCGGGAGATTGCCCCCGGCGACCGGATCGGCTCGCTGGAAGTCGTGGCCGCGCCCGGTCACACGCCCGGTCAGGTTGCCTTCTTCGACACCCGCGACCAGACGCTGATCGTCGGCGACGCCTTCCAGACCCAGGGCGGCATCGCCGTCTCCGGCGTCCTCCGTCCGCTTTTCCCCTTCCTCGTCGTGGCGACGTGGCACAAGCCAACTGCCCTCGCTACGGCTCGCACCCTGCGCGCGCTGAATCCATCGCGCCTCGCGGTCGGTCACGGTCCGGTCCTCGACGAGCCGTTGCCAGCGATGGATCACGCCATCGCCGAGGCCGAGCGGAAGTTCACGTAGGACCGGCCATGCGGACCACCCGCCGGGGGCTGACCAGAGACGCCGTGGTCGCGGCGGGGGCGGACCTCGCCGACGAGATCGGTCTCGACCAGATCCATCTGGCGACGCTGGCCGGGCGACTGGGCGTGCGAACTCCCTCCCTCTACAACCATGTCGCCGGGTTGGGCGGCCTGCGACGTGAGCTCGCGCTGCTCGGTCAGCGCGAGCTTGGCCAGCGCCTCGGGCGAGCGGCAATGGGACGGAGTGGCGACGAGGCGCTGGTCGCGATGGCTGAGGCCTACCGGGTCTTCGTCCGCGACCGTCCCGGTCTGGCGGCGGCGACGGTTCCTTCCCCGCGCCTCGCCGCGGATGATAGCGAGTTGCTGGCCATCGAGGGCGAAACCACTCAGGTCGTCCTCGCGGTCCTGGCCGGCTACGGGCTCGCCGGGGATGACGCGCTCCATGCCGCCAGGGTCTTTCGCGCGGCGGTTCACGGCTTTGCCTTGCTCGAAGCGAGCGGCGGGTTCGGTGTCCCGGTCGAGATCGACGAGAGTTTTCGGAGGTTGGTGGCCATGGTGACGTCGGCGTTTGGGCCGTCGCGTTAAGCGCCTGCGATCACGGGCTGGCCACGTTCAGTACCCGGCCACTCCAGAACGGGTTGAACAGCCCCCGTGTCGCTGATGAAGGAGCACCTCATGCGGAAGCAGACGCAGCCGCTTTCGTGCTAACGCTGTCCTTCATCTCCAGCCTCTGCGTCGATGATGTCCTCAAGGGTGCGTCGAAGATCTTGGTACCGTTGCAGTCCCAGAAGCTCTGCCAGGTGGTTCTCCATATCGGCGGTTGTCCGCTTGGCGATATGAGCGTTGTTTCGTCCTCTATCAGTCAGATAGATACGCTTGGCGCGGCGGTCGTCGGGATCTGGTCGGCGCTCAAGGTAGCCCTTAACCTCTAAGTCGTCGACGAGCTCGCCCATTGACTGTGCGGTAATGCTCGCACGAACGGCCAGATCAGTGAGGCGTAGGCCATCCTCGAGCTCGAGCTGTTCCATCGCATTGCCATGAGATGGACGGAGGTCATCAAAGCAGGCGCCAGACACAACGGACGTGTAGATACGGGCCGCCAACAGGTTATAGGCGGTGCGCAGCAGCGCGCTCGAGGGAAGAGGATGTGGAGAGTTCGTCACTGGCAAGTTGACACCTTTACTAAGGCTACCGTATAATATGGAAGCCTGAGCAAAAACGTAATATAGCACGCAATGACGAGAGGACGGGTGACCGTAATGCAGACCAATCCGTTCGCCACGTTGACACGAGTAGCCGGCGGATATTGCCTCCCGAGAAGCCTTCACGTCGTCGCTGACCTCGGCGTCGCGGACGTGCTGGACGAGACTCCCCGAACGGCCGCCGACCTCGCGGGCTCAATCGGCGCCCACCCCGACGCGCTCAGCCGCGTCCTTCGGCTCCTGGCGGCACACGGTGTGTTCGAGATCCAGGGTGACGCGTTCCGTCATTCACCGGCATCGCGACTCCTGCGGACCGATCACCCCCAGTCCATGCGCGCCTTTGCTCAGATGTTTGGCCTGCCAATCTTCTGGTCAACCTTCGAGGCGATGGAGTATTCCGTGCGGACGGGTTTCCCGGCGGCGTCCAAAGTATTCCCCGAGGGATTCTGGGCGTACCTTGCCCACCGCCCCGACGAGGGTCGGGTGTTCAACGCGGCCATGACTGCCAAGGCACACGGCGCAGTCGCCGGTATGCTCGCCTCGTACGACTTCTCGGGCTTCAGCCGGATCGGCGACATCGGAGGCGGTAACGGACACCTGTTGTGCGCTGTCCTCAACGCTGTTCCGAGCGCCAGCGGTGTCCTGTTCGAGTTGCCGCATGTGATCCAGGAGGCTGCAGGCGTGGCCTCGGAGCGATTGACCCTTCAGGCCGGTGATTTCTTCCGCGATGCTCTGCCCAGCTGCGACCTGTACCTGCTCATGGAGATCATCCACGACTGGGGCGATGAAGAGTCCGTCGCCATCCTCCAGGCAATTCGGCGGGCCGCCTCCCCGAATGCAAAGCTGCTCGTGATTGAAACGATCGTTCCCGACGATCCCGGTCCTGACTGGTCGCTGATGCTGGATATTCACATGCTGACGCTGCTCGGCGGTCGACAACGCACCCAGCAGGAGTACGACGCGCTCCTTGCCCAGTCAGGTTTCCGGTTCCAGCGTGCGATCGACACCGGCGCCGGTATTTCGATCGTCGAGGCGGAGACGACGTAGAGCTTGGGGACGTTTGTCATAGTTAATGAGAAGTTCGATTCTCTCAACACTCAGCGATCCTCCGGTTAGACGCAGTCCGACACAGAATCTCCGCCCCTTCTCGGAGTTTCCCATTCGAGTCCCCGTGGCCGATGACCACCCGGAGGATGCTTCGTCTTTCGCTCCGGCAGAAGCCCGCCAAACGATGCATGAATGGAATCGACGGTGAACAGACTGGTGGTCGTCGCGGATTGGCACCTTTATCGGGCTGACTGGACAACCCACTTGAATGACCGGTCACGAATGACCGTTTGACATTCGGATGTGCTCCCTAGTGGCGCAAGCTCTCAGCGCCACGCTCAAGCCGGTCCCGCGCTGGCGAGTGCCTACCCGGATCGTGCGGCCTGCCCGAAGCCGGTCAGCATGCCGTGCCTCACCCGGCCGATTCCTGCGGTACACTACGCCGAGTTTGGGCGGGGGGATCGAGAGGGGCGGCCGGCCGGTCGCGCTGCCCCACGGGGGGTGGGGAGCGGATGCGCGCCGTCGTCAATCGCACACGCCGGGCGCCGGGGGCTGGGCGCTGATGTCCGATTACCTCTTCCTGATCCCGCTGCTGCCGCTCGTCGCCTTTGCGCTCAACATCCTCCTTGGGCGGACGATCATCCGCGACAACGCCCACTGGGTCGCCACGCCGGCGGTTTTTGGCTCGTGGCTGCTCTCGCTGCTGGTGCTGCTCGATGTCCGCGACAAGGACGCGGCGATCTCCCAGCATCTCTTCCGCTGGATCCCCGCCGGCGATTTCAATGTCGACGTCAATCTCTATGCCGATCAGCTGACCGCGATCATGTTGCTGGTGGTGACGACGGTCGGCTTTCTGGTCCACGTCTACTCGATCGGCTATATGCACGGCGATGGCGGCTACTACCGCTTCTTCTCGTACCTGCCGCTCTTCGTCTTCTCGATGTTGATGCTGGTGCTGGCCGATAACTTCCTGCTCCTCTTCGTCTTCTGGGAGGGTGTGGGGCTCTGCTCCTATCTGCTGATCGGCTTCTGGTTCAAGCGCCGCTCCGCGGTGAATGCCGCCAAGAAAGCGTTCATCGTCAACCGGATCGGCGATCTGGGCTTTGGTCTCGGCATCATGTGGACCTTCGCCACCTTTGGCACCCTCGCCTTCGATCAGGTCTTCGCCCGCGCCTCCGAGGTCTCGAACGGCACCATTACCGGGATCGCCCTTCTCTTCTTCCTCGGCGCCTGCGGCAAGAGCGCCCAGTTCCCGCTCCATGTCTGGCTCCCCGACGCCATGGAAGGTCCAACCCCGGTTTCCGCCCTGATCCATGCCGCGACGATGGTCACCGCCGGCATCTACCTCGTGGCGCGGGCTCACCCGATCTTCGAGCAGTCGACCACGGCCCTGTTAGTGGTGGCGCTGATCGGTGCCTTCACCGCGTTGATGGCGGCGACGATCGGCGTCGTCCAGAACGACATCAAGCGGGTGGTCGCCTACTCGACCCTGAGCCAGCTCGGTTACATGGCCTTCGCCCTCGGCACCGGCGCCTGGGTGCCGGCCATCTTCCACCTGATGACCCATGCCTTCTTCAAGGGACTGCTCTTCCTCGGCTGCGGAAGCGTGATCCACGGCATGCACGAAGAGCAGGACATCCGCCAGATGGGCGGTCTGCGCCGCTACATGCCGCTGACGACCTGGACCTTCGTCGTCGCCGCCCTCGCCAATGCGGGAGTCATCCCCTTCGCCGGCTTCTGGAGCAAGGATGAGATCATCGTCGGCAGCTGGGTCAGCGACCACCAGCCGATCGGCAAGATCGTCGCGGTCGTCGGTCTGATCACCGCCTTTCTGACCGGGCTCTACATGTTCCGGCTCGTCTTCCTCGTCTTCTTCACCAAGCCCCGTTTCGATGCCGAGCACCTCCATCCCCACGAGTCGCCAGCGTCGATGGCGGTGCCGCTGCTCTTGCTGGCGGTGCCCGCCGCGCTGATCGGCTTCGTCGGGTTCCCGCCGGAGGACGGTCCGCTCCATCACTTCCTGGAGCCGGTCTTCACCGAGCGGAGCAAGACGGTGGCCGGCGATGAGGTCGCCGCGCTCTACACCCTTCAGGAGGAGCCGGCCGGGGTCGAGGTCGCGCCGAGCGAGGAGCACCACGTCTCGACGCGGACGACGGTCACCTTTGGCATCATCTCCAGCGTCGTTGCCCTGGCCGGGATCGCCCTGGCCTATCTCACCTACATGACCGGGACGATCAGCGCCACGAATCTCGCCAGCCGCTACCGGGGGATCTACGAGTTCCTCTACGACAAATGGCGATTCGATGAGCTCTACAACGCCATCCTTGTCCGGCCGCTGACCGAACTGGCGATGGTCTTGTGGCGTGTAGTCGATGTCGGGATCATCGATGCGACCGTCAACGGCGTGGCGACCGGTATCGGGGCGGTCAGCCAGCGCCTGCGCCATGTCCAGACCGGTCTCGTCGCCAACTACGCGCTGGCGATCGCGCTTGGCATGGTGCTGATGGTCGGGGTCTATCTCGGGCTGTTCAGCAACCTCTTTCGGTAATCGATCGGCAGCGTGGGCGAGCGGCGAGGGAACAAGGCGACGGGCTGAGACAGACGTGGGGACGGCGAGCGAGGATGGCGCCGATCGGTCTCTCTCGTTCCCCTCGAACTGGAGCCTTCCCTGGAGGGAATTGTGGACAGCTTTCCAATTCTGAGCGCGATCGCCTACCTGCCGCTGCTTGGCGCGCTGGTGATCTTCGCCACCCCCCGCATCAGCCGGGAGACCGCGCGGTCGATCGCATTGGGCAGTGCCCTGCTCAGCTTCGCGCTCTCGGTTGTCCTGCTGCTCGCGTTCGACCACAACGCCGAGTTCCAGTTCCAGGAGAAGGTTTCCTGGCTGCCCGGGCTCGGCGCCAGCTACTTCATGGGCGTCGATGGCATCGCGGTCCTGCTGATCGCCCTGACGACATTGCTCTCGGTGATCGCGATTGTCTGGTCGTGGGATACGGTCGGGCGACGCACCCGCGAGTACTACATCGCGATGCTGCTCCTTGAGACCGGCATGCTCGGCGTCTTTATGGCGCTCGATCTCTTCCTCTTCTACATCTTCTGGGAACTGATGCTGATCCCGATGGCACTCCTGATCGGGATCTGGGGTAGCACGAACCGGGTCTACGCCGCGGTGAAGTTCTTTCTCTACACCCTCTTCGGCTCGCTGCTGATGCTGGTCGCGATTGTGGCGACCTACCAGTCGTACTTCAACCAGACCGGGCTCCGCACCCTCAACGTGCTCGACCTCCAGGGCGGCGACTACGGCCGGACGTTTCAGTTCTGGGTCTTCGCCGCCTTCTTCATCGCCTTCGCGGTCAAGGTGCCGCTCTTCCCGTTTCACACCTGGCTCCCCGACGCTCATGTCGAGGCGCCGACCGCGGCCAGCGTGATCCTGGCGGCGGTGATGCTGAAGATGGGCGGCTATGGTCTGCTCCGGTTCAACCTCTCGCTCTATCCGCAGGCCTCCCGCGACTGGGCGCCCTGGATCATCCTCCTCTCGGTGATCGCGATCCTCTATGGCGCCCTGGTCGCGCTCGTCCAGCCCGACATGAAAAAGTTGATCGCCTATTCGTCGGTCAGTCACATGGGATTCGTCACCCTCGGCATTTTCATCTTCAACCTGCAGGGAATGGATGGGTCGATGATGGTGATGCTGGCCCACGGCTTCAATACCGGTGCCCTCTTCCTGCTGGTCGGCGTCGTCTACGAGCGGGCGCACACCCGCGCGATCTCCGCCTTCGGCGGACTGGCGACCCGCCTCCCCGCCTACGCGGGCTACTTCGCTCTCTTCATGTTTGCCTCGATCGGCCTGCCCGGGCTTTCCGGTTTCGTCGGCGAGTTCCTCGTCGCGGTCGGCACCTGGCGCTACAACCCCTGGGCCGCGGTCTTCACCTTCGCCGTCGTCATCTTCGCCGCCTGGTACATGATGTGGATGTTCCAGCGCGTCGTCTGGGGACGCGCCCCCGGCGAGATGCCCGATCCTCATGACGGTGCCCTGACGACGGACGAGCGCGACTCGCTCCACAAGGAGCCACCCGTCGGTGAAGATCAGACGGGAGGACATGGGCATGGCTTTGGGTCGCCGCTGCCGGTCGCGGGCGGCTCGCAGCTTCACCATGCCGCGGCGACTGTCGCCGCCGATCAAGCGGTCTCGGTGGAGGGGAGCGCGGCGCACGGTCTCACCAGCGGCGAGAAGGCCGGCGTCGGCGAAATCTGGGCCGACCTCACCAAGAAGGAAGCGCTGACGCTCTTCCCGCTCGCCGTGCTGACCATCGTCACCGGGATCTACCCGGCGCCGATCTTCGACATCTGCGAGCCCGCCTTCCGGCGCATCCTCGAACCGTTCCTGTAGGATGGCGGATCGCGTGGATGCTGGCCAATGCCGCCAAAGGTGCGTGAATTGAAAACGCAACGACGGCGTGCGGGTTGCGCGTCCCGTACGGTGGAAGGGCAGCCATACCGTTGGGACCCACCCGCTTGTGCCTCGGACCGAGGTTACGATTTCCGGAAACGACGGGGACGACGCCAAGCTGTACCAGGTGCGGCAAGTCAGGAGTTTTCTGAACGAACTTCGGCAGGCAGAGGAGAACCGGTGATGAGCGAGGGATCGACGGCGCTCCAATACTCCATGATCATCGAGTGGGGCGCGGAGAACGAGGTCTACATCGTGACCGTTCCGGAACTGCCCGGATGCCGCACGCACGGCTCGACGTACGAGGAAGCGGTGCGCCAAGGTCAGGATGCGATCGAGAGCTGGATCGATGCGGCGCGCCATTGGGGGCGAGCTATCCCCGCGCCAGCCTACGTCGATCTGGATGCAATCGATCGTCCCTGGGCGGAGCGGCAATTGACCGGCGCCCGTGGTGCCTGAGCGCACCCCGCGCTGGAGCACATCGAGGAACGGAGCACATCGATGCCGTTGGATCTGAATCTCTCGTCGCCTGATTGGGGCCTGCTCGCCCCGCAGCTGATCGTCTTCGCCCTGTCGATGGCGCTGCTGTTCGGCGATGCCTTTCTCCCGGAGGAGCGGCATTTCGAGTGGCTGACCGGCCTCTCGATCGCCGGCTACGGCCTGGCGCTCATCTCCCTCTGGTGGCAGGACGGCAGGAACGAGAGCACCTTCAATGGCGCGTTTCGGGCCGATGGCCTGACCGTCTTTCTCTCGCTGATCATCCTGATCGCCGCCGTCCTGACAGTGCTGGTCTCGGCGACCTACGTCGACCGCCTCGAAGGTCGGATGCCGATCGGCGAGTTCTATCTGCTGCTCAGCTTCTCGGTGCTCGGCGCCCTGCTCGTCTCCGCGGCCGGCGACCTGGTGATGATCTTCGTCGGCATCGAGCTCTCGTCACTGGCGACCTACATCCTGACCGCGTTTGCGAAACGGCGTCTGACCTCGGTCGAAGGGGCGCTCAAATATTTCCTGCTCGGCATCTTTGCCAGCGCGATCCTCGTCTACGGGATGGCCTGGATCTACGGCGCGACCGGCTCGACCGACCTCGATGTGATCGCCCGGTCGCTGCAAAGCTCCGTCGCCGGGGAAGAGTTCCTGGAGCCGTCGCTGCTGCTGGCGCTCTTGCTGCTTATCGTCGGTCTCGGTTTCAAGATGGCCGCGGTTCCCTTCCACTTCTGGACGCCCGATGCCTACGATGGCGCGCCGACGCCGGTCACCGCTTTTATGTCGGTGGTGCCGAAGGCGGCGGCCTTTGCCGCCACGATTCGGATTCTGGTCCAGGGTCTCGGTCCGATGCGCGACGACTGGCTCAAGCTCATCGCGGCGCTCGCGCTCTTGACGATGGCTTTTGGTAACGTGGTGGCGATCTCCCAGCGCAATGTCAAGCGGATGCTCGCCTACTCCTCGATCGCCCATACCGGCTACATGCTTGTCGGCCTGGCCGCCTATCAGGCGCGGGGGAGCTTCAGCGCCGGCGGTGCGAGCAGCACCGGCGGCGACCAGGGGATCGCCAGCCTTCTCTACTACATCCTCGCCTACACCTTTATGAATATCGGCGCCTTCGCCATCGTCGTCTGGCTCCAGCATCGCGGTCGCGGGATGACCCTCGACGATTTCGCTGGGCTCGCCTCGACCGAGCCGCTTGCCGCGGCGGCGATGACCGTCTTCATGGTCTCGCTGATGGGCGTGCCGCCGCTGATTGGCTTCTACGCCAAGTACTACGTGATCCTCGCCGCGATCAATGCCGGTGATATTGGGCTGGCGCTGGCGATTGCGGTGGTCGTCCTGTCGGCGGTCAGCGCCTTCTTCTACCTGCGGGTCGTCGCGGTCATGTTCTTCAGCGATGGCGAGGCCGCGCCGCGCCGCGCCTCGACGCCGCTGCTCAACGCCGGCATCCTGCTGATGGTCCTTGCCACGATCTTCCTCGGGCTCTTCTCCGGCAGTGTGGTCGACCTCGCCGAGCGCTGGTCGGGCGCCCTCACTGTCATGGCGAGCGTTGGCGGTGGCGGCTAAAGCCGCCCCGGCATGACGTGCGCTCTGGCTCGCCCCTTGCGCGCCAGACCCTCCACGGAGCGCGCCGCGGCTCAGTCTGATCTGCGTTCTGCGGGCGTGACGGCCAGGTGTCCGGGATACTGCCAGCCTTCACTCTACCGCTTGCTCGACCTCCTATGGGGAATTTTGCGGTGCGACGCAGATGATTCGCGGTGAGCTGGTCAATCTTCGGGCCGCCGACCGGCCTGATGCGCTGCTGCTCCATCGCTGGCTCAACGAGCCGGACGTGATGGCGGGTTGGGGCGTGCCTGATCAGTCCACCTCACTGACCGAGGTGCAGCGCCGTCTCGAAGGGTGGCTGGCGGAGGAGGCGCTGCTCGGGCGGCCGGTCGCCCTCATCGTCGAAACCCTGGCGGGGGAGGCGGTTGGGCTGGTGCTCGCCGCGCACCTTCAGCCCGACGCGCGCGGCGTCGAGCTCTCGCTGCTGATCGGCGAATCGTCCCGCTGGGGCGAGGGACTGGGCGCCGACGCGCTTCAGACCGTGCTCGGCGCCTGTTTCGAGACCTGGAACCTTCACCGCGTTGCGCTTCGCTGCGAGGCGGCGAACGATCGTGCCCGCCGTCTCTATACCCGGTGCGGCTTCGTCCAGGAAGGCGTCCTCCGGGAGGCGTCCTTCAGCGGCGGTGTCTATGGGGATCAGATCGTCTACGCGCTGCTCGCATCCGAGTGGGATGGTCCGACCCCGTCCTCGCCTCGATCATCGCCATGAGTGACGGGCATGAGCTGGCCCAGGACCCGGCCGAGCGCTTCGACCTCGTCCGCGCCGATGGCGCGCCGCTCGGGCGGACGAAGGCCCGCGCCGACGTCCACCGGGACGGTGACTGGCACCGCTCGGTGCATGTCTGGGTCAGCGGGCTTGGGGAGGACGGCGCGTCGTTTCTCCTCGTTCAACGGCGCGGGCCGACCAAAGACACCTGGCCGGGCCGGCTGGATGCGACGGTCGGCGGACATTACCGGGCCGGGGAAGGGCTCGATGACGTCCTGCGTGAGGTGGAGGAGGAGATCGGCGTGGCGGTCGCCCGCCGCGATCTGCGCCGGCTTGGGATCCGTCTCTGCGTCAACGAGAGCGAGGCCGGCATCCGCGACCACGAGCTGCAGGATGTCTTTCTACTGCGGGACGACCGGCCGCTGCCGGAGTACCGACCGCATCCCATCGAGCTCGCCGCGCTCATCCGGCTGCCCATCACCCCGCTGCTCGATCTCCTCGATGACGAGCGGGGAAGCATCGCAGCCCAGGCGTTCGCACCCGGAGCCGACGCGGTAACGACCATGACCATCACGCCCGCCGACTTCATCCCCACGGTCGACCGCTATTTCTATCGGGTGGCGATCGCGGCACTGGCGGCGCTGCGTGGTGACCGCCACATCGCCGTCTAGAGCCGTCTCTCGTCGCGACGCAGATGGTTCGGAGAGTGACACACGCCCGATCCTCGGCGCGAGGAAGCGCACCTCCTCCATCGGGCTCCGCGCAACTGAGGCGAGCGACGAGACACCCTGGCGGGACCGAGGTGGACCGCATCGATGGACCTCGACGCGAACGTTACCCTCTGGTCTGCTGCCGTTGGCTGCGTCTTGCGCCCGCGGGAGACTCGGACCGCCCAAACATCAGCCGGTCACCGGGCCACGTTCCCTCCACCCACCCGCTCCTGCAGCTGATCTGGTTGGCGCCTACGCCGTGCAAGGGGGCACGCAGGCGGTGGCGAATCCGCTGCATTCGGCGCAATAGGTGCTGTGGTTGTAATCGATGCACGCGGACCCGGGACCGGTAACGAGTTCGCACTCGCGGTCCCTGGTACAGGCCATACACTTCGGCACAATATTGTAGGCACAGTAGTTGGCGCCCCCCGTGGTCCGGTAGCAGACGCAGGTGTCGCCACCGCAGCCGGCCGAAAGGGTGCGACAGTAATCCTTCGCGACTGTACAACTCCCCTCGTGGTGGGCCTGGCAGGTCTCGTTCCCCTTCGGTCCCCGGCAACGGCTGGAGCAGCACTGCCGGTCCCGGCTGCACGACTTACCCACGTGGCGACAGTTGTGGTGCATGGCCCCGGCGTCTGAGACGCTAAGTGCCGCCGCGAGGGCGGCCAGCGTGCTGCTATCCAGCCCTTTGAGCGCGGCGCGGCGAGAGGCCGGTGCCCCAAGAGCCCGAGCGAGATGGTCAAAGCGATCAGCATCCATGGAATGACCTCCTCAGGCGACGAAACCCCGGGAATGGTCACATGTAGATAAGGTCACCCAATGCTGCTCGTATCGTACACCCGCCAGTCAATCGTCTCGCCCACGGCCTGAGCCACCCCTGCCCTGGCCTCAGAGTCGGCCGCACCGGTAAGCTGGCGCGCGCCCGTGGTGTGGACGTCACACGGTCCCTGCCGGGCGTCTGGATGATACGGCCGGCACAATCCAGGGCGTGGACCGGCGAGTCCCCTTCCCCTGCGTGCCGGCCCCGAGGAGCGTCGTTTGGTCCGGCCGCAAACCGTGTCTTACTCTCGTATGCCCCACGACGATCTGCCGAACTACCCGCTCCTGGTCACCCGCCGGATTGTCCTTTCCGATGGCGCCGCACTGACGCCGCGGCGAGACCTGAGCGTGCAGCGTCGACGGCACCTCCTGCCGCGTCTCCGCCCCCTGCTCTCGACACCACATCCAGCCATGCCCACCAATCATTCCCCTGGTTGGGATTGACCATCGCGCCGGCCTCGCCCAGCCGCGCTGGTTGGTATCGACCTGAGCGAGGGCTTCACCCGGCCGGAGTCTCTTCCTGCCATGCACGAACCGTCGGCAGCAGCGGGTCGACGAGATCATCCAGGGGCAGCACCATGCCATCCAGCACCCACCCGTCGTCCAGCTCAACCGGGACGGGTGAGTTGTCGGACAGCGCCTGGACGTAGTACTGGCTATCCTCACCGAGTAGAAGCAAGCGATTGGGGTGCTCGCGGTGCTCCCCGACGACGGTAAAGATGGTAATCATGGCCGCAACTCCGGAAGCGGGCGAGACGGCTGGTCGGTGGTTCCACGCTCGCAGAGCCAATGCCACGACCACGCCCCGCCGGTGGTGATTCCGCTCTTGACCGTCGCGGTCAATGCGTCGTCGCTGTGAGGAGCGGCAGGGCCGTGATTGAAGGCGGGAGGCACGCGCGAACCGTGTACGGCCCCTACCACCATCGCACTTCGTGGCGATACCGGCGTCAGACGCACGAAACCGGACGGCTCGGCGGCACGACGCCGCGTCGATGACGCATCGGGATAGCGAAATCGCCGCGCTCCAGGTACGATATGCTTACTCTCGGTCATGAGTTTATCGGGCGCTGTAGCGTCCGGTCGCCGTGGCGTCCGCGATCTCACCTTCGCCCTTGACGAGGAGTCCTGCCGATGGATGTGCTCTTACTGATCATCCGCGTCGCGCTGGCCGGGGTCTTTATCGCATCGGGGATCGCCAAGTTGCTCGACCGTGAAGGCGGGCGACAGGCCGTGTCCGATTTCGGTATTCCTGATCGCTTCGCGGGACCGATCGCGATCGCGCTGCCCTTCGTCGAGTTGGCGGTGGCCCTACTGCTGATCCCACGCGATACCGCTTGGTGGGGTGCGCTCGGCGCCCTTGCGTTGCTTGTCGTCTTCTCCGCCGAGATCGCCTACAACCTGTCGCGTGGCAACCGGCCCGATTGTCACTGCTTCGGTCAGCTGTCGGCCGACCCGATTAGCCCCCGCCACCTGATTCGCAACGGCGTGCTCGGGCTGCTGGCGCTGCTGGTGGTCGCGCGCGGCCAGGGTGACCAGGGCTCAAGTGTCATCGGCTGGGCCGACGATCTCTCCGGGTGGGGCGTCGTCGCCCTGATTGGCGCCGTGCTGCTGGTGGCCGCGCTCGCCACCGCCGGGTGGCTGCTCGTTCACCTCCTTGGCCAGAACGGTCGCTTGCTCGTCCGCCTTGATGCCATCGAGGAAACACTGGCTGAACGGGGCATGCCGGTGCCCGCTCCCGCTGAGCCGGTCGTCGGTCTGAAGGTCGGCGCCCCGGCCCCGTCATTTTCCCTGACCGGGTTGTATGGCGAAACGATGACGCTGGACGCGTTGCGCTCCCGTGGTCAGTCGACGCTGCTCCTCTTCTCCGATCCATCGTGCGGTCCGTGCACGGCGCTGATGCCGGACATCGGCGCCTGGCAGCGCGAGCATGCAGGGAAGCTGACGGTTGCCCTCGTCGGTCGGGGTACGCCGGAGGAGAATCGCGCCAAAACCAGCGAGCATGGATTGGTGCACGTGCTGCTCCAGAAGGATCGCGAGGTGGCCCAGGCCTACGAGGCCAATGGGACGCCGGCAGCGGTGATCGTCCGGTCCGACGGAACGATTGGCAGCCCGCTGGCGCTCGGTGCCGACGCGATCCGGGCGCTCGTGGCGCGATCGGTTGGGGCGCCGGCACCCACCGCGGCCCCGAGTAACGGCGCTCCCGCCCGTTCGCCCGGGCTGGCGATCGGTCAACCGGCCCCGGCGCTGGAGCTTCCCGACCTCGACGGCACGACGGTGCGGTTAGCGGACATGCGTGACCGGCCGACGTTGCTGCTCTTCTGGAACCCTGGCTGTGGCTTCTGCGTGCGGATGGCCGAGGATCTCAAGGCGTGGGAGCAGGAGTCCGCCGCGTCCGCGGACGCGGCGCGCGCCCTGATCGTCTCGACCGGAGATGTCCAGGCGAACCGCGACATGGGCCTGAGCTCGACGATCGTGCTCGACCAGGGCTTCGCCACCGGGCGCAGCTTTGGAGCGGCCGGTACACCCTCGGCGGTGCTGGTCGACACCGCTGGCAATATCGCCTCGGCGGTTGCTGTCGGCGCTCCCGGAGTGCTGGCGCTGGCACGCGGGGAAGATCCGGCCGCGGCGGCTGGAGCCCCACCCGCCGAGCGGCCAGCGGCCTCGATCGGGGACGAGGCGCCTGACCTCCGTCTGACCAACCTTGATGGTGAATCGGTCGAGGTCAAGACGTTGCTGCAGGGGACGCGCACCCTGGTCCTGTTCTGGAACCCGGGGTGTGGTTTCTGTGCGCGGATGTTGGACGATCTCAAGGCCTGGGAAGCGTCGCCGCCGAAGAACGCCCCCAAACTGCTCGTGATCTCGACCGGGACCGCCGAGGCGAACCGAGAGCTTGGCTTGCGATCGCCGGTTCTGCTCGACGACAGCTTCGGCGCGGGTCAGGCCTTTGGCGCCAGCGGGACGCCATCCGGCATTCTGGTCGACGCTCGTGGCCGAATTGCGTCGGACCTCGCCGTCGGTGCGCCGGCTGTCTTCGACCTGGCCAACCGGCGCGGCGACCGTCTGCAGATGAAGAGCGGACCGCGCTAGCATCACCGGCCTTCTCCACCTTCGATCGTCCTTCTGAAGAGCCCGTGGCCCTGACCGGCCCGGGCTCTTCTCCGTCACCGGCCCGGGAGGAAGAACCCCTCAATTCGCCCGAGGACCACTCATGGCTGGCCCACCAGGGCCGGTAAAATCAAGACCGTTAGACCAGGGCGGGGAGACACGCGACGAAGTTCCCCTCGCGCCTGCGCTGGTCTCGTCGCCATCGTGGCGAACCTGCCAGCGAGCAGCCCCCACCCTCCAGCGATCGTCCGCGACTCCCCGCCCTCAAACACCGCACCCTTCCTCCCCCACCCAATCGTCATTCCGAGCTTGTCGAGGAATCTCTCTCCGCTTTCCACCCGCTCGTGGACCGTCACGACTCTGCCGGAAGAGGAGGGTGCAATAGGGGGGCAATGGCGACAACGCGGACGGGTATCAGGGCGCATGGAGGCGCCCGTCGGTCCGGGTCGCGTGGTCTCCGCACGCCAGCGAGCGGGGCATCCGCCCCCTCCCGGTAGGGGCGCATGGCATGCGCCCTCTTTGCCCGACCGCCTCGTCGCGGTTGGGGCACCGCGTGAATCGAACCGGCCACCTCCCTGCCGCCCGGTCGCTGGCTCTGCCTCTGTCTGGTTGTGATATCGCTCTTCACGATGCAGCCGGCGCCCACCGATGTCGCTCAAGGCGCATCTCAGCATCTGGGCCACACCACCGATGCTACCGGCTAATGATGCGCTACCTGATCAGGTTCGCTGTCGCCGTATACTATGGACATAAAGCGTCACCAGGAGGGACGACGATGTCCACAACCAGAGCGATCGTGTTGATGGCGGGCACGCGCCCCATCCGGCTTCTGCCGATCCTGCTCCTGACCCTTGGCTTGCTCGCGGTTGGGACGACCCCCGCGCTGGCGGCGTCCACGCCGCGCGTCGACGTCGTCGATGTCGACGGCACGATTACCCCCGTGATGGCCGGCTACATCGAGCGCGCGATCGATCGGGCCGGGCGTGATGGCGCGACCGCGCTCGTCCTGCGCGTCGATACCCCCGGCGGACTCTCGTCCGCGATGGACGACATCATCGACGACATTTTGCGGAGCCGGGTTCCGGTCGTCGTCTATGTCTCCCCGGCCGGGTCGCGCGCGGCCTCGGCAGGCGTCTACATCACCTACGCCGCCCATGTCGCCGCCATGGCGCCCGGAACCCGGATCGGATCGGCATCTCCGATCTTCCTGTCGGGCGATGGCACGGCATCGGACGGCAATGAGACCCTCGCGCGCAAGGTCACCAATGATGCGGTCTCCCAAATCAAGAACCTGGCAACCCTCCGCGGGCGGAACGCGGAGTGGGGTGAGCGCGCGGTCCGCGACGCCGTCAACGTCACCGCCGACGAGGCGAGCGCACTGGGGGTGATCGACCTGATCGCCCCGGACCTCCCGACGTTGCTCGATCAGATCGACGGCCGCACGGTTCGCCTGGAAACGGGCACCGTCACGCTGCAGACGCGGGGAGCGGCCATTGACACGCGGGGGATGGGCTGGGCGGAGCAGTTCTTGCAGCTGCTGGCCGATCCGACCATCGCCTACATCCTGCTCAGCCTGGGCAGCCTCGGGCTCTTTCTGGAATTATCGAATCCGGGCGCGATCTTACCCGGTGTCGTCGGCGGGCTGTTCCTTCTGCTCGCGCTCTACTCGCTCGGCACGATCCCCGTCAACTGGACCGGTGTGCTGCTGATCGGCTTCGCGTTTCTGCTCTTCGCCGTCGATCTCGTCGTCCCGTCGTTTGGCTCACTCACCATCGGCGGTGTCATCAGCTTCGTGCTCGGCTCCTACCTGCTGGTTCGTGATAGTCCACCGGGGTACGATCTCGCGACCTCGGTGATCTGGACGATTACGGCCCTGCTGGTCGGGTTCTTCCTCTTCCTGGGCGCGGCGGTGTTGCGGGCACGTCTGCGGCGCCCGACCACCGGTCGCGAAGGGCTGGTCGGGCGACCGGGCACCGTGCGCCGGACGCTTGCACCGGAGGGAACGGTCTTTGCCGCCGGTGAGCTGTGGCAGGCGACCGTGGATGGCGCGGAGCTTCCGGTCGGGTCGGCGGTGATCATCACCGGGATCGAGGGCGTCCGGTTGCGGGTGCGTGCCGCGACCGTGGCGGAGGCAACCGAGCTCAGCGCGCACCGCCGTGTTGATACACGGACCGTTGTCCCCGTCGTGGCGACCCGGGCCAGGACGATGTAGCCGGCCATTCGCCGGCGCCGCCCGCTGCTGTACGCTATTCGCCAATCGTCAAGGAGAGAACGATGCAAGTTGTTGGACCGATTATTGGAGTCATCATCGTCTTTATTCTGATCGTCCTCTTTGCCGCCGTGAAGGTGGTGCAGGAGTACGAGCGGGGCGTCGTCTTCCGGCTCGGTCGGTTACTCGGTCCACGCGGGCCGGGATTGATCTTGCTGATCCCCTTTGTCGAGCGGATGCAGAAGGTCGACCTCCGGACCATCACGATGGACATTCCGGCCCAGGAGGTGATTACCCGCGACAACGTGACGGTGCGTGTCAACGCCGTCGCCTACTTCCGGGTGCTCGACCCCAATGCCGCCACGGTCAACGTCACCGACTATATCCGGGCAACCTCGCAGATCGCCCAGACGACGCTGCGCTCGGTGCTCGGGCAGAGCGTGCTCGACGATCTGCTCTCGGAGCGGGACAAGATCAACATGGAACTGCAGCAGATCATCGACCAGCAGACCGAGCCATGGGGCGTCAAGGTCAGCATCGTCGAGGTCAAGGATGTCGAGCTGCCAACCTCGATGCAGCGGGCGATGGCTCGTCAGGCCGAAGCCGAGCGCGAGAAGCGGGCGAAGATCATCCACGCCGAGGGCGAGTTCCAGGCCAGCCAGCAGCTCGCCCAGGCCGCCGAGGTGATGAATCGCAACCCGGTCACGATCCAGCTCCGCTACCTGCAGACCTTGACCGAGATCGGCGCCGAGAAGAACACGACGGTCGTCTTCCCGCTCCCGATCGACCTGATCGGCTCCCTCCTCGGCACCTCGGCGAACGGTCACGTCCCCACCCCGGCGCCGCGCCCTGGTCCCGCGCCCGAGCCCATTCGGCCACCGGAGGTCACGCCCACGCTGCGGAGCGCTCCCATGCCGGAGCTCCCGCACGCGCCTGAGCCAGCCTCGACCCCGGAATCCGCTGCCTCGGTCCCCGGCGCCTCGCCGACGCCGTTCCCCCGCGGGATTGGCACGATCGGGGATGATGAATAGCGATCGATTGCGGGTTGGGCCGGTTCGGCTTCGCCTCTGCGCCGGGACAGGGAACTGACACTGGATGAGGGTGAGGAGCTCCTCGACGCACCTTGGTGCCATGCTTGCCGCGAGCACGTGTGGTGCCTGGCATGCCCGCCCGACGACGAGACCTCGATGGGGAGCCGCGGTTGCCGGTCTCGCATCTGGACGACACGAACCACGTGCCGTTGGCATGACTGATGAGGAGCGTCGTGATGGCGTGCCGCGCGGCACGACCTTGGCACGAAACGAGGAGCATGACGTGACGCGCGATACACCACCGGAGCGCCGGCATGAATCGGTCGACCACGACCACCCGACCGACGAGGGGTTACTCGACCCCCCGGGCACCGAGGTGCCCGGGACCGGCATCTTCGGCGATGAGACCCTGGTTCGCGATGTCGACGACGGCCACCCGCCCGGACTCTACCCGACCGCTCCCGGCCACACCGGCGGCACGGCTCACCCTGGCCCAACGCCAGCGGAGAAGCTGGACGACCAGCCGGACGGCTAGACCGGGTTCCTCCGGGAGCCGAAATGTCTCAGCGGGCTCGCGGGAGATGGGGCTATTGGCAGGCCCACTCCCCGCGGCGTCCGACGGACCACATCCATGCCGCGGCCCGAGCGTTGGCTTTCGGGTTGTAGATATTGCGGTCGGCGTAGGGGGTCGTGTCGAACGTGCTCTGCAAGAACTGAAAGAGGCCGTAATAGGGACCGGACGGGTTGTAGGCCCGCGGGTCATACCGCGACTCGCAGTACGCTACCCGCAGCATGTCCCGGCGGGGCTGCTTATATCTGTCGGCCGCCTCCCGGATGATCTGCTTGATCTCGTCTTCGGTATAGGTCGCGGCGGTGGCCGTTCCCGGTTGACGCAGCCCGAGTCCGCCCGCAATCACCCCACCTACGATCCCACCCAGCGCCCGCCGCCGCGAGCCTCGCGTCGCCAGCATCCGCGTCAGCCGGTCAAATGGTTCCGCCTGCATCGCCGTCCTCCCTCCCTGGTGCATCTGCCACGCCACCCCAGTGTGCGATGCACTGGCCCAGCCGCCGGGCGCATCGAATGGTGCCGCTCCAGTCTAGTATGACCGCCGGCGCTCGATTCGTCCGGTCGAGTGCTTGGGATCAGCCTACGGTTGGAGCGACCGTGGAGCCGTCGTGCCTCACCAACGCTTCGTCACGCCGGCTCCTGCTCAATCCGCGTTCCATCCCGCGTCAACACCGCTACAATCTCCCCTGACTGGCGGGACTACTGGGGGCAAGGAGAGCGCGAATGGTCGCGAAGCACGATCGCGTGGCGAAGTCGTCAGCGACGACGGTCGCTGACGACCCCGAGAGGTCGCCTGGCACCCAGCGCAGCGCCCCGCTGGCTACCGGGGCGTCAGGCCTGCCTCTTCGACCTCTACTTGCTGGGATCTAGCGGATAGAACTCGTGCGATTGCGGGTCAAGGCAGCATCGGCCACCGATCTGACGAGCATGTGCCCCGGAGCTCCTGACGAGGCCTTGGGTGGCCGTTGCTACACGTGCATCGCGTAGACGATGCGTTCGACCTGCTTGATGTGCGGCCGTTCATGGCGAGCCAGCCACCGGGCATACGACAGGACGCTCCGCTGGAGGACCTTTCCTGCCCCCGTCACTGTGGCCGCGCGTGACCAGCCTTCGTGTGGCAATGGTTCCAGGACTCCCAAGAGATGGGCACGCTGCATGGCAAAGGCGCGCAATGAGGGTTGGAACTCCAGTTCGAGATAGTCAGTCTTCTTGATCCACGTGGTCGGATTGACAGCCCGCAGCGTCGGGGTGTCTTCGGCGATCATCGCCGCGATACAGTTGCCCCAGACGTCAGCACACGCACGGAGATGCGCAAGGACATCGTTCGCGGACCACTCTTTGTGGTTGGCGGTGGCATGCAATTGAGCTGGGGCCAAACCGACGGTCAGCGCGGCGATGCGCGGCGGCGTTTCTGCCAGCAGGGTCAGAACCTGTTCAATAGTGGGTGAACTGCTGGGCACGTAATGTCATCTTTCCGCACCGAAAAAAGCCTTCGCTGACCTCTACAGATATGGTAGCAGGAGGAGATGACGTTATATCTCGATGGCTGCCATGCGGCCATCGATCTGCTCGACGACGTACGCGTTCTGCGGATAGCTCTGGCTCCCGTCTGATCGCGTATCGCCCATCAATGCTACTGCCAGGCATACCCGACGCCGTGACCAGGTTTCCATCCTAACTGACGTCAATCGTTGGATAATGACCGGCGTCGGACGATGATAACGAGTTGGGTGGTGAAATGCAGACACCGCTCGATGTGTTGCTCATCGTACAGTGCTCAGCCGTCGCAATTAACCGAGGAGAATCGATGAAAATCACCCGCGCCACCACCTTCGTCGTCGGCAACCCGTGGAAGAACTGGCTCTTTGTGCGGCTCGATACCGACCAGCAGGGGCTGTATGGCATCGGTGAGGGGACGCTCAACGCCTTTGCGAAGACGGTCGAGGCGGCGGTCCATGAGCTGGCGCCGCGCTACCAGGGGATCGACCCCTTCCAGGTCGAGACGATCTATCAGCGGATGACCCGCGACCTCTACTCGGAAGGCGGCCAGGTCCACATGAACGCCGTCGCCGCGATCGAGGTTGCCTGCTGGGATATTATCGGCAAGGTGACCGGGCGTCCCATCTACGATCTCCTCGGCGGCCGCTATCACGAGAGCCTCCACACCTACGCCAACGGCTGGTACGCCGGTCCGCGCACGCCGGAGAGTTTCGCCGAGAAGGCCCGTACCGTCGTCGATCGCGGTTATCGCGCCATGAAGTTCGACCCCTTCGGCGCCGCCTGGCGGACGATGACGCCGGCCGATCGCACCCTCTCACTCGACATCGTCCGCGCCGTCCGCGACGAGGTTGGGTCGGAGGTCGAGCTGATGATCGAAGGGCACTCCCGCTTCTCGGTCAGCGAGGCGATCTGGATTGGCGAGCGCCTGGAGGAGTTTTCCCCGACCTGGTTCGAGGAGCCGACCCACCATCTCAAGGTCGACGCCGTGGTCGAGGTTGCGCGCCGCGTCCCGGTCCCCGTCGCCACCGGCGAAAGCTACTCCTCGACCCATCAGTTCGCCGAGCTGCTCGCCCACAACGCGATCCATATCCTCCAACCCGAGCCGGGCAGCATGGGCGGCATCTGGAAGACGCGGCAGGTCGCCGCGATGGCCGACGCGCACTACGCGATGGTCGCCCCCCACAACGCCCAGGGCCCGATCTCCTCGGCCGCCTGCGTCCAGCTTGGCGCCTGCACCCCGAACCTGCTCGTCCAGGAGCTGTTCGACGAGTTCAACGTCTCCTGGGAGCGGGAGCTGCTCGATCATCCGGTCGAGGTTGTCGACGGCCGCATCCAGATCCCCGATCGCCCGGGTCTCGGGGTCGATCTCAACTGGGCAGAGCTCGAGAAGCATCCGTACCAGGTGGCGAACTTCATCCCTCTCTTTGCCCCCGGCTGGGAGCGCCGCGAAGGCGAGCGCACGCCACCTCCCACGTCGGAGGCGGCCATTGACGCGGCCGACGAGACGGCCGTAGACGCCGGATAAAGGTTTGATCAGGTCGCCTATCTGCACACCGTCTCCGCCTTACCCTCCGCGGCAACGGGGTGTTCCCGCCGAATGCGGCGCGCCGTCGACGCCGAGGGGCTCGTTCACTAAGTGCGCGAGGAGCGACCGGCGGCAACAGACCGGGGAATGGACGGTTGCAGCAGATCACCCGCGCGACAAAGGCGAGCGATCCAGCGGAGCGCCCCATGCCCACCGCACCCCTGACTGGCTGCATCCCGATCCTCTGCACCCCGTTCACCGACAGTGGTGCGCTCGATCCACCGAGCCTGGTGCGCGAGGTGGAGTGGGTGCTGGCCCAGGGGGCGCGCGGCGTTGCCTGCCTCGCCATCGCCAGTGAGGGGTACAAGCTGACCGAGACCGAGCGGGACGAGGTCGTCGGGATCGTCGCCACCACCGTGGCCGGGCGGGTTCCGGTGGTGGCGTCGGCCGATGGCGCCGGGGTCGAGCCAGCGATCGATCGCGCTCGCCGGGCCGTCGCGCTCGGCGCCGACGCGGTGATGGTTCTACCCCCATCGTTCATCAAGCCAGGCGCCGCCGATCTCCTCGACTACTTCCGCCGCGTCGCCGACGCCGCCGGTCGCCCCCTGATCCTCCAGGATGCGCCGCAGCTCACCGGCGTCGCGATGGCGCCCCAGCTCTGGGCGCGCATGGCGAGCGAGATTCCCCTGCTCCGGGCGATCAAGGTCGAAGGAACTCCCCAGGGGGCGACCATCTCGGAGGCGCGGCGACTCCTAGGCGATGACGACGAGGTCGCGATCTTCTGCGGCTGGGGTGGTCTGGGGATCCTCGATGCGCTGGAGCGGGGCGCCGCCGGCAGTATGCCCGCGCCCAACTTCACCCGCTTCTTCGTCGACATCCAGGCGCGCTATGACACGGGCGACCTCACCGGCGCCGAGGCGGCGTTCGAGGGCGCCTTGCCATTCCTGCTCTGGACGATGCAGTCGATCGATCACTCGGTCGCCGCCGCGAAACACCAGCTGCAACGCCGCGGCATCTTTGCCACCGTCCACCAACGCCGTCCCGCGCTCTCCCTCGATGAGATCGCCCAGGGCCAGCTCGCCCGTTTCATCGACCGCCGCCTCCAACCCTGACCGCCCCGCCATTGGACGGTCAAACATCACCGCTGAGACCAACATTGGATGGACCCAAGGATGGACCTCTGCGCTATCATTACGAGACTACCGGGGACAACGACGCTCATTGGATGGAGCGAAGTAACATTGGAGGGGAAGTGATGGAGACCTCGACCTGGACGACGAAAGCCGGCCTGGCTCGGATGCTGAAGGGCGGCGTCATCATGGACGTCGTCAACGCCGAGCAGGCCCGTATCGCGGAGGAGTCTGGCGCGTCTGCCGTGATGGCGCTGGAGCGCGTCCCGGCCGACATTCGCGCCCAGGGCGGTGTGGCCAGGATGAGCGATCCCGACCTGATCCTCGGGATCAAGGACGCGGTGACCATTCCGGTGATGGCGAAGTCGCGCATCGGACACTTCGTCGAGGCGCAGATCCTGGAAGCTCTTGAGGTCGACTACATCGACGAGAGCGAGGTTCTCACCCCGGCCGACGACCGGTACCACAGCGACAAGCACGCCTTCCGGGTGCCATTCGTCTGCGGCGCGCGCGACCTCGGTGAGGCGCTGCGCCGGATCGGCGAGGGCGCGGCGATGATCCGCTCCAAGGGCGAGGCCGGCACCGGCAATATCGTCGAGGCGGTTCGTCACCTCCGGGAGATCACCGGCGGGATCAAGCGCCTTCAGGCACTGCCCCGCGAAGAGCTGATGAGCGCCGCCAAGGAGATGGGCGCCCCCTACGATCTGGTCGTTCAGGTTGCCGAGACGGGTGAGCTGCCGGTCGTCCTCTTCTGCGCCGGTGGCATCGCGACCCCCGCCGACGCCGCGCTGGTGATGCAGCTCGGCGCCCAGGGCGTCTTCGTGGGGTCCGGTATCTTTAAGTCGGACGATCCCGCTCGCCGCGCCCACGCGATCGTCGAAGCGACCACCCATTACCGCGATGCCGCGCTGATTGCGCAGGTCAGCCGTGGCCTCGGCGAGCCGATGCGCGGTCTTGAGCTCGCCGCCATTCCCGAGCGCGAGCTGCTCGCCGTTCGCGGCTGGTAAGCACCCACCGAGGCAACCGGGAACGACAGATGTTCCCGGTTGCCTCGCTAAACCCGGGTCGTCACGCTCGCACCGCCGACCGCTTCACACCGGTCTCTGGCGGCGGCTCACGCGCAACGCGGTTCATGGAGCCATCGTATGACCATCGGCATCCTCGCTCTCCAGGGAGCATTTGACGATCACGGGCGCGTCCTCCGGCGCCTTGGTCTCTCATCGCGCGAGGTGCGCCTGCCAGCCGATCTGGCCGGCGTCGATGGGTTGATCATCCCTGGCGGCGAGAGCACCGCGATCGGGAAGTTGCTGGTCCGGACAGGTCTTGACGCCGCCATCCACGACCGCGTCACAGATGGCATGCCGGTCTGGGGGACCTGTGCCGGCATGATTCTCCTGGCCCGCGATATCGGCGATTCTGGGAGCGTCCTGGGCGGTCCCCAACCGCTGCTCGGGCTGATGGATCTTCACGTCCGGCGCAACGCCTTCGGCACCCAGCTCGATTCGTTCGAAACGACCCTCGATGCCCCGGCGGTCGCCGCTCATCCGATCCCCGCGGTCTTCATCCGCGCGCCCGTCATCGAGTCGACGGGTCCCGAGGTCGAGGTGCTCGCCCGCCTGCCCGATGGCCGGCCGGTCGCCGCGCGGCAGGGATCGCTCCTGGCGACCGCCTTTCATCCCGAGCTGACCGGTGACCCGTCGTTCCACCGCTACTTCGAGCGGATGGTGGCGGAATCGCCGGTTCGTGAACCCGCGCTCAGCGCCGGGTGATACGATTTCGTCGTCTCGTGCGTATAGAAGGGTGGAGGACGAGCGCGATTCGTGCTCGATCCGAGCCGCGCCGACCAGCGACGGAGATGCTCATGTCCACCGATCATCATGCCCCTCGCGATCGTGCCCGCTCCGGGCGCGCGACCCGTGGCCACCTGTTCGTCCTGGTGGCGATGCTGGCGCTGCTCCTGAGTAGCCCCGCCTTCGCCCAGGATGCCAGGATCGTCTCGACCAAGGCCGGCGAGGTGCCGAGCGCCGGGGGACCGCGCTCTGGCCCGGTCGGGCAGCCACCACCACCGGTCGTACGCGCTGCCGGTGTTGCCCCCGTGGCGATCCAGATCGACGCGGCCCAGGTCGATGCCCAGATCGAGCAATTGGAGATCGTCGACGGCGTCATGCAGAACCCGACCGGTCCGTGGGTCGTCTCCTGGTACAAGGATCTGGCCGGGCTCGGTGAGAGCGGCAACGTCGTCATGGCAGGCCATATCGACTACTGGAACGTTGGACCTGCCGTCTTCTACACCCTCGCCCAGATCAAGGAAGGGGCGCCGATCAACGTCACCGGCGAGGATGGCGAGGTCTATGCCTATCAGGTGGAGTGGATCCACAACTACACGGCGGACGACGCGCCACTCGACGAGATTGTCGGTCCAACCCCGCGGGAAAGCCTCACGTTGATCACCTGTGGCGGTCCCTTCGACTACGCCACCGGGCACTATCTGGAGCGCACGGTCGTTCGGGCGAAACGGGTCGACGCGGCGCCGTAGGCCGCCGCTGCGAGCGCCCCCGGCGGCTGATCCCAGCGTCTATGCCGCCGCTCTAACTCGGCCCTCGACGTTTGGCCGAGGCGCTGGAGTTGCCGACGACCGTAGCGGACTGAGACATCATGCAAACGGTCCCGAGGATCTCGCTGGAACGCATTGACATGGCCGCTACGGTCATCGATCCGCTCTTCCTCAGGACGCCGCAGTTCGTCTGCGAGCCGCTCGGCGATGCGCTGGGCGCTCGCGTCGCCCTCAAGATCGAGACCCTTAACCCGATCCGGTCGTTCAAGGGACGCGGCGCCGACTGGCTGGTCTCCCGGATCACCAGTGACACGCCCCTCATCTGCGCCAGCGCCGGCAATTTCGGTCAGGCGATGGCCTACGCCTGCCGCACCCGCGACAGGACGCTGACGGTCTATGCCAGCACGCGCGCCAATCCGCTCAAGATCGAGCGGATACGCGCCCTCGGCGCTCGGGTCGTGCTGCATGGCGCAGATTTCGACGAAGCGAAGCTGGAAGCAAAACGTGTTGCCCCGAACGCAGTCGCTCGCTTCATCGAGGATAGCCTCGACATCGAGACCGTCGAGGGCGCGGGCTCGATGGGGCTGGAATGGCTTGCCTTTCCCGAGCGCCTGGACAGCCTGCTGATCCCCCTCGGCAACGGCGCGATGCTCAACGGGATCGCGAGCGTGATCAAGACCCGGAGTCCATCGACGCGGATCATCGCCGTGCAGGCGACCGGTGCGCCGGCGATGGTTGAGTCATGGCGCACCGGGAGGCTGATCACCGGCGAGACGGTGCGGACGATCGCCGACGGGATCGGCGTGCGGGTGCCGGTCCCGGAAGCGCTGGATGACATGCGGGGTCTGGTCGACGAGGCGCTGCTCGTGGAGGATGAGACGATCGTGCAGGCGATGCGGTTGCTGCTGCGGCACGCTGGTGTCGTCGCTGAGCCGTCCGGCGCGGCCGGCCTGGCCGCGCTGATCGAGCACCCGGAGCTGTTCGCGGGACAGCTGGTCGGCACGATCGTCTGCGGCGGCAACGTCTCCCCGGATGACATGCGGCGCTGGCTCTCGGAGGCGTAACGACCGGCGCCACGCCTCGCCGATTCCGGCCCACGACCCCGTGGTATCCTCCCCCGACGGTCACGACCATAGGTCCCTGCCCTCTGGCCACGGGCTGCCGAGGCGGGTACCGGTCGTCCACGGGGAGCGGGAGAAGCGCATGGGCGTGGTTCAGGGCGGCGTGCGGATGGCGGAGCCTGGAGCGCTCTCGGCACTCCGCGTCCGCTGTATGGACTGTGGCGCCGAGCAGATCGCCGATCGGGCGCTCACCCGGTGCCCGGTCTGTGGCGGTCTGCTCGACGCCCTTGTCGCGCTCGACGCGCCGGTCCGTCCTGAGCAGTTCGGTGTCGGCCTCCCTGATATTGCCCGCCACTCCGGCGTCTGGCGCTACCGACCCCTCTTGCCACCCATCCCCGATGAGGCGATCGTGAGCCGCTGGGAAGGGAACACGCCCCTCTACGGGGATGACCGCCTGGCGGACTACGCCGGTCTCAGCCGCGGCTCGCTGCAGATCAAGCACGAGGGGCACAACCCGACCGCCTCGTTCAAGGATCGCGGCATGACCGTCGGCGTCAGCCACGCCCGCGCGGTCGGCGCCCGCATCGTCGCCTGCGCCAGCACCGGCAATACCTCCGCCTCGCTCGCCTCGTACGCCGCGGCCGCCGGTCTGCCCGCGCTAGTCCTGATCCCCGAAGGCAAGATCAGCGGCGGCAAGCTGGCGCAAACGCTGGCCTACGGTGCGCGCGTCGTCCAGGTGGCCGGCGACTTCGATCAGGCCCTGAGCCTGCTCCGCCAGCTGACCGATGCCTACGATGTCTACCTCGTCAACTCGGTCAACCCCTTCCGACTCGAAGGGCAAAAGACGATCGTCTTCGAGATGCTGGAGCAGCTCGATTGGCAGGTGCCCGATGTGATCGCGCTGCCCGGCGGCAACCTCGGCAACACCGCCGCCTTCGGCAAGGCGCTCGGCGAGTTGCTGCAGGTTGGGCTGATCGACCGGCTGCCAAAGCTGGCCGTCATCCAGGCCGCCGGCGCCGCGCCGTTTGCCGCCTATCACGCGGGCGGGTGGCAGGCCTTCGCTGCCGTCGTCGCCGAGACCGTCGCCACGGCGATAAAGATCGGCAATCCCGCCAGCACGCCCCGGGCCCGCCGTTCCATCGAGGCGACCGCTGGTCTCGTGGTCCCCGTCTCCGACGATGAGATCCTCGATGCCAAGGCCACGATCGACCGGACCGGGATCGGTTGCGAGCCGGCGTCCGCCGCGTCGCTGGCCGGTCTGCGGCGACTGGTCGCGTCCGGTGACATCGCCCCGGACGCCAGCGCGGTGGCGGTCCTGACCGGACATGTCCTCAAGGACCCTGATGCCGTCATCGCCTACCATCTCCACGACGGACCAACCGGAGAATCCAGGTCCGGCGCCAACCGACCGATCAGCGTGCCCGCCGAGCTGCCGGCACTGGAGCGAGCCCTCGCCGATGCGCTTCACGGTTAGGGCGCCGGCCTCCTCGGCGAACCTCGGTCCTGGCTTCGATGCCCTGGGGCTGGCCCTCGACCTCTGGAACGAGGTCACGGTCGATCCCACGGGCGAGCCAGGCGCCGTCGCCCTCACTGGCCCGGAGGCGGGCCTCCTCGACGGCCGCGAGAACCTGGCCCTCACCGCGATGCGGCGACTCGCCGCCGAGCATGGTCGCGAACTGCCGCCCTTCGCGCTGACCGTGCTCACCAGGGTTCCGGTGGCGCGTGGGCTTGGCTCCTCGGCCGCCGCGCTCGTCGCTGGTCTCCTCGCCGCCGCCCGCCTGCTCGATCTGCGGCTGTCTCCGGCCGAGCTCTACGCGCTCGCCTGGCGCATGGAAGGGCATGGCGACAACGTTGGCGCCGCCTTCTACGGCGGTGCCGTGCTCGCGGTGCCGGGGATCCCGGAGGCGGTTCGCCTCTGCACCTGTGACGACTTCGACCTGACCGCGGTTCTCTTTGTGCCCCAGATCACCGGCGCCACCTGGGCCGCCCGTGCCGCCCTTCCAGCGACCGTGCCCCATCCCGACGCCGCCTTCAACGTCGCCACCGCGGCAAGCCTCGCCCTCGGTCTGCGCGCCGGTGACCACACCCTGATCGCCGCTGGCATGCACGACCGGCTTCACGAGCCGTACCGCGCCCGCCTCTTTCCCCACCTGGAGCCGCTCGCCGCCGCCGCGCGCCACGCCGGGGCCCTTGGCGCCTGCCTCAGCGGCGCCGGCCCCTCCGTGCTCGCCCTCGTCCCACCGGTCGCCGTCCCCGCCGTCGCCGCCGCCTACCACACCGTCGCCAGCCACCTCGCTCTCACCGGCGATGTCCTCACCCTGCCGCTGGCCGGTCAGGGAGCGTATGTGACGGACGCCATCACGGACGACGTGGCGCTCGCCCAGAGGGCTATTGGTTGAGTGATGATCGGAGGTCCGGCTGAATCAGCCTTCGTGCTGTCACGCCACGCGCTCGCGATGGTCGTCGAGCGCGACATCGACATCTCCTGGATTGAGCGAGCGCTTCGGCATCCCGAACGTGTGGAAGCCGACAGCAGAGATCGCGAGCTGCGCCACGCGCTCGCGCCTATCCCCGAGCGGGATGGCCGCGTCTTGCGGGTCGTCTACAATGAAACGACTGTGCCATGGCGAATCGTCACCGCGTACTTCGACCGCACCCAGAGGAACAAGCAGTGAAGGTACGTTTCGACGAAGAAGCCAACGCTCTCTACCTCAGGCTTGACGACTCGTCCATCGTCGAGTCCGAAGAGGTGCGCCCTGGGGTGGTCCTCGATTACAACGCCGACGACCAGCTGGTGGGCGTCGAGATTCTCGGCGTGACCGACCGGGTTCCCCTCGCGAGCTTGCGCCGAATACAGCTCGATGTCGCCTGAGCGCGTCATGAGTTGGCTATGCCCACCGGCCGCCGGGGTGCGGATTCTGCGGCAGGCGGTCATCGAGTGACATGATGGTCGGCAATCCCCTCCACCGCACGCGGTAGGGGCGCATGGCATGCGCCCAGGTGGTGGGTCGCCCAGGCGCCGAGTCGCACCTCCATCCCAAGTCCTACGAGAGCAGCCGCACGCGGAGTCACTCCGGTCGACTCATCGTTCCAGCACCCCCCCATCCGCAACCTCAATAGCCCCCTCGATCTCCTCCCGGGACGCTGTCAGGAAATCGCCGGGCATCGTGTGCTTCAGCGCCTGCGCCGCCCCGCCGAGCGCCAGCGCCCGCGGGAGGTCGGACGGGTCGGCGACGTACCCGGCTAAGAATCCGCCGGCGAAGGCGTCTCCACCCCCCAGGCGGTCGACCACCTCGACCGTGCGCCAGGCGCCTTCGACGACCTCACCATCGCTCCCCATCGCCACGCTGCCGAGCCGGACCGACCGGCTTGCCTTCGACCGCTTCCGCGACAGGACGATCGTGCCGACGCCGATACGCTCTCGGGCCAGCCGCAGCGTCTCGGCGTGGTCGCCGTCGATGCCGAAAAAGGTGCGGAGTCCACTCCGAGACGTGAAGAGCACATCGGTCAGCGGCGCCAGTTCCGCGAAGCAGCGCCGCGCATCCTCCTCGCCCCAGAGCTTCGAGCGGTAGTTCAGGTCGAACCCGACCGCTACCCCCGCCGCCTTCGCCGCGTGCATCGCTGCCGCCGTCTCCGCCCGCGGTCCATCGCCCAGCGCGGGCGTGATCCCGGAGATGTGCAACCCACTGGCGCCCTTCAGCAGCGCCTGCCAGTCGAAACCGCCGGCCGGTAAACGAGCGAATGCCGACCCCGCCCGGTCGTAGTGGACCGCGGACGGTCGCGGATCGGTCCCTTCCTCCAGTAGGTAGACGCCCGCTCGACCTTCCGTCTCCGGCACCCAGCGGATGGCCGATGTCTCAACCCCGGCTGCCCGAGCCCCCCGGGCGATCAGCCGTCCCAGCGGTGTCCGTGGCAGGGTCGAGACCCAGGAGACGGGAACCTCCAGACAGGCGAGCGTCGCCGCCGTGTTGAGCTCGGCGCCGCCCACGGTGATATCGAGCCGGTCCGCGCGCTCCAGCCGCTCGTGACCTGGCGGCGTCAGGCGCACCATCGCCTCTCCAAAGGTCACGATCCTCCCTGATGTCGCTTCGCTCACCCACCCCTCCGATCGCCCATTGGCGCCATTTGTCGAGACTGCCTCTTGACAAGCGCGCTTAAATTATCGACAACACACCCAGCGGAACGTAAGGCACCGCGTCCGCTCGATCAACAGGGTGCCTCAGGGTGGCCGGGTGTCGGCGACCCCGTAGACAACAAGGGGGGAGATACGCCATGGCGCGCGTGATCTTCGAGAACGTCACGAAGCTGTACGGTGGGGGCGGCAACGCGGCCGTCCAGGACCTGAACATGGAGGTGCACGACCAGGAGTTCCTCGTCCTCGTCGGTCCGTCCGGGTGCGGTAAGAGCACCGCGATGCGGATGGTCGCCGGGTTGGAGGAAATCTCCTCCGGTCGGATTATCATTGGTGACCGGGTCGTTAACGACCTGCCCCCGAAGGACCGGGATGTCGCCATGGTCTTCCAGTCGTACGCCCTCTACCCGCACATGACGGTTCGCGACAATCTCGCCTACCCGCTCAAGCTCCGCAAGGTGCCAAAGGGCGAGCGGGAGCAGCGGGTCCGTGAGGCCGCCCGCGTACTCGACATCGAGCAGTTCCTCGATCGCAAGCCGAAGGCGCTCTCCGGCGGTCAGCGGCAGCGCGTCGCCCTCGGCCGGGCGATCGTCCGCAACGCCGAACTCTTCCTGATGGACGAGCCGCTCTCCAACCTCGACGCCAAGCTGCGCGTCCAGACGCGCGCCGAGCTGATCAAGCTGCACGAGCGTGTGCAGACGACGACGATCTACGTCACCCACGACCAGGTCGAGGCGATGACGATGGGCGACCGGATCGCGGTGATGAGCCTCGGCGTGCTGCAACAGCTCGACACGCCGCAGAATCTCTACGATCACCCGGTCAACAAGTTCGTCGCCGGCTTCATCGGCTCTCCGTCGATGAACTTCCTCGACGTCGGTCTCCAGGCGAACGACGGCAAGCTCTTCGCCGTCACCCCGGGCTTCCAGATGCGCGTGCCCGACGCCAAGGGCAAATCGCTTGAGAAGTACATCGGCCAGACGGTCACCCTCGGGGTCCGCCCGGAGCACCTGGTTGAGCGCTCCCGGATCAACATCCCGCCAGATGCGACCATCCCGACGACGGTCGACGTGATCGAATTGCTCGGCAACGAGATTTTCGTCTACCTGACCAACAACGGCACGGTGCTCACCGCCCGGATGGACCCCGATATCAAGCTGGAGCGCGGCCAGCAGATCGAGGTTGCCGCCGAGCCCGAACGCCTCCACTTCTTCGACCCCAAGAGCGAAGAGGTCGTCGCCTGACGAGGAAGACGGTAGACAGAATGAGCAGGGCCGGGGCAATTGCTCCGGCCCTGCTGTCGCTGACTAATGAACGAGCCGAAGAGCGCCGAGTGTGGTCATCTCATAGCCTTTGCCTTATCACCTTTGGGTTTGCTACTCAGGAAACGTTCGGATCACTGCTTGTCAGAAAAGAACATATGTACTAAATTGATTGAATTGAGTTGGCTCGCATCGAGATGGGCGAGCGGCTGGTGCGACCAGGAGCAGGAAGATGTCTCCGAAACGCTCCGACATTGTCTGGAAGGCCGAGGCACATACGATTGCCAAAATAGCTATTCTGAAGAGCTACCTTTATGCGTGGTTTCACATTCTCGGTGGAAGCCCGCGTAGCCACAATCTGCTGTATATCGATGGGGTCGCTGGGCCAGGCCGCTATACAAACCACTCCGAAGGGTCGCCGACCGCCGCACTGGTCGCGGCTAGGGAAGTGCTGGGTAGCGGCGGGGTATCGCGAATCGCCAACACTATTGACTTGCGCTTTTATCGAGCAAGATGCGGGCGTGGCGGACCATCTGGAACAGCAAATTGAATCGTTACGAATCTTCCCGAACCTAGACGTTCGTCTGCTCAGAGGCTCGTTCGTTGATGGCATCGAGAGGCTAAAGACTGAGATACCCGGGCCGTTCTCCGGTGCGCAGCCGCTCTTCGTCTTCATCGACCCGTTCGGCGCGAAGGGCGTACCGTTCTCTATAGTTCGTGACATTCTTGGGAGCCCCCATTCAGAGGTCCTGGTCAACCTCGACGCGGACGCCATCGTACGCATCCTAGAAGCTGGTGCTGCTGCTAGCCACGATCGTTCGCTTACCGAAATTTTCGGTGACGACTCGTGGCGTGGGTCGCTGTCCGGGCTCGTCTCGTTTCGAGATCAGGTCCTCGCGGTCGTCGAGCTCTACAAGACCCACCTGCTTGCTGTGCCGGGCGTCCGCTATGTCTATTCGTTCGAGATGCTGACAGCCAAGAAACAAGTGGGGAAAGTAGGGTATTTCCTCGTATTTGCGAGTCAGCATCGATTGGGCCTAGTGAAAATGAAGGAAGCGATGCGCACAGTAGATCAGCAGGGAAGTTATCAGTTCTCGAATGCACTGGTCGGACAGTTGGCGATGTTTCGATATGACCGGCCAGAGAACCATAGCCCGCTTCTCTATCGAAAGTTCGTGGGCCGAGGACAGGTGTCCTACTCTGAGATTGATGACTTTGCTCTGCTTGAGTCCCCATTCACCAATCCGAAGGCGATGCTAAGTTCTCTTGAAGCTCGCGGGAAGCTCAACGTCATAAGCGCTAATCCGAAGCGGCGGCGCGGCACGTTCAAGGATGGCACTATCTTGGCAATCGAGTTCTTGGAAGGAGAAACTGATGGCTAGAAAAACCCATATCGAGTGGACCCACATGACGTGGAATCCCGTGACCGGCTGTACGAAAGTAAGTCCAGGGTGCAAGCATTGTTACGCCGCGACGATGGCCAATCGGCTACACGCCATGGGCTCACCCCGGTATTCCAACGGCTTTCGGCTGACATTACATGAGGATCTCATTGACCTTCCTCGTCGCTGGCGCCAACCTCGACTCGTCTTTGTCAATTCGATGTCCGACCTTTTCCATAAAGACGTTCCGATCGCGTTCATTCAACGTGTCTTCAATACCATGAGGGAGTGTCCCCAACACCAGTTTCAGGTGCTCACCAAGCGTGCAGAGCGGTTGCGGGCAGAGTGCGACCAACTCGACTGGCCCGACAACGTCTGGATGGGTGTAAGCGTTGAGAATCAGGACTACGCCTACCGATCCGAACTGCTCCGGAACGTCCCCGCCAAGATCCGGTTCCTGTCGGTCGAACCGTTACTCGGACCCATCAAGCACCTGCCGCTTGAGGGCATCCACTGGGTCATTGTTGGGGGTGAATCCGGTCCGCGTGCGCGAAAGCTCGAATCGTCATGGGTTCATGGAGTTTACGAGCAATGCCGAGCCTCGGCTGTGCCGTTTTTCTTCAAGCAATGGGGCGGGGTGCAGAAGCATCGTACTGGGCGAGAGCTTTTCGGGCAGACGTTTGATGAGATGCCGGTGAGTGGATTCAACCCGGCAGAACGAACGACCATTCAACAGCACGACGCGCCCTCGAGCGAGCGCCAAACTGCCTTCGCGCTATCAGCATAATCGCGGCCGGTGGGCCGGCGACCTTCCTGTTGCAACGCCCGTTCCTGGTGGTACCAACGGAGATAACGTTGTGAAGGTTACCTATGACGCGGTGACCGATTCCCTCGTCATCTCACTCCGCGATGAATCGATCCACGAGAGCGACGAGATTCGCCCCGGCGTCATCGCGGATTTCGGCGACGACGGGGGCATCGTCCGCTTCGAGATCCTACGCGCTTCTCAGTTCGTGAGCGATACGGGAGCGGTAGAATTCGCCGCCATCTACTGAACCGGTCATGGACCACGCTGGCATCGACCGCACATCTGACAGCGAGTCAGGTCTACCGTCAGAGGCGAAGTGATGGTCGAATCAGGGTTGTTGCGGCGCGAGGATGGGCGACGGTCCACGATCTCTTACTTCCCGTGATCAGTGTCCGGACGCTATTGTGCTTCTATTGGTGTCAATGCCAATAGGACACCAAGACGAACGTAGCAGAATCCTGCTGTCGCACTCTGGCCCTCACCCGCTCCGGTCAACCACCTCCTGAGGATTCCACTCGACCAACCGTTGCTCGACCACCCAAACGATCCGGGACTGCTATTGTTCGGCTACCAACCGTCTACGAACCGCTATGAACCACCTATGAACACAATCGGTTCATAGAACGCACGTAAGTGTTCATAGCGTTCGTACACCTATGCTTAGCGAGTGGCAACAAGCGATGACCGACCGCGCTAATGGGACGGCCCAAGTACCGCGAGACCGCGCCACAACCCGCGCCGTTTCGTTCGCGACCACCGCCTTCCGAGATAGCGCCGGAGTTGCCACCGGCGATTCACGGTTGCCCCCCGGAACCACACTCCTCGGCAATGCCGCGATCCTGAATCAACCGCTGCTCGCCCTCTTCTGCTCGGTCAAGTGTCCTGGCGACCTCATCCTCCAAACATACGATCTGGCGCGCGCCCTTCGCGACGCTGGTACCGCGGTGATCTCCGGCTTCCACACCCCGATGGAGCGGGAGTGTCTCGATCTCCTCCTCCGGGGCACTCAGCCGGTCGTAATCTGCCCCGCCCGCGGCATCGGCCGCATGCTCCTCCCCACTCCCTGGAAAATCCCTATCGCCGAAGGCCGCCTCCTGGTCGCCTCTCCCTTTCCCCCTGACCACCGCCGCCCCACCATCGACCTCGCCCATCGCCGCAACGCCTTCGTTGCCCACCTCGCCGCCGAAGTCCTCGTCACCTATGCCCACCCCAATGGGACCACCGCCCGCCTTGCCACCGAGCTCGCCGCCGCCGGCAAACCGCTACGCACCCTCGATCACCCCGCGAATGCCGCCCTCCTCGCTCTCGGCGCCACCCCGTTCCACCTCAGCACTCCCGCCTGAAACCAACCATCGGCCGCCAACAAGCTGTTCCCCTCGCGCGCTCATGGCTCCGAACCTGTTGTGCCTACACTCATGCCAGATCCCATCTCACCGTCCACACGACACCCCCCGCATTGGAAGCCGGGGCTGGGCGAAACCAGGTCAGCGGATGCAGCCAAAACGTGACCCCCCGGCCATGGACTCTTCACCCACTCGCCGCTATCCTGACTTCTAAGCGGTCTGCTCCCGGTGGGAGAGCGGGACCTGGGCAGCGCCCCGTCCCCACCCGGGATTGCCATCCCGTCATCCCAGGCCCGGTTGCTGACCCCGGTCACCCCGAGCCCCTCCCCGCCGTCGCGTAGTGGCCCCATCCCCACCGCGACCCTGCGCCATCGCGCCCGCCCGTCCGCCTGCCGCGCCGTCCTCCAGTCGGCCCATCCCGCCCCAGCACCCAGCGACGACGATTCCTGCGACGCGCGACCGCACGAGGTCTGCCCCCCGCTCCTACTGAGCAGCGGGCGACCCGGCCCGGAGGGTTCCGTTCGCCTGCCCTGCGGTCGTGAGGAGCACCATCCAGAAGACGCACCACTCCCGGTGCGCTGGAGGGGCGAGGCATCCCCTCGCCCTGCTCCTGGTAAGCCCGCCCATCCTACCCCTGCTTCCCGCTGGACGGAAGAGCAATCCATCACGTCTCGCACAACCCAGATGCTCGTTCTCTACCTCTCGCCTTCACCAAGAACCCTCTCTCCCCAGCCACCTCGTCCCTCTCTCAGTCGTTGGCCGAGGGGGGCGCGGGGTGCCGAGCTGAGGGCGCCTCCCATCCCCGCCACACACGAAACCCCCCCGCTCCCAGCATTGAGAGGGGGCAGGGGGTGAGGGCGAACTCCGGACAGCCTCCCGGCCTATTCCCCGGCGGCGACCGCCTCGATCTCCTCCGGGGTCATCTCTTTGGCGTTGAACCAGTGCCGCCAGAGGTCGTCGAGGTCCTCACCCGAGGCGGTCTCGAAGGCGGCCCGCAGGTCGGCCGGCTCGGCGATCCGGAACGCGAACGTCTCGGCGTACTCCTGCAGACCCGCGAAGAACGCCTCGTCCCCGATCTCGTTGCGGATCGCCTGGAGACCCAGCGACCCCTTGCCATAGAACGCCAGCGATCGCTGACCCTGGTCCTGACCATCCCGGATTGGCACGTCCACCACCGCATCACCCGCGTCCATCAGGGCCCGCGCCAGGCGCAGCACCTCCCGGTCGAGCGCCTCGGCGGCGGCGGCGTCACCAGCGGTCCATTGCCAGTACGCGATCGAGGTCGCGACGGCCATCCCCTCATTCATGAAGGTGTGATCGTTGGAATCGACCCCGACACTTGCCCCCCACCAGAGGTGGGCCACCTCGTGAGCGACCACCGTCTCGAAGACATCCGGGTTGTCGATGGCCAGATGATCGTAGAGCGATGGTCCGTCCATGAAGATGATGCCTGCCCACGACACCGCCAGCGCTCCGGACAGCGGTGTCTCGACCAGATCGAGCTCGCCAAAGGGATACGCGCCGAATCGCTCGTTGTAGAGCGAGAGTGCTTGCACCGCGACGTCCAACGCCGATTGCGCCGCCGTTTCTGCACCAGGCTGAGCCCAGGAGGTGACCGTGATCCCGTCAATCGTCCCGCTGACCGACGAGTAGTCAACATCGGCCGCCATCGTGAACTCACGCGCCGGGCCGGCCTCGTAATGATGCGCGACCTCCTTGCGGTGCCGCGTCGTCCCGACCTCTGTTCCGGAGGTAATCAGCTGAAACCCGGCCGGCGCGGTCAACGTGACGTCGTAGCGCGAGCTGGCGGCGTAGGTCGGATCTCCGAACGATGTTGGCGGATCGATCCGCCAACCCCGCGCTGCCTCGTAGACGGCGAGCACCGGATGCCAGTCGGCCAGGACCCAGGTGCCGGTCGATTGCTCGCGACCGAATATCCCGTAGCTTCCCGCCGCGTTGATCGGTACCGTGGTCGTGAAGTCGAGGTCGATCCTGACCGAGCTTCCCGCACCGACCGGATCGCGAAGCGGCACCCGGAGTGCCGTCTCCTCGACCTCGAGTGTTGGCTCCACCGCCATGCCGCCAACCTGCACCGCATCGATCGCCAGATCGCCATCACCGTAATAGGGCGCGTTCGGGTAGAGCCGGAAATAGATGGCATCGAGGGGCTGGTCGGCGCTGTTGAGATAGTCCACCCGTAGGTGACCCGCGATCGTGCTCGCCTCGGTGTCGATCGTCGCCTGAATCTGATAGGAGCTCAGCGTGCCGTCCGTCTGCGCGATGACGTCATCCCGCAAGGATGCCTGCACGTCCCCAAGCATCTGATCATCGGTCGGCGATATCACGACCGGTGTGGCGGCCGGGGTCGCCTCGTGGGCTCCCACCGGTCGCGCCAGAAGCAGCAACGCCACGATGACGAGCGGGCCAACCCGGCGTCCGAATCTCACCCAGTCCGCACTCCCGCGGACCGTCACTCGTCGCCGTATCACCCAGGAACTCCTCTCGTCGCGTCGGACGGCGTTCGATCGACGACCGTCCCAGCGGGCCCGGTCGCGCCCCTGGAGCAGCAGACGCATTGACTGCTTCCACCAGGCAACTCGCCACCCAGCCGCCAGGACGACGCCCCGGTTGGACCGGGGCTGGTCGCTGATCTCGCGGACTGCCGGTGCCCGCGGCGGCGATGCCACCTGCGGTTCGATCCACCATCGGTGGGGCAGCGGCGATCCGCGGCTCGTTTAGGGAGCAGGGTCGTGCCCCGGTGCCGGAGCCCGGAAAATCAGGTCAACCGCTCGATGGTAGCACGCTTCGTTCCCGGCGGCCGATCCTGCAACCTGCACCACGTCACCGGGGTCTTACCCGATCATCCCCGCCTCGTGATGCGTGTGGGACCATCCATCGGCACAGGGTCCGGCCATAACGTTCCATCGCTCTGGAGGTGCCCACCGGCGGTTCGCCCGGCAGCACGACGACAGGGGACGGTCATCGTCGGTCGCGGTGCCACCCGCGCACCTTCCCTGGTCGAGTGATCTCATGGCCCCGGCGGCGATTCGGTATCATCTCGCTATGCCAGGTCAGCTTCGCCGCGCGATGGAGGGGATGGGTGGAACCGAGTCCAGACGCCAGCGCGCCGCCCGCGTGGCGTCGTGGCGCTCGTGCCGCGCGCGGCGGCACCGATACGCCGTCGTTTGGCTCGCTGCTGCGGACGCTGCGGGAAGCGCGCGGGCTCCCGATGAAGGATCTGGGCGAGCGCGCGGGATTGCACCAAACCTTCATCTCGCGGCTCGAATCAGGGGAGCGGGGACCCTCTAAGGAAGCCGTCGACGCTCTCGTCGACGCGCTCGAGGGGTCGGAGGCGGACCGGTTCCGACTGCTCGTCGCGGCCGACCTGATGGTCCCGCTCGATCCCCTGCTCGCCGCCCTCGCCGAGGTCTTCTGGAGCGAGCGGCTGCCGCCCGCGGCCCGCGCCCGCTTGCAGGCGCTGGTTGAGATCGCCGTCGCCTATGCCCAGTCGGCGATGGACGCCGCGGAGACCCCCTGACCCTCGGGCGCCGACATCGGCCCGCGTCGTCCAGACCTTCTCCCGCGACCGGTAACGGACCTGTGGCCGATCCCAGGCCACTCGAAGGGGGAAACCCCAGGAGAAGGAGCACATGACGCGCGCCACGTGCCCCTCGCGACGTTTGCCGCGCGACACGGTCCTTCGCTACTCCGCGCCCGGCGGGACGCTGGCCGGATCGAGTGGATCGGACCCGTTGAAGACCTCACCGTAATCGGAGTAGCCGTCGCCGTCCGTATCGCTCAGTCCGGGATCGGTGCCATAGATCTCGATCTCCTCGGCGTCGCTCAAGCCGTCGCCATCGGTATCGGCGGGCGGCGGCTCGGGAGCAACCGTCGGCTCCGATTCGGGGATAAAGGTTGGCTCGGGCTCCGGCGCAGGCTCCGGAATCAGCGTCGGATCGGGCTCCGGCGCGAATGTCGGCTCCGGGGCGGCGATCGGTTCGACCGCCGGCTGCAGATCGTAGACCTGGAGCACGATCCCTGGCGCGCCGCGCTCAAGCGTGATGCTGTATCCCGACCCATCGGGGAGGACCGTGACCGTCGACGACTCCGGGATCGCGTAGGTGGTGTAGCCGGCCGCGGGCGCATGGGAGAAGATGTACGTATCGGGGGCGAGATTGGTCCACGCCGGACGGTTGGCGTCATCCTGATTCGTGTCTTTCTCCCGCAGCGGGGTGGCAAGACGGTCGGCGCTGAGCGCGACAACCGCGTCGTTGGTGATCTCCGGGCAGGCCGTCGCGCTCGCCGTATCCAATGTCACCCCCGGTGGGCAGGTATAGACCTGATAGGCCACCGAGCCCGAGCCCGCGACCGGCGTCGCGTTCGGCTCATCGCCCGCGAAGGCGTAGGCATCGAGGGTGTAGCGCGATGATTGTGCGGTCAGCGGCACCCGGTACCCCTCGTTCGGTCCGGTGGTGTAGCCGGCCTCGGGTGACGAGTTGAGCCCTTCCAGCCCGGGAATGAAGAAGCGATTGACTCCGTCCGCGAAATCGGTGGCGCTGAGCAGATATTCCCCATCGGCCAGATCGGACCAGGTCAGCGTCGCCGCGGCAAGCTCGGCATCGTCGGCCGATCGCTGGTTTGCGCCGCTGCCAAGGATCGCGATTTGCAGGTTGACCGCTTCGCGGTTGGGCTCGCAGGCGTCTGGATTGAAGTCCTGTGGCGAGCTGTCCGCGGGACATCGGAAGACGGATACCGCGATCACGCCGTCGCCCGAGCTGGCGACCGGCGAGGCGACGGGAGATGCGATCGGTGTCGCGGCAGCGAGCCCGTCGGTCACCGCCTGACCAATCAGTGCGGCTACGAAGACAGCATCGGCGGCGCCGACCCCGCGGACGGTGATCTCCCCATCAAAGACCGCGGCCTCCCCAACCTTGAGCGGCGCGGCGGCGCCGTCACCGCTCTCGATGCTGAGTGACCCGGTGGTGGCGAGCACTAAGGTTGGCCCATCGCCCCCGGGCAGGGTCGATTTCTCGTCGGTCTTGACCACGTCGCGGACCAGGTTCAAATCGTGCGGCTCGTTCCCTGATGGGGGATCGAACGGCGAGCTGGCGAAGACGGCGACGCCTTCTCCAATATCGGCGGCGTCACCCGCCGGTACCATGTCGATCGCGTAGTAACCGACCGGTCGCTGCCCCAGCGTGGCCCGACGCTGCTCGACGTCGGGTCGGACCAGGGCCGCTTCGCCTGGGTCGAGAAAAGTTGGTCCATCGGGTTGGCTGAGGATGATCGGTCCCTGGTCGGCGAGAACGAAACCGAGCGGACGCTTCTCCGCTTGTGCGGCGTCGACCGCGCCCGCCTGCTGGTAGGCCACCCGCCAGACGCTCGATGCGTCCGGTAAGGAGACCACTCCCTGGGCAACGACCTGCGCGTGCCCGCGAGCCGGTGACCCCTGCTGTGCGAGCGAGCGAATCGCCCTAGTCCCACCCGGCGCGACGGCAAGCGCCAGCATGAGCAGGGTAATCATTCCGAGGCGTCGGCGGCCGCGCCATGGCGCGACGTTGAGCGTGGTCGATCGCATGATCCATCCTTCCTGCGATCTTCTGATGCTTGTCCGATGCGGCATATGATAACGGGTTTGATTATCCCTGCGACACGCATCGTGCCCGGCGACCGGTCGCACAGCATCCTCCCGTCCATCGGCAGCGCAGTGATGGACCCAGGTCTCGCCACTCGTTCTCCACGGGTCAGGAAGCCTGTCGCGCATCAATGTCGCATCTTCGGCCGTCGGTTTAGGACGATGTTCCTAGTCGGGAGCATAGGAGGCGTCCCGCTCAAACGGGTACAGTATGTGGAGTGTGGGCCGCTCCTATCGCTGAGAGGCGTGCGGCATCGTCTCGAATGGTGATGCGTCTTGCGCGGCGGCAGCGGTCGCCCCTCGGGGGCAACAACCAGCCGGAAATGCAGAACCAGCCGGAACTGACGGATGATCTTTGGCGTCTGCGCTTCGATCTGCATCCGCGACCCGCGTGGATCGTCGATGCGTCGACGGGCCGGTTCCTTGCCGTCAATGGCGCCGCGATCGCTCTCTATGGCTTTGACGTCGACGAGTTCCTGATGATGCGGGCGAACGATCCGCGACTGAGCTGGAGCTGACCGAGACGGTCCTCATGGACGAGGCGCAGACGACGACGACCATGCTTGAGCGGCTGGCGACGCTCGGCGTTCGCCTCGCGATTGACGACTTCGGGACTGGGTACTCCAGCCTCGCCTATCTACGCCGGTTCCCGATCGATCATCTCAAGGTTGATCGCTCGTTCATTGGAGACGCGGCCGACGATCACGAGGACACGATATTGGAAGCGGTCGTGCAACTCGGTCATGCGCTCAAGCTCCGAGTGACCGCGGAAGGTGTCGAGACCGCCGACGCTTGCCCGGCTCCAGTCCCTTGGTTACGTCAGCGCTCAGGGATACCATTTCGCACTGCCGCTCTACGCCGAGAGGCGGCCGCATACGTGGCCGCGCACGCGGCCAGCCCGTCATCTCACCTCCGGTCATCACCTGAGCGAACTGAGGGTGGAAGCGATCACGAATCTCCACCCCGAGGGCTGTTGCCAGTCACCGCGGTGTCTCGCCGTAGAGCATCGTTAGCAGTGGAAGCGTTGTCCGGTCGCCGACACAGGGACGATTGAGCCGGCGGCGATTGCCGCTTCAAAGAGGGCCGCATCCCCGCGAATATCTCGGCCATCGGGGCGTCGGTAGAGAATGTGTGGTCGACCCTTGCCGTCGAGGTCCACCGCGAGAATGATCACCTGTCGATCGGTTCGCCAGCATGGCACGTCTGGATGGGCATATCGCTGACCGGCGGTGAGATAGGTTACATGGTCGTTCATCGGACGGCTCCGTTCGCGCTCCGCTGCCCTCGGGACGACTCGTCGGCTCATGAGCCGCCTCGCCCGGCCCCACCATGAAGCTCTCTCCATGACAACAGCGGAGACCGGCGCGGGCCGCCAGGCACGGCACCAGAATCGTGTCAATTGCGGAACATGGCGGTACGAGTCCACGATCGATGGCACTCAGGTTCGCGCTAAGAAGGTCGGGTGTACCATGGAGAGCGGAATCCAGCGATGAGAAGTGGTCCTGGTTGTCGTCCGCGGTCGCACCGCCCGTTGGAGTCGGTGGGTCGCTAGCTGTGAAGAGGAGTGGGATCCGATGATCCGTCGACGTTTTGCGCCGCGGTGGCTTGTCGCGCTATTGCTGCTGGCCGTCTCCCTGGCCACGCCGGTGCTCGGGTCGGACCGGGCCGTCGCCGCGCGCCAGGATGATGCGGGGACTCAGGCGCGCGCGACAACTCCGCGCCCGGCCCACATTCATGCCGGAACCTGCGACGATCTGGGCATCGTCGTCTTTTCCCTCAACGCCGTGCAGTCGTACGGCTTCGACCCGGCCGGGTCTGGCCGGGAGCTTGAGGTGATCGTCGGGACGGCCGATGTCGAGATCACCGATCTCTTCCAGGAGGACTTTGCACTTCACGTTCACGAGAGCGAGCAGAACAAGCAGAACTACATCGCCTGCGGCGCCATTGGAGACCAGCCGCCGCCGCCCTGGAAGCCGAGCGACGGCCTCTCGGTCGACCTCATCCCTCAGGCCGGCTCCGGTTACTCCGGGTTCGTCTCGCTCCGGCCAGAGATGGGTGGTGGCACGACGGTGACCTTCGTGCTGGTCCCGCCCGCTCCCGAGGGAAGTGCGGAGGTCCAGACGACGGCTGAACCCGGGAGTGGCGGAACCTACGACAGTCCCACCTATGGCTACAGTCTCGACTTCGACGACACCTGGACCATTGAGGACGAGACCTCTGACAACGAGATCGACCGTGTGGTCCTGAGTAATGGCACGAGCTTCGTCACACTTGTCGGCACGCCGGAATTCGACGGTGATACCAACGCCTGTGTCACGAGTTTTGCCAAGCAGGCGCTCCTCGATCCCGCCGTCGGTGAGGTCACGCCAGCGCTCGATGCGGACGGAAAACCCCTGACCGGGAGTGGTGAGGCGACCGGTGCGTTCGCGGTCTTCGACCACGATTACACCTTCAGCGACGGGACGACGATCCCGTATTCCCTTTTCGTTGGGTGTGCCCCGCTTGAGCCGGGAGGGGCGGTGCTGGCCGTGCTCCAGAACGTGCCACGCGCCGCTTTCAACGATCAGGTGCCGGCTCGCGATAGCCTGCTCAAGGGATTGCACGCCGCAGCGGGATAAGCCGCGTCAGTAACCCGCGCGGACGCGACAAGGTCTGACTTCCGCTGGCTGAGCAGCCGACGGGACAGGCGTGCGGTGGGCTCAACGAGCGGACGGTCCGGCATGGCTCGTTCGCTCGCTCCTCGCCCGGGGATCGACGTGGCTCACTGCCGGCGCGGCAAGCCGCTCTGCCGCGTTCCCTGGTCCCTGCGAGCATTCGGCAACTCAGCGTTGCTTCTCGTGCCCATCCTCAATTGTGGGAGCGTCAAACGGCGACAGTGTTCTCGCTTGTCGCCGTGTTCGACATCGCGACCGGTGGCGTAGCGTCGGGCGTCGGTGTGCCAGGCTGAGTTGCCGCGTCGATGAAGGCGGTCACCAGGGCGTCCAGTCCCTCCGGTGTGAATGAGAGGGCGGAAAAGAGCCATGGTGAGGCCGTCTCCCCCCAGGCTAAGGTAAAGATCGCACGGCGTATGGTCGGGGTCCCCGGCCGGTCGCCGCTGACGCCTGCAGTGCTCTCGGCTCGGACCCACACCAGCGTTCCATCACGGCCAAACGTTGTCGCGCCATAGTCAGCGTTCCCGGTGGCGGCGACGACGAAATCATCGGCGGTGAAGCTGCGCGGGAAGAAGTCGCCGAGGGCGAAGTTCATGGCCTGCATCGAGAGCGGCGGTCCGAAACCCGGATCCTCCAGGCCGTATGCCACGATCAGCCGGTCGTCCCGCTCCGGTGCCACGGCGCGCGTTTGGCTGGCAACAACATTGGGAAGCCGCTTGAAGAGGGCGGAGATACCGAGGGCATCGGAGGGGAGGACGACGCGCGCCAGACCGAGTGGTGCGGTCGCGGTCGGAAGTGTCGATGGCCCAGGGCTGGCTTCCTGGGCATAGCTTGGGCCAGGATCCACCAACACTCCGAGGAGGACGAGAGCGACCAAGCCAACCATCACCTGACGCATCGCTTGCTCCTTCGTGGTGCCGCCCGGTCATCCGCGTTCGCCGCATGGTGCGTCTCACACCCGTATCCCGTGTTCAGTCATCAGTATGGCAGCAGGGCAAACCGTCCATCGCCGCGTGTCCTGGAGCGACCCACGGAACTACGCCAACACGCCCCCTCACGCGGACAGACCAGCGCGGCCCACCGGTGTGGTGGGCCGCGCTGGTCGTGGGAGGGAAGGGAGTGATCGTGAGATGGGCGGGAGCCGGAGCTCTACCCCTGGGTATCATCGACCGTGATGGTGGCGCCGGTGTTGTCGCCGCCATCGACCGCGCCGATGATGACCGTGCCACCGGAGGCATCGGCGGACGCCGACCCGCCATTGCCCGCCTGAGCGGTGCCACCGATACCGGCATCCGCACTGTTGTCGCTCCCACCATCCGAGGAGGCCGTCGCCGTGCCCCCGTTCGCCGAGGCGTTGACCGTCGTGCTCGTCTGGACCGGGGCGTCGATGTCGACCGAGGCACTGCCACCGTAATATCCACCGGAGGTGTCGTCGACATCAATGGTGGCGCCGGTGTTGGTGCCACCGGAGACGGAGTCGATGCTGACGCTGCCACCGCTGGCATTCGCGGTCGCGGGGCCGCCGTTGCCGGCCTGCGCCGAGCCACCGCCGAAGAAACCACCGGCACTGGCGGTGTTGTTGCTGCCGCCGTTGGAGGAGGCGGTCGCCGTGCCGCCATTCGCCGACGCGTTGACCGTCGTTGAGG
>JAABUN010000401.1_pt1 | contig 114158 bp, 94 predicted proteins | sample 5559311 | NCBI WGS metagenome assembly JAABUN01 (sample SAMN10711877, study PRJNA513370) | rock metagenome | isolation source: Antarctica rocks | place: Antarctica: Victoria Land, Siegfried Peak sud | reverse complement strand
TGCTGTCGGCATCATCCGTGATAATTTCGGCACAGGAAATTTCCAAATCCATCGCTCCGACTTCAATCTCGACGACTTCCGCAGGCAGTTCAAACGATGATAAAAACAAAAAAGATGAAAAGAGCGACGCGGTTGATAATGCTGACCCGCTCGTGCGTCTTTTGGTCAGCAAAAATCTTTTGAGCGCGGCGGAAGGCAAAACGATAGCCGTCGGCTCGCCAGCCGAACAGCGCGAAAAACTCGTCGCTCTGCTTGCCCGAAAAGGTTTAATCACGGCTGCCGAATTAGAGTCGATGCGGGCATCAGCCGCGCCGACCGCAAGCACCGCTGCCGTTAAATCGGACGTGCCGCAAACCACAACGCAGACACAACCGGCGGCGCAGGCAAAAGCGGCGGCACAAACCGCGCCCGCCGTCATCGCGGCAATCGCGCCGATTCGCGTTCTTCAGCTCGAAGGCACTAAACGCGACGGTTTGATTCCCGATATAAAATTGGGAAGCGGCGCGAAAATCAAACTTTACGGATTTTTCAAAGCGAGCGTCGTATCGGATTCGTCAAACCCGTCGGCAAACGATTTTCCGCTGCCCGGATTTTTGAACGATTCGGGTCCGAACGGTTCGCCCGAGTTTCATATCAAAGCGCGGGCGTTTCGCTTCGGGGCAAATTTTGAATGGCTCGACCCCGCGCCGAAGACGACTTTGACCGGAAAACTCGAATTCGATTTTGAAGGTGATTTTACGCGCACCAACAACCGTAACATTTCTTCTATCAGGTCGAGCCAGCCTTCGATTCGTCTTGCCTGGATGCGGATTGACCGCAGCTTTAATGACAAAACTTCCGGCTTTGTTTTATTCGGGCAAGATTGGACACCGTTCGGTTCTTCGACCGTGCCGAACACAATTGAAACGACCGGCTTTCATCTCGGCTTTGGAAATATTTACGAACGCGCACCGCAAATTCGCACGGGCGTAAATTTCCTGCTTTCGAAAAATCGAAACGTTCGTTTCCAACCTGAGTTTGCGCTTGTTCTGCCGTTTTTCGGCAACACGCCGGCGAATGTCGCCGACCAGCTCGGTTTCGGCGAGCGGCAAGGTCCTGACTCGAATCGTCCCGAATATCAGGGACGTTTTGTGCTGCAATTCCAACTCGATAAAGCTCCGGGTGTTGTTCCGGCGCAGTTGATTACAAGCTGGACGCACGGCACGCGCAAAGCGATTTTGCGGCGGCAGGATGTTCCTGTCGCATTTCTCTCCGACTTTGGAAGCGGCGCGGAGACTGAAAGCAACCGTTACGGCTACACGGCTGAGTTTCAACTGCCGACGCGCTATTTTACGCTTATCGGCAAGTATTATCAGGGCGCAGATTTGCGAGCTTATTTCGGCGGGCAGCTTTTCTCGACTTTTAACGATACTGCAGGTTTGAACGGCGTAACGACAGCAACTTCGATTGACGGTTCTTCGACCGTTGCTTTCGGCTGCCGCGTTGCCTTTGTCGGAACTTGTCCGGGCGGACAAGGCATTCTCGCCGACCAGCAGCCGATTCGCGGGCGCGGCGGTTTTATCAATCTCGGAATTCCGCTCTCCCGTCTTTTCGGCGTTGACCCGAAATCACGCGCCGCCGGATTTACCGCTTATCTGCATTACGGTTATGACGAAGCGTTTGCCCGCGACGTGCGCCGTCTGCTCGGTTCGACTTTGAATCCGATTGGGCAGCCGACCAATCAATTCGGCGCGAATCGCGGCAGAAGCGATGTTGCTTTCGCCAGCTTGCAATATAAATTAAACGCCTTTGTTACGTTTGCCTACGAGCTGTCGAATTTCCGCACGCGAGCAGCGAATCAAGCCGGAGCATTGCCTTTATTCAGAGGCATTCCGTCGCGTGAAACACATAATGTTCGTTCGGAATTCGCCACGATTTTTACGTTTTAGGCTGACCCGAAAACGGCAAGGCTGTTCGTAAGATTACGAACAGCCTTGCCAAATAAAAGTTTTTATAAAATTTTCCAAATCTTTGAGGAGATAACAAAAATGGCAACATCGGCACAGGATTTAGGCGGTTTATACGCGGACAGCATCAGCACTACGAAAATCTGGCAAGTCATCGGCGCGTCGAGCGTCGGGACGATGATTGAATGGTATGACTTTTATATTTTCGGCAGTCTGGCGGCAACTATTTCGCCGCTTTTTTATCCGCCGGGCAACGATACTTTCGCTTACATCGCATATTTGGCGACGTTTGCAGTCGGCTTTATCGTCCGTCCGTTCGGCGCGTTGTTTTTCGGACGCATCGGCGATGTTGTCGGGCGCAAATACGCGTTTCTCGTCACGCTTTTGATTATGGGCGGCGCGACTGCCGTTATCGGTTTCCTGCCGACTTACGCGCAAATCGGCATTGCCGCGCCGATTATTCTTCTTTTGATTCGCGTTCTGCAAGGTCTCGCGCTCGGCGGCGAATACGGCGGCGCGGCGGTTTATGTTGCCGAACACGTTCCCGACAAACAGCGCGGCTATTACACTTCATTTATTCAAATTACCGCGACTTTGGGTTTATTCATTTCGCTTGCCGTGATTTTGATTGTTCAAAACACGATGAGCGCCGACGATTTTGCGGGCAAAACCGGAACTTTCGGCGGCTGGCGCATACCGTTTTTGATTTCTATTTTTCTCGTCGCCATCTCGCTGTATATTCGCCTGCGGATGAAGGAATCGCCGATTTTCGAGCATGTCAAAAGCGCGGGAATGACTTCGGCAAATCCGCTCGTCGAAGCGTTCACGAAATGGTCAAACTTGAAAATCGTTTTGATTTCGCTGTTCGGCGCGACGGCGGGGCAAGGCGTGGTCTGGTATACCGGACAGTTTTACGCGCTTTTCTATATGCAGTCAATTCTGAACATCAACAATACTTCGGCAACTTATATCGTCGCCATCGCGCTCTTGATGGCAATGCCTCTGTTCGTCTTTTTCGGCTGGCTTTCCGACAAAATCGGGCGCAAATGGATTATTATGGCGGGCTTGCTGCTTGCCGTTATAACTTACATTCCGATTTACAAAGCGATGCAGTCGGCGGCAGGTTCAAACGTCGTAACTGCGGCTTCAGAAGCCAATAAAGTAACCGGCGCAATCAAACTAATACCGAAATCACAGGACGCGAGCGGCGCACTTGTTGACGCGCCGAAAGTTTTGCCATACACGACCTTCGGCGATTTAATTGGCAACAGCACGGCTTGGTCATTAATTTTGCTTATCTTTATCCAGGTCGTTTGGGTAACGATGGTCTATGGTCCGATTGCCGCGTTTCTAGTCGAAGCGTTTCCCGCGAAGATTCGCTATACGGCTTTGTCGTTGCCGTATCACATCGGCAACGGCGTTTTCGGCGGGCTTCTCCCGCTCATCGGTTTATCAATTATCGCTCAAACGGGAAATATCTACGCCGGACTTTATTACCCGATGATTGTCGCTGGAATCACGTTCGTCGTCGGCTCGCTGCTCTTGCGCGAATCGCGCGATGTCAAAATCTGGGAAGAAGTCGGAGCTAATCAGACGAGACCGACACGCGAAGCGGGCGAAGCGGCGGACGATATTTAGGTCGGCGCGTCCAAAGCAAGTTTTAGCCACAGATTTACACAGATAGACACAGATGATTTTGTGATAAAACCAAATTGATTTTTTTAGGACTTTCTCAGTTTTTGCAGAAGCCCGCACGAAGTAAGGGCGTGAAGCGCAAGACAACACACTTACTTCGTGCGTGTTTCCGCATTTTTGAGAAAATTCAACTTTTCTTATCTTTTCTTATCCGTGTTTATCTGTGTCAATCTGTGGCTAAAAAATCTCGAACAAATTAATTCCAACATTTTCACCGTTAATTTTTAAAATATGTCCGCGCCCGAAACTGAAACAATCGAAAAACTTTCGCACGAGGAAAGCGAATATCCGCCGCCAAAAATGGTCGCGGAAAACGCTTTGCTCAAAGACGCGAAAGCCGAATACGAACGCTGGCGCGAAAATCCAGATGCGTTCTGGGCAAGCGAGGCGGAAAAATTTGTCTGGCTGAAAAAGTGGGATAAAGTTTCGAGCTTCGACGGCGTGAATCACGAATGGTTCGTCGGCGGCAAAACCAACATCACGCTCAATATGCTCGACCGCCACGCAGTTTCGGACAAGAAAGACAAAACCGCGTATATCTGGCTCGGCGAAAACGGTGAAGAAAGAAAAGTTTCGTATTCGGAATTGTTAAAAATGGTCTGCCGTTTTGCCAACGGCTTGAAATCTTTGAATGTCAAAAAAGGCGATAGAGTAGTAATTTATATGCCTTTGACAATCGAAGGCGTTGTTTCGATGCTGGCGTGTGCGCGAATCGGGGCGATTCATTCGGTTGTTTACGCGGGTTTAGGGCAAGCCGCTTTGCGCGACAGGATTGTTGACGCGGACGCGAAAATTCTGGTTGCGGGCGATGTCGGTTTTCGGCGCGGCAAAACGATTGATTTACAGTCAATTGTTGATGAAGCGGTCAAAGATTTAAAGTCGGTGGAAAAAATCGTCGTCTTTCGTCGCGGCGAAACTGTATTGACCGACGAGCGTGAAATTGACTTCAACGATTTGCTGAAATTTCCCGACGAATGCGCGGCGGAAGAAATGGATGCGGAAGATACGCTTTTTATTCTTTACACCAGCGGCACGACCGGCAAACCGAAAGGCGTGGTTCACGCCGTCGGCGGTTATATGGTCGGGACGACTTATCATTTGAAAAACTTTTTCGATGTCGGCGACGACGATATTTTCTGGTGTATGTCGGACATCGGCTGGATTGTCGGGCATTCGTATATCGTCTATGCGCCGCTATGCGCGGGCGCGACGACCGTTTTCCGCGAAGGCGCGATTGATTTTCCGCACCAGGCAATTGCGTGGGAAATAATCGAAAAATACAAAGTTACAAAGATGTTCACCGCGCCGACCGCCGTGAGATTTTTTATGCGTTTCGGCGAAGCGTTACCGCAAAAATACGATTTGACGAGTCTGCGCGTTCTGGCTTGCGCGGGCGAACCGCTCAACCCGGAAGCGTGGCGTTGGGCGCAAACTCATCTTTGCGGCGACGGCGCGCACGGTTACTGCGTTGATAATTGGTGGCAGACCGAACTCGGCGCGCCGACGATTGCCACGCCCGTTACGATGCCGATGCGGATGGGCAAGGCAGGCGTTCCGCTTGCCGGAGTCGAAGCCGATGTCGTGGACGCGGACGGAAATTCGGTTGCGGCGAATGTCGGCGGAAGATTGGTTTTGCGCCGCCCGTTTCCTTCGATGATGCGAACCGTCTGGAACGACGCAGCGCGTTACGAACGAATGTGGAAACAAGTCGAAGGCTGTTACGTTTCGGGCGATGTCGCCGTCAAAGACGCGGACGGTTATATTCAAGTTCTGGGACGCGCCGACGATGTTTTGAGCGTCGCCGGACACCGCATCGGCACGGCTGATGTCGAATCCGCGCTCGTTTCGCACAAAGCGGTTGCCGAAGCCGCCGTCATCGGCATACCAGACGAAATCAAGGGCGAAGCCATCGTCGCTTTTGTCCAACTGCGAAGCGGCGCGGAAGAATCGGACGAGCTTTCAGCCGAATTGATAAAGCACGTCCGCCGCGAATCGGGCGCAATCGCCGCGCCGTCGAAAATAAAATTTATGAAGGCTCTGCCGAAAACCCGAAGCGGTAAAATTATGCGGCGATATTTAAAGGCACTCGAAATCGGCGCGGATGTCGGCGATATTTCGACCTTAGAAGAGTAGGGGCGACGGCTTGTCCTCGCCCGCCGTTTTGATTGAAATAACGTTGATTTTAACCGAAACATTTCGGGCGCGGGACTTGTCCGTCGCCCCTACAAATTTATGCAGATGCGGGAAGACATTATCGAGGCAAACGATAACGGGCGACATCGTGAAGTCGTCTCATCGAACGCGAATCTGGCAATTGCCGCGCTTGAAGTAAACGCGCGAGACCGTTCAAAAATCGCGCTCGTCTGGGAAAGCGCGGACGGCAGGCGCGAAGTTTTATCGTTCTTTGAAATTGAAAATTTGTCGAACCGAATCGCCAATGTTTTGGTTTCTTTGGAAACGAATTTCGGCGACCGCGTTTTTACGCTCCTTCATCGAACACCCGAACTCTACTCTGCAATTCCGGCAGTTTTGAAAACGGGAGCGGCGGTTGCCGTTTTGTTCCCCGATTTCGGACCCGAAGCCATTCGTCAGCGACTCGCAGATTCGGAAGCGAAAATTTTAATTACCGACGCGGCGAATCTCGAAAAAGTCCGCGCCGTCTGCGAACTTTTGCCGACTCTCGAACATATTTTAATTGTCGGAGAATTTGGGGAAACAGAGATTGTTTGCGATGTTCGGATTCACAGTTTTGATAAACTTGTCGAAAATGCTTCAAGTGAATTTACGCCCGCCGATGTTTCTGACGACGACACCTGTTTTTTGATTTACACGAGCGGCACGACCGGACTGCCGAAAGGCGTTGTCCATCGCCACGCGATTCGGGAACGGCTGATTGAGTCGGCGCAAGACGTTTTGCAGTTGCGGAAAGACGATTTTTTCTGGTGTACGGCTGACCCCGGCTGGGTTACGGGTTTGTGTTACGGGATTTTCGCGCCGTGGCTTTTGGGTATGCCGATTTTTGTTTATGAAGGCGAGTTTGACGCGCGTCGCTGGCTGGAAATTTTGGAGCGCAATCAGATTACTTGTCTTTACACTACGCCGACGCTTTTGCGGCTTTTGCGAAATGAAATCGGCGACGCTGTGCCGGAAAAAAGTTTCGCGCTGCGCCGCATTTATTCGGTCGGCGAACCGCTCAACCCGGAAGTTTCGGCTTGGGCGACGCGCATTTTTAACGCGCGGGTTTTTGATAATTACTGGCAGACGGAAACGGGCAGTTTCGTGATTGCTAATCGCCCGAATTTGACGGTTAAAAACGGCGCGATGGGCAAAGCCGTCGAAGGCGTGCAGGTTTCGATTATCGATTCGCACGGGCGCGAAGTTCCCGACGGCGAAATCGGCGACATTGCCGTTCGTCCGACGCTGACTTCGCTTTTCAAAGGTTACTGGAATTTTCCCGAAGCGACGCGGGCGTGTTTTCGCGCCGGCTGGTATATCACGCGCGACCGTGGACGACGCGACAAGGACGGATATTTCTGGTTTATGGCGCGCTCCGATGACGTGATAACCTGCGAAGCGCAGCGCATCGGACCGTTTGAAGTGGAAAACGCGCTCGTTTCGCATCCGGCGATTGCCGAATCCGCCGCCGTCGGAATGGCTGACCTGGTTACGACCGAACACGTTAAAGCCTTTGTCGTTTTGCGGCGAGGTTTTACAGCTTCTTTTAAGCTCGCGCGGGAAATCGCCGCCCACGTCCGCGCCCAGCTTTCGCCGCTCGCCACGCCGCGCGAAATCGAGTTTTGCGCGGATTTGCCGAAAACCCGTTCGGGTAAAATCAGGCGCGACCAACTGCGGCGAAGAAGAGAAATTGATAAAGCACAGGTTTTTGTGATTGAATAAAACTTGCCATAAGAGATGAAGAAAAACACAGAGTTAAAATAAAAACCGGAATCCGATTTTATTATTCAAAATAATTTATTCCTTTGAAAAACTCTCCGTGTTCCGCTTCTCATCTGTGGCTAAAAATCCTGGAGAAAAAATAATGTCCGAACCAAATCAAATTGCCATCGAATCGACTTTGCACGAAGACCGTCTGTTTCCGCCGCCGCCGGATTTTGCCGCCCAAGCCAATTTCAAAGGCGGATTTGAAGAATACGAGCGAGTTTATAACAAAGCCGCTGCCGACCCGGAAAGTTTTTGGGCGGGAATCGCCGAAGAACTTCACTGGTTTAGAAAATGGGACACGATTTTAGATTGGAACGAGCCGCACGCCAAATGGTTCGTCGGCGGCAAAATCAACGTTTCATATAACTGTCTCGACCGCCATCTGGAAACGCACCGCAAAAACAAAGCCGCGATTATCTGGGAAGGCGAGCCGGGCGATGTGCGGACTTTGACTTTTCAACAGCTTCACGCCGAAGTCTCGAAATTCGCCAACGTCCTGAAAAAACTCGGTTTGGAGACGGGCGATAGAGTCGCGCTTTATATGCCGCTCGTGCCGGAATTGGCGATTGCGATGCTCGCCTGCGCGAGAATCGGCGCGCCTCATACCGTAATTTTCGGCGGGTTTTCCGCTGACGCCGTGCGCGACCGGATAAACGATTGCGGCTGCAAACTCGTCGTGACGGCTGACGGCGGTTTCCGGCGCGGCGCGGAAGTCGTTCTAAAATCGGCGGTTGACAAAGCCTTGACCGAATGCCCGAGCGTGGAAAACGTCGTCGTTTACCAGCGCACAAAGTCAGAAATCAATATGCAAATCGGGCGCGACCACTGGTGGCACGAATTGATGGCGATTGTCGACGCCAACTGCCCGGCGGAAGAACTGGATTCCGAACATCCGCTCTATATTCTTTACACGTCGGGGACGACCGGCAAACCCAAAGGAATTCTGCACACGACCGGCGGCTATCTGACGCAAACTTATATCACGACGAAATGGGTTTTCGACATCAAAGACACCGATACTTACTGGTGTACCGCCGACATTGGTTGGGTCACGGGACACAGTTACGTCGTCTATGGACCTTTGGCAAACGGCGCGACGACTTTTATGTATGAAGGCGCGCCGAATTTCCCGAATCCAGACCGTTTCTGGGACATTATCGAACGTCACCGCGTCAATATTTTTTATACCGCGCCGACGGCGATTCGCGCCTTTATCAAATGGGGCGAACAATGGGCTTTGAAACACGATTTGTCGAGTTTGAGGCTTTTAGGTTCGGTCGGCGAGCCGATAAACCCGGAGGCGTGGATGTGGTATCACACAGTGGTCGGCAAGGAAAAATGTCCGATTGTCGATACGTGGTGGCAGACCGAAACCGGCGCGATTATGATTTCGCCGTTGCCGGGCGTGACGCCGACCGTTCCCGGCACCGCGACGCGACCGTTTCCCGGAATTTTAATCGATATTCAGACCAAAGAAGGAAAATCGGTCGGCGCCAACGAAGGCGGTTATCTGGTAATTAAACACCCGTTTCCTTCGATGCTGCGGACGATTTGGGGCGACGACGAACGCTACCGGAAAACTTACTGGTCGGATATTCCCGGAGTTTACTTTGCGGGCGATGGCGCGCGGCGCGATTCGCGCGGTTATTTCTGGATTATGGGGCGAGTTGACGACGTGATAAATGTTTCCGGTCACCGGCTTGGAACGGCGGAAATCGAATCGGCGCTCGTCTCGCATTCGTCGGTTGCCGAAGCCGCCGTCGTCGGCAGACCACACGATTTGAAGGGGCAGGCAATCGCCGCTTTTGTCACTCTGGAAGGCGGCAGAACCGGCAGTGACGCGCTCAAAGACGAATTGCGCAAGCACGTCGCCAAAGAAATTGGCGCTCTGGCAAAACCCGACGACATTCGTTTCACCGACGCTTTGCCGAAAACCCGTTCCGGGAAAATTATGCGGCGGCTTCTGCGCGAAATCGCCTCGGGCAGCGCGGTGGCAGGCGATGTCACGACTCTCGAAGATTTATCGGTGCTTGAGAAACTCCGCGAAGACGAAGATTAAGCGTTGAGATAAATCATCAAAAGCGCATCATCAAACGGCGTATTTTACGATTCAGCTCAAGGGCTTGTCAGCGTAAGAAGGTCCTGAGCCGTAAATATTAAAAATATTATCCGGGAACGTGCAAATCTCCGAGAGTGACGAATAATTGTCAAGAGTTGATTATTTCAATTCAAAGAAAATAAACTCAATTCTTTAACTGACAGAAATGTCTGCATAACGTCGGCTTATATTCGTTGCCATGGAAATAATTATTTGCCAAACTCTCTAAAATCAATTTTCAGCCGTACGAAATTAACTCTCGGCACGCTGCTATTTTCGGCTTTAGCACTTGCGGTCGGCGGATTGATTTTTTTTGGATGGCTGACCGAAGAAATGTCGGAAGGCGATACGCTCGGTTTTGACGATGCGGCGCGTTTGGCTGTGCATCAATATGCTTCGCCTGTGCTGACCAATGTGATGCAAATTGCCAGCTTTCTCGGTTCAACCATTTTTCTGGCGATTTTCGGGATTGGCATCTTTATTATGTTTTGGCTTTTGAAAAGACATCGCGCGGCAACGCTTTTTGCAATTACGATGGCTGGCGCTTCGATTCTTTTGTTCACGCTGAAAAACGGTTTCCAGCGCGCACGTCCCGAACCGTTTTTTGAAACCGTTTTGCCCGTTTCCTACAGCTTTCCGAGCGGGCATTCTTTGTTGTCTTTTTGTTTTTACGGCTTGTTGGCGGCAATTTTAACGGCTCGCATCGAGCGGCGATTTTTTCAAGCGCTTATTTGGGTTTGCGCTTTTTTATTGATTGCTCTCGTCGGATTTTCGCGCATATATCTCGGTGTTCATTATCCGAGCGATGTTTTGGCGGGATACACGGCGGCGTTTATTTGGGTAGTCGCCGTCGCCGTCGCCGACCATATTTTGCGTGATCGGAAATCAAAAGATAAAGAACGCGAACAAACCGGCGGCTTGGAGAAAAGGGAATAAAGTCAGTTTGTTCGCGTTCTTTTGAGAGATTAATAATCTCTCAAAACTATCTTCTTTTTCCCATAATCCGCATCTGCACGAGATTTTCGACCGTCGGATTCTGCTCGCCGTTTGTTTTCGCCTGACGAATAAACTCGCCGTCAACCTTAAATATTCTTAACTGAACAAGCTGCTCGATTGAAAGATTCGCTAAACCTTCATTTTGAACTTCCTTGATAAATTCCGGCGTAACTTTGAAAATGCGGAGCTTGGTCAAACTTTCCATATCCGCGTCTTTGAAGCCTATTTCGCGCACCTCACGAACGTAATTCTCGTCAACTTTGAAAATTCGCGCCTTAACCAAATCTTCCATATCGAGATTCGGAAAACCAGACGCTTTCATTTCCCGCATAAACTTTGAATCGACTTTGAAAATTGCCGCTTTGAAAAGGTCGTCAACATCGAGATTGCCGAGGTTTGCCGAAAGCAAATCGTCGGCTAAAGCGGTTGTGACATTCAAAGTCGTCGCGGCAAAAAGACGGTTTTCCTGTTCGTTGCCATCGCCGTATTTGTTGATTTTTGAAGGCTTTTCAAAATCGAAACCGCGCGATCTCATCGCCGAAACAAAGCTCGGACTTGCCGTAAAACGAAATGTTCCCGCGCCTTTACCATTTTGAAAACTGCCTTCGCAGTCAATCGTTCCGGCTTCGCGCACCAGGCTGAATTTGACCGCGCCCGACGCGGCGGCTTGCTCGCGCGTCAAGCCCGGCAGAGCCGAATATTCATACGACGAACCCATCTGATTTTTACCGCCTCTTTCCGTTCGGCGTTCAAACGACAGGTAAATTTTATCTGAATTTTCAGATTTAACATTTGCTTTCCAATCGCCGGTCATAGTCGTCTGCGCGACAATTACATATGAGCCGAAAACCAAAACGATAAAAGCCAAACCGAAAACGGAACGAATTAGAACTTGAATATCTTTTGACATAGAAAAATCTCCTGAGAAAATTAAATTTCGCAAAATAAATGCGGCGTGTGTTACAAAATGAAAACACCGCGCCGCAAAACTTTGTGACAAATTTTTTAGGAGATTTTAGAAAAATCGTTTTTTTATTGAGCGAGCTTTTCAAACGCCGCGCCGCGCAGACGAAAATCGAAGTTTTCGTCGTCCGTTTCCGCGCCGAGATTTTTATAAAAATCGATTGCCGCTTCGTTCCATTTTAAGGCTTGCCAATCGAGCCGCGAAAAACCTTGTTCCTGCGCGTATTTGGCAACTTCCCTGAGCATCACAAAACCTAAACCTTGCCCGCGCAAATCCGGCGTAACATACAAATCTTCGAGAAAAACGCTCCGTTCACCGCGAAAACTTTTGAAAACCGGAAAGAACAAAGCGTAGCCGACATAACGATTTTCAGCCATCGCAACCAACGCCTGCACAAAACCTTTTTTACCGAAAATCGCTTCCTTCAAACTCGCTTCGGTAACTTCGCACCACACGGAAAGTTTTTCAAATTCGGCAAACTCTCGAATTAAAAGGACGATTGCCGCAACGTCTTCGACACGCGCGGCTCTGACTAATAATTGATGTTTCATAATTTTGCGGAGAAAATTTTACTGTTGATTCCAAGCGACTTTGCTCTTTAAACGGCGAATCGTTTTTTCCTTGCCGAGCGTTTCAAAAACCGCGAGCATCGAAGGTCCAACCATTAAACCTGTCAGCAAAGCGCGTGCGCCATTCATAATCACGCCGATTTTTGTTTGCTTTTCTTCGGTGAATTGTTTGACGACTAGTTCGATATTGTCGTGCGTGAAATCTTCCACTGTTTCAAGTCGGTCGGCAAGTTCGGGAAGCCACGTTTGCAAATCTGGAAACTTTTTTAAATTTTTATCAATCGCGGCTCGGTCAAAATCGAAATCTTCCGAGAAAAATGCGCGTCCTTGATTCGAGAAATCCTTTAGGGTGAAAAATCTTTGGCGAATCAAATCAACTGTTTGCTCAAAATGCGTTTTGTCGTCGTCTTCGTATTCGTCGCGCCAGAGCTTGGCGGATTTTAATTCAGCTTTGACGAACGGCAGCAAATCTTCGAGCTGCATCGTGCGAATATATTCGGCATTCATCCAGAGAGCCTTGTCGTCTGTCCAATGTTTCGGATTATTAGCGTCGAAATTAAAAGTCGCGTTGTTGTGATGAATGCCTTCAAACGAGAATTTTTCGACGAGTTCGTTGAGAGTGTATATTTCCTTTTCTTCGCCCGCCGACCAGCCGAGAAGGGCGAGAAAATTGCGAAACGCGGCGGCTAAGAATCCGGCATCGCGGTAAGTCGTCAAGGACACGATTTCGCCGTGAATGCGTTTTGACAATTTCTTTCCGCCCGGCGCGAGAATCAAGGGCAGATGGGCAAATCGAGGCTGTTTTACGCCCAGCGCTTCGTAAATCAAAATTTGTTTGTGCGTGTTCGTCAAATGGTCTTGCCCGCGTATAACATCGGTGATTTCCATTTCGATGTCGTCGCAGACAACCGCGAGATTATAAAGCGGATGACCGTCGGAACGGAGCAAAACAAGGTCTTCAATCTCTTTATAATCACGTTCCTGCAAGCCGAAAACTGCGTCTTCAAAACTCGTCTTTCCCACGTCGGCTATCTTCAAACGAATCGCAAAAGGCTCGCCCGCGTCTGCTTTTACGTAGGACTCCGCTTTCGACAAATCACGATACGGATTGTCGCGCATACTTTTTTCACCTTGATTCTGCCGAGCGCGTTCGGAAATCGTTTCCTTTATATTCTGGTCTGAAGGCTTTTCCTTAGGTGTAAAATCACGATATGCCTTGCCTTCCGCGAGAAGTTTGAGCGCGGCTTGGCGATGCTTTTCGGCGTTGGCGGATTGAAAAACGATTTCCTCTTCGGGTTCGAGTTCGAGCCATTTCAAACCGTCAAGAATCGAGCGGGTTGATTCGTCGGTCGAACGCTGCAAATCGGTATCTTCAATCCGCAGCAGAAATTTTCCGCCGGTGTTTCGGGCGTAAAGATAATTAAAAAGCGCGGCGCGTGCCGCACCGATGTGCAAATAACCCGTCGGGCTTGGGGCAAATCTAACTCTTGTCGTCATAAAAGATATTTTTCCGCAAAGGCGCAAAGAGCGCAAACGATGCAAAGGTATTGAAAAATTCAGACCGCTAAACCTAAAAATTATACGGTGCAAAAACACGAATAGCTACCAAACTCGAAAAGTTGATAGCTACCAAAAAATCCAAAATCCAAAATAAAACTGGCGGAGACGACAGGATTCGAACCTGTGGAAGACTTTTGATCCTCAACAATTTAGCAAACTGCCGCTTTCAGCCACTCAGCCACGTCTCCGCAATTTTCAATTTACGCTTCTTTTTAATTGCCTGGCTAACGGCAGGAAAAGCGTAAAACTTATTCTAGCCGACAGACAAACTTTGTCAAGTTCACCGCATCATATACGGCAAACTAAGTTGTGCCGGCTTGCTTGACACATTTGATTTTTGGATTGAGAATACAAAGCGTGCGCGAACTGTTTTGAATCGCTAAATGTACGCCGATGTTTTTAGCACTCCGTAAATAAGTTCTCCCGAAATTGTGTGGAGGTCGCTTTTTCGATGCGTTTTTCGATTTTGCCGAAAGAAAAATTTTCAAAATTTATTCTAATTACAATAACTGCTTTTTTCGCGGCTTTTCTTTCCGCTTCTGAAACTTCGGCGAAAGTAGTCGTTCAGAAAAGCGGCAATATCGGCATCATTAAAGGAATTGTGCGCGACGAAGCCGGAAAAGCGATTTTCGATGCGTCCGTGTCAATTTTCCGCGCCGGAACTTCAAAAGTTTTGAAGCAAGTGCGTTCGGCGGCAGACGGAAGTTTTCTGGCGAAAATTCTGCCCGGAACTTATACGGTTTTAGCGGTCGCCGAAGGCTTTAATGCCGTCACGCTTTCGGAAGTCGAAGTTAATCGTTCGACCGAATTGACATACGGTTTTAAGCTCGAACGCGCCGGAAGCGGAAACACTTTGCCGGAAAAACGTGCCGACAGCAAGAATTCAAAATATGCTATTCGCGCAGCGCAAATGCAGCGGTCGATTTACCAGGCTAACGAAGGCAGCACGCCGATTGACGAGCATGCAGCGGCTCAGGCTGATGCCGAAGAACAAAACTTAGACGCTGCAAACGAAGAAAAATCCCGCACTGAGCACGCCGCTCAAACGGTAATCGAAACTTACTTTGCAAGTTCCGACGACGGAAATTACACCGGCTTAAATTTTGCGCGTTTGCAGCCTCTGAGCGCGAAGGCGGAAATCATTTTCGTCGGGCAAGTCGGCACCAATAAGTCTGCTCCGAAAAGATTTCAGACGGATTTAAATTTTCGACCAAGCGAAAATCACGAAGTGCGCTTGAGCGGCGCGGTTTCAAAACTCGGTCAAATCAAACTTCAAAATCAAGATAAACTTCTCGGTCAATTTTTGTTTCAAGCCTCCGATGAATGGAAAGTCAAAGAAGGCATTGTTTTAGTTTTCGGTTTCGATTACTCGAAATTCATCGGAGCGGGAAATGATTTTTCGATTAGCCCGCGGCTCGGTTTCCAATACGATATAAATACAAAAAGTCGCCTTCGCGCCGCTTATACCGCGCCTGTCGAAACGCAGAATTGGCAGTCGGTCGTCGAACTCGAAGGCAATTCAATTCTTTTCCGCGAGCCGGTCGCCGTACGGGATTTTGTCGTAGAAAATGACAAGCCGCGAATAAACAAAAATCGGCGGCTCGAATTCGGCATCGAACGCGTTTTGGATAATAAATCAAACATCGAAGCAAATGTTTTTTTCGATACGGTTGACCGCGGAATCGGCGGCGTTTCATTCGACTCGCTCGGCGGAGAAAATTTTGCCGGATTCGTTGCCAATCAAAATGGCAAAGCGCACGGCGCGCGAGTGGTCTATGCGCGCCGTCTGAACGGAGTTTTCAGTGCGTCGTCGGGTTACTCGTTCGGCAACGCGCAAAAATTATCGGAAAAGGTAATTTCCAATCCGGCGAAAGTTTTTGAAAACGGATTCGCCCAAAGTATTTTCGGACAATTCGATGCCGACTTTAAAACCGGAACTCAAGTCAAAACCATTTTTCGGTTGTCGTCGGAAGCGACGGTTTTTGCAATTGACCCGTTTCAGGGAAGGCTCGCTATTTACGATCCGGGTTTAAGTGTTTTGGTTACCCAATCTTTGCCGACCTGGGGCTTGCCGATTCGTGCCCAAGCCATCGTTGACGGGCGAAATTTGCTGGACTTTCAAACGGGCGTCGGCGGCGAAGAGGGAAGTTTGAGATTAAACTCGCAGCGTCGTAATCTACGCGGAGGAATTTTAGTCAGATTTTAGACAAAGCAATTAACCGCAAATTGGCTCGATAGCGTAGATACTCATTTAAGGTTATCTGCGCTTTTTATTTTCAATTTGAATGGCTTTTTCCAAAATCTCGGATTTTAATAAAAAAGCTGAATAAAAAATCGGAGCGCGCTGGATATACATCAACAAAAGGCTTTATTTTCCGTTGATTTTAGCAAAACGACGGCGTTAAATAATGAGGAACGTGTTTTGCCTTTGAAAAGATTGGCGAAGTGTGATGAAAGGCAAAATCCTGACAAGTTGGAGTTTAGTTTGGCTTTTGGCAACTATTTTATTAGTTGTCGGCGGCAGTCTTAATCTTTCACAGCGCGCTAATCACAATCTGCCGCCGACCGACGGGGTTTTCTGGGCGCAAAAGGCTAACGGAATTTATGCCGAGAAAGTGACGCTGAATCTGGCGGCATCGCGGGCAGGAATCGCGGTCGGCGATAAACTAATCGGAATCAGCCTCGACGAAAAACAATTTGATGAAATAACTTCACCCGCCGACGTGCAGTTATACCTGGAAACGGCAGGCGTCGACGGCAAACTGACGTATTTTTATCAAAGACCTTCCTATACTTTTACCAACAATTTTTATTACGCCGATTTAGCCCATATTGACACTTTGCCGCGCTGGACGGCTTCGATAATTTTTCTTACTTTCATCGGTTTAATCTGGCTCGGCGTCGGTACCTTCGTTCTTTTCAAACAAGGAAGTCAAGCTCCGTTTGTCCTACATTTTGCGACCGTCTGCCTCGCCGCATTTGTCTTTCACATTTATAAGCCGATTGGAACGGGCGAAGATTTCGATTTAGCCGTCGGACTTTTAGACGATTTCGCGTTTGCCTTTTTCGTTCCGCTTTTTCTGCATTTTTGCCTGCGTTATCCGGTCAGAAGCGAAGTTTTTGACGATGCTCGTTGGAAAACCTATGCGCTCTATCTTCCCGCCGCTTTAATTTCGCTCGGAATCTTTTGGCTGTCGCTCGTTTATTATTTTGCGCCGAGCGCGAATTTTGTCGCCGCGATTAGTAACTTAACGGCTAAATTTAATTTGTTCGGCATTTTCTATCAGATTAGTTTTTACCATTTTGTCATCGGCATTTCTCTGGGCGCAGGCGTTTTATCGTGGCGATTCCTCAAAAACCGCAAACAACCGCTCGTGCGTCAACGCTTAAAATGGGCGATGTGGGGAACAATTACGGCGGTGATGCCGATTCTGCTTTTTCAAATTGCGAAACATTTCGTTTATTTACCGGAAGACAATTTTTCTTCGGCAATCACCACCTTGCCGCTTGCGCTAATTCCCTTGAGCTTCGGGCATTCCGTCGTGCGCTATCGTCTGATGGACGTTGATATTGTCGTGCGGCGAGCTTTGGTATACGCATTGACGACGCTGGCGATTGCGATGATGATTGGCACTGTTGCGCTCGGTTTAGTGTTTCTCGCCGTCGGAAATAATCTTTCGACGACGGAAATCACACTGCGCGCTATAATTGCCATAGTTTTAATGGCGGCAATCGTGCTTCTTTCCGAACCGCTCAAAAAGTTTTTACAGGAACGCGCCGACCGATTTTTTTACGGCGAACGCTACGATTTGCGAAACGGACTGCTCGATTTTGGCAGAACGCTCTCGGCGACGACCGCGCTTGAACCGCTCCTTAACGCTTTGACCGAACGGCTTCGTCAGGTTCTCGATGTCGAAAAAGTAGCGATTTTTATCGAAGAAAACAAGTCGGGAAATTACCGGCTCGCCAAGTCAATCGGAATCAATCCCGACTACAAAATACCGAGCGATTTTCGGCAAATGATACGACAAAAGTCCGCTGAAAAGGGGGTTGTCCGAGCCGACGAACTCGAATCTTTCGACGAAGAAATCGTCATCAAATCTCCGCGCGAAAAAGTTGAGGGTAAAGGCATCGTCGGGAAAATCGAAGGAAGAATCGAACAGTTCGGCAAAAACGCCAGAAACATTCATCGTCAGGAACTGCATTATTTCGTGCCGTGTGTCGCGCGCGGAAAAATGGTCGCCGTCATCGGTTTAGGACGCGCCTCGGACGGCTCGCTTTTATCGAGCGAAGACTTGGAGATTCTGCAAACCGTCTCCGGCTTTGTCGCCGTCGCCGTTGAAAACAGTCTGCTTTATCAGGAACAGGAAAAACGCGCCGAAGAATTGGAATTACTCAAAGAATTTAACGAATCAATCGTGGAATCGGTCAATGTCGGCTTGCTCGCCGTCGACCAGAACGGACGGATCACGCGCTGCAATTCGACGTTTGAAGAAATGATGAATTCGAGCCGCGAACAAACCATCGGCAAACTCGTCGATGAGATTTTCGATGAAAGTTTCGCCTTAAATCTGGAAAATATTCTGGGCAAATCGCGCTGGCACTTAACTGAAATCCGCAACGCCTACAAACTGTTAACCACTGATTTCAAAGGTAAATCCTTAATTTTAAATGTCGCCATCGCGCCGCTGCGCTCGGTGACGCACAATCAGACCGGCGCGATTATCGTGCTTGAAAATGTCACTTCGCGCATCAAGCTCGAAGAATCTTTGCAGCAGAGCGAAAAACTCTCGAGCATCGGATTGCTCGCCGCCGGCGTCGCGCACGAAGTCAACACGCCTCTGACCGGTGTTTCCAGTTATACGCAAATGCTTTTGGGGATGATTCCCGAAACCGACCCGAAACACGCGCTGCTGCAAAAAGTGCAAAAACAAACCGACCGCGCCTCGAACATCGTCGGCAATCTTCTGAATTTTTCGCGCACCGGAAACGCCGCGGAATTCGTCGGGATTGACATTAACAAGCTGCTCGACGACACGCTGCAACTGCTCGAGCCGCAGCTCAGAAAATCGCAAGTCGAAATCGTCAAAAATTACGCCGCCCTTCCGCCGAAAGTTTTCGGGAACGCCGGAAAACTCCAACAGGTTTTTACGAATTTAATCATCAACGCGCGCGACGCAATGTTCGGCGGCGGCGAAATCCTTTTGACTACATTTCTTGAAAATGAAGAAGTCGTCATCACCGTTTCTGATACGGGGACGGGCATCGAAGCGGAAAATCTAAGCAAAATTTTCGACCCGTTTTTTACCACCAAAGACATCGGCAGCGGAACGGGTTTAGGTTTAGCAGTTTCTTACGGCATCGTGCAGGAACACGCCGGAACGATTGAAGTTTCAAGCGAAGTCGGACGCGGAACGATGTTTCGACTTGTTTTTCCGGTTGCTAGGGAGCATCAAAAACAACAACGCGCGGTCAGTTAATTAAAATCACCGATAACTAAAAATCAAATTCTGCTCAAGCATAATTTCATAAATAAAAATACCGGTAATTAGCAATATTTGCTGATTACCGGTATTTAATTTTAAACTTCTTTTATTGTCTCTGAAATTCGGGCGTTCCCAAAATCAAACCGACGACCTTGAAAACTTCGGCGTTTCCACTCGGCGCGAGCAGTCGGGCTTGTTGCTGTCCGCCTCCGCGCTTGCCGGCGCTTTGTTTCATATTCATTGAAGCATCTTCCTCGTGGACATCGTTATCCGAGACATTTGATATTTTAACTTCCGGCAGCGGTTGCTCGAGTTGTTTGAGCAGCGAGGCTTTAGTGTTCGGAGAAATTTCACCGACCAAAACGGAGGCGACCGCCTGGTCTAAAATCTGCGCTTTGCCTTTGGCTTCAAACTTTTTCAAATCGACGCGCGTTCCCGGAATACGATTGGAAGCTAAAGCGACGGCAAAATTCAGGCGTTCGAGTAAGGCGCCCGTATTGACCCAATCTTCCGCCGTGTCCGGGTACCCGGTCGGAGCTTGATAACCGTAAAGCGGCTCGCCCATTTTGGCGAGCATCGCTTGGATTTGTTTGCCGTTCGTGTCCGCGCCGAGCGTGCGAACTGCGCTGGTTAACACTTCAAACGGAGTTTTGATTTTAGCGCGGTAATTTTCCGGCGCGAAAAACTCCTTGTCGGTGAAAAGCGCGCGCAGCGTCATTTTGATGTCGCCTTTCGAGTTGTGAAACGCATCGGCGACGCGATTGATAAGAGCTTCGCTCGGATTATCGGAGACGAATTTGACGGCAAGTTTGCGGGCGATAAATTTCGCGGTCGCCGGACTGTTGACGAGAATGTCGATTATCTTCAAACCGTCCTTCATCCCGCCTTCGTGGACTTTTTGACCCAAAATAACCTTTTCACCGCCGTCATGCCAATTTTCATTAAAATAAAAAGTTCCCGATTCGGCGTCTTCCGGCAAACCCATTTGACGCATCAGGCGATTTCCCGGACGAGCCGTTTTCATTCCATTTAATTTGGCAAACGAACGCCGGTAGCCGCGCGGGTCGATGATTGTCCAGCCGGTAAAAGCGCGTGCGACTTCCTGAATATCCTTCTGCGTGTAGCCGCCTTCGACACCTAAAGTATGCAGTTCCATCACTTCGCGGGCGTAATTTTCATTGATGCCGCGCTGCTGTTTTTTCGGTTGCTTTGCCGTCTGAGGATTGCCGCGCATTTGCTTGAGCCTTTGGTCGAGCTGCTCGTCGTTGACGCCGTACCTTTCTTTTAATCTCTGTCGCGCCCGCGGCGGAAGATTTCCGCTTTGGATCATATTTTGCAAACGCTGCTGATTTTGCGCGTTACCGTTTTTGTTCGCCTGCGCGTTCGGCGATATGGACTGGTAATTGTCGAGATAGAAAAGCATCGCCGGACTTTTTGCCGTGGCGAGCAGTAAATCCTTGAAATTTCCCAAAGCGTTCGGTCGAATTACGTCGCGGTCGTATTCGGGCAAAAACCATCGTGTCGCCGCTTTGTTGGCATAGACGTTGAAATGATTCGTCCAAAAATCGACCATCGTTTCCTGCAGTTGACGTTCCGAATAAACGGCGCGAATAATACGCGACGCATTTAATTGCTGCGTGATTTGCTGCGGGCGACCCAAATCGTATTTTTTGTAAAGCTCGGCGACCTGCTGTTGATATTTTTGGCGATCTTCGGTCGAAATGTCGGCAGCGGGTTTGTTTTTACCGGCTTGCGCCTCGTTTGACATTTCAGTTTTCGTTGCAGATTTACCGGAACTCATCGCGTCGTCCGCCATTATGCCGGCTTTGTTATTCTTTTGCTGAATTCCTTTTAAATCCTTTTTCCCCAAACCGTTTTCCTGGGCGACGGCTTGCAGAACCGCTTGCGGACTCGGATATTTAGCGAAAATCTCATCGTTCGACATTTTCAAAACGTCCAAATCTTTAACTCTGGCTTCCGCCGAATCGTTTATCGAAGACGGATTTAACTGCTGTTCGATATATTTATCGATGCCGATTGTTTTTACCCGTGCGACATCTCCGGGACGCGCTCCAAATCCGAGTCGATTAAGTACGTGCAGTATTTTTTGATCTTCGGTTAAAGGTTTCGCTTTAGTTTTTTGCGTCATAGTTTGCGCGTTCGCGCCGACGGAAAAAAGCGGCGTGAACATCGCCACAACTATTAATAACACGGTGATTTTATTTATTGAAGTAAAATTTTCTTTCATTGATTTTGCCTCGGTAATTTTGAATGCTTTAGAAATTTCCGAAGATTTTCTATTAGCTTAGACGCGGTAAAAGCCTAAAAAGGCGAAATAATTCGTGGTTTAGGCACAAACGATTGGAAGATGACAAAGTTGCGTTCAAGACAACGAACGAACGGCGGAGAGACATCTAAAAAAGCGCAATCTTCCTGAATATAAGTTAAAATTATCCGAACGTTTATAGTTACTTTCGCAAAAAATAAATATCATGAAATTCAATAAATTCAGCGTTTTGTTATCAGTTGCCGCCTGTTTGCTTTTGGCTGTTTCGGGATTTGCTCAAACTGCGACCTTTAGCGATAACAGCGTCGAATATACATTTGATTTGCCGGAAGCGACGTGGAAAATGACGGCGAAACCGTCCTCGACCAGCCCGAACGTCGAGTATGTCTACGGCGACCGGCAAAACGCGCATCTCGAAGTTCGGAAAATGACGCTCAAGACGGATGCGGCACTTTCGGATTTAATCGGTGACGAGGAGCAAAAACTGCAATTTCTGCCCGGTTACGTTACGGGAAAACAGGAAGACTTTAAAGGCTCGTTCGGCGGGAAAGTTTTCAATTACGAATTCGTCCGGTCAGCGCGCAGTATGAGCGGCAGATTTTACTTTCTCAAAACCGACGCTAAAACCGTTTATGTACTGCGTTTTACCGGTCAGCTCGAAAAGCTCCGCTCGATTCGCAACCAGACCGATTCGATTGCCAGAACTTTCGATTTGAAGAAAAGTAAATAAATTTTCGAGTTAAACCATTCATTTGCAGTAACAAAAGCAATCGTTAATTTTTTACCAAAACTTTTGCGCCGAAAGGCATAATATAACCTTTCGTACCTTTGTCGGTTCCCGGCAAAACTTCATCTAAATCACGCGCCTTTTCGAGCCGCATCGGGCGCGTTTCGGCGGCGGTCAGGGAAGTTATGACGCGGACATCGAATCTTTCGGCAATGCGTAATAAATTCCACGCCGTCTGTCCGTTGACTTGATAACTTTCGCACAATTTTTCGGCTAAAGCGCGGCTGTTTTCCGCGCCGAACCAACTTAAAAAATCGTCTCTGCCCAAACCGTCCGCGCATTCCGCCAGAAGGATAATCGTTCCGCCGTCGACGCAAGCTTTTGAAGCGGCGTCTAAAGCCTTGTGCGCTTGAATTAAATTAATGTCGTGCGGAAAGCCGCCGCAACTAACGATTACTAAATCGCGTTTTTCCGCAATTTCAATCTTGTGCCGCAAAGCGTAAGATTTGCACGCTCTCCGGTGCGCCGAAATCCAATCGCCGCAAAATAAGTCAATTGTTTCACCACTTTCATTGACGATTGTGTTAATCGAAAAGGCAGGCGGAAGTTTCTGTGCCACCGCAACAAACGCTTCGTGAACGGCGTTACCGTCTAAAATTCCCGCTCCGATATTTTCGCGTCTCGTCTTTCGCTCACAATCGAAGGCTAATTTATGAGTCGCGGCAATCGTTCGAGATGAAGCGAGTCCGGGGCAAATCAGTTTGCGACTGCCCGTAAAACCGGCGAAATAATGAAACGTGACGCCGCCGACGATGATAACGCGGTCGTGTTCGGTGAGCGCGCGATTGAGTTCGACGGGAATACCGTTTTCAGTTTCGCCGAGCCGGACGATTTGCGCCAAATCTCGCGCGTTATGTTCCAAAGATTTAATGCGTTGAGCGATAAACGGCGTGAGAATCGATTGTTTTTCCGTTTCGGTGACGCGACGGTGAATGCCGGTCGCGAAAATTACGCGAATATCAAAAGGCATCGTGCCGTTCGCAATCAAGCGCCGGACGAGCAGATTGACAATTTGACCGCTCGCCGTCCGGCGCGTCGCATCGGGAACGACGATTAAAACGCTTTCGCCTTGTTCGACGATTTCTTCAATCGGTTTTGAATCAATCGGATTATCGAGTTTTGCGCCGATTTCGACATCGGTAAGCGCGAGATTTTCTTCCTTTTTTCCTAGAACTTGAAGACGACTTTCATCATAATCGAAAGAAATCTGCGATTTTCCGTATCCGAGTTGAATGTTCGGCATAATGTATTAATCGTCAACGGCTGGAATTACCTATTCTCTAATGAAATTGTGTACTTCTGTAGTCAAATACGACTTGTTTTAAGCGATAAAGTCTAAATCTTCTGCGATTTTTTATAAATTTACAGTCAAGTATTAAGAAACTTGACCGAAGTTTTCTAATACTTAACTAAAGTTCCTCAATACTTAACCAAAGTTCTTCGATACTTAAGCGAAGTTTCCTAATACTTGACTGCGGAATTGCAAGTTGCGACTCCGAACTTGCACATTTAAGGACTGAACTTGCAATCCGAAAGCGCAGGATTGTAATTCAGAAGAGCCAAATTGAATGTTCCGACGACAAATTTTACATTACGGCTTTGAAAATTATTCATTCCAAGCCTAATTTGTTGATTTAAGATTTCGAGTTCCGCTGTTCGGCTCAAAACAACTCGCGCCGGTTTCGCAAAAATGAATTTCCTCATCTTCCAAATCCGGCGTTTCCATTTGAATGGTTAGATGTTTGATACCGAATTCGTCGCCTAAGCGACGGCGCAGAGATTTCAAAAGCTCGTTTTGCGCAACCGCCTCCTCATAACGGACGTGCGCCGAAAGCGCTTCCAGCCCGGAAGTTATCGTCCAGACGTGAAGGTCGTGAACTTCGAGCACGCCACTCGTCTGGCGAATCGCCGCTTCGACCGCTGCGAGATTGATGTGCGCGGGTGTGCCTTCGAGCAGCACGTTGATTGATTCTTTAATCAGATTCCAGGCGCTGAAAATGATGATTAAACTTATCAGAAAACTGCACGCCGCATCCGTCCACAGCCAACCGAAAGCGACGATTAAAACGCCCGCCGCGATTGCCACCGCCGAGCCGAGCGCGTCGCCGACGACGTGCAGCCACGCGCCGCGCATATTAAGGTCGTGTGCGTGGTCGCCGTGCAGCAGATACGCGCAAAATATGTTTATAACGAGTCCGCCGGCGGCAATTAAAATCAATTGAAAGCCCTTAATTTCCGGCGGCGCGTACAAACGCCCGAACGCTTCGTAAATTACCCAGAGCGAAATTAAAACCAGCGCGATGCCGTTAATAAACGCGGCGAGAATTTCCAGTCGATAATAGCCGAAAGTTTTTTTCGCCGTCGCCGGACGCGAAGCGAACCAAATCGCCGCCAAAGTCAGAGACAGCGCGGCAACGTCGGTCAACATATGCCCCGCGTCGGCGAGCAGGGCGAGCGAATTGGTTAGCCAGCCGCCAATCGCTTCGGCAAACATATAAACAAACGTCAAGCCGAGCGCGAGCTTTAATTTATTTAAACTTCCTGCGTCGCGTTCGCCGTGCCGATGATTGTGTCCGTGATGCGCGTCGATATTTTTTAATGATGAAGCAGAACGATGATTTTCAGTGTTTCGATTCATCGTTCATCGTTCCGCGTTCGTCATTTCTCCTTTATTGCTTTACTGCTCTGCCCGAATTTAGAGACAAAATATAACGGCTGCGGTTGCCCGTCTCGTCGGTAATTTCAACTGTGGTTTGATTTGCAGCGGCAAAAATTTGCAGGCGAAACGAGCCGTCGCTGGTAGCAAAAGTTTCGCGCCCCGAACATCTGACCACCGCGCCCGCCTGCGTTTTGCCGTTAATGCTGTAAACATTTCCGCCGACTTTTTCGACTCCCCAATCGCCTGCCGTCAATTCCGCCGTCATTACTCGTTTGATGACCGTAAATTTCAGAGGCTCGCTCCATTCACTGATTTGACCGGAAGCGGCTGAGGCGCGCACGCGCCAGTAATAAATGCCGGGCGCGATATTTCCGAACGTGAAATTGGTGTTCGCCAGCGATTCGCGCTGTAAGATCATCGCATCGGCGACGAAAAACGGCGATTTGGAAACTTCGAGCGCGAAATTTAATGCCGAACTCGCTTCGGATTTCTGCCAGCGAAACGTGATGTCCGACATTCCGTTTGAAGCCGTCGTCAATTGTTCGGCGGCAGTCGGCGAGGTCAATTTCGGCGGCGTCAGCAGACGCTCTTTCGGCGAAAGTCTGCCATTGTTGACGGCGGCAAACTCGCCGTCTTTGAGAAGCGTTTTTTCATCGCCGACCGTCGATTCGACGCCGCCGCGACTAATTCGGATTTCACCGCCGTTAGTTTTTTCGTTGACATTAAAGCTCGCGTCGGTTTCCGACAGCACGCGGTTTTTCGATTCCATCAATTCGACGGTGTTTTCGGTCGCGTCGGTCTGCGTTTGCGTTTTGACGTTGATTTGCCCGTCGTCGAGTTTGACGGTGACGTTCGTCCCGCCGAAAATCGATTGGCTGTCGCGGATAATCACCGTGCTGTTCGGGCGCACCGACAGCATCGAGCCGTCAATCATTTGAATTTGAGCGCGTCCGTCCGCCTGCGTCTGAATCGTGTCGCCCGCCGCCACATAAGTCGTCCGCGTTACCAAAATCGTTTCGCGCGTGGCGGCGCGAATCACGCGTACGTCGCCTTCAAAAGAAACGATGCGCGCCGCGTCTTTCGGAATGTCGGCGTTTTCCGGCGTTTTCGTGACATAACCGCTGTGCATAAACCACCACCCGCCGCCGCCGAACAGAAACAACACAACAATGACCGCAGCAATGCCGTAAATGGTGCTTTTTCTGATATTCCACCAATCAACGTAAAATTTGCTCGATTGCTTGTTGTCCATCACGAAATTTAGGTTTGGCGATTCAAAATACAAGATTTAATTTTAAGAATTTGAGACTTGAAGTTAAATTTTACCGTTCCGATTTTCAGTTCCGACAGTTAAACTTTAAATCTAATCTTCAGTCTGCCGGGGCGGAAAAAGTAAAGACAAAATTATCGAAATTAAAATCGCGCCGACGACGATTCCGAGCGAGACGTTAATTATCGTTTGCTCGAAATCGTGGTTGACATATCTGTGTAGAAACTCGGTAAACGCCGAACCGCCGCCTTCGCCGAAAATCTTCAACAAGCCTTCGGCAAGCAGCGGCAAAAGCATCTTAACACCGATAAAACTTAAAACGAACGCCAGACCGTATTTGAGGAAATGAAATTTTTCAGCCATCTCGACGAGCAGAAAAAAGAACGTCCGCAAGCCCAAAATCGCAAAGATATTTGAAGTATAAACGATAAATCGGTCGGTTGTGATGCCGAAAATCGCCGGAATCGAATCGACGGCGAAAACCAAATCGGCGACGTTTATCACGACCAAAACGAGCAGCAACAGCGTTCCCATTCGCTTGCCGTCGACATTAACGAAAAACTTTTCGCCCTCAAAGGTTTTCGTAATCGGTATAAACCGGGTGGTTAATTTTACGATCAAGCTTTCTTCCGGGTTAAACTCGTCGTCGTCGGAAAACATTTTAATTCCAGTGTAAATCAGAAAACCCCCGAAAACATAGAGAATCCAGTGAAATTGCTCGACCAGTTCGGCGCCCGCGAAAATCATTGCCATTCGAAGCACGAGCGCCATAAAAATTCCCCAAAAAAGCGCGCGATGCTGATGTTCTTTGGGAACTTTGAAGAAATTGAAAATCAAGAGAAAGACGAACAAATTATCAATCGAAAGCGAAAGCTCGATTAAATAGCCGGTGAGAAACTCCTTTGCCTTGTGCGCGCCCAAATTCCAATCCTGATTGTGCGTGCCGACTTGCCAGTAAATGAAAGCGTCAAAGAGAAGCGCGAGCGAAATCCAGACTGCGCTCCAGGCGAGCGTTTCGCGGCGCGTCGGCGCGTGCGAATTGCGACCGGCAATTCCGATGTCGACGAAAAGCGCGGTCAAAACAACCGCGAAAAAAAGAATCCAAACCCACATCGGATATTCCATACTCAATTAAAATACAAGGTTTAAGCCTGAAAAGTCCAAAGTTAAAAGTCTAAAGTCCAAAGTTTGATTTCGCTGATTTCTAAATTGCGGAATTGACCCGCGACACATAAAAAAGCAAGAGTCTCGACTCTTGCTTTTTTTCTCTAAAATTAAAACTCGAATTACGGCGCGACGAAATTATAAACGATGATGCCCGTTACTTTGACCGGAATTCCCTGAAGCATGGTCGGCGCGAATTTGGCGTTGCGCGCTGATTCTTCCGACGCCGCTCTGAGCAGCGAGTCACCCGAAATGGCTTGCGCCGAAACGACGTTGCCTTGTTCGTCAATTTCAATTTTTACATTAACCGTGCCGCTCGCTTTCGCTGCTCTGGCTTCCGCCGGATAACCCGGTTTCGGCAGTAGGAGCGCTTTACCGTTCAGCACGCCGCCGGAAATTCGTTTCGGCATTCCGCTTATCGAATCGGCGGGCGCGTTAACCGTTTCGCCCTGGTAAACTTGGGTCGTGTTCTTGCCGGAATCGCCAGCCGACTCTTTTTTCCTAAAATACATTTCCGAACTCATCGTTCCGCGCGGCGTTTCCATGTCGCGCGTCACTTTCAAAGTTTTTCCGTCGCTCATTTCCCAGGTTTCGGTCGTTTTGATACTCATTGAACCGTTCGGAGTGTCAAAACTGCGGCTCGAAATTAGTTTGAGCTTCCCGGCTTTCTCCATTTTAGCCTGCAGCATAATTGGCGCGGACGGCATTCCGTCACGCGACTCCGGCGTCACGGTCGTCTCTTTTCCGTCGAGCGTGTAAGTCATCGAACTGTTTCCGCCGTTCATTCCGCCTCCGCCACGCATTACCATTCCGCGATTGCCGTCGGGACGCATTCCGCCGCCCGATTCCATCGGCGACGTTTCGGGCGGCGCGGCGCGTTTAACGCGCGTTTGAACTTTAAGTTCCTTGTTGTTTTGCGTCACATTCATCGTCATCGATTCGACGCGCATTCTTTCGGGCAATTTGCTTTTGGCAACGTCGAGTTCCCAGTTTCCCGCAAAATTGGTTGCTTTGTTTTGCGCGAAAGCCGCGCCCGCCGCTAAAAGCAGACAGAAAAACGTTGATAATACAGATAACTTTTTCATAAATTTAACTCCTCAATTTTTAATTGAATAACCCAGGATTTTAGACGCGCGAAAGTTTGATTTGGTTTCAAAAAACAAAATAACATTAAGTGGTAAGTGAAAAAGATTCTTAAACTTACTACTTACCGTTTACCGCTTGCCACTTTTTATCCCTGCGCCGCATTTTCTCTTTGATGAAGTTTGCTGTGTCGGTAGCCGTAAAGCGCGTAGATTACTAAACCGATGAGCAGCCAAATGCCGAAGCGCAGCCAATTCGTAACTTCAAGCTGCGCCATCAAATAAAGACACGAAAGCAAGCCTAAAACAGGAATCAACGAAAGTTTTTTGACGATGCTGAGAACGAGCAGCAAAGCGGCGATGACGAAGAATAATATTATCGGAATCTGATGGCTGAACGCTCCGAGCCAGGTTTCGTCTTCTTTCGGAACGACGGCGAATGAATCGCTTAAGAAAGACGGGTTTATAAAAAAATAAACTCCCGCGAAAACAATCGCCAGAATCACGGGCAGAATAAATTGCGAATTGATATACGGCACAAAGCGCTTGCCGCTTTCGCTGAATTCCTTATCTTTAAATAAAACTCCGGCGCAGACGACGACGAAGGCGAACAAAGTTCCGATGCTCGCCAAATCGGTGACTTCCGTCAAATTCATAAACAGCGCGGGAATCGCCACGACGAAGCCGGTGACAATCGTCGCAAACCAGGGCGTGTGAAATTTCGGATGTATCGAGGAAAAGATTTTCGGCAGCAGACCGTCGCGGCTCATCGCCATCCAGAGACGCGGCTGTCCGATTTGAAAAACGAGAAAAACCGTCGCCAGGGCAATCACCGCGCTGACCGCGATAATTCCGGCAACCCAGGGAATATTCGCGCCTTCCGCGCCGAAAGCGAAAGCGAGCGGGTCGCCGACGTTGAGCTTCGAGAAATTAACCATTCCCGTTAAAACCAGCGCCAACGCGACATACAGAAACGTGCAGACGACGAGCGACAAAATCATCGCGCGCGGAAGGTCACGGCGCGGATTTTTGCATTCTTCAGCGGTCGTCGAAAGCGCGTCGAAACCGATATAGGCAAAAAACACCGCCGATACGCCTTTCAAAACACCGGTAATGCCGTTCGGCGCGAACGGCGACCAATTCGCCGGATGGACGTAATTCGCGCCCAGAACAATCACGAGCAGAATCACGCTGATTTTCAAAATCGTCATCACATTGCTGGCGAGTTTCGATTCGCGGATGCCGATAAAAACGAGCGAAGTAATCACCAGCGTTATCAAAAGCGCGGGCAAATCCGCAATAATCGGAATCGTGCCGACGTGCGGCGCGGAACTCCAGGCGTTGTAAGCGTCAATCTTTCCGCAGTCAATCGCCGCGCCGACATCGCCGCAGACCGCTTGCAGGGAAGCGAGCGTTTCGCCGCCGCTAACCGCTTCGGTCACGGCGGCGAATCCGCGCTTTGCCGTCAGAAAATCCATTGTCAGATTAAGCGGAATGTTAATTCCGTAACCTTTAAGAAGTCCCGTAAAATAATCGCTCCACGAAATGGCGACCGCGATATTTCCGATGGCGTATTCGACAATCAAATCCCAACCGATAATCCATGCGACCAGTTCGCCCAAACTCGCATAAGAATAAGTGTAAGCCGAACCCGCGACCGGAATTCTTGACGCGAATTCGGCGTAGCAGAGCGCGGAAAAAGCGCAGGCAATCGCCGTAAAGCCGAACAGAAAAATCACCGCCGGACCGCCGTCGAACGAAGCCTTGCCAATCATCGCAAAGATGCCCGCGCCGACAATCGCAGCAATGCCCATCAAAGTCAAATCGAACACGCCGAGCGTCCGCCGCAAACCGCCGCCTTCGCCGCCGATGGTTTCCTGCGCGTGTTCGGTCAAACCGGCTGCGGCATCGGCTTGAATCTGCGAAATGGATTTTTTACGAAACAATGAATTTTCCATAAATTTAAAGTTTTAGAATTCAGGATTAATATTGAAACTGAAGATTGCTTTGTTTGCGAATTTTGAACGAAAAACAAAAAAGATGCAATAGAAATTGTGCGAAACAGCGATTTTTAATTTGTGATTCCAGACTATAATTTTTTTAGTTAAATAATTTTCGGCTAAAAATTATTTTGTGAATCTGAAAATTATTATGAGGCGAATTATAGATATGTAAGCCTGATGCGTTTCAGACTTATGTTGAGCTGAAATTTATCTCGCCTTAATTGACGACATAGATTGAAACTCTATTTCATCTCCTTTTTGAACCGGAAATGCCGGATGTTTTTAACCGAAAACATCCGGCATTTTTGGCTGTTCGATGCCTTTTTTTGCGGCTTATGCTAAAATTTCCACAATATGAAAGGCAATGAAATCAGACAAAAGTTTTTAGATTATTTTGAAAAACACGGACACAAAGTCGTCCACTCAAGTCCGGTTTATCCGCCGAACGACCCGACGATTTTGTTCACCAACGCGGGAATGAATCAGTTCAAAGACGTGTTTTTGGGCAATGAAAAACGCGAATACACCAGAGCCGCATCGAGTCAGAAATGTATCCGCGCGGGCGGCAAACACAATGACCTCGACGAAGTTGGAAAGACTGCAAGGCATCATACTTTTTTCGAGATGCTCGGTAATTTCTCATTCGGAGATTATTTCAAGGAAGATGCGATAAATTTCGCGTGGGATTTTCTCGTGGGCGAATTAAAGCTCGATGTCAATCGCCTTTGGTTCACGATTTTTGAAGGCGACGACGAAGTTCCCTCCGATACCGAAGCGCGTGATTTATGGATAAAGGCGGGCGCAAAACCCGAACGGATTCTGCCTTTCGGAAAGAAAGATAATTTCTGGCAAATGGCGGACACCGGACCGTGCGGACCGAATTCGGAAATCAATTATTATCTCGGCGATGAACCGGAAAACCCAGAAAAAAATCGCGCTGATTTGGTGAATGCCGAAGAAGGCGACACGACAATGGAAATCTGGAATCTCGTGTTTATGCAGTATAACCGAGTCGAAACCGAAAAAGGTATTTATAAATTAGAGCCTTTGCCTGCGCCGTCGGTTGACACGGGCGCGGGACTCGAACGGATGACGGTTGTGATGGAAGGTGTTCATTCAAATTATGAAACGACTTTAATCAAACCGATTATTGAATTTATCGCCAACCTCGCCGGCAAAAAATACGAATACGAATCGCAGGAAGGGTTTGCGATGCGCGTCGTCGCCGACCACGCGCGCACGACGGCTTTTTCAATCGCTGACGGAATTTTGCCCGGCAACGAAGGCAGAAATTACGTTTTGCGAAAAATTATGCGCCGCGCGATTTATCACGGGCGCGAGCATCTCGGATTTAACGATTCGTTTTTTTACAAAGTCTGCGATTTCGTCGTTGACCAAATGAAAAACGCTTATCCCGAACTCGATGTGCAGCGCGACTTTATCAGCAAAATGGTTCGGCTTGAGGAAGAGAGATTCGGCGCGACGATGACGGTTGGACTAAACAAACTTTCGGAACTTTTAGGTAAAAATGATTACGATATAGACCCAACAGACTTTGGCAAACCTTTGCCAGGAAGGATTCAAATCAATGAACTTGCAAAGTTATACGATACGTTTGGACTTCCTATTGACTTGATGTATGTCGTTTTGAAGTCGAAATATCCGACGCATCCTGATGATGACCCGATGCAAGGATTTAGTTTTTGGACATTGGAACGAACTATAGGATCAAAATATACGGGAACAACAGAGCGATATTCCGTTGTTGAAGCTTTTGGCTTCCTTGGTGATGAAATGGAAGTTATTCCTTATGATTCGATAAAACTTATTAACGAAGAAGAGTTCAGAGAATTGATCAATGAAGAGTTAAAAGAAATCCAAAAGCAAAACGGAATTGGTCAAACAAAACAAAAAGAAAATATCAAACCGATTTACACGGCAATGGAAAGAACTTCCGTCCGCTCAAATTTTCACGGTTACGAAAAAACGCAAGTTGAAGATGCAAAAATTGTCGCTTTGGTTAAAGACGACCAACAGATAAACGAACTCAAAGAAGGCGAAGAAGGTTTAATCGTTTTGGATGAAACGCCTTTTTACGCCGAATCGGGCGGACAAGTAGGCGATACGGGAACACTTTTTAATTCGGTTGCGCAGATAAAAGTTTTTGATACGTTCGCGCCGATTGCGGGAATTGTTTTGCATAAATCGAAAATCGAAAAAGGCTCAATCAAAGTCGGCGATGAAGTTTCCGCGATGGTTGACGCGGAAAAACGCGATGCGACGCGCAGAAATCACACGGCGACGCATCTTGTTCACGCTGCTTTGCGCGAAGTTTTGGGAACGCACGTCAAACAAGCCGGTTCGGTTGTCGCGCCGAATTACCTGCGTTTTGATTACACGCATTATCAATCGTTGTCGGATGCGGAAATAAAGGACATCGAAGATTTGGTCAACCGCGAGATTTTGAAAAACGATGCGGTGAATACAAATGTAATGGCGATAGAAGAAGCGATGAGTTCGGGGGCAATGGCTTTGTTCGGGGAAAAATACGGCTCGGCGGTGAGAGTTTTGAGTATCGGCGAAGGCGTTTTTTCAAAAGAGTTGTGTGGCGGAACGCACGTTCGCGCGACGGGCGACATCGGCAGTTTTAAAATTACTGCGGACGAAGCGGTTGCCTCCGGCGTGCGGCGGATTCGGGCGATTACCGGATTCGATGCGTTCGAGCGTTTTCGAGAAGACGAGCGAATGATTGAAAAAGCGCTGAGTTTTCTTAAAACTCAGCGCGACCAGTTGCCGAATGCAATTGAGAAATTGCAGGAAGAATTGAAACGAATGCGCCGCGAAAACGACGAATTGAAAATGAAAATTGCGACGGGCGCAATCGGTTCGGCTTCATCAAACGGCAGCGAAGCGCGTGATGTCAAAGGCGTAAAAGTTTTGGCGCAGGAAGTCGAAAATTTAGACTCAAACGCCGTGCGGCAACTTTCCGATAATCTTTTAAACAAAATAAAATCGGGCGTGGTCGTTATCGGCAGAAAAGCAGACGACAAAGTTTCTTTAATCGTGCGCGTCTCAGACGATTTGACCGAAAAGATAAAAGCCGGAAACGTCATCAAAGAAATCGCGCCAATCATCGGCGGGCGCGGCGGCGGCAAAGCGGATATGGCGGAAGGCGGCGGAAATTTACCCGACAAATTGCAGGACGCGATTGAGGCGAGTTATTCGGCGATTGAAAAAATGTTAGGTTGATTTTTAACTACCGGCGAATACAGGCAGACGTAGATAAATTTTGAATAAAAAGTTTATGGCGAAAATTTTTATTCTCGCGGCAGTTTGCTCGATGCTTTCTTTCGCCTGTTTCGCACAGAAGGCAAAGCCTCTGAAAATCAATTTTCGCAATATCGGTCGAGGGGGAATTGCCGTTGCGAAAGGCAGAATTCACTCCGTAATTGATTTGAGCAGAGAAGTTAACGGCTGCGCGTATGTTTCGGGAAAACAAAAACGCGAGTTGAATAAAAGTAGTTGCGCTTCGCCGCCCGCAACTTTCAAATTGCTTGATACAATCGTCGAAAATAATCAAACTTTTCTCGTCGTTCAATCGGACGCGATGGGCAATTGCAATGTCTGCGGACACTGCGGAGCGAGTGAAGCGTATGCGTTAATTTGGCTCAAACTTGATGTACGGTTGCGCGTCGTAAATAAACAAAGTATTCCGATTGACGATTGTTTGGCTAACATCTCAAGCAGTGCAGTAAAGGCACACGAAAATGACAATCTGTCGGATTTGCGACTCTCTTTTAAGAAAAATACTTTGACCGTCGTGTTTGAGAAAACTATTTTTAATGCTAATTCCGATATTTCAGGTTACGAATTTTCAACGCTCGAATACGATCGGAAAACGCCGGAAAAGGGTTTTATTATCAAGACGGAAAAACGCGGCAAAACGTCAATAGAGGAATAATAAAAAATGAACGCGGTTCTAAAATTTCAAAACGAAACGGACGAAATTATCTCTTATAATCCGGCAACGGCGGAAGAAATCGGGCGTGTGGCAAATAACTCCGCCGAAGCAGTAAAAGAAGCAGTTGGAAAATCGCGTCGCGCATTTGAAAGTTGGAAGGTAACCTCTTTTCGTGAACGCGCCAAAATCGTGATGCGAGCGCGTGAAATAATTTTGTCGGAACTCGATGTCATTGCGCGTCTGATTTCCGACGAATCGGGCAAGCCGATTGCCGAGTCGCTCTCGATGGAAATTGCGCCCGTGCTTGATTTAATGCAGTATTTCGCGCGAAATACCCAAAAGATTCTCAAGCCTGAAAAAATCAACATCGGTCTTTACGCGACTTTGGGACGCGCGTCGAAAATTATTTATAAACCGCTCGGCACAGTTGGGATTATTCCGGCGTGGAATTACCCGTTTTCGATTCCGCTCGGCGAAGTCGTAATGTCTCTGATGGCTGGAAATGCGGTGATTTTGAAACCGTCGGAACTCACGCCGTTTATCGGCTTGAAAATCGGCGAGATTTTCAAGAAAGCAAAATTGCCCGAAAATGTTTTGCAAGTCATCACGGGCGACGGGCGAACCGGCGCGGCACTCGTTGACGCGGGAATCGAGAAAATAATGTTCACCGGAAGCGTGGCGACCGGAAAGAAAATTGCCGAAAGCGCGGCGAAACATTTAACGAGCGTCGTTTTGGAACTCGGCGGCAAAGACCCGATGATTGTCTTTGCCGACGCGAATCTCGAACTCGCCGCGCAGGGCGCAATCTGGGGCGCGTTTTGCAATTCGGGACAAAGCTGTTCGTCGGTTGAAAGGCTTTATATCGAAGAATCGGTGGCGAAAGAATTCACCGATTTGATTGTCGAAAAAACTAAAAAATTACGACAAGATTCGGGCGATAAAGAGACGACGGACATCGGGGCGATGTCTTCTGAGAGACAAATGCAAATCGTCGAAGACCACGTTGAGAGTTTCCGGCATGAAGGCGCGGAGATTTTGACGGGCGGAAAAAGAAATACGAATTTCAAAGGCACATTTTATGAACCGACGGTAATCGGAAATGCGACCAATGAAATGCGCGGAATGCGCGAGGAAACTTTCGGTCCAACTCTGCCGATTGCAACTTTCAAAACCGAAGAAGACGCAATTCAATTAGCAAATGATTCGGATTTCGGCTTGACGGCAAGCGTGTGGACAAAAGATTTGAAGAAAGGAAACCGAGTCGCCGAAAAAATTCTCGCCGGAACAGTCTGCGTTAACGAAGTTCTTTACACGCACGGCATCGGGCAAACGCCTTGGGGCGGTTTCAAACAAAGCGGTTACGGCAGAACGCATGGCAAACAAGGCTTGATGGAACTCGTCCATCCGCAGCACATTCACGTTAACCGCTTTTTATTCGCGCCGAATGCTTGGTGGCTTCCGTATTCGCCGATTGCGGTCGAAACTTTTCGCGGTCTGGCAAAACATTTTGCAACCGGCTCGATTTTTCAAACGATGAAACTCGCGCCGCAGCTTTTGAAAAGAATTAAAGAATTAAGGAAAAAGTAAAACTAATTTTTGTGAATCAAAAACTCTTGACACAAAATCTTCGTTCTCGAACAATTCTACTTTTTGGTAGTGTCCTAATCTTGAGGTGCTATACTTAGTTTTTGTGTCAAAAACGACTCTTTTGACACAAATTCAAAAAGTTATTGGTTTTACAAATATTCGGCTTTTTTCGGTCGCAATTTTAGTAACACGGCTGTTTGCAGTATTTTATAATTCGGCATAAAAATTTACACGGAATTTAATTCGGTATAATTCAAAGTTCGATGCTTTTTGTTACTAAGAAACAGTATGCAAGACACAAACGACCTTGACCCTAGAGGGGAGACGCTGAAAAACATACAAGACCCGAATGAGTTTATCTCCGCCTTCCGCGCAATGGGCGCTGATGAGAATCAAATGTCAGCGGAAGAAATGTTCCCGCTGACGGATGATTCAGCCGGCGACATTATTCTTAATTTTCTCGGCGTGTGGATGGCGATGCGCAGCATCTTGCCCATCGAAAGCAAAGAGCAGGTGGTTGCAGCAATGGATGACATGGCTCGAATGCTTGAGGAGATGCAGAGGCAGATACCGGACGACCCGGAACATCGGAAGGCGTTCGTGATGCGTGCTTTGCGGTGGGGTATAGCTCCATATTTCGGGCAGAATCTTGGATAGCATAACAGCGCATCGAACAAGTCAATGGACGTGAGCGGCAAACAGCTGCTTTCTTAACATCTCAAAAACGCTCGTTTTTGCAACAGGAACTTATACCTTACCTTTATATCTGTCAGCTAAACTGAAACGGTTTCAAAACTCATTTCATAATCAAAATTTCAAAAATAATCCGTTTAATGAGTTTTGAAACGCTGTGTTGAGGCACTGAAAAGTAATCTCGTTTTCCAGCACCACAAGTTTAGGACACTACCTATTTTTTTGATTCCTTTTCAGCTTCGTATAAATCCTTTTTGCTAAAGCCATCTTTCTTAACTTTGCGTAAAAGAGAACGTAAATCGCTGTCGACTTTTGTGACGAATCGTTTAAAGGTTTGTTCGGGACGCGCTTGAAAATAGGTAACGTGCGTCGTTTCGTAACCGTTCGGCGAATTGGGCGAAAAATAATAATTTGAAATGCAGCAGCGGGCGCCGTCAAATTTTACTTCGTTGACCGAATGCCAGGATTTATCGTTGGTTGACATTAAAACCAGACGATTAAAAAGGCTCGGAATTTCCACGCGCTCGGTTACGTCTTCGTTCCACAGTTCGAGATTTCCGCCGTTTTCCGCCTTCCAACCGGGCGTGATGTAATAAAGCAAATTCAACACGCGATAATCTTTCTGCTCGTAATCGTGCGAGTTATCGAGATGCGGCTGAAGAAAATGACCTTTCGCCATCGCGCTGATGCCGCCCGCGTAAAGATTCGGGTCGCCGACCGCCTCTTTAATTCCCGTCAAACGCGCAACCGTTTCAATGACTCGTTCGTCTTGAAAAGCAAAAGTGATGTCTTCGATAATCGAATCGAATTTATTCAAAGTTTTCGATGTATATTTTTTCTCTCGAAAACTATCCATCAGACGCATTTCTTCGAGCGGCGGAAAGGCGACGGAAATCTTTCGGGCTAAATCTTCGGGCAAAAGATTATCAATCGCGGTAAAACGAGTTTTGATGTTTTTGTCCGAATGAAAATCGCGGCTGATTCGGTCGGCATCGTTTTCGAGCCGCTCGACGATAAGTTTGACAATTTCTTCGCGCATAAATTTGTTATTGTTTGATAATAAAACTTTCTCGAAATCAATTCAACGCCAAGTTTCAAATGAGGTGAAAGCGCTGGAAGAAAAATGATTGCGAATCTAATTTTTAAGCGGAGAGAAATTATCAAATGTCCGAAATTTACGATTTTGTTGTTCCCTGGGCGACTTTTACCGAGCCGGAAGTGGCGCGGGTCGGAATGACTGAAACGGAAGCGCGTGAAAAATTCGGGCAGGCTGTCAAAGTTTATAAAGTTTCATTCGCGGAAAACGACCGCGCTCAAGCGGAAAGCGCGACGGCGGGATTTGCCAAAGTCATCACGCAAAAAGGAAAAATCATCGGCGCGACGCTCATCGGCGAACACGCGGGCGAATTGATTCACGAATTTGTCTGGGCGATGAAAGAAAATCTGAAAATATCGTAATTAAATAAAATTACTCGCGTCTACCCGACTTTGGCAAAATCACGCAAGCCGTCGGCACGGAAGCGACGCTTGAAACTTTGAAATCGCCGATTGTGCGGAAATAGTTTGCGCGATATTTACGGCTCTGGCGATAAAATTCTCTCGCCTCTTCTTATAAACAAACTACCGCTAAATAAGTTGGAAAGCAGAAATATAATTTGTCTTAAGCTGACAGATTTTCTAACAACAATCGCTTCCGGGAGAGCAACTTTCCGCGCTCGATAAATCAGTCAAATTATATTCTAAACCTTTTGTTTCGCGCGGATGACGTTTCGCGGTGCGGCGGCAATCGAATTCTTTCGCATCTTCCAGATTGATATTTTCAAACGGTTCGACGCGGATGATTTGCGAAGCGTAAGGTTCTTTGCCGTAAATTTGAAATGTTTTATCGCAAACCGCCGTTCGCGCGCCGCGTTCGAGAATATGCCCGTCGTCGTCTGACACTTTTTTCCACGGTCCTTTGTAAATTACGGCTTGATTGCGTTCAAAACACGCGCCTTGTTTTCCTTTGTGAGCGACGACGGTTATCGAACGAAATTCGATTCCTTCGACAACGCGCCACGGTTTTTCATCGCGTTTGACGATTTCAATTCCGTAAAATCCGGCTTTCTCAAACGCTTCAAGAAATAAATCTTCACGAAACGCGCCGGAAATACAGCCCGACCACAATTCGGAATCGTTTTGCAAATGAACCGGAACGTCTTCGTCGGCAACAATGTCGGAAATCGCCACACGCCCGCCGCGTTTTAAGACGCGAAACATTTCCGCAAACATCTGTTCTTTGTCTTCCGGTTTGACGAGATTCAGCACGCAGTTCGACAGAATTACGTCAATCGAATCATCTTCGATCAAAGGTTTTTCCGCCTTTGTTGCGGCGATAAAATTTTCAAAAGCGAAAAAATCGTCAGCCGTTTTAATCGGATTTTCGCGCAGATATTCGTCAACCAAACTCAAATTCAGTTTTAAATCCTGAATTTTGCCGTAACGAAATTCGACGTTTCCAAAACCGATTTTTTCCGCCATTGCAGCGCGGTATTTATTTGCTAAAGCCAGCATTTCCGTGTTTGTGTCAACGCCGATGACTTTACCCGATTCGCCGACGATTTGCGAAGCGATGTAACAAATTTTACCGCCGCCCGAACCTAAATCGAGGATTGTTTCGCCCGCTTTTACAAAAGCCGAAGGATCGCCGCAGCCGTAATCGCGTTCGATAATTTCAACGGGTAAAATCTTCAAAAATCTCGGGTCGTATTCGACCGGACAGCAAAGTGCTTCTTCTTTTAACTGCGCCGCCGCTCCGTAACGCTCACGAACTGCTGTTTCAATATTTTTCATTATTTTTCGGTTAAAAAACTCATCTCCTTATTAAAATCCAAATACGTCATATTTCCTCAGCCTATTTTAATAAAACAAAACTCGCTTTGATAATAAAACTTTCTCAAAATCATTTTAACGCCGGCAGCGTTAAGACGCGAAGACGCAGAGAGAGAAAAATAAATTGACCAAATTCGATTTCGTCGCGTCTAAATAATTGACGACAAGCCGTCGGATTAAAAATCACAGGCAATTATTTATTTTGAGGTTAACAGAATTATGGATAGAAGATATTTTCTAAAATCGAGCGGAATTTCTCTGGCAAGTTTCGGTTTAATGGCGGCTGCGCCGAACTTTTTGCATCAGTTTGCCAATGCTTCGACTTTGACCGACATCTATGGAAAGAAGAAAATTTTGATCACGATTTTTCAGCGCGGCGCGGTCGACGGCTTGAACGTCGTCGTCCCGCACGGCGAAAGCGAATACTACAATCTGCGTCCGACAATCAACATTCCGAAACCGAATCAAACCGACGGCGCGATTGATTTGGACGGTTTTTTCGGTCTTCATCCGTCGCTGAAACCGCTCGAAAAATTCTGGCAAAGCAAGCAGATGGCGATTGTCCATTCGGTCGGCTCGCCCGATAACACGCGCTCGCATTTCGACGCTCAGGATTATATGGAAGCCGGAACGCCCGGCGTGAAATCCACGCGCGATGGCTGGCTCAACCGCGTTTTGCAAACTCAAAAGCAAGACAAAATTTCGCCGTTTCGCGCTGTTTCGATGACCGCCCAAATCCCGCGCACTTTAATCGGACGTGCGCCGACGGTTGCAATGACGAATCTGGCTGATTTCGCCATCAACGCGGGCGCTTATACCGGCGCGGTGCAAGGCGGTTTTGAAGGCATCTGGCAGCAAAAAGCGCAAGACGGCTTGGGCAATACGGGAAAGGAAACTTTTGAAGCGGTGAATTTTTTGAAACAGGCAAATCCCGCGCAGTATAAACCGGAAAACGGCGCGCGCTACCCGAATATTCCGTTCGCCCAGTCGCTTTTGCAAATCGCGCAGCTTATCAAATCAAACGTCGGACTCGAAGCCGCGTTCACCGACACGCCCGGCTTGAATTGGGACACGCACGCCAACGAAGGCGGCGCGCGCGGTCAGATTGCGAATCTCTTAAACGGTTTCGGTCAATCAATCGCCGCTTTCGCCACCGATTTGGGCAAGCGAATGGACGACGTTGTAATTTTAACGATGTCTGAATTCGGCAGAACCGCCCGCGAAAACGGCACGCGCGGAACTGACCACGGTCACGCCAACCAGATGTTCGTGATTGGAAATTCGGTTAAAGGCGGACGAGTCTACGGTGAATGGAAAGGTTTGGCGAACGATAAACTTTACGAAGGACGCGATTTGGACGTGACGACAGATTTCCGCGACGTTTTCGGCGAAATTGCTTATAAACATCTCGGCAATAAAAACCTCGACAAAATCTTTCCGAATTATTCAGTAGTCCCAAACAAGTTTAAGAATTTCATCAGTTAAATTTTATCAGCGAAATAAAACAAAAAAGTCGTTATTCATATTCTGAATAACGACTTTTTTGTTCGCAAAAATCGACAATTTAAAAGACTGCGGAACAAATTGTGTGTCGGATAAATAAAGAAACCTACTTCAGCGCCGCAAAATTAATTTTGTATGGCACTTAGGTTGCATTACCCGAATTACACAAGTTTCTTCAAAAGGAAAATCTTCAAGGTGGAAAACAAAGGCAAAAGCGGTTTTTGGTTGGCGACGGCTTTGGGCATCAGCGCGGTTGCGGCTTACGCGCTTCTGGGGAAAAAACGTTCAAAATATGACTTTCAAGACAAAGTTGTTTTGATTACCGGCGGCTCGCGCGGTCTCGGACTTGTGCTTGCCCGAACGCTTGCGCGTGAAGGCGCTAAAATCGCTGTTTGTGCCAGAAACGCGGAGGAATTGGCGCGGGCAAAAGAAGATTTGCAGAGTCGCGGCGCGGAAGTTTTTGACATTGTTTGTGATGTCCGAAATCAATCCGAAGTCAACCGTATGATTGAAGCGGTTTGTAGTCATTACGGACAGATAGACGTTCTTATAAATAATGCGGGCGTGATTCAAGTCGGACCTTTGGAAGTGCAGACGCAAAAGGATTTTGAAGACGCGATGGCGATACATTTTTGGGGCGCCTATTACACGATGAGCGCGGCGCTGCTGAAAATGCGCGAGCGAGGCGCGGGAAAAATCGTCAACATTTCCTCCATCGGCGGAAAAATCAGCGTTCCGCATCTCGCGCCGTATTGCGCGAGCAAATTTGCGCTCGTCGGTCTTTCGGGCGCGATGGGCGCGGAGCTTGCCAAAGACAATATCCAAGTGACGACCGTTTGTCCCGGATTGATGAGAACCGGAAGCCACGTCAACGCCGTTTTCAAAGGACAAAATGAAAAAGAGTTTGCGTGGTTCAGCATCGGCAATGCGTTGCCTGTCAGTTCAATCAGCGCAGAGCGCGCGGCAGACCAAATCGTCGAAGCGTGTCGGCGCGGCGATGCCGAATTAACCATTTCTATTCAAGCTCAATTCGCAACAAAGATGAACGCTTTGTTTCCCGAACTGACGGCGGGAATTTTGGGACTTGTCAATCAATTTTTACCGTTGGCGGGCGGTATCGGTGAAGGTTACGCACTCGGCAAAGAAAGCGCGTCTTTTGCATCGCCTTCATTTTTGACGGCGCGGCTCGACGAGGAATCTTATCTAAATAACGAACTAGAATCGAGCGAGAAAATCGCTCAATAAACAGGGAAGGGAGAATTTTATGAAAAACAATAATCAGGAAAAATCATTGACCGATATTTTAACGAATATGAACACCAATGTCAGTGACAATGAAAGACTCGTATCCGCTCTCGGAGGCGGTCTGCTTTTGGCTTACGGAATAACACGCGGCGGCGCTTTCGGAGTTTTGCTTTCGGTTTTAGGCGGCGGAATCGCCCTGCGCGGTGCGACCGGGCATTGCCAGGTTTATGACGCGATGGGCGTTAATACCAATGAAGCGGGAGATAATGACAGTCCTTATAACAAAGGTCGTTCGGGCAAAATTCACGTTAAAAAAAGTATTACGATAAACAAATCAACCGCGGAGCTTTATAACTTCTGGCACAATTTCGAGAATCTGCCGCAATTTATGAATCATCTCGAATCCGTCAAAAACATTGACGAAAAGCGTTCGCATTGGGTTGCCAAAGCGCCGCTCGGAACAACGGTCGAATGGGACGCGGAAATTACGAGCGACCACGAAAACGAGCGCATTGGCTGGAAATCAACTGAAAATTCCGAGATTCCGAATTCGGGCGTGGTCGAATTTCTGCCGACTTCAAACCGCGGCACGGAAGTCAAAGTAACTTTGACTTATGAGCCGCCCGCCGGTTATTTAGGCTCGCTCATCGCCAAACTTTTCGGCGAAGAACCGAATCAGCAAGTCGCCGAAGATTTACGTCGTTTTAAAAGTTTGATGGAAGCCGGAATGATTATGAAAGTCGAAGGTCAGCCTTCGGGACGCGCGCCGGAAGCGAAAAAAGCAACAGCCTAAAAGTGTTTAGAGGGTAGAGGTCAGAGGTTGGCGAAAATCAATCAGTAAACTTTTACATCTGACCTCCGACCTCTGATTTTTTTACAAGGGAGATTATAAAATGAAAGCAGTTTGTTGGTATGGAAAACACGATATGCGTGTGATGGATGTTCCCGACCCGAAAATTCTTAACGACCGCGATGCGATTATAAAAGTTACGACGACCGCGATTTGCGGCTCGGATTTGCATCTCTACAACGGTTATATTCCGACGATGGAAGAAGGCGATATTCTCGGACACGAGTTTATGGGCGAAGTCGTCGAAGTCGGAAAAGAGGTGAAAAATTTGCAGAAAGGCGACCGCGTGGTCGTGCCTTTTACGATAGCGTGCGGCAATTGTTTTTTCTGTCAGCGCGATTTGTGGTCGGCTTGCGACAACTCGAATCCGACGCCGGAGATTGTCGAGGAATTATATGGTTATTCGGGTTCGGGACTTTTCGGATACTCGCATATGATGGGCGGATTTGCGGGCGGGCAAGCCGAATATGTGCGCGTTCCGTATGCCGATGTCGGACCGTTGAAAATTCCTGATTCGCTCGAAGACGAGCAGGTTTTGTTTCTTTCTGATATTTTTCCGACCGGTTATATGGCAGCTGAGAATTGCGACATTAAACCGGGCGACACGGTTGCCGTCTGGGGCTGCGGTCCGGTCGGGCAATTTGCTATTAAATCGGCATTTATGCTCGGCGCGGAAAAAGTCATTGCCATTGACCATATTCCTGCGCGTCTTCAGGAAGCCGAAAGAGAAAACGAAAATTTGACGACGATAAATTTTGACGACGTTGAAGTTTACAGCAAACTGAAGGATTTGACCGGCGGACGCGGACCTGATTCGTGCATTGATGCCGTCGGACTCGAATCGCACGGCACTTCGCCGGACGCAATTCTCGACTGGGTGAAAGCGGCGGTTTATCTGGCAACCGACCGTCCACACGCGCTTCGGCAGGCGATTTTCTGCTGTCGCAAAGGCGGGACAGTTTCGATTCCGGGCGTCTACGGCGGATTCCTCGATAAGTTTCCGATGGGCGCGGCTTTCGGCAAAGGCTTGACCTTCAAAATGGGACAAACCAATATGCACAAATATATGCCGAAACTTCTTTCGGCGATTGAAGAAGGCAAGATTGACCCGACATTTGTCATTTCGCATCGTTTAAAATTGAACGAAGCGCCGATGGCATACGACAAATTCAATACCGACAAAGACGTTTGGCGCAAAATCGTTTTGAAACCTTAAGATGTCAGCAAAAATAAAATCACCTGCCGAATTACTCGAACTTGCGATTGGCTATCAAAAATCGCAAGTTCTTTTTACATTGGTTGAATTGGAAATACCGAAAATTCTCGAAAAAGAAAATCTTGCTGTCGAAGATTTGGCTGAAAAACTCCAAATTCATCCGTTGGCGATGGAAAGATTTTTAAATGCCTGCGTCGCTGTCGATTTACTCAAAAAAAAGCACGGAACTTATCGAAATTCCTCGTTAGTCAAAAAGTTTTTGGTCAAAGGAAACGAATTTTTTCTCGGCGGGCAAATCAATCGCTACAAAAATCGTTCGTACCCGTTGTGGGCTGAATTGCCTGAAAAATTAAAGACCTGGAAATACGGCGAAAGTAACTCCAAAACGCCCGAAACGGAAGACCAGGGCGCGGAATCAATGGCGGAACAGCATAGTCTTGCACACTTACACGGACGCGCTTTGGGCAAAAAGTTTGAATTTTCAAAATATAAAAACCTGCTCGATTTGGGCGGCGGCACGGGCGCGATGTCAATCGGTTTGTGCGAAACTTTTCCGAAGCTCAAAGCGACCGTGTTCGATTTACCGGAAAACGTCAAAAAAGCCGACGAATTTATTTCTAAAAGTAATCTCCAATCGAGAATCAAAACAATCGGCGGCGATATTGTAAAAGATAAACTTCCAAAAGATTTCGATGTTGTGTTACTTGCAAATCTGCTCTCGGTTTTCGACGCGGAAACGAACAAAAAACTTTTTGCTCGTATTTATAAAATACTTCCAAAAAACGGAGTTTGCATGATAAGCGGCTGGATTTTGGATAAAAATCGTCTGAAGCCAGAAATTTCGATATTGTTTTGTCTGGAAGATATTTGCTGGAATTCGTCTGATGTCGAGCGAAGTTTTGATGTTTATGAATCCTGGTTGAAGGAAGCCGGTTTTAATAAAATCGAATTTAAAACGTATCTTGAACCGACGCGGATGATTTGCGCCTACAAATAACAAGGCAAAGAAAAAATATCTCGACTTCTATCGACTTTTCCTTAAAATATCGGCACGTGATAACATTTCCGTCTAAAATAAACAGAAGTTACTTTTATCTTTTTATTAAAAAATAATGGACAAATTTTTGATTCGCGGTGGAAAGCCGCTCAAGGGAAAAGTCGAAATCAGCGGGGCAAAAAATTCCGCTCTGCCGTGTCTCGCGGCAACGCTTTTGTCGGCGGAAACCGTTACTTTGCATAATGTTCCGTATGTCAAAGATTTAATAACGCAGCGGCGTCTGCTGGAAGATTTAGGCGCGACCGTTCTTACGCCGGAACTGCGCACGCATAAAGTTTCCGCCGCCAACGTCGAAGTTTTTGAAGCTCCTTACGAACTCGTTAAAACGATGCGGGCAAGTGTTTTGGCTTTAGGACCGTTGCTTGCTCGTTTCGGACAGGCAAAAGTTTCGCTTCCGGGCGGCTGCGCCATCGGAACTCGTCCGATTGATTTGCATTTGAAAGCGTTTGAACAATTAGGCGCGACGGTTTCGCTCGAATCCGGCGATGTGGTGGCGCGCGCACCGAAAGGCAGATTGATTGGTGCAGATGTTCGTTTCGATAAAGTTACTGTTACCGGAACGGAAAACGTAATGATGGCGGCAGTTCTGGCAAAAGGCAAAACGACGATTCACAACGCCGCGCGGGAGCCGGAGATTGAAGATTTAGCCGAGCTTTTAAACAAAATGGGTGCGCGAATCAAAGGCGCGGGAACGGGAAAAATTGAAATCGAAGGCGTGGAAAATCTCGGTGCGGCGGAACATACGATTATTCCGGACAGAATCGAGACGGGAACATTTATCATTGCCGCCGCAATTACAAATGGCGAACTCGAAATAAAAAATTGTCGTCCTGCTCATCTCAAAGCGGTTATCGAAAAGCTGCGCGAAAGCGGTGTTGAGATTGAGGAATTAAATCAAAGCACGCTTTCCGTAAAATGCAGCGACAAAGGTTTGCGTTCAAAAGACGTAACAACCGAGCCGCACCCGGATTTTCCGACCGATATGCAGGCGCAGTATATGGCTTTGATGACGCAAGCCGAAGGCGCCGCCGCGATTGTCGAAACGATTTTTGAAAACCGTTTTATGCATGCTTCGGAACTGTTGCGAATGGGCGCGGAAATTCATATTTCGGGAAATACGGCAACTGTTCACGGCAAAACGAAACTGATGGGCGCGCCCGTTCAGGCTTCTGATTTGCGCGCGTCGGCTTCGCTGGTTTTAGCCGGGCTCGCGGCTCAGGGCGAAACCGTCATTAACCGCGTTTACCACATCGACCGCGGTTATGAAAACATTGTTAGAAAACTCGGCGAAATAGGCGCGAACATCGAGCGAGTTTCCGATAATTTGGCGCAGGCGACCGAGGTTTTATAAAGGCAAAAGTAAAAAGTAAAAAGGCAAAAGTAAGAAAGAGTTGATTCTTCACTTTTTGCCTTTGCCTTTTTACTTTTGCCTTTTTGGACGGGTTTTGTCCAATTCGAGCGTTTGTGATTTAATAAATCATTCCTATGAACGAAAATTGTTTGTTTTGCAAAATTATTGCGGGCGAAATTCCGTCGGCTAAAGTTTATGAAGACGAAGTTTGCGTTGCCTTCAATGACATCAGCCCGCAAGCGCCGACGCACGTTTTAATCATTCCGCGTGGGCACGTCGATTCTTTGGATAAAGCGGAAAAATCTGATGGGGAAACGCTCGGACATCTTCTTTTGACGGCGGCTGAAATCGCCCGCGAAAAAGGCTTTGCCAAAGACGGTTACCGCACAGTTATCAACACGAATTCCGACGGCGGGCAGACCGTTTTTCACCTGCACGTTCACCTGCTCGGCGGGCGACCTTTTGTATTTCCGCCGGGCTGAAATTCGCCGGAAAAATTTCTTCTCTAATTAAAATTTCCAAAATTATTTTCAAGAATCCGTATGAAAAAGGTTTTATTACCCGCAATTTTAGTTTCGATTTTTACCGTCGGTTGCTGGAAAGTTGGGTCTTCAAGCAATTCAAATCTGGCGAACGCTAATTTGCAGATTGTTGCAAATACGGAAACGAACCGGGAAATCGTCGCCAAGCCCGCGAACACTCCGCTTCCCATTTTTACCGATGCGGGCGACGCTTTAGCCGTCGGCGATAAACTTTTTGACGCGAGTGACAACGAAAAGGCAATCGAGTCTTACCGGCAAGCCGTTAAGTTAAATCCCGATTTTGCCGAAGCGTATTTCAAACTCGGAATGGCTTATTCGCAGCTTGAAATCGAGCAAAAAGACGCGGGAATTTTGACCGAAGACGCGCCGACACCGGCAAAAAAAGGAAAAAAGGACGTTCCGAAATTGAGCGACGCCGATAAAGCGTTTGAAAACGCGGTTAAAGCTTACAAAAAAATTTTAGTCAAAAATCCGAAAGACGACGCGGCGCAATTTAATCTCGGACGCGCTTACAACAAGTTAAATCAAGACACGGAAGCGCAAAAAGCATTGACGCAAGCCGTTAAACTTCAGCCCGAAAACGGTTTGTACCAAACGGAATTCGGCGCGATTCTGATAAAGCTTGCCAAATATGAAGACGCTCTCGTTCCTTTGAAAAAAGCCGTTAATTTGGACGCGGACAATTTGCAGGCGCAGGAGCTGCTCGAAAAAGCCGAAGCCGGACGCAAGCGCATCGATTTCGGCAATAAACCCAAACTCCAAGCGACACCGCAATCGCCGGAACAAATTAAACCGCGCAAAGCCCCGAAACCGTCGGGAAGTCCTAAGCCGAAAATAGAGACGACACCTGAAAAGAAAAACGCTAATCAATAAATAAAATGTTGAATTAAAAACTATTATTTGGCACTGATTTTTTGCATCCAAAGAACACATTTAATTAAAATATGTATCAACTTGACACTACAAGCAGTTATCAGTTATCAATTGACAGTTAGCAGTATTTGCGTGTCTCTATGAAAATCGAACTCGAAACTTCAGAAAATCTTTCGCTCGAAAGAAAAATCAAAATGCACGAAGCGCGCGAGGCGATTATCGACCGGCTGGCGCGTGATTTGCCGACGAACATCGACCTCGAAAGATTTTTAACGGTCGTCGTCTCGGAAATCGGACGAATGATGCAGGCAGACCGCTGCGACGTTTTGCAACTGACGGCGGAGAGCGAACTGCGTATCAGCCACGAATGGCGGGCGTCCGACGATATTCCGTCTTCCGAAGGCACGAATATCCCGATTGACGCGGAGAAACTCTCCGAACGCTTCGATATTTCAAAGCCGATTCGTATCAACGACACTTCAAAAGCGACGGACGCGACCGTCAAGTTTTTCACTAAAGCCTTAGAAACTCAATCGTTGCTCATCATTCCGATTATCTTGAGCGGAAAAGTTTTAGGTCTGCTCGGTCTGCACGACACGCACGCGCCGCGCGAATGGCACGACGAGGAAGTTTCGTTTCTCGAATCAATCGCTCGCCAGCTCGCCATCGGTTATCAATACACGAGCCTTTACGTCGCGCAGGAGCAGGAATCGAAAAGCACGAATGCGCTTCTGGAAATTGCCAACACGCTCAATTCGCATTCGGATTTCGGAATTGTTTCATCAAAAGTTTTGGAACGCGCCATCAATCTCGTCGGCGCGGATTACGGCGCGCTCGGCGTGCTTGACCAGACGGAAAAGAAAATCTCGCTCGCGTCTTTTAAATCCGCGCCGGACGTCGAGCCGAACGCGGTTTTAGAAATGATTCAGCAGCACGGACAATCGCTCGACATCGAACCGTTTCCGGCAATCGGCGATATTTTGCGCAACGGGCAAACCTTGCGCCTTGTCGATAAACAGCTTCCGTTCGCGGTTCGTCTGATTTTTAATTCGCAGCTCGGGGGGCGTGCCGCGCTCGTCGCGCCCGTCAGAGTCGGCGGACAAGCATTCGGGTTGCTCGGCTTCGTCTGGGGCGAAGAACGCGAGCAGGGTTTTGAAAACCACGAGGTCGCGCTGGTCGAAGGCATCGCCGATCAGATCGGGACGGCTTTAGAGCGTGACCAGTTGAGCGCGGAGATAATGCGTCTTAAATCGCAGCTGCACGAGCGGAATACCAGCCGGATAATCGGACAGGCAAAACCGCTTCGCCGCGCCATCGAACTCGCTCTGAACGTCGCCGATACCAACACGACCGTTTTGATTCAGGGCGAATCGGGAACGGGAAAAGAGCTTTTGGCAAATTTGATTCATTACAATTCGGGGCGCGAGAATCACCCGTATGTCAAGATAAACTGCGGCGCGATTCCCGAGTCCCTGCTCGAATCGGAACTGTTCGGACATGAAAAAGGCGCGTTTACCGACGCGCGAAATCAGCGACAGGGACGTTTTGAAGAAGCGAACGGCGGCACGCTTTTTCTTGACGAAATCGGCGAAATGTCGCTCTCGGCGCAAGTCAATTTGCTGCGCGTTTTGCAGGACGGTGAATTTACGCGCGTCGGCGGTAAGGAAGTTTTGAAAACCGACGCGCGAGTCATCGCCGCGTCAAACATCGACCTCGAAAAAGCGGTCGAAGAAGGGAATTTTCGCAAGGATTTATTTTATCGACTGTCGGTTTTTCCGATTCGCCTGCCGTCACTGCGTGAGCGTCCCGAAGACATTCACTTGCTCGTCTTTCACTTTTTGGAGCTTCACAAAGAGAAAACCGGACGTTTCGTTTCCGGTATTTCAAAAGATGCACTGCGCGCTCTGGTTAATTACGATTGGACGGGAAACGTGCGCGAGCTGGAAAACGCTATTGAACGCGCCGTCATTATCGCTTCGGGAAGACAAATCGAATTCGACGATTTGCCGGAAGCCATCAGCCGCAAAACATTCGAGAGCAATGCGCAGGCGAAGCAGGAGAGACTTTACGCCGCCAGCCGGGGCGATTCCATAGGCATCGAAATCGAATTGCCGACTGCGATGAACGATATTGAAAAACAGGTTATCAAAGCGACTCTCGATTACACCGGCGGCGATAAATCTCGCGCCTCGCGCCTTTTAAATATTGGTCGCAAAACGCTTTATCGAAAATTGGAACAATACGGTTCCGAAAGCAATTAGTTATACTTTAAGGGGAAATTTCGGCGCCACGCCATTACAATATGAATTTACAAATCGGAGAAAAATTTTCAACCCATAAACAAATAACTGAAGCGGTCGTGCAAGCGTTTGCCGAACTTTCGGGTGATTTTAACCCGATTCATTTAGACGAAGAATTTGCGAAAACGACCCGTTTCGGTCAACGGATCGCGCACGGAATGATTTCCGCCGCGTTGATTTCCGCTGTTTTGGGTTACGAATTTAAAGAACGCAAAGTCGTTTATTTGAGCCAAACGCTAAAGTTTATCGCGCCGGTTTTTTTAGGCGATACCGTAACGGCGACGGCGACCGTCACGAAGATTCGAGAAGACAAACCGATTGTCACTTTGGAGACGGTCTGCTCAAAACAAAACGGCGAAACGACGCTCGAAGGCGAGGCGGTCGTAATGATTTTGTCATAGCTGTATGTCATTCAGTATTGCCCGGCTAATTTTATTTTCGCATTTCGCCTCTATTTTAGGCTTGATGCGCAGCTGGTTTTTCGCGCTCTTGTTTGTAAAATGCGATTTACCTTTGTCTTGAAAGTCGGAAGACAACAAAATCAGAAAAATAACCTTTTCAATAAATAGTTCACTTATTTGAAAAGGTTATTTTTCTGATTTTTGACCTTACTTATCTTTTGCTATATGTCTCAGCCGTCGAATCGAATAGTTTATTAATTGGCAAATATGATGCGCTTTTTACGCCTTGCGACCGTAAAATCCAGATTGTTTGTATCACTGGTCGGCGACACGCTCCGGCTCGAAGGCGTAAACGAATAACCGGTAAGGCTTGCCGTAATTACGTAGTTGCCTCCGGGCGTTAATCCGTCAAAATGATAATAGCCGTCTTGGTCGCTGATTGCCATCGAACTCAATCCGCTGGAAACATCGAGCAAAGAAAGGGAAACGCCTGCCAGTCCGACGTTCGGAACTGTCGTAGTGCGTCCGCTGACTGCGACAGTCGTCGGCGCATTACGCGTGATAGTTACCGCTCCGTCCTGATAAGTGGTCGCCACCGGATTGGCATTAGTGTTTGTCGTGCTTTCGGTTGCCGGCGCATTGCCGAACACGATTGCCGTCGTTTGTGCCGCCGCGCCAGCCGCAACAGTAAACTGCACGGTCAGAATTTGTTTGTTGCCGCCCGCCGCCAGCTCGTTGTTAAGCAGGATGCCGACGCCGATTTGTCCGTTATTCGGATTGTTCGGGTCGACGCGCGGCGTAACTTGCAGAAAACTGCCCGAAGCGTCCGTTCCGCTCGCTGCCGAGACAAACGTCAGCAATCGATTATCGTAATTCAAGCTAAAACCGAATCCGGTTTCGGTGCCCTGTGCGTCGACTAATATCTGCACCGTTACGGTTTGCCCGCCCGCGGCGCTGCCGCCGACCGCTTTGACTACGGTGTTGACACTCGGTGCCGCTAGTTTACCGCCCAACAATTCAAAGCCGCTAAATAATGCTGCCAATTGCCCCGCCGCGCTTGACCCGCCGGCGGTCTGCGGCGCGTCGGCACCGGATTGATAACGCAGAGCCTGCTGCACGTCGTTGATATTTATAACGCCGTCGCCCGAGGTCGAGCGCGGAGAGCAATCGGCGCGCTGAAACTCATTGGACTGATAATTTATATTGGCACCGGATTGAAAACGCAGTATCTGTTGGACGTCCGTAATGTCCACCGAACCGTCGCCGCTCGGTCGCGGCGATATGTCGGCTTCAAAACTTTGCGCGCATCCGGTGCTGCATTGTCTGAAACCGAGAATTTGCACATTGTCAATTTTTACGCCGACGCCCGATGTGCCGTTATCGGAAGCCATCACCCAGCGAAATTTGACCGTTTGACCGACCAGCGAAACGGGCAGGTTCACGACCGAATCGAGGAAACCGCCCGAGTTGCCCGACCAAGCGCGGCGACCGGCTAGTGAACTTCCGTCACTAGTGGAAATAGTTTTGTTATAACCGCCGCTCGCAAAAGAACCGCCGCCGGTAATGATGTCAGTCCAAGTTACTCCTCCGTTAGTGCTGTATTCCAAAACCATACCGTCAAAACCGACACCGGTCGATGAAGACGAGGCTTCGGTATTATAAAAGTTTTTAAATGAAATCTGCGCGTCGGTTTCTTTAATTACTATTGGCGGAGTCAATAATGCCGCAGCATTGACCGTCGTCGGCTCATTAGCAAATGCTGTGTTCGGGGCGGAACTGGACGTGGTTGTCGTCGTCGCCCAATTCATTGCCGTCCCGGAAGTTTGAACGCTCGTCCAACCGGCGGGCAACGCAGGTGTTGCAACGCCGTCGAAATTTTCGTTAAAAGAGGCGCTTCGCGTGCCGGTCGTATAAGTTTGCGTCACCGTGCCGTAGTCAATCGCGCCGTCGGTGACATTGAAAGTCAAAGTAATCTGACTGCCGCAGGCAATCGTCGAATCTACCGTAAATGGAAAGTTTCTAGTTGCCTCGCCGCCCGGAAGCAGCGCCCCGTAACTTTGCGAAGCGGGTGACGGATTGATAACGCCGCCGGTTGCCTGCAAGGTCGCCGTCAAGTTGACCGTGCCGGCGGCGCCCGTATTGTGCAGCGGCAAACTGACCGTTATCTGCTCGCCCGGGTCGGGCGCGCCGTTTGGAATCGGGCAGCTTTCCGAAGCGATTTGCGGAGTTCCCGAACTGACGACCGGGACGCCCGTCAGACAAATATTAGCGGTTGCCGTTTCTCCGTCGGCAACCGTTACGGGCTGTGCGCCGGTAGCATTGAAGCCGCCGGATTTGTTTGCCGAAACGGTATAAGTTCCAGGCGCGACAATCATCGTGTAGGTTCCGGGCGCGCCCGTGACGCGATTAAATCCGCCGGTCGCGTCGACCGATGCACGGGAAAGCGGCGCGCCGCCGTTGCAGTTGGTAATGGTCCCGGTAATCGTTGCTTTCGGTGCATCGACGCATTGCGGATAGCGGAATTTACCGACGCGCGTCGACCAGCCGGACGAACTCGTCGCCGCGTAATACTCCTGTGTATACCAGAAAGTACAGTCGTCCGTCGGGTCGACGTTCATCGCGCTGTAATCGCCCCAGCGATTTCTGGTACTCGTCTGCGAACCGCCAGCCGGGTAGAACAAACTCTCTCCTTCGTTGAGCGTTCCGCTGTCCTTGATATTATTGGTGCGTCCGGCGATTTTAATATCTGCTTTTTGCGTTGTTCCGGCTTGGCTGAATCCGAGAGCGATGTCGCCCCGGTTATCCTGCGCGATACTTCCCATCCAATCGTTCAAACCGCTCGCGCCGTTGCCGGGCGTATAATTATGCGTTCCTTGGTCGAAGACCGAAAACGTATCGCTCACCCGGCGCATCTCGAACCAGCGAATGCCCGTTTGATACGTTCCGGGATCGACCGGATTGACACCGCTTACGTTGACCGAGAAATTTCCGACATACGAATTTATCGGGTTGGCGGTCGTTCCGAAGTTGCGGTAAGCGAAACGGTGCATCGAACGGTCGGCAAGCGAATCGAGATTCGTCCCGCCCATCTGTTCGATACCGGCGGCGGTGGGTTGTCTGGCATCGAACGGAGCTAAGACGACATCGGGCAGCACCGTTAGGGACGAGTTTGCCGGATTGGTAAAATTCGGAGACCATCTGTATAACCGAATCGCGTCTTTCGGGTCGCCAAACTCGTCGGCGCGGTATTCGCCGAGAACTTCCGCTAAACCTGCGGGCGGCGCGATTTGACCGTCGAAATCGCCGGGCAGCAATCCTGCCGCTTTCGGGTCAATCGAATAAAAATTAAAGTAGACGACCGATGCCGTCGGGTCGCCGACGAGCGCTTTTTTTCTGTCCTGAGACAAAACGCCCGCTCCCAAAAAAGCGTTACCCGCATTATTGAACTGGTTAAAAGTCATATGGTAAGCGTCCGACCAGACGCCGACCTTCGGGTAATCGTTAAATAAGCCGCCCGGATACGGATAACTCCAGACATAATAAGCTCCGGTCGGGTCGCCCGTAACGGAAAGCGCGACGCATTGATAATTCGTTCCGCCCGAAGGCAAAGCGAATTGGCTGACGTGCCAGCGGTCGGCAAGCGGGTCGTAAAGCACCACCGGGTCGCCGCTATTTTGCACGCGGCACGGATCGCCTGCCGGCAGCGAGGCAAATAAAGAACTCGTCTTAACCGGACCGGCAACGACCGCGCCGCTCTTATTGAACATTTTCAGGACGAGATTGACCGAGCTGACATAATGATTCGGTCCGACATCGCCGTTGACATCCGGCGGAGATAACGCGCCGATGCCTTGCGAAGCGTTATCGGCTTGCGTTCCGCCGTCGAAAGTCAGGCTCGGCGTCGGCATCGTCGTCAATTCCGGCGCATAAAGATTTTTACCTTCTTTTAAAAGTGAATCTTGAAAAGCCTCAAAACCCGTACCAGCACCGGGAACAACCGTTTTCACTCGTTCGGCATTTTGTTTATTAATTTCTACTTCATCGCTTTCACTGATAAAAATACCTTTGGCTTCAAGTTCATCTTTCGCCAACTGTTCGCGGCGTTCTTCGGAACTGACAAAAGTCGCCCTTTTTGCCAGCGCGTCCGGGTCGAACGTCGGCATATCGCGCACCGCGCCGGTTTTGCCGAATCCAAGCGGCTCGACTTTCGTTACTCCGTTAGCATATTCCGTCATTTTCCCCGACGAAATTAATTCTTGTTTCCCCCGCGCCGCCGATTCGTCCGTCTGAGCTTGAGAAGCCGGAAATTTCAGCAAAAGTACGGCGGCTAAACTTATTACGAAGGCAATTGCCAACTTAAATTTCCAATTTATTTTCGTCAAGTTAAATTTTAAGTTCATTGTTAAAAGTTTATGGTAAATAAAAAAAATAATTTGTGGTATCGAGTTACTTTAAAGGGATATATTCCAAATGTTGTTAGACAATTGTTGATTAAAAAAATGTTCGACCCGGGGGTTGGTCAATTAAACAATAACATTTTTTGTATAACAAAAGCAAAAAACTTATGATGACCGCTTTCTCGTGGGAAGTTGTATGCCTTTTGCTCAATCTACGGAAATCTTTGATATATACAGAGGTTTGTCGTGTCTCGACGCAAAAATAAATGATTCAGAGTTCCATTTAAAGTCGGAACTTTGAATCACACACGAAATTTACCGGATATTAGAGTGGGAAAAAATATTTATTTTACTGACTGCTCCGAAACCGAGCGACGCGGCGTTCGTAGGCATCGCGGGCGATTTGCACGTCTTCGAGAAACAAGGGCAATTCGTCGAGCTGCAACGCCTGTGGTCCGTCGACGAGCGCTTTACTCGGATTCGGATGAAAGTCGACTAAAATCATATTCGCGCCGGCAATGACGCCCTGCGCCGTGACGTGCATCATATCGAGAATGCCTTCAGGTCCGCGGCTGCGCGAACCGACCGAATGCGACGGGTCGATGCAGACGGGCATTCGCGTAAGTCGTTTGACGACCGGAATGTGCGCGAAGTCGACGAAATTCCGGTGCGGGTCGCCGATGTTCGTCTTCATTCCGCGCAGACCGAAGACGATTTTATGATTGCCTTCGCTGGCGAGATATTCGGCGGCGTGCAAAGATTCATCGAGCGTGATGCCGAAGCCGCGCTTGAGCAGAACCGGAAACCTTTGCTGTCGCCCGATGCTTTTCAGCAGCTCGAAATTTTGCGTGTTGCGCGTGCCGATTTGCAGCATAACGCCCGTCGGATTGCCGGTATTTTCAAGGGCTTCTTCAATCTCGCCGACGTGCGATTCGTGCGTCACTTCCATTGCGATGATTTTGATTCCGTATTTGCCTGCCAGTTCAAAAACATACGGCAGGCAATTCTTTCCGCGACCCTGAAAAGAATACGGACTGGTGCGCGGTTTATACGCGCCCATTCGGGTGCAAATCTGCCCGTTATCGCGCAGCGCCTTCATCATCGCTTCGACACCTTCCGGTGAATCGACCGCGCACAAACCGGCAAAGACGTTGAGTGTATCCTGACCGAAGCGCACGCCCTGGTATTCAAAGTAATTTGCCCGTCCGTCGTCCTGATGCCGTCCGATAATGCGGTATTCTTCCGACACGCGAACGACGTGGTCGACACCCGACAAGCTCTGCATTTCTTCGACGGAAAGCGCCGCCGTGCTGCCGATCAGGTATATTTCCGTTAAGGATTGTTCGACTCCCTGAACTTGATGAATACGCAGTTCGATATTATCAAGCCCGGAGAGATGGCTGACGAGCTGTTGATACTCGGACGATTCGGTGTCTATATCGTGTTTTAGAATCAGAATCATATTCGTTAAATTTATTGCGATTGTTTACCGGTTATTTGAATTGTCCGTCGAAAAATAGCGTCCCAAAAAGCGCAATTCTTCGGCTTGCTCGCGTATTTCGTCCATCGCGCCGCGCAGTTCGCTTTCGCTTGCCGGAGCTTGCAAATCGAGATAAAAATTATATTGCCAGGGACTTCCGACAATCGGACGGCTTTCAATCTTCAGCAAATCGATGCCGCGCCGCACAAAAGGTCTGAGCGCGTCGTGAAGCGCGCCGGGTCGATGTGCCAATCTGACGACGAGCGAAATCTTTTCGCCACTTTCTGAACCCTCCGGCTTTGAAGCGAGCAGCACGAAACGGGTGTAATTTTCGCTATGGTCTTCCAGATGCTCGCGCAGTATTGTTCCGCCATAGATTTTTGCCGCCCGCCGCCCGCCGATCGCCGCCCGCGCCGGATTATTGTCTTCGACGACGCGCCGCACGCCGCTCGCCGTGTCGTTCGCCGCCTCGCGCTTGAGATGCGGGTGCGCGGCGAAAAAATGTTCGCATTGCGCCAGCGCGACCGGATGCGATTCCACCGTTTCGATTGATTCGATAGACGCTCTCTCGCAACCGATTAGAAAGTGCGAAATAGGACAAATAATTTCCCCGACGATATTCAGAGAGCTTTCCAAAAGCAAATCATAATTGCGATGAACCGAACCGACAAGACTGTTTTCGAGCGGAACGAGAATATAGTCCGCTTTTTCTTCGGCAATCGCCGAAAAAAGCTCTTCAATCGTCGGGCGCGGAACGAACTCGCAGGTTTCGCCCAAAAGCTCTAGCGCGGCTTCTTCGCTGAACGAACCGCGCGAACCTAAAAACGCGACTCGCGCTTCTTTCGCCACGTCTGCCAGCCGATTTGCGCTTTTATCGGCGTCTTCAGTCGAAAGGCTGTAGGTGAGTTGTTGCGCGTGCAGACATTCGTCCATCACGCGCTGAAAAATGCTCGTTACATTTTGCTCGCTCAACGGACCGGTGTTTTGACGCTGCAATCTTGAAAGCACCGCGTCTTCACGGCGCGGGTCGCACAGCGATACGTCGTCGCGCCGCTTGACGGCGCCGACTTTGAGCGCGATTTCGACGCGTCGGTTCAGCAGCCGCAGTAATTCATCGTCGATAGCGTCAATCTCCGCCCGCGGATTATCTATTTTTTCTTCCATTCGATTAGCAATTTCTTTGTCGTTCGTTCATTTTCAGTGCAGAGCAATCTGCAATTTTTCGAGCGCGCCCTCTAAAACCGAATCTTCGCGGGCGATGCAAATTCGCATATACGAATCCCAATCGTCCGAATCGGCAAACGCGCTGCCCGGAACGCCCGCCACGCCCGCTTTCTCCATCAGCATTTCGTTGAATTTCAGCGCGTCCCGAAAATCTTCGGGAATCCGCGTCCAGAGATAAAAAGCCGAGCCGGAATTGTAAATTTGAAAGCCGAGTTCGGTCAGAGCGGTCGAGAAGAACCGGCGTTTCGCGTCGAATTTATCGCGCAGTTTTGTGTAATAATCCGCGTCCGCCATTAAAACTTTTGAAAGCGCGGCTTGCAGCGGCGTCGCCGGACAGACGTAAATAACGTTTGCCGCAGTATTGACGGGCGCGAGCAGCGAACCTTTGCCGTAAGCGTAACCGAGCCGCCAGCCGGAAATATTCCAGGATTTTGAAAATGAATTAACGGTCAGCGTGCGTTCCCACATTCCGGGCAAGCTCGCAATCGGAATGTGCGGATTTTCGCCCGTCACGTAATGTTCATAAACTTCGTCGGAGATGCACAATAAATCGAGTTGGCGGCACACGTCGGCAATCGCTTCGAGTTCGATTTGCGTCATCACTTTGCCCGACGGATTGGCGGGCGTGCAGACGATAACGGCTTTTAGCGGAAATTCTCGGCGGTCTTTTAATGTTTTGCAGCGCGCCATCAAAGCGTCCTTTTCAAAAGTCAGTTTTTCGTCAAGCTCGAAAGTTTCCGTCTGCGCGCCGAATTCTTCCAGAATTCGGCGATGATACGGATAATACGGCTCGAAAACAAGCGCGGACTTGTCTCGCAAATAACTTTGAGCGATTCCAATCAACGCGCCGGTTCCGCCCGTCGTAATCATCAACTCCAGCGGATTCGCATCCACGTCGACTTCGATGCCATTATACTTTTTAATTTTCGCGGCGACGACTTTCCGCAAATCCGCATCGCCTTCCGAACCGCCGTAATGGTTGCGGCTGGCGGCGATTATTTCAGCCGCTTCACGGGCAAGTTGCGGGTCAATCGGCAATTCGGATTGTCCCTGCACGAGGTTTCCTGCCGGCGGCACGAGCCGCGTTATTGCTCGAATATCTGGTTTAATTTTCATCGTTTTTTATAAGAATTTCTCAAATATAAAAATAACAGGTTTTCGATTGTTTTCTAAATTCTCAAGCCGTAAAAAAGAAATTTGATTCCTGCGTTGAGTCTAAATCAGCGAACAATCATCGTTCCCGTGCCGGAGTTGGTAAAAACTTCCGAAAGCAGCGCATTCGGAGTGTTGCCGCTGATTACGTGCGCCGATTTTACGCCGCGTCTGAGCAGTTCGGTCAGATTTTGCAATTTGGGAATCATTCCGCCGGAAGCCGCGCCGCTGTTGATTAATTCTTCGGCTTCGGCACTGGAAAGACGGGAAATTTTCGTCTCCGGCTTGTCCGGTTCGAGATAAATTCCGGCGACATCTGACAGCAAAACGAGTTTTTCGGCTTGCAGACGCACCGCAATTTCGGCGGCGACCGTATCGGCGTTGATGTTGAAAATCTGCCCGTCGTCGTCCGCGCCGAGCGATGAGACGACCGGCAGATAATCGCTGTCGAGCAATAACTTGAGCAGATGCGCGTTGATTTGCAAAACGTCGCCGACGTTGCCGAAATCAATCGTTTCATTCAAACCGGTCTGCCGGTTCAAAATCTCTCGCGGCGGGCGCTTTTCGGCATGAACGATATTGCCGTCGATTCCCGAAAGCCCGACCGCCGCCGTTCCGCGCCGGCGCAGGGCGGCGAGAATTTCCGTGTTGATTTTTCCCGCGAAAATCATTTTCGCCAACTCCAGCGTATCGTCGTCCGTCACGCGCCGCCCGTCAATGACGGTCTGCACCACGCCGAGTTTTTGGGCAAGTTCCGTCAACTGCTTGCCGCCGCCGTGAACGACGCAGACTTTGATTCCGACTTGATGAATCAACGCCAATTCTTCCGCCAGCGACGCGAGATTTTCTTTGTCCTCGGTGACTTTACCGGAAAATTTGACGACAAAAGTTTTGCCCTTAAACTTTTGAATGTAAGGTAGTGCTTCGCGGAGCAAATCTAATTTCTGAGTATTCATCTTTAAAAATCGTCCGCCGATTTACACGGATAAAAACGGATATTATTTCGTGTTCCTTTGAAATTTGTGGGCGATTAATTTATCAGCTTCGCCATTATCGCTTTTTGAACGTGCAGGCGATTTTCCGCTTCGTCAATCACGACCGAATTTGCCGAATCAATCACGCCGTCGGTCACAATCACATTGCGGCGAACGGGAAGACAGTGCATAAAAATCGCTTCGTTCGTTTTTTGCATTTTCGCTTCGTCGACAATCCAATCCGAGCGAAATTGCCGGCGAAATTCAACGTCCTTTTCCGCCGCGCCGTAAAACTGCGCCGCGCCCCAACTTTTCGCGTAGACGACTTCGACATTTTCAAACGCTTCGTCAATTTTATTGACCGTTTCCAAACTGCCGCCGTTGTCCGCCGCTTGCGTTTCTATTTCCCTCATCAATTCGCCGTCGAGTTCATAACCTTTCGGATGAGCGATTATCAAATCGTGTCCCATTTGCGCCGCCGCCAAAGCAAACGAATTCGGTACAGCCATCGGCAGCGGTTTCGGATGCCAAGCCCACGTCAAAAGAACTTTTTTCTTTCGTTTGCCGAATTTTTCCCGAATCGTCAGCATATCCGCCATCGATTGACACGGATGATGCATCGCCGATTCGAGATTGATAATCGGCTTTGTCGCGTATCGTTCAAACGCCGCCAAAATCGGTTCGAGTCTTTCTTCTTCCCAATTCTGCAAATTCGCAAACGTCCGCACGCCGATTGCCGCGACGTATCTTTCAAGAACTCTGACAAACTCTTTCAGATGCTCGGTTTTATCCGAATCCATCACGACATTTTCACGATGTTCGAGCGTCCAACTCGTATTTCCGGGTTCAAGTATCACCGCGTTTCCGCCGAGTTCGTAAACGCCGATCTGCATCGAAGCTCTGGTGCGCAAACTCGGATTAAAAAACACGAGCGCGATGCTTTTGCCGTCGAGATATTTTTCTCGTGTTTCGCCGCGTTTGAATTTCACAGCCGATTCGATAATCTTTTCGAGTTCGGCGCGTGAAAACGCGTTGGTTGTTAGAAAATTTTTCAACTTAAAACCTCGATTAATAAATCTATTTCTTCCCGTTTGACGCACAATGGCGGCAGCAATCGCAGAACATTCGGGCTGCTTGAAGTTCCCGTAATAATTTTGTTTTCGAGCAATTTTTGGTGAAAAGGTTTGCAGCTTTCGGTAAATTCGATTCCAAGAAGCCCGCCTTTGCCGCGCAGCGCGACGACCTCTTCGACTTCCTTTAATCGTTCGCGCAGATAATTTTCGATGTGCGCAATATTTTCGCGCATTTCGTCCGCTTCAATCACTTCGAGCGTTGCCAAAACCGCCGCCATCGCCAGCATTCCGCCGCCGAAAGTCGTTCCTAAATCGTTTGTTTTGATTGTGTCGCTGATGCACGAATTGACCAGACACGCGCCAACGGGAACGCCGCTTCCCAAAGATTTGGCAAGCGTGATAACGTCGGCTTCAACGCTGTCAGACAATGGCGAACCGCTGAAAAACCAGTTTCCCGTGCGCCCGACGCCGGTCTGCACTTCGTCGAAAATCAAAACGATTCCGAATTCATCGCAAACCTCGCGCAGTTCGCGGAAAAATTCAGGCTTCGCTTCGACGACGCCCGCCATTGATTGAATTGGCTCAAGCATAATCGCCGCCGTATCAGCGTCGGCAATTTCTCTGACGCTTTCGATGTTTCCGAATTCGGCGCAAACGTGATGCGGCACATTCGGTTGTCCGAGATTTCTATAATTACCCAAAAACGTCGCCGAAATCGCGTCCGCCGTTCTGCCGTGAAAGCCGCCGGAGAACGTAATAACTTTCTCGCGCTTCGTCGCAAACCGCGCCATTCGCATCGCGTTTTCATTCGCTTCCGTTCCCGAATTGCAGAAAAAGGCTTTCGTCATTGATTCGGGCGCAACAGAAACTAATTTCTCGGCGGCGCGAGCGCGTATTTCCGAATAGACGAGATTTGAATAAAACAAAACTTTTTCGGCTTGCTCTTTCAACGCCGCGACCACTTTCGGGTGCGCGTGTCCAGTCGCGCAAACTGCGTGTCCGCCGTATAAATCAAGATATTTCTCGCCGTCGCTCGTCCAAATCCACGCGCCTTTGCCAGTTTCGACGGCGATGTTCATTTTCGCGTAAGTGGCGATTTGAAATGTTTCTTCAATCTTTTCTATCTCTGAAAAATTCATATTTTTATGGATTGCTTCCCGCAAAAATCAAGCCTGTTTTCTCATCCAACCCAAACATCAGATTCATATTCTGCACGGCTTGCCCGCTCGCGCCTTTGACCAGATTATCAATCGCGCTAAATACGACGATTTGTTTTTTCGTGTTTGAATGCGCCGCGATGTCACAAAAGTTTGTCGTCTTGACCCAATTGATGTCGGGCGAGCCTTCGACCGTGCGGACGAAAAACGAATCTTTGTAAAAATCTTCGAAAAGATGTTTCAAATCTTCGCCCGTCAAATTTACGTTCGTCTCTAGATAACACGACGCGAAAATGCCGCGCGAAACGGGCAGGGAATGCGTCATAAAAACAAACTCGCTCGAAAATTCGCCGACTTCGCGCAAGTGCTGTTCGATTTCGGGAACGTGCTGATGCTCGAACGGCTTATAGGCGTAAAACGAATTCATCCGCTGCGGGTGATGCGTATTTGCCGCCGCTTTCGCGCCCGAACCTGATGAGCCTGTTTTCGCGTCAACGATAATTTTGCCTGTTAGCAAGCCGCTTTTGACCATCGGCGCGAGCGCGAGCAAAGTCGCCGTCGCAAAACAGCCCGGATTGGCGATGTAGTTTGCCGTCTTTATCGCTTCACGATTCGTTTCGGTCAAGCCATAGACAAATTTCGTCTGCAAATCCGACGTGGTGTGTTTGAGCTTGTAAAATTTTTGAAAAACTTCCGCGTCATTGATTCTAAAATCGCCCGAAAGGTCAACGACTTTGACGCTTTCCGGCAACTGCGGCACGAGTTGCAGCGCCTGTCCGTGCGGCAGAGCGAAAAACGCGACATCAATACTTTCGAGTGCGGACAAATCTTCGGGCGATTTCTCGAATCTCAAATCAGTCAGCCCAAACAGATTTTTATGAACTTCGCCGACAATTTTGCCCGCGTGTTCGTTCGCCGTCACCAGCCGGATTTCCGCGTTCGGATGAAACAGCAGAATCCGCAAAAGCTCGCTTCCGCCGTAACCCGAACCGCCGAAGATTGCGATTTTTATTTTACTTTCTGCCATAAATCTCATCCGCAAAGACTAACTTGTTTGTATTGCTAAATCATAAAGCAACATTTAACTTCATCAACTTTTCCGCGACATCCTTGAGTTTTTTCCTATTGCTGCTTACTCCCATTTTGGTAATTTCAAGCCGATGAAGATGTTCGATAATTTGATATTCGGAAGCACTTGAAGCCAGTAGCCGATAAATACCTCCGACATAAGAATCATATTCGTCTTCTGGAGCTAAATCATTTATTCCGATTGGATCCCAGTCATAAAACAATATGCGTCTGATTGATTCTTGTGTCTCAATAGCTTTTTTACTTCGCTCGTTCATAATTTACTAAACACAGTAAAGACTTTAAGCGAAAGCCATTTCGTTTCGCTTCGCAAATTTTATCAATTCAAACAATCGCGCATAATTAGATACAGATTATTTGTTTGTAAATTCGACCAAATCCCAAAGATTGCCGTATAAATCTTCAAAAACGGCGACCGTTCCGTAATCTTCCGTTTTCGGTTCGCGAACGAAATTCACGCCTTTCGCTTTATAGTTTTCGTAATCGCGCCAAAAATCTTCGGTTTCGAGAAACAGAAAAACTCGCCCGCCCGTTTGATTGCCGACGCGACTCGATTGCTCGTCGCCGACGGCTTTTGCCAGCAGCAGAGAACATTCTTCCCCACCGCGCGGCGCAACCTTTACCCAGCGTTTCGTTTCCGACTGCGGCGTGTCTTCAAGCAGAACGAAATCCAGCTTTTCAGTATAAAATTTAATGGCTTCGTCGTAATCGGCAACGACCAAAGCGATGTGCGCGATGCTTTGTTTCATAAGAGAATGTAACCACAGATTTACACAGATAAACACAGATAAATACAGATTTAGAAAGATAAAATTTCAACCTGCTTTTGCCGAAATGATTTCTCTGAAAATCTGTGTCCATCTGTGTAAATCTGTGGTTTCAAATTCTTTTTTATCAATTCAAACAATCGCAAACCATCGCGCCGCGCGTTTCCCGCGTTTATTCCAAATTCTTTCTGCACAAAATCTTCGCCCATTTGCGAATCCGTAACCGAACCGGCGATAACGTCAATTTCGATTCCCAAGCGGCGCAAAACCTCGATGCCGCCGATAACGCCGACGTAATCCGAAGCGCAAAAGACAAACGCGGCGGTCGCCTGTTTGATGTCGGAATCCTGCAAAATCGAATCAACCGCGTAGCCGCCGACGATGCCGTCGCCGAGTTCGACGATGATTAAATCCGGCTCGCTTTCGTTGAGTTTATTCAAAATCGCTTTCGCTACGGGCGCGAGATTTCCCGCGTCAACCGTCGAAGGCAAACCGCAGTCGAGAAAGCTCGCCGTCGCGCACGCGCCGCTGTCCTGCATATTGAGCGTGTCGCGCAGAGCGGCAACGCCCGAAAGTTTTCCGCCCGCCACGCGCAATCCGGCGTGATGCGCCTGTTTGATAATTTCCGTCACGGCGACGGTTTTGCCGCTGTTCATACAAGTTCCGGCGGCGACGATAACCGGCGCGCTCTTTTCGAGAAAATCAGTTGGCTTTAAAGCGTTGTCGGCAATGTTCAAAATGTGTTCGTTTTCATCACAAGCGATGCCCAAAACTTCAACTTGAATCGCATCTGACAGCGAGGAATGATGACCTTTACAAATTCCAATCACGCCGCCCATATTCAAAAGATGAAGTTTGTCGCCCGCCTTTATCGAATCGGGAACGTCGCCGACAAAACCTTTGAGCGCGCGCCGTTTGCCGAGAACGCCGAGCAAAACGTCGTTCGTATTTATCTTGGCAAGCCGTCCGCTCGGCAATTCGAGATTGCCGTAAGTAACGCTTTCGCCGAGCGCACGGACGAGGACGACATCGCCGACTTTAGGCGCGTTGTTTTCCGAAATCACCGAAACCGTTTTCGTCAATTCGAGCGGCGAAGTTGCCGAACCAATTTTGTCTGCTTCTAAAACTTGCATCTATTTAACCTCAATTTTTTGAAACCACAGATTTACACAGATGGACACAGATAAAGGCAGATAAATCAAAGATAGATAAATTCAAAAGAGATTAACAAAGACTTTAAAAAAACATTCTTTCATCTGTGTTTATCTGTGCAAATCTGTGGTTTCAATTTCTTACAAAGCGATTCGCTTTATCTCAACTCGCGGATTGCCGAAATTTATTAACAGGCAAATCTTCACCGTTGTCGCTTTTAAGTAATTCAAACATTGCGCTTTGTGAACATCGTCCAATGCTTTTACTGCTTTGAGTTCAATCAGCACTTTGTTTTCAACCCACAAATCTGCTTCGTAAAATCCGACCTCAACGCCGTCGTAGAAAACTTTTATTGATTCCTGTTGTTTAACTTCCAAGCCGTGTTTGCGAATCTCATAAGCCAGCGCGTTTTCATAAACCTTTTCCAAAAATCTGCAACCCAAAGCATTTCCAACTTTGTAAGCCGAACCAATAATCTTTTCAGTAATCTTATTGATTTCATCCGTCGGCTCATCCCTTTCAAAAAGCGATTTCAACAAATCCGTTTTATCTTCTTCCATTGTTTTATCTCTTTGCTTTTATCTGTGTTCATCTGTGCAAATCTGTGGTTACATTTTCTTTTTCTTAATCCATCTGCCTTAATCGCAATCGCAAAGCCTGCAACTTTATAAACCCTTCTGCGTCGTGCTGGTCATACGCGCCCGCGTCGTCTTCAAAGGTTACGACGCGCTCTTTGTAAAGCGAATAGGGCGAGCGTCTACCCGTTACCGTGACGTTACCTTTATACAATTTTAGGCGCACGTCGCCCGAAACATTCGTTTGCGTCTGGTCAATCATCGAGCGCAAAATCTCGAATTCCGGCGCGAACCAGAAGCCGTAATAAATTGATTCGGCAAATTTGACGCTCAGAGAATCGCGCAGCCGCCCGACTTCGCGGTCGAGCGTGATTGATTCAAGAGCGCGATGCGCCGCCTGCAAAATCGTTACGCCCGGCGTTTCATAAACTCCGCGCGATTTCATCCCGACAAAACGATTTTCCACCAAATCGACGCGCCCGATACCGTGTTCGCCGCCGAGGAAATTCAAAGTCGAAAGCAAATCAACCGCGCCGTAAGTTTCGCCGTTGATGGCGACAGGCTCGCCTTTTTCAAACGTCAAAACAATTTCTTCGGCTTGGGCTTTTGCCGTCTCCAACGATTTCGTCAGCAGAAAAATATCTTCCGGCGGCGCAGCCCAAGGGTCTTCTAAAATTCCGCCTTCGTAGGAAATGTGCATCAAATTTCTGTCCGTCGAATAAGGTTTTTCGGCGGTCGCCGTCACATTGATATTGTGTTTGGCGCAATAAGCAATCAAATCGGCGCGTCCTTTAAATTCCCATTCGCGCCACGGCGCAATCACTTTTACGTCCGGCTTCAGAGCGTAATAAGTCAGCTCGAACCGCACCTGGTCGTTCCCTTTGCCCGTCGCGCCGTGCGCAACAGCGTCTGCGCCTTCTTTGACGGCAATTTCAATCTGCCTTTTCGCAATCACAGGACGCGCCAAACTCGTTCCGAGCAAATAAACGCCTTCGTAAAGCGCGTTGGCTTTAACCGCCGTCCAAACGTAATCTTTAACGAATTCCTCGCGCAAATCTTCGACATACAATTTCGACGCGCCGGTTTTTAAGGCTTTTTCCTCTAAACCGGAAAGTTCTTCGCCCTGTCCGACATCCGCGCAAAAACAGACGACTTCCGCGCCGTAAGTTTCTTTTATCCACAACAGCATCGCCGACGTATCAAGCCCGCCCGAATAGGCAAGAACTACTTTTTTAATTTCTTTTTCCATAACAAAATAAAATATTGACCTTTAAAATTTACACGAGAGAATCTTTGTTGCCGGTCATCTCAAGTTCAAATATCAAATTTTAAAGGTCAATTCCCGAAAAGCTCCCAAACTTTTTTTAAGACGACTTTTTGTTCTTTATGACTACGGACGGCAATAAAAATCGTATCGTCGCCGGCAATCGTCCCGATGATTTCTTCGATTTTCGCGCGGTCGATTTTCACGCAAACCGCCGACGCCAAACCCGCTTCACATTTGGCAATCACTAAACTTTCGCCCGCAACTTCTAACGTATGTAATCCTAAATTTTCGTTTTTGTCTTTTTCGGGAATTGCATAAAATCCATTTGCTTTGACAATGCCGAGTTCATCCAAATCGCGCGATACGCTCGATTGCGTCACGGAAAGTTTGTTTTTCGATAAAAGCTCGCCGAGTTCATCTTGAGTACCGATATTCTTTGACCGAATCAGATTTAAAATTGTTTGCTGTCGCTTTTGTTTAATCATTTCGCATAATACAAGGTAAAAATAAATCCGTTTGCAATTCAAAAAAATATGCACTAAACTTGCATAATTATTGCATAAATGCATAGATTAGAAACATAGTTGGGAAAAGTCAAATGAATCAAACGAAAAATTTATGGGGCGGAAGATTTACGGGAAAGGCGAACGAGAAATTTGTCGAGTTTAATCGTTCGTTCAATTTCGATTTACGGTTGTTTGCATCTGATGTTCGCGGTTGTGCCGCACATTGCGAAGGTTTGCGACACGCGAAAGTTTTGACAAATGAGGAAGCGGACGAAATTCAGAAAGGATTGCAAATTATTTTAGAAAAGGGCTTGCACGACGATAATTTTTTTGCTGATTCTTCAGCCGAAGACATCCATTCTTTTATCGAATCACATCTCGTCGAAATCGTCGGCGATACAGGGCGAAAATTGCATACGGGGCGCAGCCGCAACGACCAGGTGGCGACGGCTTTGCGGTTGTGGCTGCGGGAAAAGATTGATGAACTTGCAATTAATGTGCGGGACACGCAAAAATCGCTGCTCAACTTGGCGGAAAAGCATCAAACGGCGGTTTTGCCCGGCTACACGCATTTGCAGCGAGCGCAGCCGATTTTGTTCGCGCATTGGTGTCTGGCTTATTTCGAGATGTTCAAGCGCGACATGGCGCGGCTTGTGGAAGTGCGTGGGCGCGTCAATGTTTTGCCGCTCGGTGCTGCCGCGCTTGCCGGAACTTCATATCCGATTGACCGCGAAGCCGTCGCGCACGATTTAGGATTTGAAGCGGTTGCCGAAAACAGCCTCGACGCGGTGAGCGACCGCGATTTTGCCGTCGAATTCGCACACGCCGCGTCCTTGATTATGACGCATCTTTCTCGTCTTGCCGAAGATATTATTCTTTACGCGACAACCGAATTCGGTTTTTTTGAACTGAGCGATGCCGTTTCGACCGGTTCGAGCCTGATGCCGCAAAAAAAAAATCCAGATTCGATGGAGCTCGTGCGGGGAAAATCAGCCAGAGTTTTCGGTCATTTGATGGCTTTGCTGACAATGCTCAAAGGTTTGCCGATGGCTTATAACAAGGATATGCAGGAAGATAAAGAAGCGATTTTCGACACTTGCGACACGACGCGCGATTGCTTGCAGATTACGTCAACCGTTTTGCAAAACCTGCGCGTCCGCGAAGAAATAACGCGCGCCGCCGCCGCCGAAGGTTATTTGAACGCGACCGAGCTTGCCGATTATTTATCGAAAAAAGAAATCCCTTTCCGCGACGCGCACGAAATTGCCGGTAAAATCGTTTTGCGGGCGATTGAAGGAGGCGTCGAATTAAACGATTTGGAATTAATCGAGATGAAAAAATTTTCGTCAAAAATCGAAGCGGACATTTACGATGCCTTGTCTCTGAAAAAAACTTTGGAAACAAAAAATGCAATCGGCGGAACCGCGCCCGGGACGGTTAAAGAAGCGACGCGAAAAGCTCGACTATATTTAACAAACAACGCGGCAAGTGAGAAATAATAAGAAAATCATCGTTGAAACTCTCGATAGCAGAAGGCAAGCGTACTAGCTTGCCGACATTAAACATACGCTGTTAAATACTAATCGACCAAATCTTAGCAAGCAAAATCCGGCGCATCCGGCGCATCTTAATTAAACTGAAAGCAATCGAACAATTCGGCGCGTAATAACAGTTTTGAATGGTTTGTAGTTTTTTCAAATGTATTAATTAAAGATTGCGCGGGAATAAACGCAAATCTTTTCGGCATTATTAAATTAAAGGCAAAGCAGAAACCCGTCGATATTTGGCAGGCAAATTAAATATGAATTATAAAGTTTTGTTCAGCTTAACCGTCGTTTTAATCACGATAAATTTAATCGTCTCGGGTTGCACCCGCTCGATTGCGTCCAGACAGAACGGTGAACTGTCATCTGCCGCGATTAACGATATAAATAATCAGCCTGTAGTAAACGTTGAAGATTCTTTTGAGCCGCTCGTTGCCGACGATAACGCCGATGCGTCTGCTAGAGATGCGCTGATTCCGGCAGGAAAGTCAAAAATCGCTTCCACACTGGCGGTCGGTCAATGGCTCAACTCCGAAGCGACGACGATTGAGAATTTGCGCGGGCGCGTCGTGCTGTTGGATTTTTGGACGTTCGGCTGTTACAACTGCCGCAACACATTGCCCGCGATAAAAAGGTTTGACGCCGCATATCGGGCAAAAGGTTTGACTATCATCGGCGTCCATACGCCCGAGTCGGATTACGAAAAGAATTTCGATAAAATTCAGGATGCCGTCAGAGCCAACGATATTAAATATCCGGTGGTCACCGATACAAACGGCGACACCTGGCGCGCATTCGACATCGAGGCGTGGCCGACCGTCGTCATCCTCGACAAGCAGGGGCGCATTCGTTATACGCACGTTGGTGAAGGCGCATACGATATGCAGGAAAAAGTTATTCAAACATTGCTTGCCGAAAAGACGGGGGAGGCGCGAAGAACATCAGACGATAAATATACGGGTGAAAAGATTGTAAAAAATGAAGCCGAATGGCGTAAACAGTTGACTCCGGCGCAGTTTGACGTGCTGCGCGAGAAAGGCACGGAACGCGCTTTTAAGGGCGAGTTGACCGATAATCACGAAAACGGCGATTATTACTGCGCGGCGTGTCATTTGAAAGTGTTCAGCTCCGCCGCGAAATTTGAATCCGGCACGGGCTGGCCTAGTTTTTATCAGCCGATTGCGGCGGCGAATGTGACTGAAGAGACCGATAATAGTTTCGGCTCGTCGCGCACCGAAGTACTTTGTAGTCGTTGTCATTCACACTTGGGTCACGTCTTTGACGACGGACCGAAACCGACCGGATTGCGATACTGTATGAACTCGGTCGCGCTCACATTTGAAAAGCAGAAGTAACTTTATTTTTTAAGGAAGGTTTTTTATGTCGAATTACATTTTTAGATTTCTAACCGGTATCTTTTTGGGAAGCCTGATGCTGGCGGCTTGCAGCGGCGTTAATAGTTCCGCCAAAGTCGTTTCCGCCAAATCCGCTGAAGCCGCTGTAAATACGAACGCGGTTATGCCGCCGACACCGGCAACCACTACCAAAGGCGACCAAACCGCCGTGTTTGCCGGCGGCTGCTTTTGGGGCTTAGAGGCTGTTTTTGAACATATTAAAGGCGTCAGCGGCGTGACCAACGGTTATTCGGGCGGCGCGGCAAAGACGGCTGATTATGAAACGGTCAGCACCGGCACGACCGGACACGCCGAAGCGGTTAAAATAACTTATAATCCGGCGCAAGTTTCCTATGAGCAGTTGCTTAAAGTGTTCTTCGCCGTCGCGCACGACCCAACACAGCTTAACCGGCAGGAACCCGACACCGGGACGCAGTATCGTTCGGCAATTTTTTATTCAAACGGCGAGCAGAAACGTCTCGCTGAAAACTACATCGCCGAATTAACCAAATCAAAAACTTTCGCACAGCCGATTGTGACGCAGGTCGTGCCGCTCAGCGCTTTTTATCAAGCGGAAGATTATCATCAGGATTATCTGGCTCATCACCCAAAACAGCCTTACATTGTTATTAACGACCAGCCGAAAGTGGAAAATCTGCAAAAGCTGTTTCCCGATTTATATGTTTCAAAATAGTGGTTTGCAGCGAAATTAAAAATTATGTCGATTAAAATTTTTTCTTTGTCACTGATAATTTACGGTTTGTGTTTTAATGCCTATTCACAGGAAACGGCGGCGAAAGGCGGAAAAATTTCAGACGTTAACAGCGGCGCAGTTGCCGCGGCAAAATCGGTTTCAGCTGCTGAGGCGGCTAAGAATGCCTTGAACGTCGGCGCAAAAATGCCTTCTTTCAAGCTAAATGACGCAAGCGGCAAAACGGTCGGCAGCGACACTTTATTAAAGCAGGGAAATCTCGTCGTCGTTTTTTATCGCGGCTCGTGGTGTCCGTTTTGTAATCTTTACCTGCGAAATTTACAAAAAAGTCTCGCGCAAATCAAAGAAGCCGGCGGAAATCTCGTTGCCGTTTCAATTGAAAATCCCGATAACTCTCTGAGTGTCGCCAAGAAAAATGCGCTCGATTTTACCGTTTTAAGCGACCCGAATTTGACGGTCGCCAGAAAATTCGGCATCGTTTACGAACTTCCGAAGGAAACCGATGAGCTTTATAAATCGCATGGTTTGGATGTTGCCAAACATAATGCAATGGAACGGGCGGAATTGCCGCTCTCGGCGACCTACGTCGTTAATCGAAAAGGCGAAATCGTCTACGCCTTTCTCGAACCGGATTACAAAAAACGCGCAGCGCCCGAAGCGATTCTCGAAGCACTGACAAAAATCAAACAACCGGCAAAAAAATGATAATAATTTAATTTGTCGAGAAGAATTCTTCAAAAGCTGCACTTAAAAGTTCCGGGTTTGACATTTCAACGTGTTAAACTCGGACTTGCTTTTTATGGACATTATCGTCGGCACGGCTGGACACATCGACCACGGAAAAACCGCGCTCGTCAAAGCCTTGACAGGCATTGACGCCGACCGTCTGCCCGAGGAAAAACAGCGGGGAATTACGATTGATTTGGGTTTCGCCGAACTCGAATTGGGCGCGGCGCGTTTCGGCTTCGTCGATGTTCCGGGACACGAAAGATTCGTTAAAAATATGCTGGCGGGTGCGAGCGGGATCGATCTGGTCGCGCTGGTTGTTGCTGCCGATGCGGGCGTGATGCCGCAGACGCGCGAGCATTTTGAAATCTGTCGCTTGCTCGAAGTAAAAAGCGGTTTAATCGTTCTGACGAAAATTGATTTGGTTGACGAGGAATTGCTCGAACTCGTCAACCTCGAAGCGGCGGAACTCGTCGAAAATTCTTTTTTAGAAAGTGCGCCCGTCGTTGCCGTGAGCGCGAAAACCGGCGAGGGAATCGCGGAACTAAAACAAGTTTTGCAAAAGTTGGCGCTTGAAATTCCCGCCCGCGAAAGTGAAACCGTGGCGCGGCTGCCGATTGACAGAAGTTTTTCTGTCAAAGGTTTCGGCGCGGTCGTCACCGGAACGCTCGTTTCCGGTGAAATCACTGAAGCGTCCGAGATGGAAGTTTTGCCAATCGGACGCAGAGTCCGCGTGCGCGGGGTGCAGACTCACGGAAAATCGGTCAAAACCGTTCGCGCCGGACAGCGCACGGCAGTCAATCTCGGCGGAATCGAACAGGCGGAATTATCGCGCGGAATGCTGCTGAGTGTTCCGAATGTTTTGCGTCCGACACAGATTTTCGACGCGCAAATCGAAGTTTTAAAAAGCTCGACACGCTCTTTGAAATCGCGCCGAAGAGTTCGCGTTCACATTGGAACACTCGAAGCGCTGGCGCGTGTTCAGGTTTTGAACGAAGCGGGCGAAATCGCGGCTGGCGCGACTGATTTCGTTCAACTTCGCTTAGAAATACCGGTCGTCGCCGTTCCGGGCGAAAGATTTATAGTTCGGTCGTATTCGCCGCAAATCACGATTGCGGGCGGGAAAATCCTCGACGTATCGGCGGCAAAACACCGGCGGAAAGAGGTCGAAAATGTCAGAAAATATTTAGCCGATTTAATCGCCGCCGAAAGGGCAAACGACCGGGCGAAAATGGCGAAACTTTTTCTCGAAACCGCCGGTGAAAGCGGTTCGACGTTTGCCGATTTACAGGCGCAAACCGGCTGGCTGGGCGAAGTTCTGCGCCGAGCGATAACGGAAAACGTCGAAAAGAAAGCTATTATTCAAGCCGAAGATTTTTATCTGGCGCGGACTCCGTTTGAAAATCTGAAAACGAAAACGCTCGCCGGAATCGAGAATCATCATCGCCGCGAACCGCTCGCGCGCGGAATGTTGCGCGAAACGCTGCGCGAGAAAATCTTTGCCCATCTTGCACCGGAAATTTTCAAAACCACACTTTTTTATCTGGAAAAAGAGGGAAAAATTTCTTTGGAAAAAGACATCGTTCGCGCAGTTTCTCACAATCAGGAACTTTCTGCCGATGAAAAAAAGGCGCGCGAAAAATTGTCGAAAATTTATGCCGCCGCGAAATTGGAGGTTCTCACGCTGGAAAATGCTTTGCAGGAAGCGGTTCAAAATACCAATCTCAAACGCGAACACGCCCGCAAAATTTTCCAGCTTCTGCTCGATTCCGGTGAAATCGTCAAAGTGACGGAAGATTTTTATTTTTCTCAAAAGGCAATCGCTGAATTAATCGAAAAGCTCGGAGACTTTGCTGCAAAATCGTCCGACCGCCAAATTAACGTAGCCGTTTTCAAAGATATAGCGGGCGTTTCGCGCAAATATGCGATTCCGCTGCTCGAATATTTCGACCGCCAAAAAATTACTCGAAGAGCGGGCGACAAAAGATTGATTTTATAAAAATGAGAAAATTCTTAACGGCAAAATGGCGAGATTTGATTATGGCGAACTACGAGGTCGCGCCGGAATTGCTCGGCGAGTTTGTGCCGAAAGGAACGGAATTGGATTTTTACGAGGGGAAATGTTACGTCAGTCTGGTCGCGTTTATGTTTCTCGAGACGAAAGTTTTGGGTCTGCTCGTTCCTTTTCACGTCAATTTTGAAGAAGCGAATCTGCGTTTTTATGTCCGGCGCGAAACCGGCGCCGAAGTCCGGCGCGGAGTTGTATTCATCAAAGAAATCGTGCCGCGGGCGGCAATTTCATTAGTCGCCCGAACTTTTTACGGCGAACCTTATGAGACCTGGAAAATGAGCCACGAGCGAACCGCTGAAAAACTTTCCTATAATTGGTCGAAATCTAACTGCGAAAATCGCATTTCGGTAAAAATCGGAAATAGTCTCGGCGCGCCGGAAGAAAATTCACTCGGCGAATTTATTATCGAACATTACTGGGGTTACACCCGGCGCGGCGCGAATCGAACGGACGAATACAAAGTCGAACATCCGAAATGGGAGCTTTTTGAAGTGAATGCAGCGGAAATCGCAGTTGATTTCGCATTAACTTACGGCGGAAAATTTGGTGTCTTGTCGAAAATCATTCCGCCGTCAATCCTGCTCGCAAAAGGTTCGGAAATATCAGTCTATCAAGGCGAAAAACTACGTTTATGATTTTTACGGCAGGCAAAAAAATTCAAAATTCAAAATCTAGAATCCAAAGTTGAAATATGGCAATTATCGGAATCGTCGCCGTCGCGCAAAATTATGCCATCGGCAAAAACGGAAAATTGCCGTGGCATTATTCGGCGGATTTAAAGTTCTTTAAACAAACGACATTGAATCAAGCGGTCGTGATGGGTTTTAAAACTTGGAACTCCATCGGCAAGCCTTTGCCGCAACGCTTGAATATAATCTTGAGTCGCTCAGCAACGCTCGAAAGTCAGCCGAATCTTTTGCTTTTGCGAAGTAAAGCGGAAGTTTTAAGTCTGGCAGATTATCTGAAATGCGACTTGTTCGTTATCGGGGGCGCGAAAACCTACGAAAATTTTTCAGACGCAATCGAAAAATGGATTGTCACGGAAGTTCCCGAAACGATAGAAGACGCCGACACTTTTATGGCAAAAGATTTTTTAGACCGATTTAAAGTAAATGAAACCGGCGAGCTGGAAGATAATTTGATAGTCAAAACTTACTGCAAAACTTAATTGCGCACTCAAATTTTGAAATAAATTTTCTCAGGTAAATGTCGGAAAACGTAGATTCGGGGCTTTCCCGAAGTGAAAAAGCCCCGAAGAATAACCGTTTAAAAATCTCATTTCTGAGAATTTTTCGCATTTTCCTTCTGCTTATCGGTTAGCGCGATGCCCATTTTTTCAAGCGTCGTTTGATTGAGTGTGCCGGTAACTTTCAATCCATTTTCCTTTTGATATTTTTTCAAACCGTCGCGTGTCACGTCGTCGAGTTTACCGGTTTCGGTTACTTTTAGCATTTTTTGCGCCTGTGTGACTTGTTCTTTGCCGGCTCGGAAAATCGGCGGGCGCGGTTTTTTCTCGGTTGTTTTGCCTGCGGCGGTAAAAGAACTCGGCGAAACGGGAATTTCCTTTTGTTTATCGGTCAGCGCGATGCCCATTTTTTCGAGCGTCGCGCGGTTAAGCGTGCCGGTCGCTTTTAATCCGTTTTCCGATTGGTATTTTTTGGCTGCGGCGCGCGTTTCGTCGTCAATCTTGCCGCTTTCCTTGACCTTCAGCATCTTTTGGGCTTGGGAAATTTGTTCTTTGCCGGCGCGGAAAATTTGTTTTGTCGGCTTTTCGTCGGTTTTTTGAGTGGTTGAAGTTTTATCGGTCGAAGCGGTTTGGGCATTGATTGAGAAGCCGAGAAAGAGAAGTGTGGTTAAAATTAAAAGAAGTTTTCTCATTATTTCCTCCTTGAGAATGTTTTGGTGATGGCGATTTAGAAACTGAGCCTTCTGAGTACAATGGCAACTCGCATCGTTTCCGAATCGCTGTAAGATTTTGTAAGAGCCAACAGTATGATTTCAAACGTGAAGTCTGTCAAGAGTTTTTTTTGGTTAATCAGATGCCGTACTGCCACGTTTTTATCGCCTCTATCGGATGGACGAGCATAATAATATTGATTAAAAGACTGTCCCGGATAGTAAAAATCAGGACGATTTCGACAAGCGCGAACAGCAGAAATGAACGCCAAAAGTTTAGTTTGCGCGCGACCAAAAAACCGAGCGAGCAGCTGAGAATATCACCCAAAGAATTGGCAATCGAATCGCCGAAATAATCGAGCGAAATGGTTGCGGTGCGGTAGCGCTCGATAATCGTGTTGGAATTTTCGAGAATCTCCCAGCCGGATTCGGTTGTAACGGCAAGAAATAACAACCACGCAAACGACCGGAGCCGTCGAAAAATTAAAAATAACGCGGCGTAATAAAGCAGTCCGTGAAGGACGTGCGTAAAACTATACGGGTCGAAAAAATGCTGCGAACTGTGTTTGCTCCAGGCGTCGCTCGACCAGATAAGATACGGGCTGTCCCATCTGCACCACCAAATTCTACCTTGCCAGTAAAGTTCAAAAATTGCGACGGCGATTACCGCAATCATCAACAACCACAGCAAATAATCGCTCCGCAAATCAAAAACGAATTGACGGTTTTGATTATTTGAACCGTTTTTTTGAAAGAGTTTGGGAGTTTCCGTCATTTTTCAATCTAAAGAAGAAAGTTATACAAACTTTATTACGCATCTTTAAATTACTCAAAAACATTTCAATAAAAAAAGATTAGCCGAACTGAAAAATCGGGCTAATCCTTTTTGCATTTATTTGCTGCCGTAATTACTCGGCGAAATCGACTTCGACGCGGTGCGGGATAATTCCTTTTTCATAACCTTCCTTGAGTAGAAGTTTAACGGCTTGTCTGCCGCGCTCTCCGTAGTCGAGCGTTAAATCATTGACCCACATCGCCACGAAACGGTCGGCGAGTTCCGGCGGCATATCGCGGGCAAACTGCATCGCGTAGGCGAGGGCGTCTTCGCGGTGTTCCATCGAATACTTGATGCTTTGGAGTAGACATTTTGAAACTTTTCGCATCAATTCTTCGCCCAAATCGCGTCGGATGACGTTGCCGCCCATCGGCAGCGGCAAGCCGGTTTTCTCAAACCACCACTCGCCCAAATCGAGAACTTTATCGAGTCCGATTTGTTTGTAAAAAAGCTGTCCTTCGTGAATCAAAAGACCGGCGTCAGCCTTGCCCTGCTGGACGGTTTCGATGATTTTATCGAACGGTACGACCGTATATTCAAAATCCTGATTATAAATTCTGAGCGCGAGAAACGCGCTCGTCATTTCGCCAGGAACGGCGATTTTCATCGTCGATATTTCTTCGGGTTTGCGCTGTTCTTTGGAAACCAGAATCGGACCGTATTTATCGCCGATGCTCGCGCCGTGCGGCAAGAGTGCGTATTTATCCGCGACGTAAGCGTAAGCGTGAAAGCTGATTGCCGACACGTCGAACACACCTTTTTTTGCGTCTTCGTTTAAGGTTTGAATATCTTTTAAGGTATGTTCAAATTTCAAGCCGCCGGTTTCGAGCTTGTTCGTCGCCAAGCCGTAAAACATAAAGGCGTCGTCAGAATCCGGCGAATGCGCGACGCTGATAGTGGTTTTTTGAGATACTGCTTCCATAAATTAAATTTGTCCGTAGAAAACTTTGGTGTCGTATAAAATTTCTATTCTACCGTTTTCGGCTTGTTGTGCAAAAAGCGATTCGAGTTTTTCGAGCATTTTTCCGAAGCGCGGATTTTCCGTCGTCGGAATGTAAGACGATGACAACATTCTGCCCTTCAAACCGTCAAAATCAACGGTCTGCGCGTTTGAAAAAGTTTTTTCTTCAAAATCGGTTTGAAAAAAATTACGCAAAGTTTCTTTAGTCACGTTTTCGTGCCTGACTGTTTCGTAATCCGTGCCGAATTCGATTAAAAGTCGTTCATAACCGCGCAGAAATGCGGTCGAAGCGAGCTGACGTTCGTTCCACATCAAAACGACAAAACCGTTTTTCTTTAGAATTCTTTTGAATTCCGCGCGAGTTTTTGCTTGGTCAAACCAATGAAACGCCTGCGCCGCCACGACAACATAAACGCTTTTATCGGGTAAATTAGTATTTTCCGCCGTGCCGTCAACACTTTTAAAGTTCGGAAAATCTCGGAGAAATTTTTCCGCCGCTTCGCGCATCGCCGCGTTCGGCTCGACGCCCAAAACCGTGTTGCCGTTTTCGAGAAAGGTTTTAGCGGAAATCCCAGTACCTGAACCGATGTCGGCAATGATTGAATCGGTTTGCAGATTCATTTCCGCGCGAAACAAATCCAAAACTCCTTTCGGATACGTCGGACGATATTTAACGTAATTTTCGACGCGGTTTGAAAATCTTTCGACGGTATCGGACATAAATTAAATTTTAAATGATAAATGACAAACGATGATATAGAAGAGAAATCTTCCTATTTCTCATTCTCCGACTTCTTCTCCCGTCCACTGAGTTTTGCGCGAATGCGGAACATCGAATTGGTCTAAAATTCTAAAACACAAATGGTCGATGAGTTCTTCAATTGTTTTCGGACGATGATAAAAACCCGGACTCGCGGGCATAATTTGCGCGCCGGCGCGGGCGAGTTTCAGCATATTTTCCAGATGTATCGCGTTATAAGGCGTTTCGCGTGGCACTAAAACTAATTTGCGGTTTTCTTTTAAGGTTACGTCGGCGGCGCGGTGAATCAAATTCGTTCCCGCGCCCGAAGCGATTGCGCCCAAAGTTCCCATCGAACACGGCACGATAATCATTCCGGCTTGTTTGTTTGAACCCGACGCCGGTTTTGCCGCCAAATTATCCAATCTCCAAAAGCGAATTAATTTTGAATCTTTTGCCAGACCGAGCCAATCGTTGATTTTTTCGGCGTTCGGCTCGCGCAAATTCGCGCCCGCCTCGACCTGCGCGACAGTCGCGGAAGTGCCGGACATTATCAAATTTATCGTCTCGACCGCGCCGCTCTGCGCCAGAAGCTGCAAAGTTCGGTGAGCGTAAATCGTGCCGGATGCGCCCGTGACGGCAACTGTTAATTCCATAAAAGATTATTCGATACGTAACTTTAGCACTTTCGCAAATTATAAATCCAGCTCAAATATAAAACCGTTACGGCTTGTGTATAATTATTTTGTCTCGAAACATATCTTTGCTCTAAAACTACGGCGGACAAACCAAAATTTTATGAAAACTGAAGAAATTAAAGAAATTTTGTCATCGCACAACGAAGGCGCGATTTCAATCGAAGAAGCAACCGAAAAACTAAAAAACTTATCGTATGAAAACATCGGCTACGCGCGTGTCGACCACGCGCGAGCGGCGCGGCAAGGTTTTCCCGAAGTGATATTCGGGCAGGGAAAAACACGCGGGCAGACAATCGGGATTTTCGAGAAGCTCGTCGCCAAATCGCCGAATGTTCTGATAACCAGAACAGACGCCGGAACTTACGGCGAAATTCGCAATGTTTTTACCGAAGCCGAATGGCACGAATCGGCAAATTTGATCCGCGTTTTTCGAGACAAAACAGAACGCGGCGCGGGCGAAATTTCGGTTGTCACCGCAGGCACTAGCGATATTCCGGTCGCCGAAGAAGCAGCTCTCGTCGCGGAAACAATGGGCAATCGCGTATTGAGAATCTGGGACGCGGGCGTCGCGGGAATACACCGGATTTTAGCGGAGAGGGAAGTTCTGCAAAATTCTCGCGTCGTCATCGTCGTCGCCGGAATGGAAGGCGCGCTGCCGTCGGTCGTCGGCGGATTAGTCAAAGTTCCGGTCATCGCCGTTCCGACCAGCATCGGTTACGGCGCGTCGTTCGGCGGTCTCGCCGCGCTTTTGGGAATGCTTAACTCGTGCGCGTCAAACGTGACGGTCGTCAATATTGACAATGGCTTCGGCGCGGGTTTTGTCGCAAGTCTGATAAATCGCCGTGGGGAAAACGAATAACGGAAAGTGGAAAATGGATAATTCAAAACAAAAGTTTTATCCATTTTCCACTTTCCGTTATTCGTTATTTAAGGGTTGATTAAAACGTAAAGTCTGTCCGCCCAATCGGATTTCGAGTTTTGCAAAATTTCGTATTGCACCGAAGCGGAATCTTTGTCGCCGAGTTTGACGTAAGCGCGTCCCAAATTATAACGCGCGCGGTCGAAATTCGGGTTGTAGCTGACGGCGTTATTAAACGCTTCGACACTTTCCTGTGTTTTCCCTAACTCAAAATAACTTTCGCCCAAATAATTATAAGTTTTCGCGTCGGGTTTGTAAGTTTTCAACTGCTCGAAGGCGGCGAGCGACTCGCTGTATCTTTTTTGTTTGAAATACGCGGCGCCGAGCAGTTCGTAAGCATTGGCAAAATCCGGTTTGAGCGCGACGGCGCGTTTATAAGCGAGAATTTCTTCGTCGGCACGGTTTAATTTGTTCAGCGAAAGTCCGAGCGCGTATTGCGTGTAGGCATTATTGGAGTCGAGTTTGGTTGCCTGCCGGTAGGCTTCGGCGGCGTCTTTAAATTGTCCGAGCGCAAAACTCGACGCGCCGATGTTGACGAAGGTTTCCGCCCAATCGGGGCGCAGCTTCGCCGCTTGCCGCGAAGCCCGCAGAGCGTCGTTATGGCGTCCGAGCATTCCGTAGCAAAATCCCGCTTGATACCAAGCCTCGGCGTAATTCGGGTCAACGTCCGTCGCTTTTTCAAAATAGACGACAGCTTTAGCGTATTCGTCGCGCGATAAAATTCCCAAGCCTTGCGAATAAAAACTTTGCGCGGCGGCGCGTTTATTTTTTTGCGTTTCAGTATTTAAAGATGAAAAAGTTTGAAGTTCGCCCGATTTTAGCTGGGAAATTCTTTCAGAAGGCACTGCGAAATTCAGGCTTTGACCTTCGGCGGCTTGCAAGGTTGCAACGCCGATAACCTGCCCGCGCATATTGACGACCGGCGAACCCGACGAGCCGGGCGAAATCGGCGCGGTGATTTGGATGATTTTGCCATAGCCGGGAATTTCGCGCACCGCGGAAACGATGCCGTTAGAAACCGAGCCCTCCAGCCCGAACGGATTGCCGACGACAACGATTGATTCGCCTTCCTGCGGCACGATTTTTTCAATCGGCAAAGAGACAGCAATGCCCAGCGGAACATCGACCTGCAAAAGCGCTAAATCGCCTTCGCCGTCAATCGCCAGCACGCCGCGTACCGTGTAATCTTTGCCGTTTAAAAGATGAACCGTGACGCGGCTCGATTTTTCGATAACGTGGCGATTGGTAATTACTTTATCGCCAGCAATAAAAAAACCGCTGCCGCGCGAAAGCGTCGCGCCTTTGGCGTCAAAAGTTTCAATCGCCACTGCCGAGGGTTTGATGCGGCGGACAAGTTCGGGAAGATAATCCTGCGCTGAAGCAGGCAAAACGAAACAGACGAAAGCTGTGAAAAAGAAGACAAAAATTTTAGCGGCGGCAAACTTCATCTGTATAATTTCGATTAAATTCTTTCGGAAGTATAAAGTTTTTGCCGGAATCAAACAAATTTTCCAGCAAAATAAAAACCTCTTGCCAGACTAGATGCAAAACTTTTATCGCGCCGTTGCCGCAAATAAAACGGTTTCAGGTTATGAGTCAAACTTTCCGTTTCAGATTTTGCGTAAATTTCGTAGTCTGCTCAAAATTTTCAGCGTAAAATTCAGCGGGAAACCGTTGGCGAATTTCTTCATCTTTGAATGCTCTGCCGCCAAGCAAAATCGGAATTTTAAGTTTGCTCACGCGTTCGGCAAAACATTTGTAATGGCGAGCAAGCAACTCGACATCGGCGATAATTGTCGCGGAGATACAAACCACTGTCGGCAAATGCCGCGAAATTTCTTTTGCCAGACATTTAAGCGGCGTATTGGCGCCGAAATTTAAAACTTCCCAGCCTTCATCTTCGAAAGTCATTTGCGCAAGATGCGTCGGCAGCTCGTGAAAATCTCCTTCCATCGCGCAGCAGAGGGCAAGTTCGCCTGTCATTCGCGGAACGGGAAGCGTGCTGCGGAGCTTATAAATCGCACTTTGCGCCGTTCGTGTGGCGAGGTGTTCCTGACTGACGGTCAATTCGCCCTCAAACCAGAGCTCACCGATGCGGCGCAGCGCCGGACAAATCGATTCGTCGAAAATTTTCGGCAGCGACTTGCCTTCGAGGTATTCACCGATAAGTAAGTTTGCTGCTGCTTCCTCGCAACCGGCAATCAGAGAATGAAAAAGCGGCGAACCGTCTAAATGCCGGTTTTCGCGGCGGCGCGCCACAGCTGAGACGACCGATTCGTCGCCGTGACATTTTTTTAGTCCGAGACTTTGCGCGCGCTGAAAGCGGATTACTTCTACGGCGCGAAAACGCCGGTGTCTGCCGTTCGTGCGCTCCGATTGCAGCACGCCGGCGTCTTCCCAACGCTTGACGGTCGCATCGCTGACGCGGCACAAACGCGCTACTTCTTTAGTTGTCAGGCATTTCAAATCAGTCATCGTGAAATCTGCGACAATCGGTCTTTTGCTCAATTTTAAGATAATTTCTTTCGGCAGAGAAAGTTTTGGACAATTAATTTTATTATAAAAGCAAATTTAAAAGCGAATCGGAAAACTCAAAACACGAAGTTACGAAACTTCCAGTCTTTCGCGTTTAATCTTTAAGTTTTTCAAATTTCCCAAAGCGGCGAGTCCGATTTGTTCGGTTTGGAAAAATTCGCGCGCTATTTCTCTGATTTCTTCGACCGAGACGGCTTCGATTTTTGCCAGAGTTTCTTCGACGGAAATTTGTCTGCCGTGAATCAATTCCATTTGCGCGAGATTCGAGGCGCGATTGCTCGAATCTTCTAAACCCAAAAGCACCGACGCGACCGTTTGTTCTTTGGCTAAATTTAGTTCGGGAAGCGTTACGCCGTCGCGCCGGATGAGCCGCAGCTCGTTAATCGCCAAATCCACGACTTCGGAAAGTTTGTCCGGCGACGTTGCGGCGTAAATCGAAAAAACGCCGCAATCTTGAAACGTCGTGCCGCTCGCGCCGACCGAATAAGCCAATCCGTGTTTTTCTCGAATCGTCTGCCACAAACGCGAGGAATTTCCGTCGCCCAAAATACCGATTAAAAGCGACGCGGCATAACGGCGTTCGTCTTCGGCGGAAATCCACGGCGCAGCGAGAATCAAATGCGCCTGTTCGAGATTCTTATTTTTCTTAATCAAAATCGGCGCGGCGAAAGTCGGCTTCGCTTCATTTGACGAATTATGCGCGGTCAATGGTGAATCCGATGAATCAAAAAAGTGTCGCGCCAAATCGACTATTTCCCGATGTCGGACGTTTCCGGCGCAGGCGATGACGATGTTTTGCGGCTGAAATAATTGCGCGTGATAATCTTTCGTTGTTTCGTAATTAAAAGTTTTGACGGTTTTGCGCGTCCCTTCAATCGGCAGTCCGAGTGCGTGATTCGGAAAAAAGCTGCGGGTAAAAATCTCGCTCAAAATATCTTCGGGCGTGTCTTCGACCATTTTAATTTCTTCGATAATGACCTTTTGCTCGCGCCGTAATTCTTTCCGGTCGAAAATCGGGTTCGCCAGCATATCGGCGATTAAATCAAACGCGTTCGCCGTTTGCGTGTCAACGACTTTCGCCATAAAACCGACGGCTTCGTGCATCGTAAAAGCGTCGAGATTGCCGCCCAGACGGTCGGTTTCAATCGCAATATCGAGCGCGGCGCGCTTAGGCGTGCCTTTGAAGACGGCGTGTTCGATAAAATGTGAAATGCCGTTCAAGTTTGCCGGTTCGTCGCGCGAGCCGCGCCGAACCCAAAAGCCGAGCGTCGCCGAGCGCACGTCGGGCATTTTTTCGGTGAGAATCGTCAATCCGTTTTCGAGCCGTGTTGTTTGAATATTTTCTTTCATCGTCCGTATTGCAAACAATTATCGTAGCACGCCGCCAAATCAAATTAAAACGGCGCCGGGAATTTGAATGCTTGACACGAATTTGTGCCGATGCATAATTAAGAAAAGCGGAAACAAAAGTTTTATATGAGCGCGACTATTTTCAGGGCGAGAACAAAAACTTTTAATCGAATGTGGTTTTATGCGCCGCATCGTCATTTGACTTGTCGCCACAAAATATAAATAAACCCTTTCGGCTTAACGATTTGGAATAAAATTAATTTTTACATTTTACCGAAGCTGCTTGAAATACAAGCGGTTTAATTTTTTAAAATTAAAATGAAAAAGGAAAAAACGATTGCGGTTTACTACGAGCATCCCGATTGGTTTCGCGCGCTTTTTGCCGAACTGGACAAACGCGCATTAAGTTATGAAAAAATAGACGCCGCGCAGCACGTCTATAACCCGGACGAACATTTCACCGAAAATTATTCGATTTTTTTCAATCGGATGAGCGCGTCCGCTTATTTGCGCGGACACGGAAACGCCGTTTTTTACACGCGCGGATTGCTGGCAAGCCTTGAAAAATCGGGCGTTCGCGTGATAAACGGTTACGATTCGTTTCAAATCGAAACTTCAAAAGCACTGCAATTAGCCCTTTTTGAATCGCTCGGAATAAAATTCCCGAAAACGCGAATTATCAATTCGGTCAATCAAGCCGTTTCAGCCGCGCAGGATTTGGAGTTTCCCGTTGTCGTCAAACCGAACATCGGCGGGCGCGGCGCGGGAATTATCAAATTCGATTCAATTGTGGATTTAGAAACGGCGGTCGAACAAAATCTGATCGATTTGGGAATTGATTCGACCGCGCTCGTGCAGGAATTTGCGCCCAAACGCGGCGAACACATTAACCGTGTCGAAACTTTGGGCGGCAAATTTCTTTACGCGATAAAAATTTATCCGCAGGGCGAAAGTTTTAATTTATGTCCGGCGGAAGTGTGTCAGGTTGAAGACGCGCCGCAAAAGGGCGGCATTTCGGCAATCGGTGAAATTTGTATCGCCGACGCGCCGAAAACCGGATTGAAAATCGAGCGATTCGAGCCGCCGCAGGAAATTATCGAAACCGTCGAGCGAATTGTCAAAGCGGCGAAAATCGATGTCGGCGGCGTCGAGTATTTGATTGACGAACGAACGGGCGACGCGCTGTTTTACGACATTAACGCGCTTTCGAATTTCGTCGCCGATTCGATGAATTTAATCGGTTTCGACCCGCACGAAAATTTAGTTGATTTTTTGGAAAAGGAGATAGAAAAATGCGCTACGGATACTGGATGCCGGTCTTCGGCGGTTGGCTGAGAAACGTCGAAAACGAAGGAATGGAAGCAAGCTGGGAATACACGAAAAAACTTGCACAGCGAAGCGAGGAAATCGGTTTTGATTTGTCGCTCGTCGCCGAACTGAATTTAAACGACATCAAAGGCGTCGACGCGCCTTCGCTCGATGCGTGGTCAACGGCGGCGGCTTTAACTGCCGTCACAAACACGCTCGAATTGATGGTTGCCGTGCGCCCGACATTTCACAATCCCGCACTGCTTGCAAAACAAGCCGCCAATATCGACCGCATCGGCGGCGGAAATCGTTTGTCATTAAACGTCGTTTCGTCGTGGTGGTCTGAGGAGGCGCGCAAATACGCCGTGCAGTTTGACGAACACGACGACCGTTACGCGCGAACCGCCGAATGGCTGGAAATCGTCAATCGTTTATGGAAAGAAGACCATTTTTCGGTTTCGGGGAAATATTACCAGCTCGAAGACGCCGTGATGCAGCCGAAACCGATTAAAAAGCCGGTAATTTACGCGGGCGGCGAATCTGACAAAGCCAAAGACACGATTGCGCGGCAATGCGACGCTTATGTCATGCACGGCGACGCGCCTGAGAAAGTAAAAGCGAAAATCGACGATATGGAACAGCGGCGCGAAAAACTCAATTTGCCGCCGATGATTTACGGCGTCGCCGGTTACACGATTGTCCGAAATTCCGATGAAGAAGTAAAAAAAGAATTGGAACGAATCACCGACGTCAAGCAATCGGCAGCTGGTTACGGAAATTATCAGGATTGGCTCGCCAACACGAAGCTCGAACAGCAGGTATCTTTGGAAGATTATTCGGTATCGAATCGCGGACTTCGTTCGGGTTTGACCGGAACGCCCGACCAAATTGCGACGCGGGTCGGCGAATTTGAACGGGTCGGCGTCAATTTACTGCTTTTGCAGTGCAGCCCGCAGATAGAGGAAATGGAGCGGTTTTCCGAAGCCGTTATCAATAAAAGCAAATCGGTTACGGTTTGATAATCGTCACTAAAGACGAATAGAAAAGTCTCGCCGTATTGATTTGCGGCGAGACTTTTTTATATTTTCTTCAGACGATTAAGTTTTGTTTTTGCCGTTGGTCGAAATCGTCGCGGCTGAACTGCCGTTGCCATTTTCATTGTTTTTCTGCATCTGGTCGCGGAACAGATTCAGCAAAAGCAGAGTTCCGATTCCGCCGCCCTCACCGTTAGCGCCGCCCGAAGCCATAATATCCGGCGTGCTGCGAACGCCTTTTTCGCCGATGGCTTTCAAGGTTTCGACTAAAGCGACGCCGTTTGCGCCGAGCGCGGCGACTTGTTCGCGGTAAGCGACGCCCTGCGCTTCGCCCATCAGACGAACTTTTTCGGCTTCTGATTTACCCGTTTCCGAAATGTAATACGCTTCGCCGTCGGCTTCGCGCTTGCGCTGTTCCGAGCGTTTGGCGGAGATTTCCACGCCGACCGTCGCTTCCATCAGGCTACACTGGTTGTCGGCTTGCGAAGCTGGTTTTTTCAATCGGGCGCGAAAATCGAGCCGGTCTGCATCGGCTCGCCGTCAATCGCTTCGATGACGCCGAGTTCGTCCGCACCGATTTCGACGAGCGGAACTTTTTGAATCACGCGCTCAATCGGTTAAAGAACGAAATGCAGCCCCGGTTTTAGAACGTCGGCTTGAATCCCGATTTCTCCGTCGCCACAACCCGACCCTGCGACATTTTTTTGCCCGCGTAACGCTGTTCTTTAATGCCGACTTCGGTCGCGCTGACGTTGACCAGAAAGCGCGTGACGATATACCAAACGATGCCGAGAATGATCAATGCGGCGACTGCTAAAACGATTATCGGAGTTAAATTTTGTTCCATTGTAGTTTCCTTAAATATTTCAAGAGATTAGCCACGAACAAACACGAAGGAACACGAAAATTAAAACCAATTAAAATAATCGAAATTTAATAGAAATCACAATGTAACATTTAGAAATTATTTCGTGTCCTCTCGTGTTTGTTCGTGGCTAATTCTTAATTACCTATCGCATTGAACAACAGCGGAAACGTCGCCAGCGATTGACCGCGATACTGCGGGCGAAAGCCGAACAAGATGATTTTGCCTTTGCCCATCGGAATTGAAACGAGCGCGGCTTTTCCCGCCAGTTTTTCCGCGCCCAAAATGTAACCCGAAAGCAAAATGTCTTTCGGATTCGCCGGATATTTAGCAATGGTTTCGACGTTGGCGTCAGCCGCGATTTCAAACACGGGCGAGTTTTCAAACCACGCGATTGATTCTTTCGGCATTCCTTTTGTAATCGGTGAAGTCGTGTCGAGTTCAGTTCGCAGAATCGAGCCGGGTATGAAAAAATCTTTTCGCGGCAAACCTTGTGTTACGTCGCGGATGGGCAGATTGAATTGTTCGATGGCGAAGTTTGAAGCGCGGTTGAGAAAGACCAAAGTTCCGCCCGCTTCCGCGAATTTTTTTAAGTTTGCCACGCCAATCACGCCGATTCCGCCCGTGTATTCGTCGGGCATCGAGCCTTTTGCAAAACCGTTTAAGATTTGGTTCGGCGATTGGTCGGGGAAGATGATTGTTGATTTTGAGGAAAAATTAGGATTGCGAATTTCGGCATCTTGCAGAGATTTTTGTTTGAAGCAATATTCAGATTCGTCAAATAACCAGCGTGTCCAGCCTTCATCAATTGACGGAACGTGAGATTTATATATGGCGACATTGTTTATTTTGCCGCATCCGCTTGAACCTCTATCACCATTAGACTTTTTGTATACGTAAGGAAATTGAATAGGTGTTGCTTCAATATTCATTAAAAGAGAGAGCGTGTGAGCCGTTACATCATAAGGCGGAATTGGATTTCCTTTTTCGTCTTTCAAATTTGGGTAATCTTGTTTCTCTAAAAGTGCTTTTGCAAAATTTCCGTAAGGTTGAGCAATCGAAACAAAAATCCCTTTATTGGTGTTATCGAATTTTACTTGTGCGCGTTCTAAAATGTCAGTTAAGCGGCTCAATACTTGACCGTTTTTGTCGTTAAGCAAGAAGCCTTGCAATTCTCCGTTCTTTCGCGGTCTGACCGCTTCTTTGCCAACCGCGTAAAATCTCTTGAGCCAAGCCTCGCGGTTGTCGGCGGCGTGTTCGAGCAGCAGGCGCGCGGCGGTCGTCATATGGTTTGTGATGTCGCGCAGATGCCATTCGCCGCCTTTCCAGACGGGCGAAAAATTGGGCGATTCCTTGCGCACGTCGTAGCCCAAACCGCTTCGCAAATCTTCAAATTTAACCGTAACCGGCGTGGCTAATTTCACGCTTGCGGTTTCCGACAAAATCCGCACGCCGCCGTGATAATGCGAATACGCCCGCGCCGGTGTCCAGGCGTCATAGGTAGAATCGGTCGTAATGCCCTGAAAACCTTTTGCGCGCATCGAACGCGCCATAAATAACCCAAGTTCCGTGTAGCCTTCGACCAATTCCTTCGGCACGTTCGGCTCGACGGGTTTTAGATAAGGCGGCAAAAACAGACGCGACCCGAATTCGCCTTGCTGGTGAATATCGTGGACGATTTGCGGATGCCAGACGTTGTGAATTTTATCGACCGTCAACTGCGTTTCAACCTGCGTAAAAGCATACCAGTCGCGGTTGTCGTCGTGTCCCGTGTATTTGTGATAAAGCTCGGGCGGCTCGGTTCCTTCAAACTTCGTTCCCAGAGTTTTGTCATACCAATTTTTGATAATGTCCACGCCGTCGGGATTGAGCGACGGCACGAGCAGAATAATCGTGTTGTCTAAAATCTTCTTCGTCTCCGCGTCGGTTGCCGCCGCTAATCGGTCGGCAATCAGCATTGACGACAAATAACTGCCGACTTCATTCGAGTGAACGCCGCAGGTTATCAAAACAATCGTTTTGCCTTGTCTGATTAAATCGTCGGCGAGTTTGTCGTTCGATTTTATCAATCGCGGGTCGGCAAGTTTTTGCTGAATCTGTTTGTATTTTTCGAGATTTTTCAAATTTTCGGGCGAAGAAATCGTCGCATAAACAAATGGATTGCCGAGCGTCGATTTGCCGATTTCCTGAAATTGAACGCGGTCGGACGCTTTATCGAGTTTTTGGAAATAATCTACTACTTGTTTCCAACTCGCCAATTTTCTGTCGTCGCCGGGCGTAAAACCTAAAACATCTTTCGGCGCAGGAATGCTTTGGGCAAAAGCCGCAAAAGAAACGAAAAGAATCGACGCGCAAAGCCGCAATGTCGCAAAGAAGAATTTATTTTTTGTCATTTGGAAACTCCGTTAAATTTTTAGCAAGTTTAGATTATTTTCCGGCGTTTGAAAACGTCTTTGAGGCGTCGAATGAATTTCGCTTGCTTGTTTGTTTGATGCAGGGTAAATTTAGCGCAAGGTTTTATTCATATCTCTTCTTCGTGCAAACAAAATAAATTCGGAGGCTTTAGTTTTTCATTTATGACTAATAATCCTTTTCTGGCAAGATTTCGCCCGTATATTCCCGACGCCGTAATGAATATGCGCGAGCTTTCGATTTTTCCGCTGATTGTCGGAACGATTCTGGGAATTATCTTCGGCGCGTCGTCGCTCTACCTGGTTTTGAAAACCGGCTTGACCGTTTCGGCTTCGATTCCGGTTGCCGTTATATCGATAACTTTGTTCCGGCTTTTATCGAAATTCGGAATGAAGGACGCGACGATTTTGGAAAACAACATCGTGCAAACCGCCGGAAGCGCGGGCGAATCAATCGCTTTCGGCGTCGGGGTAACGATGCCCGCGATTTTGATTTTGGGTTTCGACCTCGAATTCTGGCGCGTAATGCTCGTCGCGGTTTTGGGTGGACTTTTGGGGATTTTGATGATGATTCCGCTGCGCCGCGCTTTGATAAAAGACCAGCACGGATTTTTGAAATACCCGGAAGGAACGGCTTGCGCCGAAGTCTTAAAAGCGGGCGCGTCCGCCGAATCCCGCGCCGTCGCCAACGAATACGCGGAAACGAAAGTTTTGGAGACGGATGATTCGGCTTTGCAGGGCGGAAAGATTATCTCTATCGGTTTTGCAATCGGTTTTGTTTATAACGCGCTGATGAAGGTTTTTAGTTTTTGGAAAGAAGAACCGGAACACGGGTTCGGCGATTCGACGCTCAAAGGCGGCTCGGTCGCGCTCGAAGTCAATCCCGCGCTGCTCGGTGTCGGCTACATCATCGGACCGTATATCGCTGGAATTATGATGGGCGGCGGCGTGCTTTCCTATATGGTTTTGATTCCGATGATTAAATTTTTCGGCTCAGGACTCGCATCGCCGCTCGCGCCGGAACTCTCGAAAACAATTGCGGAAATGTCGCCCGGACAAATTCGCGGCGCGTATATTTTGTATATCGGCGCGGGCGCGGTGGCGATGGGCGGAATGATTTCGCTGGCTCGCAGCCTGCCGACGATTTGGAGCGGCTTAAAGTCGGGACTGGCGGATTTACGCGGCGGCTCAAGCATCGAAGGCACAAATCTGCCGCGCACCGATCAGGATATTTCGATGAAATGGGTTATCGTCGGCGTTCTGGCGCTGCTCGCGGCGATTATGCTGTTTCCGCAACTCGGTCTGAGCGTTTTTTCAAATCCGGTTGTTTCATTCCTCGGCGCGATTCTGATTATTATTTTAGGATTTTTATTCGTCACGGTTTCCTCGCGCTTGACGGGCGAAGTCGGCTCGTCATCGAATCCGATTTCGGGAATGACCGTGGCGACTTTGCTGATAACTTGCCTTGTATTTTTGCTTTTAGGCTGGACGCAGCCCGATCCGTATTTCGTCACGGCGCTGTCAATCGGCGGAATCGTCTGCATCGCCGCGTCGAACGGCGGCACGACTTCGCAGGATTTAAAAACCGGCTTTCTCGTCGGCTCGACGCCGCGCAAACAGCAGATTGCCATTCTCGTCGGCGCGCTCGGCTCGGCGCTTGTTTTAGGTCCGCTGCTTCTAGTTTTGAATAATTCTGAAACTTATTATCAAAAAGTCGATGCCGCTTCGCCGCTCGCAAACTACCGCGTTTCCGAAGACAAACTTTTCCGTCAAAACGGTCAACTTCAAGCCGAAACCGTCGCCAACGGAAAATATAAAGGCGTCGATACGAACACTTACCGCGTTTGGCAAAACACTGACCCTCAAAACGGGCAAACCGGAAAATACTTAATAAACAATCAAGGTCAGCCCGTCTATTTCGTTGACCCGGGCATTAACGGAGTGGTCAAAAAAGACGAAGAAGGCAAAGAATTAACTCGGTATGACGCGCCGAAAGCGACTTTGATGAGCTACATTATCAAAGGAATTTTGAGCCAGCAATTGCCGTGGGGCTTGGTTCTGCTCGGCGCGATGATTGCCGTCGTTCTGGAACTCGCCGGCGCGCCGTCGCTCGCCTTTGCCGTCGGTTTATACTTGCCGATTTCCACATCCGCGCCGATTTTTGTCGGCGGTCTGGTGCGCTGGCTGGTCGATAAATACCTGAAAAGAAAACTCGCGCGCGAAAATTTAACCGAAGAGCAAATCATCGCCGAAACCGACAAATCAAACGGCGTGCTGATGGCTTCCGGATATATCGCGGGCGGCGCAATCGCTGGAATTTTGATTGCCTTGTTCAGTCTTGATTACGGTGTCTTAAAAAATCTCAAGCGCGTCAAAGATTCGTTTGAAGAATGGGCAAAAACGAGTAACCCGTTTTTTGAAGGTCCGAACGCCAATATTCTAGGATTGCTGCCGTTTTTGATTCTCGCCGCGATTCTTTATTTCGTCGGGCGCGAGCTGCTTTTGACCGGCAAAAAACGAAGTTAGAGTTTAAGAAAAATATAGAAAGAAAAGTCGTCTTGCTTTATAATCGGCAAGACGACTTTTCTTTTTACAATTAAAATCAAATCTCAAAAATCAACAAAAATAAAATGTCAAAACAAATCGAATCGAATTCACGCTTCCAATTTTTTCTCATAAAATCCGCCGCTTGTCTGTTTGGGTTGCTGCTCGGTTTTTTTATTCTCGCGCCGAAAGGCTCGATGCAGACAGATGATGTCGTAACAGTGACAAACGGCAATGTAAGAATGATGTCGAACTATAAGCCGACGCCCGAACCGCCGAAATCCAACATTCGCGGGCGCGTTATTTACGCCGATACGGGACGCGCCGTGCGCCGTGCCGGTCTTATGCTGATGCCGGCAAAGAGCGCGGGCGGCGCCGGAAGAGAAAATGCCGGTTTGACCAATGAAAGCGGAGAGTTTGAGATAAAAAATGTCAACGAGGGGAAGTATTTTGTTTCCGTTTCGACGCCCGGCGTCGTGACTCCGTTCAGCTCTCTGACTAATTTTGAGAGAGCGGCGATGCAGGACAGTTCCGCTATGGCGGATGTGGCGAAGGATTTTCAGGAAGTCGTCGTCAACGGCATCAACGACATTGACGTCACGATTGTCGTCAAACGCGGCGCGGCGATTACAGGCAGAATAATGTATTCGGACGGCGAAGCGGCAATCGGGGCGCGCGTCGAAGTTTTGCGGAAAAAGAACGGACAATACAACGCCGTCATCGCGAACATCAGTGAAATTTTCGGCGTGATGTTCGGCGGCGCGGCGGGCGGATTGAAAACCGACGACCGCGGCGTCTTTCGAATTGCCGGACTTCCGGCGGGCGATTATATCGTGCGCGTCGTCGAGAACGTTTCACACAGCGAAAAAGGAAAAAATCGTGACGACGAATTTATGGCAATCACCGGTTTTAATCCGGGTTCGATGGTTGCGACTTATTATCCGGGAACAAGCGACGTGAAAAAAGCCGAAGTCATAAAAGTCGAACTCGGTCAGGAACAGCCGGAAGTCAATATCACGATTCCCGAACGCTTCCTGCGCAATCTGGGCGGCACGGTCGTCAATAAAGCCACGCGCGAGCCGCTGAAAAACGCGCGAGTCAGCATCAAAAGCGCGGACAACGTGAATTCTTTGTTCGGCGATTCGGCGGAGTTCGGCTCTAAAAACGAAACCGACGAGCAAGGTCGCTGGAATTATAAGGAATTACCGGCGGGAAAATATACTTTAACCGTCCAGCCGCCTTACAGTTACGAGACGAGCGGCGAAAAAAATCAGCAGAAGACGAAAACGCCCAAACTCGCCGCCTATCAGAAAGAAATCGTCATCGAAGAAAAAGATGTCCCGGATTTTGTCGTCGAACTCGGTTACGGCTCGTCCGTGTCCGGCGTGATAAGCGTCGAAAACGGACAGAATCTGCCCGCCCGAACGATGGTTTCGCTAATCGAAGAAGAAGGGAAATCAAACGGAACTGCTAATATCGGAGAAGATTACGAAGACGGTTCGATGCGGCAGGGCAAAACCGCGCCGAAAAAAACGGATGACTTCAAAATAGAAGGATTACCCGGTGGAAAGTTTTATTTTAATATCTCGCCCGGTTCGTCATCCGGCGAAACTGAAAAGAAGGAAGAATTTTATGTCAAAAGTATTCTTTACGGCGGCAGAGACATCACCGATTCGATGCTCGAAACCAAAGAAGGCGAAGAATTAAAAGGCATTCAAATCGTTCTCTCGAAAGATGTCGGTAAAATAAAAGGAAAAGTTCTAAACGCCGACAAAACTCCGGCAATCAGCGCGAAAATTTATTTTGTCTCGACCGACAAACAAAAATGGGGAAATTACAATACGACGCTTTTCGCTTCGACCGGCGGCGACGGCGAATTTGAAACTTCCGGCGCGCCGGGCGAGTATTTTGTCTTTTTTCTCACGGACGAAGATTTAAATGATGAAGGAAAAAGCCGCGCTGAAAAAAGGCTCGCGTGGTTGGAAAGGGAGACAAAAGACGCGCGTAAAGTAAGTATTAAAGCGAAGGAAACCGAAAAAATGACTTTAACTTTACCTGCTAAACCGTAAAAAATAATTTTACTTTTTTAAACAAGAATGCGCTATACTCCTTTTTAGCGCATTTTCTTTCGTCTCCCGACGCGCTTTCCAGTAAACGATTTTATTTCAATTTCTACGGAGTAAAAGCTGAATGTCCCGACATTTTTTTTCATCCGAATTCAAACCGAACGTAATTCTTTTATTCGTTATTGTCTCTGTTTTGTTTATTAGCGGCTGCGCGGTCGAAGCCGCCAAAATCGCCGATCAGCAGTCTGCTGAAAAGCAAAATAAGCAATCGCAGACAGTTGCCGACGCGACTGAACCGAAAACTTCATCGGCTAAATCGTTAATTTCCATTCAGCCGAATTCTCCCGCCGAAACGGTTAAAATTTTCTACGGCGATTTGCGATTGAAAAAATTCCGCGAGGCGATGCTTCTGACAAACCTGCGCCCGGCGATTGAGAGTTTGACCGAAGCGGAACTCAAAGATTTGCAAATCGATTTCGAGCCGCTCGCCGCGCAAATTCCGACCGAAATTGAAATCAACGGCGAAATCATTTCAAAAGACAAAGCAACCGTTACCGCCAAACTGCCCGACAACGAAACGGGCGAAGTGAAATTACAGGAAATAAAGCTACGCTTCGATGACGGCGTCTGGACAATTTTAACCGTTGACGAAGCGGCGGAAACACTGGTTAAAAAAGAAGGCAAAAATTATTTCTTCGCGCTGCGCATCGAAACTCATCACAGCGAAGCCAAAGCGATGCTCAACCGAATCGCTAAGGCGCAAATGATTTATTCGGCGCAAAACGGCGGGCTTTACGGAGAATTGCGCGCTTTGATTGAAAAAAATCTGCTACCCGACGATGCGCAAACGCCGGAGACGACCGGCTATGATTACAAAATCGAATTGTCAGCCGACAAAAAGAAATACACGGCGACCGCCGCGCCCGCCGTCTACGGCAAAACCGGCAAATTGACTTTCTGGTTTGAAACCGGCGGCGCTAAAGCGATGGCGATAAAAAGTAAGGACGGCAAAGGTCAAACGCCGAAAGTTTAACGCGAGCGGAAATTTAGCGAGGCTTGAATAATCAAAAACGTCTTTGAGGATTTGAAAATGTGACGAGAATTTGCAAGAATCGGACATTCCGAAATAAACAAAAGTTGTTCAAATTGAACAAAATAACAAAATGTTAAGAAAATTGATTGGGAATTTTAAAAAATCAATGTCTGAGCGTGTTGCCCCGCGACGACAGGCTTATCAAATGCCGATTATCATTTCCTTTGAACCGCACAAAAATGTCGGGACAAAAAATGCGGCAGTAAATCTTTCGGTTCGCGGCGAAACAAAGGATTTGAGCACTAGTGGAATCGCCTTTATCGTTCCTTCGATTCGGTTGCGGGAATATTATTTGGTCGGCGAAAACCGCGCGCTTAATGCCGAAATGAATTTGCCGGGCGGCAAACTGAAATTGCAACTCGTCGGAATGAGATACGAGCAGCTCGGCGACGAACATTCTTCGGCGACCAGTTATATGATTGGCGCGCACATCACGCAAATAACCGACGGCGACCGCGAAGTTTATGAAGAATTTCTGCGAACCGGAATTAAAATGAAAGTCAAAGCCGGTCGGCTCGAACTCGGAATAGACAAAAGTTGAATTTGTTGGAGTAACCGAATAACAAAGCGCGGAGAATTTATTTTCCGCGCTTTTTGTTTTTAAAGTGTTTTTTATGATTTAATTTTTGTTATGAAAGAAAAAGTCGGTATCGGAATCATCGGGACGGGTTTTGCGCGAAAGGTACAGATTCCTTGCTTTTTGGAATGTGACGACGCGGAAATCGTTTCGGTGGCGAGCGGTCATCTGGCAAATGCCGAAGCAACGGCGCGGGAATTTAACATCGGGCATTTTACGGACGAGTGGCGCGAAACAATCGAGCGCGACGACGTTGAATTAATCTGCATCACTACGCCGCCCGACACGCATTTTGAGATGGCTTTGCGTGCAATCGAACTCGGTAAACACGTTTTGTGCGAAAAACCGATGGCGATGAACGTCGCCGAAGCGCGGGAAATGACCGTGAGGTCGAAACACAAAAATGTTCTGGCACTCATTGACCACGAATTGAGATTTCAAGCGGGCAGACTAAAGGCATTTGAAATTTTACGAAACGGTGACATCGGGAAAATCCGCCACGCGAAATATAATTTTCGCGCTCCGCAGCGCGGTGATTCTTCCGCTCCCTGGAATTGGTGGTCGGATAAAATGCAGGGCGGCGGTGCGCTCGGCGCAATCGGTTCGCACATTATCGATTCGTTCAACTGGTTCTTGGATACGGAAATCTCGCAGGTTTTTTGTCAACTTCAATCGCACGTCAAACACCGCAAAGACGCAAGCGGCGAAACACGCAATGTCACAACCGACGACGAGGCGCATTTGATTCTGCGTTTTGCCGAAAATGAATTGACGACCGACGCGACCGGAATCGTTTCGATTTCAATGGTCGAACAGCCGAAATATCAAAACCGCATCGAATTTTTCGGTACAAAAGGCGCGCTTCGCGTCGAATATCTCGGCGAAATTTTTCTCGGTAAGACGGGCGACGCGGATTGGACGCAAATCGAAACAGAAAACGGCAAAGCCCCGGTCGGAGTGTTCGATTCGGGTTTTCCGAGCGGATTTATGAGTTTCGCACCGAAAATCGTCGAAGCGATTCGTGCCGGTAGAACCGAAATCGAACACGCCGCGACGTTTGCCGACGGTTTGAAAGTGCAGGAAGTAATTGACGCCGCGCACAAATCAAACGAAAGCGATTGTGTGGTGAAAATCTAATTTTGCGGCAAAGCATTATTATTCGCCGAACAAAAAATCTTCTTCCAGCTTCCAATGTGCGCCGAGGTAATGCCAGAGCGATAAACCCCGCGCATTTCCGCGCATCGGCTGCCAATGCGCCGTTAAATTTTCGTAAAGATGCCGTGCTTCATCGGGCGCGACTTTATTTTGAATCGTGATGTGCGGCTGAAATTTCTGGCGGTCTTGCGGCGTCAGCCAGTCGTTCCACAGTTTTGACAATTGATTGCGCGCGGCGAGCAATTCTTTTGATTCGACTCGAACTGCAACGCCTCTGCCCAGAAAACGCCAGTCGGGAAATTCAAGCGGAAAAATGTTTTGGGCATCGCAAACGTTTTTCAAATCGAGCCGAATTTTTTCCAATTTCTCACCGGGCAAATGATGAAAAAGCGTCAAATGCACCGACAGAAAATTTCTTTCCGGCGGGAAATGTCGCCGCCGCAATTTATCGAAAAAATCGAAGGAAACATCATCGACTTTGAGCGTCAAAATTAGCGGAGCAAGCATAATTTAATGGAAAGTGGATAATGAAAACAATCCGCTTTTAAATTGTTCATCATCCACTTTCCGTTTTCCATCTACTTCATATTTTTATCGAGAAAATCAGCGACGAGCGGATACAGTTCGAGCCGGTTTTTCAGTTTTGAAACACCGTGTCCTTCGTCGTCAAATAGTTTATATTCGACTTTCGCGCCGCGTTTTTTGAGCGCGGCGACGATTTGCTCAGCTTCGGTGTAGGGAACGCGCGGATCGTTTTTTCCGGCGATGACAAAGAGCGGCGTTTTGATTCGGTCGACTTTGTTAATCGGCGAAATCGAGCGCAGAAAAGCCGCGTCTTTGTCCGCCATTCCGTATTCGACTTCGCGCTGGCGTTTGCGGTAGCCGGAAGTATTTTTAAAGAAACTTTCCCAGTTGGCGATGCCCACCGTATCGACCGCCGCCGCCCACAAATTCGGGTAAAGCGTGATTGCCGCGAGCGTCGCGTAACCGCCGTAGCTTCCGCCCATCACCGCGATGCGTTTCGCGTCCGCGCCGCCGGAAGTTTTCAGCCATTCAGCCGCATAAGCTAAATCTTTGATTGAATCTTCGCGTTTATAAACGTCGTCCAAATGCGTAAAAGTTTTGCCGTAGCCGGTCGAGCCGCGCACGTTGGTTGCTAAAATCGCGTAGCCGCGCGAAAGATAATACTGATAAAGCGGATTAAAACCGGGTCGCTCTTGTCCTTCCGGTCCGCCGTGAACGCTAACGATGACAGGCATATTTGTCGCAGTTACTGTTTTTCTGGATTGATTACGCCCGCTTCCGCCTTGAAACGTAAAATCTGCTCCTTGAGGTTTATAAAACCAAGCCGGAATCTCACGCCCGTCGAAAGTTTTGTATTTAATCAATTGCGGCTCGACAAACGATTGTTGCGGAATGTCCGAAGGCGAGCTTTTCGTGATTTGCGTCAATTGTTTCGTCTGTAAATCGTAAGTCCAAACGTCGGAATTATATTTTGCCGAAGCAAATGAAAAAGTTAATTTCCTTCCGTCTTTTGAAAAATCCAAACCGCCGACAATTCCCTGGGCGGGAAGTTTGACGGCTGAGGATTTTTTGCCGATGTTCTTTGCCTCAACAATGTAAAGCTCGCTGAAACCGTCGCGGTTAATTGTGTAAGCCATCAATTTGCCGTCGTCAGAAATTGCGCCCGCGTCTAAATCCCAATTCGTATTGTCGAGAACCTGCACGTTTTTCGTGTCGAGATTCATTTTCGCTAAATTTAAGTATTCGCGTTTATCGTTCGTGCCGAAAACAATTTCGTTGTTCGAGAGAAAATGCACGTCTCCAAACTGCGCCGCGCCTTCATGCGGTGTTAGCAGCGTCGCCTGTTTGGTTTTTGCATCAATCAGATACAGGCTGTTATCCAAACCAAGTTCCGTTCCGCTGCGCGAAATAATTATTCGACTCGCGTCTTTTGATGCGGCGGCAAAATCGTTGTTGCCGTCCTGTTGGAAAATCATTTCTTCTTTGCCGCTGGCGACATCCATCGAATAAACGTCAAAGAAATTTTTATCGCGCTTGTTAGAAGTGTAATAAATCCGCGTGCCGTCGTTCGACCAATCGCCGAAATTGTACCGCACTTTCGGATTGGCGGTTAATTCTTTTATGCCGGTGCCGTCAGGCTTCATCCAGAAAAACTGCGTGTTTTCGTCGCCGCCTTTGGCTTTGCCGAAAACGATGCCGTTTCCGTTCGGCGAGAATTTGACGAAACCGATATTGTCGTCGTAATTTGTTACTTGTTTCGGCGTGCCGCCCGACAAATCAATCATCCAAACCTGCGACGTTCCGGTAACATTTGTTAAATAAACAAGGCGTTTCCCATCGGGCGACAAACTCGGCGCGCTGGCGGAACGAATGTTCAGATACTGCTGAATCGTGTGATTTTGCGCGGGCGTCGAAATACAAAACAACCATAAAACAGCCAATGTAAAGAAAGACTTTTTCATACTTTTCTCCTCAAAAAAATGTGGATAATAAAACTTTCGTTTTATTATCCACAACTTTCCGATATATTTCTACAAAATTTTTACAAATTGATTTTCTCGTTCTCGCCGCCGTCGGCGCGTTTGCCGGTCACGACCGCTTTGACGAAGCCGACAATCTGGACAATCGTCGAAGAGGGCGAATCCCAGTATTCGGCTTGTTCAGCAGAAACTTCGAGCAAACAAATCGACGGGTCGTCCAAGCCTTTCGGAAACCAAGCCTTCAGAATCGGATTCCACAGCTCTTCCATTTTCGCGCGGTCTTTAATGATTGAAGCCGTTCCCGAAACCGAAACGTAAACATTATTTTTCGGTTCGGCGTAAGACACATTGACCCGGTTGTCGCGTTCGATTTCTTCAGTTTTGTGCGTTTTATCGCTCGAAAAAAACCACAAAGTGCCGTCAAATTCCGCCTTTTGCGTCGACATCGGACGCGAACGCAAAACGCCGTCGATGTCGACGGTCGTGAGCATCGCAAAATCGATGTCTTCGATAAGCGTGTGCAATTTTTTAATTGCTTCTTCTCGTGTTTTGTTATTTTCCATTTTCTCTCAAACCTTTCTTACAAATAGATTTTGCAGTTTTATATTGAAAAACCGTCAATACTAAAATCATACAATCCAAAATCCGAATTCTAAAATCCGAAATCAACTTGTGTGGTCGTGGATGATTTTCCAACCGTCTTTAAATTTTCTAAAAACGAGCGTAAATTTTCCGTGCGGATTATCTTTATCACGCGCTAAAGACCAGCTTCCCAAAACGACTGCCGCCTCTTTCGACAAAATATCGATTTGCAAACCGGAGAATGTCAGCACGCCCATTTTCGCTTTTGAATCGTAATTTTTTTTGTAACGGTCGGTCGTCGGCTGCCAGCCTTTGGTGACGTCATCTTTGGAGACGAAAACCAGTTCCGGCGAATTCCAATAGCCTTTCATAAAGCCGTCGATGTCGCCGTCGTTCCAGGCTTTTGTCTGAGTTTCCAATACATTCCGAATTTCGGAAACAGTTTTTGTATCGATTTTATTTTGGGCAAAACCGACAATCGCTCCGAATAAAACCAGCAGAAAAGCAGTCAATATATTTTTCATATTCCAATAAAATAACACAAATTTCCGGTTGATAGTTGATAGTCGATAGTCGATAATTTTTCAGACGATAAAATTTACCGATTTTCAATTAGAAATATGAGTATTGCGACAAAAACAGGCGACGCGGGAAAAACCGCTCTAATCGGCGGCGAGCGCGTTTCCAAAGCGGATTTGCGCGTCGAATCCTACGGCACGATTGACGAACTCGGCGCGCAGATGGGTTTCGCGCGTTCGATTTGCGGCGACGAGGAAATCGACGAATTGACTAAATCAATCCAAAAAGAAATGTTTATGGTCGCCGGTTCGGTCGCTAATCCGAATTTTCAGGACGCGCCGCAGCCTTATCTGACGACGGAGATGATTGACCGACTGACGGCGGAAGTGACGCGCATCGAAAAAATGGAAGGCATTTTGTCGGATTGGAGTCTGCCCGGCGACGTGTCTTCAGCGGCGGCTTTCGATGTTGCCCGAACCGTCTGCCGCCGCGCCGAACGCCTCGTCGTGCGGCTTCAGGCAAACGGCGAAAATGTCGATTCGCTCGTCGTAACTTACCTAAACAGACTTTCGGATTTGCTGTGGCTCGTCGGCAGGTTTTTGGAAAAGAAAGCGGGCGTTGATTCAACTTTGCGTGATGACAAACACGAGGGAAATAAATGGTCGCGAGCCTGGTAGCAAAAGGCACGAATTAAACGATAAGAAAAATGTAAAAAATGTGAAAAGCAAGTTATTGCAATGAAATTTCCGATTCTTGCTTTTTACATCTTTTCCCCGCACTCAAGCAACTAAATTCGATTTCGCCGCACCAATTAGCAGGTAAATACAAAAAAAATTAAAAACCTTTTTGAGGCAAAATATGAAAATTTTCCTGGCGGTATTTCTCTGTCTTTTTTTCGGCTTTAATATTTTCGGGCAAAGCAATTCAACCGAAAGTAAAGAAGAAATCGGCGTCGAAGAAATCACTCTGGCGCGTGATGACGGAAGCGGCAAAGCCGGAGAAATAACCGATTCTTTTCTCACCACCGATGTTCCGATTCATTGTTTCGTGCAGCTCGACTCAATCAAAACGGTCGTCGTTAAAATGATTTTAGTTGCCGTAAAAGCTATCGGTTTGAAGCCGGAGTCAAAAGTCGTAACAATCAGTTATAAAACGAACGGCACGCAAAACGGCATAAATTTTAACGCTTCGCCCGAAAAGATTTGGGCGGCGGGAACATACCGCGCCGACGTTTTGATTGACGGCAAACTCGCCAAAAGTCTGGAATTTGAAATCAAAAAATCCTCGAAGCAAATCGCCAACGAAAAACAACCGCCGCCGAAACCCAGGACTCAGCCAAAAACCAGACAGAAATCACGTAAAAGTTAAAAAGGAAATCAGGTATTACGCCGTTTCAATTGAACTCTTTCCAAACACCGAAACTACTGCTTTGAGACGCGAAACGCGTGCGGCAAAAACCATTAGTTTGCTTTGTTTCCGGTAAATAAAGAAACGGTTATTTGGCATATCGATTGCAATCTGCGATGATTTACAAAAACTAGAAGGAGAAATAAAAATGGGTGATACAACGGTAATGAAAGTGGATTCAAACAGCTCGCCGCGCGGCGAAATGGGACAGAAATATCTGGCGTCGGGCAAATCGCTGGCAATGCGTCTGTGGGAAAAAGAGCAGCCGAATGAAGCGAAAGAACACGCCGTCCGCGATTACGAAACGGTCGGTTATGTAATTTCGGGACGCGCCGAATTGCATCTCGAAGGTCAAATGGTTTTACTGGAAAAAGGCGATTCGTGGGTCGTGCCGAAAGGCGCGTCGCACACTTATAAAATTCTCGAAGCGTTTACGGCAGTCGAAGCGACGCATCCGCCCGCGCACGTTCACGGACGCGACGAAGAATAATCTGTATTAACAGTTTTAGATAAAAGCCTTGTTCGATAAATTCGACAAGGCTTTTTTACTAAAAAGAAACGATTAATATTTCTCCTCAAAGTATTTGCTATCTTGTTACGGTAGAAAGACAGTTGTAAGTAGCTAAATGTTGCTGAAACTGGTTAACGCTAAATCCGCATATTTTAATCGGATACTGCGGAGTAACCGGGTCCAAAGGTCCTAAGATAGAATTGTAACAATCAGGATTTGCATTAATCCACTCAGGATGATCGTCAACATGGCTACCACCCAAGATATGTCCAATTTCATGAGCTAGTGCGCCCCGACGATACCAACCTTCATAATAGCTTGCAAAGCTGTAATCACCGTTAATAATAGCGTAGGCAAAATCTGGAGCATTACATATCGTCCCTGGATAAGCGCTATTGCCGCCTGCAGCCTGTCCGCTGAATAGTATAGTTAAGTCCCTATTAAGACTTATGCCGCTGGCTGGATAGGAAGTTTCCCAATATCCTCTGAAGCTACCGAGAACATCAGAACCGCCAAATGGGTCTGCGGTGTGACCCGTTTGAGCTATAATACTGAAAGTTATAAGTGCGTCTCTTTCGTAAACGCCTTGTACTATGTTCAAATTCTCGTTTATATAATCATTGGTTTGCTGCAATCTTCGCTGGAATGGATAGTAAGAAGGAAGCTGATTAGGGGTGTCAGCAATATATTCAACGTCTGCATCTGTAAGTAATCTGATAACTTTATAAGTCGTCCCGTCCATTGTAGGGCTGCTAACAAAGTTATTGCGGAACAAAGACTTAAGCGGGCTGCCCCCATAGCTTATATTTACAAATTTCTCATTTGTCGTCCTGATTCCCTCTTTCACTTTACTAACAAGTGAATGCGGCATTTCATTTCTATTCAGTAAATCTTCATCTTTATAAACGACAAAATCTTGTGCATCTGCACTTGATGAGTAATTCTTTGCCGGTTCAATATAATAACTATTGTTTCCAATTGAAATCAGACCTTCAATCTTTGTGCCGTTTAAAGTTAACCTAACCATAGAACTATTCTCACCTTCAACATAACCTTTGAAGGTTGTTAGTCCACCTAGAGACCTTGGAAATTCTATATCTCCGGTAGGAGTTTTTGCGATCTGTTTATAATTCGCTGCTCTTAAATCATTTACGATGAGAGAAAGGACTAACTTCTTTTCATCTGCTTTAATGGTAATACTTTTACCTGCCCTAACTTTATCCAGTTCATCTTTGCTGTCTAATCTGTTAAGAGTAAATTTCTTGAACTTATGGGAAAGGTCTTGGGTCAACCCGTTACTCTGACCGAAACCTATGATACTGAAAATAACCACGCACGTTAGAACTAACAAACTGCTTTTCATGTTTTTTATAGTCATTGGTAACTCCTTAGTATGTAAAATACTTCTAAACAAATGTGATGGACGATTGCAATTCTAGCTTCATACCAAAGGCATCAGAACGCCAATCGCCCTTAAGTTGCGTTGCCCGTATATTCATGGAATGCGGTAGAAAGGAATGAAAGTTTCAAGATCAATTTAGACCCAAAGAATTTTAATGTCAAGACTTTTTTGTGCTTTATGTAAAAATTCTCTAAACACAGATTTTGCAATAATCTTGAGCAGGCAACATAACCATATATTTACAGCAAACCAAGGCATCTTATATGATATGTTTATATGTAAAATTTTAAGTTTTTGGTCGGCGTATAAATTCAAAGATGCCGAATAAGCAATTGAATTGGTCTTTGTTCTTTTCCAAATTTACAATGAAGAACTTTAAAGAAAAATTAAAAGTAGTAGATTGGCATCTCGTGGCAATTGTCCTGATTACTAAATTTTTGATTCTGTTTTTGAGTTTTCAGGCTTATCAGGCAATTGTCAATACTCCGACTAATTCGTGGAACGATTTTTTAGGGATTTGGAGACGTTGGGATGCCATTCATTATTTGGACATCGCGCAGGGCGGTTACATAACCGACGGCGATAGAAAATATGATTTGGCATTTTTCCCGTTTTATCCGTTATTAACCAGAATCGCCGGTTTTTTAGTTGGTAATTATGTTATCGGCGGCATCGTCGTATCTGGAATTTTTTCACTTGTTGCCGCTTATTTTTTGAAGAAAATTACTTTGCTCGATTACTCAAAAGAAACTGCGCTTTCAGCGGTTTTTTTCTTATTTATTTTCCCGACGAGTTATTTTCTTCATATTCCGTATACCGAAAGTCTTTTTTTAGCTTTATCCGTCGGCGCGTTTTATTTTGCTCGTCAAGGAAGTTGGTTTTGGTGTGGAATTTTCGGTCAATTTGCTTGTCTGACAAGAATCAACGGAGTGTTTCTCGTTCCCGCGCTTTTATTTGAGATTTTTTACGAATATCGAGCGACCAAATCTTTTAATCGAAAATGGCTTTGGCTTTCGTTGATGCCGACCGGATTTCTCGGATATTTGTTCGTAAACTACTATGTGACGGGCAATGCTTTTACTTTTTTAATTTACCAGAGAGAACATTGGTTTAAGAATTTGGATGTTCCCTGGAAAGGAATTATCGAAACATTTAGATCGTTTCTTTATCGTTCGCCGGGCGAATCTATGACGACCGGTTTTCAGGAATTGCTTTTTAGCGGCGTCGGATTTTTAGCGACTGTTTTCTCCTGGTTCAAACAAAGAAAATCTTACAGCGTTTGGATGACCTTAAATTGGACGTTATTTGTCAGCACGTCATTCATTTTAAGCGTTCCGCGCTATACTTTGATATTGTTCCCGATGTTTATCGCATTTGCGTATCTGTCTGAAAAAAACTATTCCTTTAAAGTTTTGATTACCGTTTGGTCGATTTTGTATTTAGGACTTTTTACCGCACTTTTCGCTTCAGGACGATGGGCGTTTTGATTAGGCTGCAAAAAGGCGGCGATTTTCGATTGTTGAAAAATCAAAATTATGAAAAACAAGTTTTCACCGCAAATTTTCTTTGTTTGCCTTTTGTTATTTTCCTTCGTTTCGCAAAACAATTCTGCCCAGAAAGTTTATTTTCCGTCCGCCGAAATGTGGGAAAAGCGCGCGCCGGAAGCAGCGAAATTTGATGCGGCGAAATTAAAGGAAGCGATTGATTTTGCCGTATCGAGCGAAGCAAAGGCGCCGCGCGATATGGAACTTGCCCTTTCGCAGACTTTCGGGCGCGAGCCATTCGGCGCGATAATCGGCGCGACCAAACCGCGCGGCGCGATGACCGGAATCATCGTCAAAAACGGCTACATCGTCGCCGAATGGGGCGAACCTTTGCGGGTCGATATGACGCACAGCGTGACGAAAAGCTTTCTCTCGACGGTCGTCGGTCTGGCGTTTGACCGGAAAATGATAAAAAGTTTGCAAACGCCCGTCTATCAGGAATTAGCTCCGACTCTGGCTTACAATCCGAATGATAAATTCAGCAGCGGCGAAGGTTTCGGCAAACCGAAATTTCTCGAACTTTTTGAAACCGAACACAATCGGCAAATCAACTGGGAACATCTGCTCAGGCAGACGAGCGATTGGGAAGGCACGCTCTGGGGCAAACCGGATTGGGCTGACCGTCCGGACAAAGACGCGGGCAAATGGCTGAATCGGACGCGCAACGCGCCCGGCACCGTTTATGAATACAACGACGTGCGCGTCAACGCGCTCGCGCTCGCCGCATTAAACGTCTGGCGCAAGCCTTTGCCGCAGGTTTTGAAAGAAAACGTGATGGACGAAATCGGCGCCTCAAATACCTGGCGCTGGTTCGGCTACGAAAATTCGTTTGTCGTCATCGACGGGCAAATCGTCCAATCGGTCAGCGGCGGCGGACACTGGGGCGGCGGAATGTTCATCGCGGCGCGCGATATGGCGCGTTTCGGTCTGCTGACGGCGCGAAACGGGAAATGGAATAACAAACAAATTCTTTCACAGGAATTTATCAAAATGGCGCGAACACCGACCGTCCCGCAGCCGACTTACGGCTTTATGAACTGGTTTCTGAACACCGACCGAAAACTTTATCCGAGCGCGCCGGCAAGTGCTTTCGCGCACATCGGCAACGGCACGAATGTAATTTACGTCGATTCGGAAAACGATTTGGTGATTGTTCTGCGATGGATTGAAAACGATAAGATTGACGGGTTTTTGCAAAGGATTTACGCGAGTTTGCAGAAATGAAACAGTAAAAGTTTTTGAAGTATAATCGAGCGATAAAAATATAGAAATTTCAGTGGAAAAATTTGCAAATGAAAAAGAAAATTAAAAATCTGGCGATTCTTTTCTTTGTCGGCTTGCTGGTCGGCGTAAATTTGGCTAGTTTTGGCAAAGCGCAAACGCTCGGTCAAGAATTCGGAAACGCGCTCCATTGGCGCGGCGTCGGACCGTTTCGCGGCGGACGAACGCGCGCCGTGGCGGGCGTTCCGAGCCAGCCGAATGTTTTTTATATGGCGCAAAATAACGGCGGCGTTTGGAAAACCACGGATGCGGGACGCATCTGGACGCCGATTTTCGACGACCAGCCGACCGGTTCAGTCGGCGCGCTTGCCGTTTCGGTTTCCAACCCGAACGTTATTTACGTCGGCAGCGGCGAAGGCTTGCATCGTCCCGATTTGTCGGTTGGCGACGGCGTTTATAAATCCGTCGACGCCGGCAAAACCTGGACGCATCTCGACGGTTTGCGCGACGGACAGCAAATCGCGGAAGTTAGAATCGACCCGAAAAATCCCGACAAACTTTTCGTCGCCGTCGCCGGTCATCCATACGCGGCGAACGAAGAACGCGGCATTTACCGTTCGACGAACGGCGGCAGGACTTTTGAAAAAGTTCTCGGCAGAGACGAAAACGTCGGCGGCTGGGACATCGAAATCGACCCGACAAACACGGAAATCGTCTACGCTTCGCTCTGGGAATCGCGTGAAGGCGCGTGGGAAAACGCCCGTTTCGACGGCACGAACGGCGGTATTTTCAAATCGATTGACGGCGGTAAAACCTGGAAACAGTTGACAAAAGGTTTGCCTGCCGGAATGACGCAAGCCAGCCTTGCGGTCGCGCCGAGCAATCCGAAACGTCTCTTTTCCGCCGTCAGAACGCCGGACGACACTAAATTTTATCGTTCGGACGACGCGGGCGAAACCTGGACATCCGCGACGACCGACGCGCGCCCGGCAAACCGCATCGCCAGCGGCGATTTGGGCGATTTGCAGTTTGACCCGAAAAACGCCGACGTGATTTACGCGGCGAGCATCGTCACCTGGAAATCAATTGACGGCGGCAAAACCTGGAACAGTTTTCGCGGCGCGCCCGGCGGCGACGATTATCAAAACATCTGGATAAATCCGAACGACGGCAACCTTATTCTGCTCGGCAGCGACCAGGGCGCGATTATTACGGTCAACGGCGGCGCATCCTGGAGTTCGTGGTATAACCAGCCGACCGCGCAGCTTTATCACGTCTCCGCCGACAACGCTTTTCCGTATCGTCTGTGCAGCGGGCAGCAGGAAAGCGGCTCGGTCTGCATCAACAGTCGCGGCGCTTACGGCGAAATCACTTTCCGCGATTGGACGCCCGTTGCCGCCGAAGAATACGGTTACGTCGCCTCTGACCCGCTCGACCCGGACATTGTTTACGGCGGCAAGCTGTCGCGCTTCGACCGCCGAACCGGACAAGCGCAGGACATTTTGCCGAAACCTCTGCGCGGCGGGGATTTTCGGATGATACGAACGCAGCCGGTAGTTTTCTCGCCGGTCGATAAGCGGACGCTTTATTTTTCCGGCAACACTTTGTGGAAAACCCCGGACGGCGGGCAGAATTGGGAACAAATCAGTCAAGATTTGACGCGCAAAAATTGGGAAGTGCCGGCGAGCGTCGGCAAATTTAAAACACTGCCTTCCGCGCAACCGACGCAGCGCGGCGTGATTTACGCGGTCGCGCCGTCGTTTCAGGACATTAATCGAATTTGGGTCGGAACCGACGACGGTTTGATTCACCGCACGGACGACGGCGGCAAAAATTGGACGGACATCACGCCGAAGGAAATTACCGCCTGGCAGAAAATTTCGATTATCGAAGCCGGACATTTTGAGAAAGATACGGCTTACGCGGCGGTTAATACCTTGCGGCTCGACGACAACCGCCCGCATATTTACCGGACGCGCGACGCCGGAAAAACTTGGAAGGAAATCGTCAAAGGCATTCCCGACGGGCAAACCGTCAACGTCGTGCGCGAGGACACGCAGAGAAAAGGTCTTTTATTCGCCGGAACCGAACGCGCCGTTTATGTGTCTTTTGATGACGGCGAAAATTGGCAGTCTCTGCGAATGAATATGCCCGCGACTTCCATCAGAGATTTGATTGTCAAAGACGACGACATCGCGGTCGGCACGCACGGGCGCGGATTTTGGATTTTGGACAATATCACGCCGCTGCGCCAGCTCGCCGTGAAAAATCAGACGCTTCTCTTTAAACCGCAGACCGCTCTGCGCGTGCGCTGGAATCAAAATACGGACACGCCACTGCCGCCCGACGAACCGGCTGGCGAAAATCCGCCGGACGGCGCGATGATTGATTATTATCTGGACAAAAACGCCAAAGGCGCGGTTACTCTGGAAATCAAAGACAAGCAGGGAAACGTCGTCCGCCGTTTTTCGAGCGCGGACAAATTCGCGCCCGTCAAAGACACGAACAATGTGCCGGCTTACTGGATTCGCCCGCCGCAACTTTTATCGAGCGAAGCCGGAGCGCACCGCTTTTTGTGGGATTTGCATTACGCGCCAATCGAAGGCGTCGAAGCGCAATATCCGATTGCCGCCGTCTATCGCAACACCGCGCCCGTTTCGACCTCGCCCTGGGTTCAGCCCGGCGATTATTCGGTCGCGCTGACCGTCGGCGGCAAAACTTTCACGCAACCGATGACCGTGAAAATCGACCCGCGCGTGAAAACTCCGGCGGCTGATTTGCAAAAACAGTTTGAATTGTCAAAACGGCTTTACGACAATTGGCTCGCGCTCCAGCCGATAATCGAACGCGTCAGCGCGCTCAATGTTGAACTCGGAAAAGCCGGAGAACGCGCCAAACAAAACGCCGCAGTCGTCGCGGGCATTGACGCGCTCGGCAAAAAGCTGCAAGAGATTTCCGGCTCGGCAAACGCGCGAATCGGCACGCCGCTCGCGCTCGGCGCTTTGGCAAAACTGCAAACGCTTTTCGGCGTTATTCAAGAAACCGATGTCGCGCCGACGCCGCGTGTGCAAATCGCCGCTGATGATGTCAACCGCGAAGCGCAATCGGTAATCGAACGCTGGCGCGCAATCGAATCGCAAGACCTTCCCGCATTGAATCGGAATCTTAAAAGTGCCGGTTTCGCTGCGATTAAAAATTGACGTTCAAGCTATTATAGCTAGCGAATTAATACAAAGCTTTGGACGTCTGGTTTTACGGTTTAATTAAAGTAAAAATAGGAGATTTGCTAAAATAAGTTTTGTCCGGGCGGCGGTTTGGAAGAACGCCGGCTTAATCAATTTTCCCAGGCGTGCGGAGTGGATACGCCGCTTAGATTCTACAAAAATTTAACGGTTAGTTACGGAAATTCTGCGTAACCATCAGCCCGCGCCTGCCGCCGTCCAAAATCCCGATGCCGACGCGTCCGAATTGCGGACGCAAAATGTTGGCGCGATGTCCCGGCGAGTTCATCAATCCGGTGTGCGCGGTTTGCAGTGTCGGCGCGAGCGCGAGATTTTCTCCGGCAGTTCTGAAACGCACGTTCGCGTCGTGCATTCGGTCAAACGGACTTTTGTTTTCCGGCGTGTTGTGAGCAAAGTAGCCGCGCGAAAACATATCCGCCGAATGCCGCCTGGCAACTTCGGTCATTTCCGGATCGGCTTCAAACGGCAAGAGTCCGTTCGCAATGCGTTCCCGGTTAACCAGACTTAACATTTCGGCTTCGAGTTCGGGACGCGGGCGAGCGTTTTCAATTTTGAAAGGCAACGAGACAATTTCGCCGGATTCCGGTTCATTCGGCACTCGTCGATTAAGTGTTTGCTCAATCGCTTCGCCGAAAATCGGCGCGAGCGCCGTTTCCAATTCATCCGTATAAGTCCCCAGAAGATTTGCCGCTCGGCTTCCGCGCAGATTCTCCTGAAACCCCCTAGCCAACGGCATCGAAAAAAGCAGCGCCGCTACAAATGCAGCCGTTATCAAACCGTTAATAAAACCGGGCAATATTCCCAAAAATTGATTCAAGCGCTGCTTGTGAACGTCCGGCGGCAACCGCCTGAGCAGATAATTTCCGACCACCTGAATCAGCAAACCGCTCACAACGACAATCAAAATAAAAGTCAGCGGCAGATTCCAAACCGCTTCCCAACCCGTTACCCTTCCGACCACGCGCGAAACCGGCTGATAAAAATACAAAGCCGCCAGAAAACTCCCAATCCAGCGCGCCAAATCGAGCAAACCCAAAATAAACCCGCGATGCCAACCCAAAACGACACTCAGCAAAATTACCAGAACAAGCAGCGCGTCAATATAGTTAAAATTCATATCAGGTGTTTCAGCCTTTATAATAAAATTTGACTGTTTTGATGCCGATTAACCTCTAATATGTTTTCAAATAAATTTGTTTTCGAGAAAATTGTTGGATTGATTATAGATAGCGCGAAAATGAACAACTAGGCTTTTATGAAAATGGTTTGGTGAAGTTAAGTTCGTAGATACGCGCTGTTTTGCAAAGCTGACATAATTTCTTGTTTGACTTCACTTATTATGAGATTTACGTCATCTCGCAATTTCTCGTAGTCATCTTTTCCAATTCCTGAAATGTTTGCGCCGTGTGCAATGTTATTTCTAAATTGGAGAAGTTTATTTATTTGACCTTCCAAATGCTCGAACTTATCGTGCGGAAATCCTAATTTAAATAAGTTTTTACGAAGAACAACAGGCTTGAGGTTTGATTCTGTATCAACAAGTTCGTCAGGAATTGCCAGAGCTTTTGATTCAAACTTATTTACGTTTTCTAAAAACTCTTTGTCTCTTGCAAAAATATGGAGTTTTTTATCTTCTGGCAGTATGTTTTTGAATTCAGAAGATTTTTTATCTAAATTGCACAAGGCTTGAAAAATTTCAGATAACGATGCCGCCGCTATTGCGTAGTTTGCTTGTCCGCAAGTTAAATTTTCCAAATTGATTGCTTTTACATAATGAGTGAAAGCAAACTTACAAAAACCCTCAAAGTGTGCATACAGAAGTAAAATTAACGCTTTTCTGTATTTGTTTTTATCATCATCAGACGCAAAGTTTCCTAATTGATTTTGGAAAAATCTTACTTCGTCTTGTCTCCAAGTTTGTTCGGCTTCAATCTCAGCCCACAAGTCAGCGATATTCATAAATTTTCTTGCAGTTTATCTTCTACAAATTCAATTCTTTTTTGAAGTAGACCTCGTGTGTTCTTACCACCACCAGTAGTCATTTGACGAAAAACCGGGTCAAACTTTATTTGTTCAAAAACCCCTCTCAATTTGTTCAATGAGTTTTCATCGTTAACGTCAATTTTTTCGAGAAACGGCTGTATTCCCAAAGTAAATGCTTCAAAGTGAAGGACGCTAAATCCTCCGGTTGTCTTGTCGAGTTTTTTATTCGCAAAACCAAAAGAAAGCTCACCCAAAGTTTTATCAAAAATAGTAAATGTCTTGATAAAAATTTCCTTTTCTTTTTCATAATCAAAAGGAATCTTTTTGTCGACATCTGGTTCAGAAACTGCTTCCATATACTCTGTTAGGTAATCAGCAATGTCGTGAACGTATTTGTTTCTATAATTTTTAAAAGCAAAAAAACGAAGAATCAATTCTTGGTCATAGAAAGCAAGTTTTTTTTCTTCTGTTAGATTTTCCACACAATTTTCGAAAACCTGAATTTCGCTAAGCTTACCGAGGAAATTATTAAACCTTGCATCCAGTAGACGAATAGTACAGTTGCGAATTTGTTGGTCACTTAAAATTACGCCTCCATTGTTTAATCTTTTGAACATAAAGTATTTAAACCTAGTGCATTGACTATTTAGTTTTGATGGACTGCTCTTTGATTCGGTATAGTTTGCTCAAATGGAGTTGACAAAACTATGCCACAGAAAAAGTATCACGTTGATTTAACCGACATCGAACGCAACGAACTGAAAGGATTGCTCAAAAGCGGCAAACACAATTCGCGCAAACTGACGCGCGCTCGAATTTTACTGCTTGCCGATGCGGGCAAGAGCGATGCTGACATTGTAGGCGCGCTTTCGACGGCGCGACCGACTGTTGAGCGGACACGACAACGCTTCGTCGAACAAGGTTTAGGCTGTTTGCTTGAGAAGTTGCGGCACGGCGCGCGTCCGCGTCTGACGGATAAACAGCAAGCTCATTTAGTTGCCGTCGCCTGCACCGACGCGCCCTCAGGACGCGCCCGATGGACTTTGCAGTTATTGGCGGATAAAGCGGTCGAGTTAAAGTTTGTTGATTCAATAGCGCGGGAAACCGTCCGTCAGATGCTCAAAAAAACAAACTTAAACCGTGGCTCAAAAAACAATGGTGCATTGGGAGCGTGACGGCAGAGTATATCGCGGCGATGGAAGATGTCCTTGATTTATACGCCGAAGAATATAACGAACAGTTTCCCGTCGTCTGTTTTGATGAAACGAGCAAGCAATTGGTGCGGGAGCTGCGTCCGAGACAGGTTGCCGAAATCGGAAAACTTGAACGCTTCGACTATGAATACAAGAGAAACGGTGTGGCAAACTTGTTTATGATGTGTGAACCGAAAAGCGGTTGGCGGCACGTCGAAGTAACCGAGCGGCATACAAAGCGGGATTTTGCCGAACAAATCAAGTGGTTAGTGGAGACGGCGTTTCCCGAAGCGGCGAAGATTCGTCTGGTGATGGACAATCTGGCGACGCATTCGCGCGGAGCCGTTTATGAGCGATTCGAGCCGGAAGAAGCAAGGCGGATATTGCGGAAGCTGGAATTTCACTTTACACCGAAACACGCCAGTTGGCTCAATATGGCGGAAATCGAGTTGAGCGTCTTGGCAAGGCAATGTTTGTCACGGCGAATCGGGGACAAAGAAAAACTCAAACGAGAAGTTAAAGCCTTTGAGGAAAAGCGCAATGGGGCTAAAGCAAAAATAGAATGGAAAATGACGACCACCGATGCCAGAGAGAAGTTGAGCCGTCATTATCCATCAATATTAGAATGACGGAACACTAGCATCGCTTCCTTTACGAACTACTTCGACTCGGACAAACGCTCGTTTTAACCTGATTTGCAATGCAGTTGCCAAACTATCATAACCCAAGTTGCCAGTTATAAGATTTGATATTTGAAATAAAGAATGTCCTCTTTTAGAATTTTGTCGCCAAACAAATTCAACCAAAAGAGGACAAACAAATGTGCGATAGCACTCTTGCAATATA
>JAABUN010000400.1_pt1 | contig 114251 bp, 106 predicted proteins | sample 5559311 | NCBI WGS metagenome assembly JAABUN01 (sample SAMN10711877, study PRJNA513370) | rock metagenome | isolation source: Antarctica rocks | place: Antarctica: Victoria Land, Siegfried Peak sud | reverse complement strand
TTGTCAAAGAACGAAATAAATTAGCAATTAAATTCAAATGGCAGTTTAAGGTTGAAAACGCCAGAGAAAAACTAAATCGCCATTATGAAAATGTAATTCTAAAAACTAATGTTACTTAGCACTAGTGCTTTGTAATTTAAGTTTTGGTAATTTCAGAAGCCGTTTTGAGTTCCGCTTCAGGCGGATTGCGCCTGCCAATAGAAGCGGAACTTAAAATGCTTGACCAATTTAATTGTCAAAATTAACATTACAAAGCACTTGTTATCACACAATTAAAAGTCTCGACATTTTAAAAACTAAGTTTGGTGTTGAGCAGTCTGTCAAAGTATTGGATTATCTGAAAATTGTATGTATCCAAAAATGTGTCTGCTATCTGTTTTAGATAGCCAAGTGGTAAAATACCTTTAGGTATTCAACAAATAACACTCTGTAAAATACAATAAACATTAGTAAATAAAAGAGATAATGTTCACAGGAAACATAAAAACTGTTTCTTTGTGATTTCATATCTCTTTTATTTGCAAATGTTTGGGGCGTGTATTTGAAAGGCTCAAAAAACTACTGTATCTAATAACGTAACCTTTCGGCGTGATTTTACAGTTTCAGACTGCTTTTGCCGCTTTTTTCTGCATCTGCTGAATTGCTTCATTTTTCCGCGTTTCGTTGACGTGAGCATAACGCATAACTTCATTAAGGCTCGAATGTCCTAAGAGATGCGCCAGCGTTAATAAATCAATGCCGCTTTCAACTGCTCGCGTTGCAAAGGTATGTCGGCAATCGTATAGACGAAATTTTAATTTAATTCGGTCAAGTGTAGCCCGGTGTTGTTCGTTTAGTTGATACGTTGGCAGGTCGCCGTTTCTATCCGCTTTCGGAAAAAGATAAACGCCCGTAAATCTTTCAAATCTGCTTTGCAAGATTTTCGATGCTTTATCAGATAACCATACCTTTCGGTTTGAACTTTTAGTTTTACTGTTTTCAATCTGCAACCAACCTTTTTTAACTGAAACATTTTCGCGCTTTAATTGGTAAATCTCAGTTGGACGCATTCCCGTTTCGAGCATCAAAGCTGCCACGTCCTGAAGCGGTTGCGGACAAGCTAACAAATAAAGTTTTTCTTCGTCAATGGTTAAAACGTGAAAACTTCTTTCGTTTTCTGCGAGTTGCTTTATTTCCTGCGCTGGATTTTTAGTCAAAATGTCAGCCGAAACTAGCCGTTTGAAAATCGTTTTCAATGCAATCAATTCAAGATTTATCGTATCGCGTGTTATTGCTTTGCTAGTCTTTCTCGAAATTTGCTTTGACCGCCAAAAGATAAACTTTTCAATGTCCTTCGACTCGATACGGTCAACTTTTATTTCGCCGAAAAAATCTTTGAGCGACCCGCACGAATACTTAACTCTTTCGTATGAGTTTGGCTTTTGCGCGTGGTTAATTTTTGACCATTTCAAAAAATCGTCAACCGCTTGTTTGAATGTTGGTGCTTTCGGTTTCGGCTTGATACCAATCTTGCCAAGCGCAAGCTGTGTGCGATATGCGCTTTCAACCGTTCCGGCATCGCGCTTGTTCGAGCATTTTGTTGTTTGCTGGACAATCTCGCCGTCAAAGTGAAACTTCATCCACCAAAATTTTGAATCCGGGCGTTTATAAAGTGCCATTTTTTCTATTCTCCCTTGAAAATCTTCGTTCATTTTTTTCGCGCCATTTTCGCGTTCGATGAGTTTGATTGCATTGAACGGAACATCCTTGCGCGTCTTTTCTGAAAGCCCAAAAAATGTTGTTGCAGATTTTACAAATCCGTAAGCGGTCGGCTTCAAGTCCATCTAAAAGACTAATAATCTCAGTAAGCCGAAATGATATTTTGCCTTCTACTATAGTGAATCGCACGGTGCTTTGTGCAAAATTGATGTAAGGCAACATTTCAGGTTCATTATTTAATCCATACACAATTTCGATAAATTCTTCTCTAAGTTCCTCAAAGTTTAGTAGAGCAGTTGAGTATTCACTAGTAATTCTTTGTTTCTTAGAGCCAAAATTATAATGTTCCACTACACCAACTTTCTTTTTTAGGTAATTACGAAGTAACGGATATTGTTTAACGGATTTCCGCATACTTCGCCAACCGTTGTAAATGGTTTCCAAAATACTTGTCTTAGAAGAAGGCTCTTGTATTTCTTGACCAGATGTAACAGCGGAAAATGTCATCGAATCAAGAACATTCTCAAACTTAAATTGTAACGGTATTGAATTAACTGTATCTATAAACTCTAACAATTCTTGTGACGGTTCGTTTTTATCCGCCTTTCTACTTCTACTTTGATTTGTAACGTTTTGACTCATAATTTAACCTCGTAAAGTTACATATATAAAAACCGTAACATCTATTTAGTGCTTACTGCCATTAAGTGTTACTCAAAATTATGATTGAATATTAAGACTTTTATAGTAAAATGTAAAGCGTTACTAGAGGCTTATACATACAACTTAGAAAGGAAAATTCAAAATATGCAAAGCGTTACAGAAACACAAAATAAAATAGCTTACTCAGTTGAAGAAATTAGCGAACAAACCACGCTTTCAAAAGCCTTTTTGCGAAACGAGATTCGCGCCGGGAAATTGAAAGTCAAAAGATGCGGGCGGCGTGTCTTAATTTTGAAAGATGATTTTATGGATTATTTGAATGGAGAAAATACAGATGAAAAGTAGAAAAGCCGTTGCTGAAACAACGGCTCAAAAACTAACTAACACTATGAAACAAACAAATCATACACCAACGGCACTAGACATTGCAAAGGATTATTCATTGCGCGGCTGGCAGCCGATACCAATCGCGCATCGCTCGAAAAATCCGAATCTGTCAGGCTGGCAAAAATTGAGTTTGACCGAAAACGATTTACCAATCCACTTTAACGGCAAGCCGCAAAACATCGGCGTTCATCTCGGCGCAAAATCGAATGGTTTAACCGATATAGATTTGGATTCGCCGGAAGCTGTGAAGATTGCGGATTATTTCTTACCACAAACCGAAGCTGTATTTGGACGCGCCAGCAAACCGCGTTCACATCGGCTTTATTATTGTAATAACGGAAAATTCGAGAAATTCAACAATCCGTTTCTGATTAGCTCAAAAATTGATAGTGAACGAAAAAGGGCGTGTATTGTTGAACTGCGAACCGGCGACGGTAAGCAAACCGTTTTTCCCGGCTCAACACACGAAAGCGGCGAAGCTGTAAGTTGGCAGAGCGACGGCAAACCGTTGCAAATTCACGCACAAGTTTTGCGTCGGTCGGTTGCTTTGTTGGCTTCTGCTTGTCTTATTTCTAGCTTTTGGCACAAAGGTATTAGGAACGAATTAAACCTCACTCTGAGCGGCGCATTACTTCGCAATGGCTTCGATACACCGACAACAACGAACTTTATCCGGGCGGTTTGCATAGCGGCAAATGATGAAGAAATTACAGATAGAATAAAAGCGATTGATGCAACCGCGCAAAAATTAGAACGCGGCGAAAATGTTTTCGGCTTTCCAAAACTTGCCGAATTAGCAGACAAAAAACTTGTCGAAACCGTTTGCAAATGGCTTGAGATTGAAAAGCCTAACCAAAGCATTGACAGCCGACAAAACGCGCGCACGGCAAGGGAAAACGGCAAAAGCACATTTAATTTTGCCACTTTAGACGAACTATTAAGCGAACCGGAAGAAGAAAACGCTTATATTTGGGAAAACACTTTGATTTCCGGCGGGCTTTCCATTTGTTCGGCAAAACCGAAAGTCGGAAAGTCAACCGTTGCCCGAAACTTAGCTGTTGCCATCACGCAAGGCGAAACATTTCTCGGACGCGAAACAATCAAAGGCAAAGTAATTTATTTATGCCTTGAAGAAAAACGCTCTGAAATCGCTAAACATTTTCGTCTGATGGGCGCAAGCGGACAAGATATTTTGATTCACACGGGCGCAACACCGGAAAATGCTTTGCGAGCGTTAGAATTTGCGATTGCTGAAATTGAGCCTGTTTTAGTGATTATTGACCCGCTGGCGCGTGTCTTGAGAGTAAATGACTTCAACGATTACGGCACAATGTCGCGCGGACTTGAGCCGTTTATTGACCTTGCCCGGAAAACCAATGTTCACATCCTAGCACTTCATCACGAAGGCAAAGGCGACCGTGATGGCGGCGACGCTCTGTTAGGCTCGACGGCTCTTTTCGGCGCGGTTGATTGTCATCTGCAATTAAGAAAAAGGAACAACGGCAGAACCGTTTCGACGACGCAGCGTTACGGCATAGATTTACCGGAAACCGTGATTGACCTTGATAAAGAAACGGGTGTTATTTCAGACAAAGGCGATTTACAGACGTTTGTTTTGCAGGAAAAGAAAACGGAAGTTTCCAATTCGATAACCGAAACAGAAAAAGTAACTGAAGCAGAAATAAAAGAGAGAGTTGGCGGAAACTCGAAAGGAATAATATCAAAAGCAATTCGTCTATTGTTTGACGAAAAACAGTTAAATCGGGAAGGCGACGGCAAGAAAGGAAATCCATTTCTGTATTACAAAAACCTAGAAAACCTAGAATCACCTACGAAAGAATTTACAGAAAACGAAAAACCCAGAAACGAAGCCGATAAACAAAGGACGAAAGATGAAATATCAGATTCTAGGTTTGTAGGTTTTCGTAATAGTGAAAACCTAGAAAACCTAGAAAACCCAGAAACAAAAAATACTTGTTCAAAATGTAGTTCGCAGTTGGAAATCTTGCTGGATGGAAATACTTTGTTTTGTCCGCTAGGCTGTGAAAGCAAAACTTCAAATACAAGGAAAGAACAAGGAAACAATCATTTTTCGGCAAAATAAAAATGTGTGGCAATAAAAAGGGTGTAGCACAATGAAAACAGCGAAAGAACAGCGATAAAACAACAGAAATGGCACTTGAAGAACGAAACGGATATTACTATTACTACCGGAAAGAACGCGAGGGAAACCGCGTCGTTTCCAAGTATTACGGCAGAGGCGAACTGGCTTCTTTGGTTGCTCAAATGGACGAAATCGAGCGTCAAGAAAAGGCGCAAAAGGCTGAATTACAGAGAAAGAGCAGAGAAAAACAAGAAAAAATTGATTGTGATTTGTCCAATCTTGAACAAAAAATAAAAGAGTTGACCGAAAATGTTTTGTTAAATTTAGGCTTTTACAAAACAAGAAGCCGCGAATGGAGATTAAAGAAAAAATGATAACCAAAATACAATCGGATGACAAAGACAAGCTGGCTATTTTTGAAGCGACTAATAAAGAAAAACCCAAGCAATCTGATATTGAGGCGTTGGACAAACTCTTTGTAGAAAACCCGTATATTTGGCAGCAACTCGGCGATGTTGCCGCAAGCGTTAAAAATTCAATCATTTCAGCGCAAGCCGGTAAAAGTCATATCATTATCGAAGCTACAAAAAAGAAAGTAGCCGATATGCGCGATAAGCTCGGCTGGAAGGATTCAAGCCAGCTTGAAAAAATTATCATCGAGCAAGTTTGTTTGAATTGGCTGCGATTAAATGCCTTAGAATTAACACACGACCAAAAAACGAGAGAGTCTCATACTTTAGCCGTCGGCGAACATTGGGATAAACTTTTAACACAATCGCAAAAGCGATACTTGCGAGCTGTTGAATCGTTAGCAAAGGTGCGAAAACTATTAGCTGAAGCCGAACTTAAAGAACAACAGGCGCGAAACAAACGAAGCAAAAGCGCGGCGGTTGCTAATAAACTGTTGAATGATTTAACAAGTTAATAACAGTCTGATGTTTTTAATTTATCTAATTCAAAGTTTTAAATTCGGTTATTCTAGTTTTCTGTAATAAAACTTGCGAAAACCTTTCGATTGTGAAACTATTCGGTATTTATTGCGTTTAAATAAATGTGGACGGCAAATCTACATTTATTTATAATTGAGTTGTAAAACAGTGTTTATTGATACTGTTTTTGCATCGTCTAGGACGATTTTTTCATCTTAATAAACGATGAATAATAAATTAGCGGAGGAAGATATGAAAGATACAAAATACAATTCAAGCACTGGAAAACCTATCGTTCGCACTACCTCCAACGGTGGGCGGTATGTGCGCCCGTCGGATATTGTTCGCAGCGCTTCGGGGCGTGCAATTATCAAAAGCCACGCTTCAGCAGCAGGGGCTATTTCCGCAAAAAATTCTGAAGTGTCTGCCGATTCAATTCCAAAAAAATAAATAGCTATGCCTTTTAATATGCTTTTGCTGCCCTTTTTGGGCGGCTATATTTTTGTCCGCTTTTGGAATTACACCCGCATTCACGTTTTACGTTCGGACAAAGATAGGCTAATTATTCGAGCCTCGTTAGCAGGGCTTTTTGCGCTCGTTTTAGCTTATACGGGAAGTATAATAGGTGCTATTTTGCTTCCTTGTCAGCCTAATGGTTATTGTCTGGCTTCTTGGTGGAATAAAAATGTTCCTTTTGAGTATTCGGGCGTTTCGGTTGCCGCATTTATAATCGCCGCAACAGCTTGGTATCCGCTTAATTGGTATTTCACTCAAGATAAGGAAATTGACCGTGCCATCAACGAAGATGCAGACCCGATAGAATTGTTATTGAAACGCGCCCAAGATGAAAATATCGCCATATCAATAACAATGAATAATGACAAAATTTATATCGGATTCGTAGCTCATCAGTTCAATCCGGCTACTCCAACGAATAGTATAAGCATATTTCCTTTGCAAAGCGGTTGCCGTGAATCTGATACCAAAAGAATGAATCTGACAACGAATTATTCTCACACATACGACCAAATTGGCGACGAACTTGATTCAATTTCAAAAGCAGTAAGTCAGTTAGAAAATGAGCGACAGGAATTTGCCCGAACCAAATCTTCCGAACCGACAACAGAATTTGACGAAAGACTAAAGAAATTAGATGTTGAATGGGATTCACTAATAAATATCCTTGACCGTTTTGAAATAGCTATACCTGCGAGTCAAATCGCATCCATAAATTATTTCGACAAAGACGCTCACGCAAAATACTTTCCGTATGCGTCCGAAAAACGGATTATTGAAAAATAGATTAACAATAGAGCTATCAGAACTTACTTATTCTTAGCACTACAAAATTAGAGTTGATTCGCTTATATTTATAATGTAATAGAATCAACTCTTTTACCTTTAACCAAAAAAATAATGAACGGAAGTATACTTCAATACGAATCGAAGATTTGGCATACGGCTGACCTTTTACGGGGCGTTGGGATTAAGGAAAGCGATTTTCCGAAATTTATGATGCCGTTTTTTGCGCTGATAATGGTTGAAAGCCGTTTAATCAGAGAGGCGGATAAAATTCGGGATGATTTTACGGAAAATACGGTTGACGATTTTCTGGCAGAAATTCGGGATGCGAATCAAGGATTTAACGAGTATATTCTTCGCAACAATAAATCTTTAGCCGATATTTGTAAGAACGATAAGACGTTTGAGACCGACTTTGATTTTTATCTAAAATCCTTTGACGTTGAAACTAGAAATTTGCTCGGCGTTAATAAAGGCGAATCCGAAGAAAAGTTTTTGAATATATCCGGTATCGCCGGACAACTTAAAAAGAAACGAATTTTATTTGCGTTCGTTAAGGCGTGGGCGGAAATTGATTTGAAGCCGTTCAATAACAGCGAGATTACGACGCTTGAAGAACATATTAAAAGACGTTGGGCGGATATTTCCGCCGAAACTGCCGGTGAACAATATACGCCCGACGATATTATTTCGCTTGTCGCCGAAATCGTTTCAACGAAAATAAGTGATACTGGAAAAATCATAACCGTTTATGACCCGACTTGCGGCGGCGGAAATTTACTTTTTGGTGTCGAAGATACTTTAGTCGAAAAGTTCGACCTTTTAACGGCTACTTTCGGGCAAGACTGGAACGATGCTTTATACGCACTGGCAAAGATTGAAAGCCGGTTTCGGAAAGATTCGACAATTCGCTACGGCAATTCTTTGACCGATACTTTTTTCAGCCATCAAACTTTCGATGTCGTCATTGCAAATCCGCCTTACGGTGTGGACTGGAAAGGTTATCGGGATGACATTTTACGAGACGAATTAGGGCGTTTTAAGGCTCTACCGTCCATTTCTGACGGTCAACTATTATTTACACAGCATATTGTTTCACAACTCGATGACAACGGCATTTCGGTTGTCGTTCATAACGGTTCAACTCTTTTTAGCGGCGATGCCGGAAGCGGTGAAAGTGAAATCCGAAAATACTTTTTCGAGAGTGATTTTGTCGAAGCGATAATACAGCTACCGACCGACGAATTTTTTAACACGAACATTTACACATACCTTTGGATTTTCAACAAAAACAAACTGGCGGAACGACGAGACAAAGTAATACTTATCAATGCCAGTGAAAAGTTTGACCTTTTGAAGAAAAACAAAGGTAAAAAGCGAAAGATGATTTCCGATTTCGGGCGGCGTGAAATTGTCGAGACACTGGAAAATTTTACCGATAACGAATTTGCCAGAGTTTTCGATAAAGAATTTTTCTACTACAACAAACAAGCGATAATGCTGACGAATCTCGATGAAAACGGAAAGACACTGGAAAGCATTCTGCCGGTTAAAATTGACCAATACGGCGAAGAAAAAAGAGATTCGTCAATCAAACTTACGCCGACCGAAATTAGACAAGATGACATCGTTATTACCGATTTCGTCATTACCGATTTCGATAAAGAAAAGTTTTCCGATTTGAATGCTTATTTCGCTATCGTGATACTGGAAACGGTTAAAAATCTCGATTATAAAGAAAAAGATTTAACCGTCGTTACGAACGAAGCGAAATACTTTTTCGATGCCGATAAAGAGACGATTGTTAAAGAAACGGACGGCGAACGGGAAGAATTAGGCTGCGGCAAAATCGTTGTTAGAGCGGCGGTTAAAAAAGCGGCTCGGACGCAACCGGCAAAGATTGTGATTACGGCGGAACTCACGCCGGATTATCAAAAAGACTATGAAGTAATTCCATATAGCCCAAATGAAGAAGAAAACCGCCGAAACATCGCCGATTTTATGGTGAAATATATTACGAAGCCGTTTGTTTATCTCGAAAATACTATCGGCGTTGAAATCAATTTTAATAAAGTATTTTATCAGCCGGAAGTTTTGCGACCGTTGGCGGAAATCGCCGACGATTTGCAAAGTTTAGAAACGGAACTGAAATCTTTAGAAGCGACTCTCGGAATATAATGAACTTTACTAAATACGAAAAATATAAAGATAGTGGATTAGATTGGCTCGGCGTAATTCCCGAAAATTGGGAATTAAATCATATCAAAAGATATTGTAAAAATATTACAGATGGGGCGCACACTTCTCCTGATACTTCGTCAAATGATTTTCCATTCCTAACTGTTGTAGATTTGAAAAACGGCGAATTGGATTTTACCAACTGTTTATTTACATCTAAAAAAGACTATGAAGCATTAGTCAGAAACGGATGTAACCCAGCTATAAATGATGTTTTATACAGTAAGGACGGAACGATTGGAGAAACCGTAGTGATAGAAATCGACAGAAATTTTGTTGTAGGTTCTTCTTTTATAATAATTAAGCCGAACTTAAAAAAATATGTTCCAAAGTATCTAAAATACTCGCTTGCATCTTCAATAATGCAATATCAAGCACGAATTTATGTAAAAGGAGCAGGATTGCCTCGAATTTCAATATTTAATCTATCGAAATTGTTTTTATCGTTTCCAACGATTTCAATTCAAAATTTTATTTCTGAATACTTAGATGAAAAAACGGTTCAAATTGACAAAAAAATAGAACTTCTGCAAGTAAAAAAAGAAAAATATCAAGAACTTAAGAAAACTATTATTTATCAAACAGTTACAAAAGGGCTAGATAAAAATATTGAATTAAAAAATACTAGTATTGAATGGCTTGGCAAAATTCCAAAACATTGGAAGCTAGAAAGACTAAAAAATATTTTTGATGAACGGATAAGCAAAAATTTGAACCTCAAAACTGGTGAACCGATAACTACAAATATATTGTCTGTAATGAAAGATGTAGGAGTTATTAATCATAGAGATAAGGGACTTATAGGAAACAAAATGTCCGAAGATATTACTAACTATAAGTTGGTTTACCCAAATGACATCGTTGTAAATAAAATGAATGTAATTATTGGCTCAGTCGGAATATCCAAAGAATTTGGTGCTTTGAGTGTTATTTACATTATTTTAATTACTAAGAAAAATTGTTACGCAAAATATTATGATTACTTATTCAAAATTAGAAGATTTCAAAAAAGTTTAAGAAGAATAGCCACAGGAATTTTAGAAATTAGAGAAGCCGTAAATATGACTTTATTTATGGCTCAAGATTTACCTCTTCCGCCACTTAAGGAACAAATTGAAATTGCCGATTATCTCGATGAAAAAACAAGCAAAATAAACGAAATCATTTTAACGATTGATAAAAATATCGAAGTATTAAACGAATTTAGAAAAACTCTGATTAACGATGCCGTTACGGGAAAAATAAAAATCGCTCAATCCGAGAATACGCCTTATGAGAGAACTGCAATTACAAGATAAATACTTAATGCGTTATCTGTGCGATAAATCGCACGGCTTGAATTATAAAGAAGTCAAGGCAAATACCGTTTCGGATAATTTGTTTATCAGAAGCGATTTGCGGGCTTTTCTAAGCGAAACGACTCTCAATGCGGAAAACTATAAAAAACTCGTCAGACTCTACGGCAGCGACGAAAACAAGCTGATGAAAGAATTTGTTGACTTTCTCGCCGAACGCATCCGAGACGCTTCCAATATGGCGATTTTTATCAACAACAATAGAACTGTTCAATTTCCGAAAGACGGTGGTTTTAGATTTCATTTGTTTTATCCGAGTGGCGGCGAATTTGAAGCGGAAAATCTTTTCGGGCAAAACATCTTTTCCGTCGTTCAGGAATGTTCATATAAATACGAATACGACGGCAAAACGATTTATTCTTTTCGCCCAGACATTACTTTTTTCGTGAATGGTATCTATCTCGGATACAGCGAATTAAAATCAACCTACAACAACCAGAACGCCCGAAAACACGGTAGAAATAAAGTAATACAAGATTACGAAAACGCCGTTTTATCGTATCTGAGATTCGTCGGCGAAAATGACTTGGCGCAATCGGTCAGAAAAGACTTTTTGAAGGTGTTTGAAAAAGCGATTCATATTACGGCAACCGACATCGAAGAAACTTATGTTATCCGAACTCTTTCTAATCATTTCAACGAAATAAAAGGCATTTCCGACGAAGGCAAATACGATTATGAAGAATACGAAAAGAAAGCCTTAAACGACTTCAAAGCGTATCCGGTGCGAAGTCGTGAAGCTGACAAAACCCAAAGATTCGAGGAAGTTTTCAACACTCTTTACAGTAAAGAGATGATTGAAAAAGAAATTCTGTATTACAACTTTATCGAGCGTGAAGTTGTCAGAACCGGCAACCGTAAGGACTTCAAAAACGAAAAAGGAAGTCTTATTTCGCCACGCCCAAAACAAAAATTCGGCACGGATAAAATTATCTCGAAAATTGACGAATTTTTAGACCACGAATCCGACGATAATTATTTTATCAATAAATTAGCCGCCGAACTTGACGCAAAAGGTGTCGGCGAAGCTCGCAAAAAAGAACTCATAGAAAAACGGGAAAAATATCAGAACAATAAAAATATCTATTCTTTGCTTTTGCAGTATGCCGCCGGTTTCGGGAAATCAAACATTATCGGTTGGACGGCATTGCAGCTTAAAGACTTAAAAAAGAACGGCGAATACGTTTATGACAAAGTAATGATTATCGTTGACCGTCTGCAACTGCGAGACCAAATCGCCAACAAAATGTTTAATATGAACGTCAATAACAAGATGTTCATTGAAGCCGACAGCAAGAAAACATTTTTGGAAGCATTAAAAAGCGATACTCGAATCGTCATTGTAAATTTGCAGAAATTCGGGACGATTAAAATGATTCTTGAACCCGATGTTTTGGAAAAACTTTCAAAACTGCGAATCGCCTTTTTGATTGACGAAATACATCGTTCAAATGCTGGCGACCAACACGACGAAATGGTTAATCTTTTCGATGATTTGCAAAGTAGCTTCGATAACGATGACAAATACGGAAGAATAAAGAAAAAGAAAAATTTGATTGTTGGTTTTACGGCAACACCGAGCGACCATACTTTAGCCAGATTCGGCGAATACAACAAATACGCCGAAGCCGAAAAACTTTGGATACCTTTTGACAGCTACACGATGAAAGAAGCGATTCAAGACGGTTATATTTTGAATCCGTTGAAAGGTATCGTGCCGATTTCAGCGAAAATGTTTTTTGAAGAACCCGACGATGCTTTAGAAGGATTTGAAGGCGATACCGGATACGAAGAAATTCCCGATGGAACTGATACTGGAATTGATGCCGAAGGTAAAAAATACGCCATCCGAAAACGCAAGATTTACGAGAATGAAGACCGGATAGAAGCGATTTCTAATTTTGTTGTTGAACGACTTGTTACTACCGTTTATCACACTATCAGAGGCAAAGGAAAAGCAATGTTGGCAGTTTCTTCAATCAAAAGTGCCAGAAAATATAAACAGCATATTGATAAACTTTATAAAGAAATCGTCAAGGAAAATAAATATCAAAGATTTGAATCCGCTCCGGTTTATATCGTGTATTCGGCTTCGCAGGAAGTTCAAGACGCAAGCAACTTAAACGACGGAATGAATGAAGCAAAAGTTTTGCAGGAATTCGCTTTAGCGAAAAACGGCTTAATTATCGTCGTTGATAAACTGCAAACCGGATTTGATGAGCCGAAATTACATACTTTGTTTTTAGATAAAGAAATCAAAGGTATCAATGCGATTCAAACAATTTCTCGTGTGAATCGGAAAACGAAATATAAAAACGACTGTAAAATTCTCGACTTCTCGTATAAAAACGTCAATGTAAATAACATCAAAAAAGCGTTTGAACATTTTAGCAATGTCGTTGTCAGCGACTTTGACCCGCTCGGTGATGAAAAATTATTAAGCGTTTTATATGGCGATTTGAAGAAAAGCGAAATTGCCGAAAGATATTTCAAAATTTTCGCCGACGATTTCGCCAAAAACAAAACCAATGTTTTTGAAATTCTATCTGTCCAAAGCGGATTTTCCAGTTTCATCAAAAACAGCCCGAAAGAAGCAAAAGAGTTAAAACAGAAAATAAACGGTTATTTTAGAATTCTTAATTTAATCGAATACGTTATAGACTTCGATAAAAAATACATTGAAAAAGCGTGGTTAGAATTCTGGCGAAGATTTAACAACGAATACAACAACATCAATAAAACCGATGAAATTGTTGACGACGTAATGATTTACTTCGATAACAAAATCGGCGTTACCGAACCTTCTGCGCCGTCCGAACCGACTGATAAGCCTCCAACATCCAAAAAAGGCAAAACAACCGGCAGACCGGAAGAAAACGGCAAATATAAATTCGACATTCGGGCTGTCATCGAAAAACGAAATTTGGAAGAAAAAGAAATCGAAGAACTAATCAAAGAATTTGAAGGAAAAATCCAAAATCTTTACTCGTTCATCGCCTTACCGGAAAACGGAAAAAGGCTAATTGCCAAAATGAAAAGCGTCGGAAATTCTTTTAGCGAAGATGAAATTTACGATGATTTTACGATGCTCTATCGGAAGTTTGTAAGAAGAAATAGAGAAGATTTAGGCGATTTTTTTATTAACGAAACGAAAGACAGCGTTCATAAACTTTGCGACGATTTTGAAAAGTTTATTCAGTAAATCAAACTTTCTATTTTTCTTAATAGTCAAAGATACTTAGAATGCGTTTGTTATAGCTAACACAAATTTGCGGAAAGGTTGGTTTCTTAATACAATCCAAAAAGAAAAAGCCCTTAGTTGAATCAGAACTAAAGGCTTCGATATTTGAAAACTGAATAAGCTGTTTTGTTTTCAGGCAAAAGCAGTCTATCAAACTATTGATTTCTTTCGCAAGTTTCCTGTATCTAAAAACGTATCTGTTACTTGCTTTTACAGAGTGTTTTTGAGTGATAGAATACTTTGAGATGTTCAATCAATAGCACTCTATAACACTAGGTAAGTATAAGTAAATAAAAGAGATAATGTTCACAGGAATAATCGAAGAATTAGGAAAAATTTCCGGTTGGGGAAAACACGCGGGCGGCGCGAAGATTGAAATTTTCGCCCAAACAGTCACGAAGGATTCAAACGAAGGTGATTCGATTGCCGTCAACGGGGTTTGTCTGACGGCGACCAGAATCACCTTAAACTCTTTTGCCGCAGATATTTCCGGTGAAACTTTAAAACGTTCGACGCTCGGCAATTTGAAAGTCGGCTCAAAAGTAAATTTAGAACGCGCGGTTACGCCTTCGACACGACTCGGCGGACACATTGTTCAAGGTCACGTTGATGCGCGCGGAGAGTTTTTAGCGGCAAAACAAGACGGAGATTTTTGGACGGTAAGAATCGGCTTTCCGAAGGAAATCGCGCAATATCTTGTTTATAAAGGCTCAATCTCAGTCGAAGGAATCAGTCTGACAATTGCGAATTTGACGGAAGATTATTTTGAAATCGCCGTTATTCCGAAAACCTGGGAATTGACAAATCTTTCCGCGCTCAAAAGCGGCGATGCGGTAAACCTGGAAGCCGATGTGATTGCAAAATACGTCGAAAGAATTATGCGTTACGGCAAAGTACAAGAAAAAGCCGAAGAAATCACGATGGAAAAATTGAACAAACTCGGCTTTGTGTGATGTTTTTTATCTATTGCGGTAGCTCGCGGCAATCAAATTTTCACGGCGTGGAAAATGCAGAATAATGCCCAAAATTCCGAGTGCGAACCACAAAAAGAAATACTGGTAATTTTGCGCGAAAGCCAAAACCAAACCGAAAAGCGAGATTGCTTCACATAACGCACAGCCGATAATCATTGCCGTCTGTACGAGTCCGACGTTTTGTTCGGCGATTGCGCGGTCAATGAATTTCTTTCGCAAAGATAATGAGATTATAAAATTAAAAATTCCCGCGACACCGATAATGATAATAAAGAGCGCGTTTTCGTCCAATAAAGGTTTGGAAAAATCAAACTCGAAAACTTTAGGCTTGGCAAAATATAAAACTACCAATAACAAAAGTTGCGAATTAAGAAGCGCAAACCAAATTATCCCCATTGTGCGATAACTTTGTTCGACGTTCTGATTTTGATTTGTGTGCTGCATTTTTTATTCCGTCGCCTCCAATTCTTCTTCAAGAAGTTGTCGCTGATACAAATCGGCATATTCGCCGCCGAGTCTTATAAGTTCGTCGTGTGTTCCTCGTTCGATGATTTTTCCGTCGTCGAGAACGCAAATCATATCGGCATCACGGACGGTTGAAATGCGGTGCGAAACGATTAAAGTAGTTCTATTTTGACGAACATCGCGCAAACCATTTAAGATTTTTTCCTCCGTGTAAGTATCAACCGCCGAGAGTGAATCGTCGAGAATCAAAATGCGCGGATTGCGCATCACGGCGCGGGCAATCGCCGTGCGCTGTTTTTGCCCGCCGCTCAAGCTTATGCCGCGCTCGCCGACAAGCTGTTCGTATTTGTATGGAAAATCCTTAATGTCGTCCGCCAAAGCCGCAATTTCCGCAGACATTTCGATTTCGGATTTCAGATTTTGGATTTTGGATTGTTCGCTACTTGTTATTAGCTGTCCGTTGCCATCACTTCGGACTTTGGACTTTGGACTTTGGACTTCTACGCCGAACGCGATATTTTCCGCCAGCGTGTTGCTGAACAGAAAAGTTTCCTGCGGCACGAAACCGATTGATTTTCTGAGTTGTTCAAGGGGAAATTCGCGAATTGGAACATTGTCAACAAAAATCATTTCTTCGGGCGCATCTAAAAGACGCGGAATCAAACTTATTAAAGTCGATTTTCCGCTTCCCGTTTTGCCGACGAAAGCGACCGTTTGACCGCTCTCAATTTTCAAGTTTATGTCCCGCAAAACGAGCGTTCCGTTATAAGCGAAATTCAAATTGCGAAATTCGATTTTGCCTTTGATTTTTGGCTGCGGCTTCGCGTCCGGCGCGTCTTTTATCGTCGGCACGGTTTCCAAAATCTCGTTAAATCTTTTCAAACTCGCCGTTCCGCGCTGGTATAAATTGACGACGTAGCCGAGCGCGATCAGATACCAAATCATTCGCTGCAAGTACAGAATAAACGCCGTGAAATTTCCCGCCGTAATCTCGCCGCGCGCCGCCATCGGCACGCCGACCGCGACGATGATGACAAAACCAAGCCCGATAAAGAAGAACAATAACGGACGCATCGCTGCGCCGAATTTGACGAGCGCGACGTTTCTTTTCGCGTATTCGCGGTTCAACTGCTGAAACTTTTCAATCTCCGCGTCTTCCTGCGCGTAAGCGCGAACAACTCTCACGCCCGTCAAATTTTCCTGCGTCCGCGCCGTAATGTCAGAGAAAAATTCTTGAATTTTTTCAAAGCGGACGTGAATTTGCTGACCCAAAAACTTGACCGTCAGAGAAACAAACGGCATCGGAATCAACAGCAGAAGAGTGAGTTTGACGTTAATGCGAAGCATCACCGGCAAGACAATCGCCAGCGCGAAAATCGCTTGAAACGAATACAAAATCATCGGTCCGACAATTTGCCGAATCGCTCCCAAATCGTTTGTCGCCCGCGCCATTAAATCGCCGACGCGGTTATTTTGAAAGTATTCGAGTGGTTGATTGACAAGCGCGTGGTAAAAATCACGGCGCATATCATATTCGATGTGGCGCGAAGCATTGATTAAAAGGCGACGCTGCCAGAACAGAAAAATTCCGCTCAAAAGACTCGCGCTCAAAATCAAAGCGGCGTGGACGGAAATTTTCTCGACAGTTAAGCTGCCGTTCCAACTGCTCATCTTGTAATCGTCAATCGCATCTCCGACTAAATACGGAACATACAACCCGAACGCCATCGAAAACAAGATAAATACGATGCCGGCGATAACTTGCCATTTGTAGGGATAGAAATACCTGGCGAATTTTTTGAGTTCTTCCATAAAATAGCAAATAGTGAATCGTAAATCGTAAATAGCGAGAAATCTATTCACGATTTACGATATCGCTATTTTCTAAACTTTTGTATAAGTTGATAAAGCCGTCGCAATTAACTTTTTTTCATCATTGACGACTTCCGCCGAAACCGTCAAAAGCCGTTTTCCGGCTTTGACAACTTTCGCCGTGCAGACAATCGAGCCTGTCGTAACAGGACGCAAATAATGAACGGTCAAATCAACCGTCGAAGCTGTTTCATCTTCCGCCAGTCGCGTAACGACGGCAAAAGCCATCGCCGTATCAATGACCGAAGCGGTTGCGCCGCCATGAAGAAGTCCGTGCGGCTGACGCAACTCGTCGCGCATTTCGAGCCGGACGATTGCTTCGCCCGTTTTCAAATCAACAAGTTCCATTCCGATGAGTTTGAGATACGGAACTTTTGCGAAAACATCGCGCGCCGTTTGTTTTTGCAATTGGCTAATTTCTTTTATTTCAAGCATTTCACTCATTATTTTTTACTTGCTCTTGCCGAATCGCTTTTTGAAATTCGTTTAACGAAACTTTGCGATAATCTTTCGGCAATTCAAAAAAAATATTGTCCGTTTGAAGTTTCAAATTCCGCAGTTCCATCGAAAAAACTAAAATTTTCTGTTCGCCGTTTATTGTATAAAATTCTTGCTTGACGGGAATTTTTAAACTTTCGTCTATGTAAATCAAGGTTTCCGAATTGATGTTCGGTGTGTCTTCTAATCTAACCAGATATTTTGTCAAACCGTTTTCTACACCGAGATTTCTAAATGTCGCGCCGCGTTTTTCGTTGAGCCATTCGGTTGCCAAGAAATCTTTAATCCCATCGCCTGTTTCGCTTGATGCGCCCGAACTCGTTTGACTGGCGACATAAATTTTTTTGCCGCTATGAATCAAAAACTTTTCATTTTCGTTCGGCTGCAAAAAGGATATTTTATTTTCAAAATCTGAGCGAAGTTTCGCGCCGTTTCGCGCCGTGAAACTTTTACGCTCAAATTTTTCGCCGACTGAATAATTTGTCAAAACGATTTCCGTTTGATAAACGTCGGGTTCTTTGCTCGAAAAGGGAATTCCGGTTTTTAATTCCTCTGCCGCAAAAGGTGCGGATAAAGCATTGGCATTTCGGCTTTCGGGACTCTGCCAGAAACTGCACGCCTGGCAGAACATAACCGCAAAAATAACAGGAATTTTGATTGATTTCGGTAAAAGCATCGGCGAAGTGAGATTTTAACACTTTCCGTTTGCCATTTGCTATTTACTGTTGGTTTCATTTGTCGAAATCCGCTTTGCTCAACCGGCATTCTATTTTTTTCTTCGGCTTTGCTAAACTTAAATTATGGCGGAAACGGAAAACGATTTAGCAACAGAGAAAAAGCAGACATTGACAGGTTTAGCCCGCAGATTAGGCAAACTTCCGAACGATAAAAAGATTATCGCGCTGGAAATGAGCGCGGCTCTGGCGGGCGTTTCCCTGAAAGTCAGCCGCGAGTTTGTCGAAGCCGTGCCGAAAGCGGCGAAAATTTTATCAGCCGACGATATTAGAAATTGGGCGGAAATGGGACGCAGGCTTGCAATGACAAACGCCGATTCGGGTGCAAACTTTTTCATCAGCGGCGTAAATGATTTAAAGAAAGTTCCCGAAAAGGCGCGTCCGCTCGTTTTTCAAATCTGCACGCGCCAGCTTGTTTTATCAGGCTCGATTGCGCTTGAAACTTTTCATTTGATTCCGACTCTGGCAAAGGAAATCGGCGACGACAAACTTTTTACGGAAATTTTGCGACTTGCATCGGAAATTGCCGGTCGTTCCGCCAAACACAGCGCGGATTTTCTGCAAAAAACTCCGAAAGTCGCTGAAACTTTAAAGAAATTCGGCGATGAGAAACCGAAGATTGCCAAATCCGTGATAGCCTTAGCCGCGCATTTCGCTAATCGGACAGGCGGAATGACGGCGGATTTGTGGCAGATTTTGCCGGACGCGCTCGAAAAACTTTCTGCTGACGAAGCCGTTCGACTGACGAAAAAAGCATCGGAATTTCTGGAATTCGGCGGAAGCGTAACGCTTCATTTTGTTAGTTCAGGCGGCGATGTTTTGCGTGGCGTTTCTGAGGCATTTGACGATTGGCACGAAGTTTTATTAAAAATCGCCCGCAGTGGAAATGCTATTTTGATTTCGTTTATTCGCGCAAGCCCGAAGTTTTTCGCGGGCATTTTAACTTTGCGGAAAAAGCACGAAGTCGTTGAAATGACACGAAGGGTTTTGCAGTTAATAAATGAAATTGCCAAAACCGATGCCGAATCCGCCCTTGCGGCGTTTCGTTCCAGCCCGAATGCTTTGAAAAAAGTCTCGCTTTTGCAGTTTGAAGAATGGGTCGAGACGGGTTTAGCGAAAAACGCGGGCGAAAACTCCAAGGCGCGGAAAAGTTATTTCGCGCTCGAAACCAGAAACAGCAACGCGCTTCTCCAGGAGTCGCAGGAAGGTTTGCCGCTCGAAACTGTTCAGACGATTTTGAGAATTTATATTGAAGGCTTGACCGGAAAGGAGGTTGAAATCGCGCCTTTGACTGCAATGCCGCAGGAATCGCGCATCGGCGACGGCAAAACGATTTTTTTGCCGTCAACCGTTTCGGAATTCAGCAACGACGAGATGGATTTTCGGCTCTACAAAGTTCTCGCGGCGCACGGCGCGGGACAAATCGAATTCGGAACTTACGAAAAAGATTCGGACGGTTTGCGAGCCGCTTTTATAGAGCTTTCCGCGCTCTACGAAGCGACCACCGAACAAACCGACGCATTTTCGCTCGCCGGTTACATCGAAGACGTGCAGAAAGGCGAACAAGCTTTGAGCGAAGAAGAAACGGCGAAAGAATTCAAAAAAGCGAAAAAGAAATTGCCGAAAAACTCCGATTATAAAACGGTTTTGCAGGTTTTTCCCGAACCGTCGCTGGCGAAAAAGATTTTCGGCACGATGGAAAATGCCAGAATTGATAATCGCCTGCGCCAAACTTATCGAGGGCTTCGCAAGGATTTGGATTTGATGCAATCACATCTCAGAGAAAAACGCCCGTATATTTTCGATTTGCCGATGTATCAAGTTCCGTTTGAACTGCTGTTTCAAATAACTCTGTGCGGCGGCGCGACCGATGACGCCAGACAATTCTACGGTCAAATCGTGTCGGAAATCGAAACGGTTATCGAATCTTACTTGTCTGAAAAATCTGCAACGGTTGCCGATGCGGTTGTGGCGACGAGCCGCGTTTATACGCTTTTTCAAAACATCGCGGCGGAACAGCAGCAAGCAGAAACGGAAGAAGAGAACGAGGACACGGGCGAGTATCAATACGAAGACAAAAACTCCGCAAATTCGGTTTTGGAATCGCAAGTCAGACGTGAGCAAAAGCCGAAGAAAAACGAAGACGCGCGCGATTTGTTCAACGCCTGGAACTCGGACGATGACGACGGCGAGCCGGACGACCTTCAAGGCGCGGAGGCTTGGTCACACAACGAAATGCCCGAACAGCCTTTGGAAGCGGGCGACGTGGCTTTCGCTTACGACGAATGGGACAAGGATTTGTCAGATTTTCGCACAAGTTGGTGTCGCGTGATTGAGAAAAAAGTCAGGCAAGGCGACAGGAATTTTGTCGAATTAGCGCGTTCACGCTATCGCGGCGTTATTTCTTCGATTCGCCATCAATTTCAATTGATGAAACCGGAAAATCTGACGAAAATCAACCGCGAACTCGACGGTGAAGATTACGATTTGAACGCGCTGATTGATTATGTGGTTGATAAAAAAGCCGACGGACAGCAGTCGGAAAGAATTTACACAAAGCGTCTGCGAAAACAGCGCGACGTTGCGGTTTCGATTCTGCTCGACCAATCTTCTTCGACCGCGCGGACAATAACGCGCAATCCGCTTCAGCCTTACACGCATCCGGGCAGAAGAATTATCGAAATCGAAAAAGAAGGTCTCGTTTTGATGAGCGAAGCCCTCGAAGCCGTCGGCGATGTTTATTCGATAAACGGTTTTACTTCGGAAGGCAGACGCAACGTAAAATTTTACGTCGTCAAAGATTTTGACGAAAAATACTCGGACGAAATCGAAAAACGCATCGGCGGAATCACGTTTCAAAACAATACGCGATTAGGCGCGGCAATTCGCCACGCGGCGGCGAAATTACTGCGCCAGGATTCGCGCACAAAACTTTTAATAATCCTAACCGACGGCAGACCTTACGACCACGATTACGGCGACGCGCGTTACGCCCGCGAAGACGTGCGAGAAGCCTTAACCGAAGCAAAAACCAGCGGCATCACGCCTTTCTGCATCACGGTTGATAAAGATTCGGAATTTGAATTAAAAGATTTATATGGCGATGTCGGGTATACGATTATTGATGATGTATTGTCTTTGCCCGAAAGAATGCCGAATATCTACCGGAGATTGACGAGTTAAACTTGTGGTAAAATGCCGTTATGAAAAATGACGTTATCGAAATAAATCCCGAAAAAGTCAGCGGAACGCCTGTGTTTGCAGGAACTCGCGTACCGATAAAAAATCTTTTCGATTATCTGGAAGGCGGCGAAAGTTTGGGCGATTTTCTCGAAGGTTTTCCGCCCGTTTCACGCGAGCAAGCTGTCGCCGTTTTGGAGATGGCGGAAGTTCATCAATAGTTAGAGAACTAGAAATAATCCTAGCCAAAAATCGAAGTTTGGTTGATAATGTTTTTATGAAACTCGAAAGTTATTTTGATTTTCTCGCGCCCGACGATATTCGCATTAAGGGAACGCGCATCGGCATCGAATCGGTGCTTTACGATTATATTTATCGCAAGCAAACGGCAGAACAAATCGCCGGGCATTTCCCGAATCTCAAACTTCAACAAATTTACGCGACGATTCTTTACTATCTCGACAACCGGGAAAAAGCCGAAGCCTACCTGCTTGATTGGTTAAGTTTCAGCCGAAAGGCGCGTGAAGAACAAGCCGAAAATCCGCCGCCCGTCGTTCTGCGCCTGCGAAAAATCAAAGAAGAAAAACCTTCGCTCGCCGCCTGAATTCGATGAGTGAGATTCGCTATCTTTTGGACGAAAACGTCAATCCGATTCTCAGAGCCGAGCTTTTAAGGCGCGAGCCGAATTTAACAGTTTGGCAAATCGGAATGTTAGGCTGTCCCGACTACGGAACGCTTGACCCTGAAATTCTGATTTGGTGCGAGGAAAACGAATTTATTCTGGTAACGAACAATCGAAAATCAATGCCCGTTCACTTACAAGACCATTTGGCTAAAAACCGCCGCGCATCGGGAATTTTTGTTTTAAGCGAAAATATGAACGTCGGCGAAACTCTCGACGAACTTCTTCTGATTGCGGCGGCTTCTGATTTGGAAGAATATAGAGATTTGATTCTTTACCTGCCGATTAGCTGATTTATATATCGCGTGTCGGCTATACGATTATTGACGATGTTTTGAGTTTGCCGGAGAGAATGCCGAATATCTATCGAAGATTGATGAGTTAAACACAAATTAATCTATGACCACACTTTTGCAAGATGGACACCTATAAAGTTCTCCACTAATGTTATCTAAATGTATAGTTTTATTATTAGATTCCCAGCAATGTGAACAATATGGGTCTCCTTTAGGATTACCATCTTCATCACTTTCATAATACTTTCCTTTGTGTCTAATTAATTTAGATTTGTTTTCTAAACTCTTTTCAAGTTCCTTAATTCTTTTATCTTTTTCTTGTATCAAATCTTGGACTTCCACCGCATTCATTTTTACATCCGCAAGGGTTTCAATAAGTTCGGCAATTTTCAACTTCAATTCAGCTTTTTCGAGCGATGCATCAGCACCTTTTATTGCCTTCGCAATGTCTGTCGCCGTTTTAATACTTCCGAGAAACGCAGAAATCGTTGCAATATCTGGCATATATTTTCCTCACAAAATTTATATGATAGTTTTACCACAACAAATTCACTTGATAATTGGCAAAATTCGCGTCCGCGCTAACCAAAGTCATATTCTTGACAATCGCCTGCGAAAATAGCAATTCAAACAAAACTAAGCCGCTTTTAATTGATGTTTTTGAAGCGCGATTTCGTGTAAAGTTTCAGGAGCGATGTCCGCGCCGTTTTCCCAAACGACAGTCCAGCCGTCGAGCGAAAAGGTTTTGAAGTAATCAATATTTTCAAGCGGTTTGAAAAACGGATAATTTTTTATCCAATCGGTGAAATCAATTTCCGCTTTCAGCCCGTCGTTAAACGTCAATTCGAGCGTGTAATCAAATAAATAACGAGCCGATATAACTAAAATCAAATCTTTCATCTTTTTACCTCAAGTCAGCGGCGGGATTTTCCGAAAACTTCTGCCGTTTTGCAAATCTTCCCAATTTTCCGCGAGTTCCGCATTATGTAAATCAATCCATTCACGAATAAGGCGAACAGCCGTTCTAGAACTAATATCTCCTGCCAACATATTTCCGCGAAAATCGAAAACCGCCATTTCTCCTTGATGTTCGGCATGAAGATGCGGCGGATTGTGGTCATCGAAAAACATTTTGATAATGATGCCGAAAAACACGGAAATTGTAGGCATAAATTTATTTGCTTTTTGCTAACCAAAATTCATCTGGTAACTCATCGTCGAAATCTTCGCTCAGCCAAACTTGTCCTTCCCGCAATCCCAAAACGCGCTCTTTGCGTTCCGGCTTTTCAATCGGCGTAACTTTCACGAGCGGCTCGCCGTTTTCTTCCAGCACGATTTCGTCGTCGTTGCGCGTTAAGGCGATGACGGTTTGGATGGAAACTTCGTTGATACTCAATGTTTTTGTCATATAATCACCTCGCCGCCGATTATAACATCTTTCAAAAAGCTCCGAATCACGATTGGCAATTTACTCACGCTTGTCGAAGAAAACGATTTTGACGGTTTATTGGCGGCAGACCTAAATATCAAATCTCAACAAAATTTATTGAACCGCAAAAAAATTGCAATTTTTTATTTTGCGGGCGTTCAGTAATCGTCTGGTTACTGAAAGCGGAAATGATTGACGATGTTTTATCCGTTTCAAATTTCAGCAAAATTAAAATAAAAACGCCGGAACTTTTCTTATTTTTCGGTGTCTAACCAGATGAAAAATAGTCTGCGCCAAAGCAGCCAATTTTCCAGTTGCCGTCTTGAACGAATATCTGATTGAAAAATTAAAAGGAGTTTTAGTTTATGCCGTATTTCCAACGTGCTTTTGCTTCCGTCGTCGTTATTTTTGTTCTTCTGTGTTCCGTGTGCATTCTGCCCGAAACCGTTTCGGCTAAAAGATGCGGGGCGGAAATTCCCGACAGTTTGTTGACGCTTTATCTGGAAAGCGATTTAGTTGTCTTCGCTTCTATTAAAAGCGAAAAGGTTTTGAAAATTGCCCAAGAATATGAATACGGCAATTATCTTGACGTGGAAAAAAGTCTGGAAATATCCGACACGCTCAAAGGTCGGGATTTGGATTCGGTAACTTTTAATATCTCGGAATTCAAATCTAAAAATTCTGAAAACACCGCCGAGTATTCCGAAGAAGGCGAAGTCTATCCAAAGGTTGGTGATAAAGCCTTGTTTTTCTTATCCAAAAATGCGGAAACTAATTTTTATGAACTTGCCGATTATAGTTCGGGAATGAAAAAATTGGGAGATGCCGAATTGGACGTTTATAAAAAGCGAATCAAAGAATTAAAACAGATTGTAGCAACCAAGAAAAAGCAGCTTCCGAAACTCACCGAATGGCTGGTGCGCCTCGCCGAAGAACCTATAACTCGCACCGAAGGCGTGATTGATTTAGAAGGAAGTTTTACGGCTTTGCAATACGCCGAGGAAGAACAAGCAAGAATTGCCGAAGCGAAAGAAAATGTTTCGCCCAAAGAGCCGATTTTACTGGACAAAAACTTTCGAGCCGACAATACGCCTGAAATTGCCAAACTTTTGACCGATTCGCAAAAGCAGCGTCTTTCCAATCTGTTTTTGCTTTCAATAAATGAACACTTAATCAAATTAAACGCGGCTAGTGGCGAAGAAGAAATTACGTCTGACTACGAAATAATAAGTTTAACGAAACATTGGGATAAAACTTACCTGGCGATGACTTCGTTCGCGTTTCTGCAAAACACTGACAGTTCAAACGGGCGCAAAGTTTCATATCTGATGAGCGTGATTGCTTATTTTTTAGACGATGAAAAACTTTATGAAATCTCCGGCAATTATGCTTCTGCGCTTTCCCAAGATGAAAATGAACTGACGGAAGTTCCCGAGGAAGAAGTTGTTGCGCCGCAAACGGTATCCGAATCTGAAAACTTGGTTGAAGTTGAAACTTCTGCGGAAATTCAAAAAGTCGAAGATATTTCCCAAACTGTTGCCGGCGAGGTGCCGGTCAAAATGGAACAGGAAGTTTCAGATGAATCACCTAAAAAACCGGCTGAAAAAGTAACTTACAAACAATACAGAGAGAAAATTTTATTTAACTTCAGCCAGCAATACGGAACGGTTATTTCGCAAATCTCCGCATCGAAATAAAAGAATAGCCGCGAGCCTTGACAGATAATTTATCATCTTCGACAAACTCGCGGCTATTCTTTATCGCCTGGTTAATTCGGGCGGAAGCTGTTTGTCAACTCTCGGACGCACTTTCAAATCGGCTATTTCCCACATCGTCAGAAAGATTGTGCGCGTGATTTTTTCCATCTTTTGATAATCAATCTTATCGGCGTGGTCGCTTGCCTGATGGTAATCTTCGTGAACGCCGTCAAACCAGAAGACAATCGGAATGCCGCTCGCCGCGTAATTAAAATGGTCTGAACGGAAAAAGAAGCGATTCGTGTCTTTCGGATCGTCATATTTATAGTTGTAATTTAATTTGAGAAACGAATCGTTGACCGACCTTGTAACTTCGCCGAGCTTTGTACTCATCATTTGCGAGCCTATAACATAAACTTCCGATTCACCGGAAAGGTATTCGTTTTTCGGATTAGCGTCGCCTGCTTTTTTGCTGCGTCCAATCATATCGATGTTAAGCTGCGCGACAACATTTTTGATATTAACGGTCGGGAATTTGTTGAAATACTCGCTGCCCCAAAGTCCTTTTTCTTCGCCCGCGTGCCAGACTAGAAGAATTGAGCGTTTCGGTTTTTTAGATGATTTCGCCAACGCTTCGGCAATCGCCAAAACCGCTACCGTGCCTGAGCCGTCGTCGTCCGCGCCGTTCCAGATTTTATCTTCGCCTTTCGCATTCAGCCATATGCCTTCGTGGTCGTAGTGCGCTCCGACGGCAACCATTTCGGCTTTTAGCTGCGGGTCGCTGCCTTCCCACAGCGCAACGACGTTTTGCGTCATTGTAACTTCTTTTTTCGCCGTTACAGAAAGATTCAGCTTTTTAGCCGAGTTAAATTCAAAAGTATTTAACGGCGCGTTTAAAGTGTAATTTGCGGTTACGGTTGCAAAAGGAATCGGTTCACCGCTGAATAATGTTTCGGCAGTTTTTTCCGTAATGTAAATTGTCGGTATGTTTGCTCCGCCGGTTGGTTCATTAAATTTTTCTACGCCGAGTCTGCCGTTTTCGCGGAAACTCCGAAGATTTTCCCAACCGGCTTGCAGATTCGGCGTGGAAACAATTATTAAACCAGCCGCGCCCTTTTGTTTGGCGTAAGTTTGCGGGTCTGCCCAATCTTCACCCAGTTTTCCGGCAGCAGACAATTCTCGAAAATTTTTTATTCCGCGCGGAAAATTATCGCTGTAAACAACGACGACTTTGCCGCGCGCGTCGGTATCTTTGAGCGGGTCTATATTTTTTGATTTGATAAACCAGCCGTTGCCCGCAAAAACGAGTGGAGCATTAACCGCGCCGGAGTTAGCGTCGGCAAGAAAATCCGTTCCATAGACGAGTTTTTGCCCGTTAATATCAACGACGGCTCGCGCCGGGTCAACTTGGTTGCGAACGAGTGCCATTTTTTGAAAAAATGTTCCGTCATCGCCCGCCGGCTTAAAACCCCAGCGCGAGAGCATCGTCGCCATAAATTTGGCGGTCAAATCAAGCCCGCGCGAAGGCGTGTCGCGTCCTTCCATTTCGTCGGATGCGACAAAATACAGATAATCTTTAAGCTGCGCCGCAGTTATCGTTTCCGCCGCGTTTCGAGCCGCCGATTTTTCTCTGGTCGCGGTTTGCGCTAAAGCCGACGATTGAAAGACAAAGGTAAATAATAGAAAAAGTGCCAGTAAATTTTTTTTCATTTTTTCTCCAGGATAAAAGTAGATGTCGGATATTAAATGTTAGTTTCGTCTAATATCTAACGTCCGGCGTTTAACTTCTGATGTGTTAGATTCTACGCGAGGTTGGTTGAAATTATTTCGTTCGAGACGGCAACGATTGAAATTTTGTTTTGATTGGCGAGTTCGAGCATTTCCTCTTTATCGAAAATCAGAGTTTTCCGCGCAGTCAGACAAAGACAGGTTGCGCCCGCCGCAATCATTGTTTGAATTGTCGGAACGCCGACGACCGGCACGTCGAAACGCATATCCTGATTCGGTTTGGCAACTTTTATAACCGTCAATTTTCCTTTTGTTAATTCTCCGGCGCGTTTTATTACCGCGTCAGTTCCTTCCATCGCTTCAATCGCCACGCACGCTTTCGCCCGCGCGACAATCGTCTGTCCCAAATCGAGCCGCGCGATTTCGTTTGCCACGCGCAAACCGTATTCGATGTTTGCTTGCTCATTTGCATCAGGTTTCCTTTTTGTCAAAACGCCTTCTTTTGCTAACAAATCTTGAATAAAATATGTCGAATCAATCAACTCTATTCCTTCTTTCGACATCTCGCCGGCAACGCCGCCAATCAGTGCGTCCGTATTTCTCTGCGGCAGATTCCATAGCATTTTCACCATTCGCAAATCCGGCAGTGCGCCGGAAAATATCTGCACGTGCTTGACTTGACCAGCCATTATCACTTTTTCCACCGCTTCTTTTTTGAAAAACGAAATCATTCGTCCAAGCTGTCCGATGCCGACCCAGACAACCCTTTCGGCAACTTCTTCAATGCGCTTGTCGGTTTCCTCTTTGATTGCGACGACTGCCAAAGACGCGCCTTGTTTTTTTGCGCCTTCGACGACGAGAAAGGGAAATTCGCCGTTTCCGGCAATCAAACCGAATTTCATAAATTTTTTTTAGATTACAAGGATTTTCAAATAAGGGCGACTATTGAAACAAATGCAAGAAAATAGTTTTGAATCGAGTAAGCTATTAATTTTTAGTTGAGATTTTCATTATTTCAACGGCGACTTGCGCGGCAATTGCCGCATTGTTTTCAAGCAGCGAGATGTTTGCCGCGAGCGTTTTGCCCGCGCTTTGTTCCGCCATTTTCGAAAGCAGAAACGGTGTAACTTCTTTTTCCTTGATTTTCTGTTTTTCCGCTAACGCAAGCGCGTCCGACAGAATTTCTTTTATTTCTTCAGCTTCGACCTCAAACTCTTTTGGAACGGGAACGGTTAAAAGAATCGCGTTTTGTAAATTTAGTTCGTCCCGCGCCCGCGCAACTTCGGCAACTTCCCGCGCGGTTTCAACTGTTTCGTCAACCGTCAAACCGCTTTTCCGCGAATAAAACGCGGGCAACTCATCACACCCAAAACCCAAAATCGTGATGCCGAAAGTTTCGAGCCATTCGCGCGTCGCCGGCAAATCCAAAACAATTTTCGCACCCGAACAAACAACCGTTATCGGAGTTTGCGCGAGTTCCGGCAAATCCGCCGAAATGTCCTGGGAAAATCCGCGATGAACGCCGCCGATACCGCCCGTTGAAAAAACTTTTATTCCGGCTTTGTAAGCGATAAAAGAAGTTGTCGCAACGGTTGTCGCGCAATTCAATTTTTTTGAGGTGGCAATCGGCAAATCGCGGCGCGAGATTTTGCGAATATTTTCGTCGGTAGCGAGTTGCTCGATTTTGTTTGAGTTTAAGCCGACGCAAAATTCGCCGTCGAAAACGGCAATCGTTGCGGGAATCGCGCCGTTTTCGCGCACGATTCTTTCTAAATTCCGCGCGGTTTCAAGATTTTTCGGATACGGCAAACCGTGAGCGATAACCGTTGATTCGAGCGCGACAAGCGGTTTTTTCGTTTGCAGAGCGTCGGCGACTTCTTCGTTAAATTTGAAATCCATCCCAAAAATGCGAATTACGAATTTCAAATTACGAATTACGAATTGAAAACATTTTTTCATTCGTAATTCGTAATTGATTATTTTACCATTTGCCCGATGCGGTTAAGTCTCGGATTCGTAATGCAGCCGAGCATACTTCCGCCGGATGCGCCACGGTCGCACGACCAATAGACAAACATCGCGCGTCCGATGATTAAATCACGCGGCACAAAGCCCCAATAACGACTGTCTTCGCTGTTGTCGCGGCTGTCGCCCATTACGAAAAATTGGTCTTCGGGAACTTGTGTCGTTTTGCCTTCAACGCCGAATTCATAACCGGAACGCGATACCTTGCGACCGGACTGAATATTGCTCATCGTGTTTTCCGAGTAATAAACACTGTAATTTTCATTCGGCTGGCGCGGCTCAAACTCGCGTGTTTCGAGTGCCGATTCGTTATCGTCCGCGTCGCCGATAATACGGTATTCGGGCAGCAGTTGTCCATTGATAAAAACTTGGTTGTTGCGAAATTCGACGGTTTCACCCGGCAAGCCGATTACTCGTTTGACGTAGTTTATTTGATACGGAACGATGCCGCGCGAACTGTCGTTTTTAGGATGAATTTTATTGCCCGGATATTTAAAGACAATAATATCGCCGCGCTCGATTTCGCGCTGCGGCAAAAACGGAAGCGGTCTGCCGCCGGGTGCGAAGATAAATTTATTGACCAGCAAATAATCGCCGATAAGAATCGTGTTTTGCATCGAGCCGGTCGGCACGGTAACGGCTTGCAAGATAAACGTCATCCCGAAAATCGCCATAATAAGCGTTACGACAAACGATTCAAAATACTCGCGCGCAACGCTTTTCGGCGGTCCGAGCGGTTTACTTTCCCGTGTTTTGACAACTTCTTTTTCATTCATAATGTGACTGATTTTAATTCGAGAGATCAAACTTTAGCTTTCTTTTACGCTTTCGGCTTTCGATTTGTTTAGTTTCTTCAAAACGAGGCTTGCCGCCGTCATTTCGGCTGATTTGATTGAATTGCCCGCGCCTTGCACGCGTCCGTTTTCCCAGACGGCTTCGACAAGGAATTTTCTTTCGTGCGGCGGACCTTCGGTTTTTATCAAAGTGTAAGTCGGCGCGGCGAGTTTCTGCGACTGCAAAGTTTCCTGTAGCAAAGTTTTATAATCAAGCGAAGCCCGCGGCGACGCGCTGCGAAATTCTTCCGCGAAAATTCGATTGATAAAAGCCCGCGCCGAAATATAACCGCTGTCGAAGAAAATTGCCCCAATAATCGCTTCCAGAGTGTTTGCCAAAAGTGCCTGCTTGCGTCTGCCGCCGGTTTTTTCCTCGCCGCGCCCGACGCGCATAAACTTTCCCAAATCCAGATTTTTGGCAAGTATCGCTAATGTTTCTGTGCTGACCAAGCGATGCTTCATCAAAGTCAAATCGCCTTCGCTCAACTCGGGATGACGAATATAAAGCTGTTCGGCAACCGCCAAGCCAAGCACCGAATCGCCGACGAATTCGAGCGATTCGTTTTGCAGGCGGCGAATTTCCTTTTCGTCGCCAAAGGGAATTTTCTCGCTCGCCCAGGACCGATGCGTAACGGCGCGTTCGAGCAAAGCCAAATCCCCGAATTGATAGCCGATAAGCCTTTCCAAACTTGCGAGATTCTCCGGCATAGAACGCTAATTTTAGGGATATTGTGCTGAAAAAGAAAGTCGGACGCATAAAATTTTACGTCCGACTTTCTTTTTTGAAACCATTTTTGAGTTAAAAACTAGCGAGTTCCTTTCTTTTTCGGTGTCGGTTTTTTAACTACGGTTTTAGGTTTGGTTGTAGTTGTCGTCCCGCTCGGCGTAGTTTTAGGGTCGGTTGTCGCGCTGGATTTTGTGGTCGCCGATTTTGTCATACCGGTCGTGCTTGCCGAACTTGCCGAAGTGTCGTCGCTGGTCATTGCCGCCTGTTTTGTCGCGCCTGAAGTTGTCGTCGCTGCTGGAGTCGCTTCTACTACGGGAGTGATTGCCGTCATTGGGTCGGGCAGCGGTTTGCTCATTACACTGGCTACAAATGTGTCTATACCGTCGATTTTACCGCTGTAACGAAAAGCGTATAATTCTTTTAGTTTGGTATACAAACCAGTTGCGTAAGCCTGGTTTTTCGGGTCGGCTTTTGCCAGCGAATATGCTCTGGCGTAAGCGTCAATCGAGCGGTCGGCATAACCTTTCTGCACGCCTAACATTGCAATCGTTTCATCAGTGTCTTTGTTACCTGCTTCGGTAATTTTCTTTTGACGCTCGGCATCCATCCGAATCGCTTCGTCCAAATACCACGCACCGATTGTTTGATAAACGAACGGGTTGGTTTTGCTGAAAGCGTTGTATTGCGTTGATTTGTAAAAGTAAGGAAGTGCTTCTTTTTTCTTAGCTGGATCGTTCTTACCTTGTCGGTAATACATAATATAACCGACATTGTAGTTCAGCAAGCCGAGTGCATTATTTTTGCCATCAGGATATTCCTTAGTTTTGTATTGATATTTGCCGAATGCACCATAATTTTCAGATGTCTTACCGCCTTCAATCTTTTGAATCGCCATCTTTGAATAGTTAATAGCGTCGTTGTTGTATGTATCAACTGGTGGATTTTCAACTACTTTGTCAAAGCCGACATTCGCAAGAACGATAATGACATCAAGCAAATCAGGGTCTTGAGCCAAAATTTCTTTACCGCCTGAAAAAATATCGGCGGTTTTATTTCCTTCTACGGACGTATCAAAACGTTTATAAAGGTCACCTTTAGCCTTGCCGGCTTCTTCGGTTTTTATAGCGGTTTCCATCGCGGGAACATTTGCTTTCAGATAATCGACAATCTGCTTATCATCAGCGCAAGCTCCATATTTATCAACGTATTGTTTTCCAGCCTGAATAGCAGTTTTCCGTTCGTCAATGGTTTTTTTGGCTGTATTCGATGGTATATTATCCGTAAATTGTTTATACAAGGCTTGTTTGGCTTCAATCTCCGTGCAAACATCCTGCGCGAAAACTGATACAGCCGAAACAGCTGACATTATTATTCCAAGCATCAAAACTCTAAAAATGGTTTTCATTAAAGTATTTCCTCCGAGCATCTTTTTTACTTAAAATCTTCAATCGTTTGGAACGACCGAGCGTTCCTGCGTTTTGCGAAACTCTGATGAATCGTTCAAAAAAAGAGTTGCCACTTTTTGCTTTTTGAGCAAACTAATTTTCCCCGAAAACTAAGCTGGCAAAAACTTTTGTTCAATTGATTAAGAATTAGATAATCACGCAAGTTTAAGGATTGTGTCAAGCGAAAGCCGAAGGAGTGTGCAAAAAAATTAACTCCTTAAAATATCCGTTCGTAAAACGGTATTTCAAGGAGTTAATTTGACGCGTTTGAACTTATCTTTAATTATAAATTATAAAGTTATTTGTTTATTACGACTCGCGGTCGCGTCGCTTCGCCTTGCGGCTTTCTTACGTTTATCACAACAGTCGGAAACAAAGCAGAAGATTTTTCGCCCGCCTTGACCACATTTTTCCGGACAGGTTTTGGAGCAGTAACTTCTTGCGTTGTCTGTCCGACGATGATTTCCTTTTCACCCGACGCTTCTTTTTTTGCGGCTGTATCGCCGTCTTCCGATTCTTCACCTGCGATTTCGTCTATCTGCGCCGAAACTTTTGCGTTGACCTGCGGCTTCGGTATTGTTTCGAGCGTGAGTTTAGCAATGTTTTCGACACGCTTTTGACGAATGCGCGAACGCAACGCCTGATAAATTTTACCCGCGACGGCGGCAGCGTGTTTTCCGCGTTCGGATTGCCCGCGTGTGATGACGACGACAGCGTATTGCGGATTTTCAACCGGCGCGACGGATGTAAAAAGCCCGACCCAACTGCCGCCCGCGATGCACGAACCGGTTTTGCCCGCCACACCCATCGAAGAATCAACGCCGCGTCTCGCCGTTCCGTAAGTAGCCGCGCCGACCATTCCCGGCAAAACTCCTTCGAGAGAAGTTTGCGGAAGATTGATTTGACGGCGCAGCGTTCCGCGAAAATTTGTTCGCTCAAACGCGGTGCGCGGAACGTGCGGGACGATAACCTTTCCGTGATTGGAAACGGCGGAAACCAAGACCGCAAGCTGTAATGGCGAAACTTCAAAATCGTCGCCGTGCGAATAAATTCTGGCGTTTCCGTTTCCATACGGCAATTTCCCGGCGGTTTCGCCCGCCACATTAATTCCCGTCGGCTGTCCGAGACCGAGCGTCTGCGCGTAGGAAATCATTTTGCTGTTTCCTAAGCTAGAGCCGACTGCTTGAAAATAAATATTGTTTGAAAAGGCGAGCGCGTCGTTCAAGTTCATCGGAAAACGCCGCGAGCGAATGTTGCCTTGCTCGTCAATCATACGCTCGTTTATGCCTGCAACCGCGGTTACGAGCTTGATAGTTGAACACGGTTTGAAACTTTTATGAATCGCCCAATCCTGATTGACGACCGTTAAAACTTTCCCCGTCTGCGGCTCAAGCACGACGATTGTTCCCGCGCGATTTCCTAAAGCATTAACTGCGGCACGGCGCACTTCCAAATCTTCGCCGTCAGTATTGTCTGCGGTGATATTTTCGATTGTTTCGGTGCGCAAGCCGCGCTCAAAAGCGATTTGTCTGGCGCGTGCTTCACGAATCAATTGTTCGCGGCGGCGTTTTTCTTCGAGCGCGGCTTGCCGACGCGCTTCTTCAATCTCGTATCGTCTGGCTTCTTCGATTTCTCGTCGTTTTTCTTCTTCGACTTGGCGAATTTTAGCTTGTCTTTTGTCTTCGATTTGCTTTTTGCTTTCAGTTTGTTTTTTGTTTTGCGCAGGTCGTTTCGCTTCGACTAGAGATTTTTTGTCGCCTTTAACAGACAATTCCTTCGCCGCCAAATCTTTTTTTGCCGTCGAATTTTTATCCTTTTTAGATAGAGAATTCTTTTTAGCGGAAGTTTTATCCTGGACATTTGTTTTAGTTGAAGATTGCGATTTGTTTTTTGAAGCGGGAGAAGTTTTTTTGGTTTGCGCCTGCGAGCTGCCCGACGACAAAAGGAATAACAACAAAAAAGCAGATAGAATTTTTAGGGACGAGCGTTCTGCGGAAAATCGAGTCATTGCCACCTCTTTTATTAATTTTTGATGATTTGCGGAGAGTTTGCAGCTTTTTGATTTGAAAACCGATTAAAACTGCCGAAAAAGTTTGCGTATCAGCTACCCAAAACTATAACATTCAAAACTGTGAAACAGCAAGAAAAATTTAAGGTAAAAGTAAAAGGGCAAAAGTAAAAAGTAAAAACGAACGAACAATAAAGGATAAAAGTGAACTTCTTTAACACATTTCGCGGCAAACTCTTGATAATTCTAGCGTTTCTTTTAATCGCCACGCTCGGCGGGCAGTTTTATCTGAACTTGAGAACCGAACGAAAAAATGCCGAAACACGCGAGATGCAGGCGCAAGCCTTGGTTGCAGGAATTACATTGGGCGCAAACAGCTTAACGTCCGGCGACCGCCTGCGCGATTTCGTCAGGCGCGAAGGTCAGTCGTTTTTCGATGAAAAGTCAACCGAACGCATTCAAGACATTATCGTCGTCAATCCTGATTGGCAGGTTTTGGACAGCCTCAGCGACGACTATTTACCGACCGAAGAGGAAAACGGAGAAATCAAATACCTTAATTTGAGCGAATTAAAGAATTTACCGAAACTGCTCGAAGCGAGTCGTCTGGGCGAAGACGCGGGAAGATTTCCGAATGCAAATGTCAACTCGGATGAAGAAACAGACGGCGAAGCGCACGCCATCCCGCTTCAGACCAATGAAGGAAGATATTATCTAATGGTAATTCTCAAAAACGACGGCAAGGAAACCGTCCAACGCGCTACTCGACCGCTCGTCTATACGCTTTTGATTCTTCTGCTTTCGACGGCGATAACGGTTTTTCTCGTTTGGCGATTTACGCGACCGATTGCCAATCTGTCGAACGCGGCGCGGCTGGTTGCCGAAGGCGATTTGAGCTTTCGCGTGCCGGATGCGAATCGAAATGATGAAATGGGAAAACTGACCGCTCAATTTAACGAAATGACTGCCGAACTCGAAAAGGCGCGCGCGCTTGAATCGCAATTGCAGCAAGCGGAAAAATCTGCGGTCGTCGGCAGACTCGCTTCGGCAATCGCGCACGAAATCCGCAATCCGTTAAATTATATTAATCTATCGCTCGACCATTTGCGCTCGAAGTTTGCGCCGGAAGACGCGGAAAAACACGCGACTTTTGAGAAACTGACTGCGCAATTAAAAACCGAAGTCGGCAGAATCAACCGGCAAATATCAGACTTTTTAAGTTATTCGCGCCCGGCAAACGCAAATTTACAGCCGCTCGACGTGAGAAACGTCATCGAAGACTCATTGAGAATTGTCGAAGCGCAAGCCGAGGAACAAAATATCAAAATCAGCCTTATCGAACGCGAAGACGTGCCGAAAATTTCCGGCGATGCGGAATTTTTGCGCTCGGTTTTCAATAATTTGTTTATCAACGCCGTCCAATCTATGGAAATGACCGGCGGACAACTGAATGTAACGATTTCGTCTTTGGAAAATGACGTAAAAGTCGAAGTAAAAGACACGGGAAGCGGAATAGACGAAGAACATTTGGAAAAAATCTTCGAGCCGTATTTTTCGACAAAAGAAACGGGAACGGGTTTGGGGTTGGCAATCGTAAAAAAAATCGTCGAAGTTCACAACGGCGCGATTGATGTCGAATCAAACGCAGACGACGGAACAAAATTCACGGTAAAACTATCGAAAGCATAATTCAGCTGCCGGAACCAGCAAATTTTATTTATTTAACCGGCGCATTTGTTTGAGCAAAACGTCCGCGTGTTGTTTCGGCGAGTTGATATTTCGCAAGATGATTTTACCGCCCGTTTCGCCCGCATTTTCGATAACGAGATTTCCGAAACCGAGCATTCTTTGCGGAACGGTTGACGAAACGGTTACGTCTTGAATCGTGCGAAGCGGGACATTTTTGGTTGTTTTGGAGATTAAACCAGAGTCAATTTCGATTTTGGAATCGGTTAAAGTGTAGCGCACCAGTTTTTGTTTGAGATGGTAAAAAGCGGGAATCAAAAGCAGAGAAAGTCCGGCGACAACGGAAAGCCAGGCGGGAATGTTCACGCCTGTTAATTGGCTGAAAAAACTGAAAATTGCGACGAGCAGCAATGCGCCGAAAATTGCCAAACCGTAACCGATTTTGACAAACGTCAACGTCGGATGAATCGAAAAAATTTGTCTTTCCAGTTCTTCCGATTTTTCCGAGTTGCCGGTTTTAGTTTTTTCGGTTCTTACCGAGCGGACGACGCGCGTTTCTTCTTCGGCTTCAAGAACCGTGCCGCACTTCTGGCAGTAAATAGCTTCGTCGGAATTTCTCGCGCCGCATTTCGTGCAAAACATAAGGTAAATTCAAGATTTAGAATTTAAGATAAAAGATTCAAAGTTCAAAATTCAGGATTCAAAATTTAAGATTTTAATCATGAATGCTAAATTCTGAATTTATCTTACAGGAATTGATATTTTCATACAAAAAAAGCGGCTGAAATTGTTCAGGCGCAATGTCTTTTCAAACCAGAGGAGAAAAGAAGAACTTTTTAGAAAACTTATTGATTTACCAGCCGCATTCTGCCGCAACATTTTTGTGCAAAATACGATTGATACAGAATTTATTTGACAAGATACTTTGAATTCGGTTTTTCTTTCCTCTGTGCTTCAACCTTTTGACAACATCGTTTATTTTTAATTTATGCTTTATCTGTCACAAGTTTTGGGACATCCGATTTTCGATGCCGAAGACGAACAAATCGCCGTTATCAAAGATGTCGTCGTCCGTTACGGCGAAGAAGATTATCCGCTTGTCATCGGACTCGTCGCTCGCTATCGCCGCCGTTTGTTTTTTATTCCGCGCTCAAAAATTTCTGAATTGAACGAAAAAGGCGCGCGGATGAGTTCGGAGATAATCAATTTAAGTCCGTTCTCCCGTCGCAAAGGCGAAGTTTTGCTGGCAAAAGATGTTCTGGATAATCAACTGATTGATGTCGACGGAAAGCGCGTCGTGCGCGTCAACGACGTTCAAATTATCGAAGTCGCCGGTATTTGGCGCGTAACGGGCGCGGATGTTAGTTTGCAGGGATTTTTAAGACGTTTGATGCCGAAGGGTTTTTACGGCAGTAATCGAATTGTCGAAGTGATAGATTGGGCGGATGTCGGTTATCTGGCAACTGATACGGCAATGGCAACCGTGCAGCTAAAATCTTCAAAAGACAAACTTTCGCGGCTGCATCCGGTTGAAATCGCGCAGCTTGCCGAGTCGCTTTCACCGATTCACCGCACGGAAATCGTCGAATCTTTGGACGACGAAATCGCAGCTGACACTTTGGAAGAAATGTCGACGGAAAACCAAGCGCGTATTTTGGAAGAAATGGACGAAGAACGCGCCGCCGATATTTTGGAAGAAATGTCGCCGGACGACGCGGTTGACGTGCTTGGTGAGATGTCGGACGAAAAGGCGCAGGAGCTTTTCGACTTGATGGAAGACGATGAAAAAGCAGATGTCGCCGAGCTTTTACCGTTTGACAAAGACACGGCGGGCGGTTTGATGACGACAGAATTTGTCGCTTTTCCGAAAAGTTTGACCGTCGGTCAAGCAATCGCGCGTCTGCGGGAAATGGCGGAAACGCCGAATATGATTTATTACCTTTATGTCGTTGAAGAAGAAAACTCCTGGAAACTTGTCGGATTGATTTCGCTGCGGAGCTTGATTTTAGCCGACCCGACTCGTTCGCTTTCGGACGTGATGCGCGGGCAATTTCAGTCCGCGCATCCGAATGATTCGGCGGAAGATGTCGCGCAAACTATTGCCGAGTATAATCTGCTCGCGCTTCCGGTCATTGATGATTTAGGAGAAATTGCCGGAATCGTCACGGTTGACGATGCGATGGAAATTTTACTGCCCAAAAATTTGAACAATCGTCTGCCGCGTCTTTTCGGTTAAATGTTATTTGCAAACGATTATCTAATGTTCGAGGCAGAAGCAATAAAGTTTCCTGTCAAAGAGATTTTTAAGGCAAGACGCGCAAAATGAATAATTTTTCTGTCGTTTGTTAATAACGGCGATAAATTGTTAAAATTTGCATCTAAATCGAAAATAAAAAGGAGTTTTGCAAAAATGAAAAGAGTAAGTTTTCTAACAACAGCGATTTTCGCAATTGCCGTGTTTGTGTCTTTCGCTAATGTAAGCGCGAAAGGTGATTTTGCAATCGGCTCGACTCTGGATAGCTTTAAACTTTCGGATACAAACGGCAAAGAGCAGTCTTTTAACGATTTGAAAGGCAAAAACGGCGCGATTATCGTTTTTCTGTCGGTGCAATGTCCGGTTGTTAAAGGTTATAACGAAAGAATTTCCAAACTTGCCGACGATTATAAAGCAAAGGGAATTAATGTCATCGGCATCAATTCAAATTCGACGGAAACATTGGATAATGTGAAGACGCACGCCGCCGAAAATTATAAATTTCCTGTTTTGATTGATAAAAATAATGTTTTAGCCGACCGATTCGGGGCAAATGTTACGCCTGAAATGTTCTATTTCAATGCGAAAAATGTTTTGACGTATCACGGCGCGATTGACAACGATCGTTCGGGAAAAAATGTTACGACCGATTATCTGCGAACCGCGCTCAACGAATCTTTAAGCGGCAAAACGGTTACAAAAAGCACCGCAAACGCTTTTGGCTGTTCGATTAAACGCGCTGAGAAAAACTAAATGATAAAAAGTTTCGATTCGATGGAACTGAAAAAACTCGCCTTTTTATTTGGCTTGCTTTTCGTTTTTGCCCAGACTTTTTCCGTTCAGACCGATGCGCAGACGCGCCGCAAAGCGACCGTTCGAACTGCGAAAAAGAAAGTTGCGGCAAAACGGCAGCAACCCGCCGGAGATAACGAAAAAGGTTTGTCGTCGCTTATAAAAGTTACGCAAATTGACGACATTGCGTTAAAAGATTTACTAAGGCGCGACGGCGAGAATGCCAAACCGCTGCTCGTCAATTTTTGGGCGACGTGGTGCGACCCGTGCCGCGAGGAGTTTCCCGATTTAGTCAAAATCGATGCTGATTACAAAGGCAAAATTGATTTAATTACAATTTCGCTCGACGATTTAGCCGAAATAAAGCGTGACGTGCCGAAATTTTTGGCGGAAATGAAAGCGGAAATGCCTGGTTATCTGCTCAAATCATTGGATGATGAAGCTGCAATCGCCTCCGTGTCAAAATCGTGGCAAGGCGGCTTACCGTTCACGATACTTTTTAACGGGCAAGGCGAAACCGTCTATTTTATACAGGGAAAATTCAAGACTGAAATTTTAAGAGCGGAGATTGAAAAACTTTTCAACTCCGCGCCGGAAATTATCGAGGTTAAACTTACGCAGAAATAAAGTTAAAATTTTAGAGCTAATGCAGAGTTTATTGGTTCGGATTTGAAAAACGAGTCCGAAGCGCATAAACTCTCTTTTTTGTTTTAAACGAGATTTTCCCGACAGAGAGCTTTAAAAATGAACCAGCCGCAAATCACCGCCGAAATAATCGCATCACATGGTTTAACGCGAGAAGAATACGAAAAAATCAAACACATTTTAGAACGCGAACCGAATTTAACCGAACTCGGTGTATTTAGCGTAATGTGGTCTGAGCATTGTTCTTATAAATCTTCGCGCGTTCATCTGAAACGCTTGCCGACTACGGGCGAGCGCGTCATTGTGCCGCCGGGCGAAAACGCGGGCGTGGTTGATATTGGCGATGATTGGTGCGTCGCGTTCAAAGTAGAATCGCATAACCATCCGAGCTTTATCGAGCCGTTTCAAGGCGCGGCAACCGGAGTCGGTGGAATTTTGCGCGATGTTTTTACAATGGGAGCGCGTCCGATTGCAGCGATGAATTCTTTAAGATTCGGTCATTTGAACGATAAGAAACACGCCAACCGCAACAAATCAATCTTAAAAGGCGTAGTCGCAGGAATCGCGCATTACGGCAATTGTTTTGGCGTTCCAACCATTGGCGGCGAAGTTGTTTTCGACGACGCTTACAATTTAAATCCGCTCGTCAATGCGTTCGCTTTAGGAATCGTCAAAAAAGACCAGATATTTTTCGGAAAAGCGTCGGGCGTTGGCAATCCTGTTCTTTATGTCGGCGCAAAAACGGGACGCGACGGCATTCACGGCGCGACAATGGCGAGCGCGGAGTTTGACGACGAAGCACTCGAAAAACGTCCGACCGTGCAAGTCGGCGACCCGTTTTTAGAAAAATTATTACTCGAAGCGTGTCTGGAAGCGATGCGAAGCGGCGCCATTGCGGGCATTCAAGATATGGGCGCGGCTGGTTTAACTTCTTCATCGGTCGAAATGGCGGCGCGTGCCGGAACAGGTCTTGAGATTGATTTGACGCTTGTGCCGCAACGCGAAACCAATATGACGGCATATGAAATGCTGCTGTCGGAATCGCAGGAACGAATGCTGATTGTCGCGCATCGCGGGCGCGAAAAACAAATTGTCGAGATTTTTAATAAATGGGATTTGGACGCGGTCGTCGTCGGCAAAGTCGTCGAAGGAAACAATCTGAAAATCTTTCACAACGGCGAACTCAAAGCCGATTTGCCTGTTTTGGCATTGACTGACGAGGCACCGAAATATAATCGTCCGATGGCGGAAATTAATAAATTGAAAAAAGGAGAAAATAATGAATCAAGGAACGCTGTTAATTTTGATACTGCTCTTTTTGACGATTCTGTTAATAATCATCGGGAGACGGGCAAGCGAGCGGAAGCAGCAGAAAAATACGGACAAAGAAACGCAAATGAAGCCTTAAAAAGGCTGCTCGCTTCGCCGAATATTTGTTCAAAGCGTTGGGTTTATCAGCAATATGACCAGATGGTTCGCACGAATACGGCAATTTTGCCCGGTGCGGACGCGGCGGTCGTGCGCGTGAAGGAAACACGCCGGGCTATTGCGATGTGCCTGGATGGAAACGCGCGTTTTGTTGCCGTTAATCCGCGTGAAGGAGCGAAATTAAATGTTGCTGAAAGTGCGCGAAACGTTGTTTGCGTCGGCGCAAAGCCGATTGCGGTTACGAATTGTTTGAATTTTGCATCGCCCGAAAGACCGGAAGTGATGTGGAGTTTTTCCGAAGTAATCGACGGAATGAAAGAGGCTTGCGAGGCGTTTGAAACGCCCGTTGTTTCGGGAAATGTTTCCTTTTACAATGAAACTGAAGGGCGCGGAATTTTGCCGACTCCGACTATTGGAATGGTCGGTTTAATCGAAGACACGCGCAAAATAATCTCGCAAGGTTTTAAACAGGAAGGCGATTTGATTGCTTTGCTTGGAACAACCAATGATGATTTAAGCGTCAGTGAATTCGCGCAAATCGTTTTAGAAATTTCAACTGATGAATTGATTGAAACGGGCAAAGTTCCCGTTATTGATTTGGATTTAGAAAAACGAGTGCAGGAGACTTGCTTGAGTTTAGCTGACCAATATCTTTTGAAATCGGCGCACGATTGCTCTGACGGCGGGCTTGCCGTGGCAATTGCGGAAAGTTGTTTTTCGTCGCTAAACCGTAAATCAATCGGTGCGAAAATTAAGTTAAAAAGCGAAAATCTCTCAACCGAAGCGTTGCTTTTCTCAGAGTCGCCGTCGCGCATTGTCATAAGTTTTGCGCCGGAAAATCTTGAAAAAGTAAAAGAAACTTTAAAAGATTGTCCGTTTGAAGTTATCGGAAAAGTTACGGGCGAAAATTTTAAGATTAAAATAAATGACTCGGAAATCGTTTCCGCCGGTGTTTCCGAACTCGAAAACGCTTGGAAAAATTCACTTGAAGAACAATTGGAAAATTAACCGGTGAATTACCTGAATTGCACAAGTAGAAAAAAAGAATTTACAATTCTTCGTGTTCATTTGTAGTTTTTTGCAGCTAAAATATGCTTGCTGGCGTTTACATTCATATTCCTTTTTGCCGTTCACGCTGTTCGTATTGTGATTTTGCGACTGACGTTTATAAAAACGGCGAAACGGTTGAACGGTATGTTTCCGCCCTCACGAAAGAAATCGAAAATTTCCCCGCCCAAGAAAATGTTGACACGATTTATTTCGGCGGCGGAACGCCTTCGCTTTTAACTCCTAATCAACTCGAAAAAATTCTCGATGCAATTCATCGAAAATTTTCAATTGATACAAATTCGGAAATCACAATGGAGATGAATCCGGCGACCGTTACGCCGGAAACTTTGCGGGAATACAAAAAATTGGGTGTGAACCGCGCGAGTTTCGGAGCGCAAACATTTGATGACACAGAACTTAAAAGGTTAGGGCGAAAGCACACGGCGCAAGATGTAAGAGAAACAATCGAGCTTTTAAGAAACGCGAAGTTTGATAATGTTAGTTTTGATTTAATCGCCGGATTACCGCGTCAAACCTTAAAAGATTGGGAACGAAATTTGGACGAAGCCTTAAAGTTAAAACCCGAACATTTATCTTTGTATCTTTTGGAAATCCACGAAGCGACACCTTTGGCGGAACAGATTCGTTCTAAAAGACAACCGATGCCTGACGAAGATTTGAGCGCGGAAATGTATGAATTAATGCTCGAAAAAATTTCCGAAAAAGGTTACGAACAATACGAAATTTCAAATTTTACGTTGCCGGGCTTTCAGTCAAAACACAATTCAAAGTATTGGACTTTAGACGCGGTTTTCGGCTTTGGCTGTTCGGCGCATTCTTTTGACGGACAAAAAAAGCGTTGGGCAAACGAACGCGACACTTTGAAATATGTCGAGACGATTGAAAAAAATCTTTCGCCGATTGTCGAGGAAATCGAGATTGACCTGAAATCCGAATACGCTTTTCTCGGTCTGCGTCTGAGCGCGGGAATTGACTTAGACGAATATAAAAAAAGGTTCGGCGCGAATTTGACAGAAGAATACGCGGAAGATTTGAAGCGATTTCAAGAAGCGAAATTGATTAAAATTTCGGGGAATCGCCTCAAACTTACAGACAAAGGTTATTTGTTTTCCAATGAAGTTTTTGCAATCTTTGTTTAGTTTTCAATCTAACTAAAAGTGATTTTAATAAATTGAACTATTGTTTCTGGATAATTTCGCCTTTGATAACCTCGACATTTTGCGGAGTTTTCGTGAGTTTTCCCGGATTAAAGCCTAACTTTTCCACGCGGCGCAAGATGTTTTGATAAACCGCATCTTTCATTTCCGGCGTGCGGCTCAAAATCCAGAGATTTTCGCGTTTCGGGTCAGAGGCGGCGGCATATTGATAATTCTCGTCCAAATCAACCACCCAATAATCGTCCCAATCGGTAGATAAAAACGATTTGAATTTCGGCGCGAAGCTCATTTCAAATTTGGCGTTTGAGGCTGTATCCGTAATCTTCGCTTCGCCTTCGGCTTTGCCGATCGCTCCGTCCTTCAACACGCATTGGTTGACGACCGCAATTTTGCCGTCGGCTTTCGTCGTGTAAGTCGCCGTCGTGTTTCCGACGCATTTTTTTTGAAATTTATTCGAATACCGAGCGATTTCATACCACTTTCCCGTGAATCTTTTCACGTCAACCGTTGAAACTGTTTGGACTTGTGTTTTATTGTCCGAATCTTTTTTCTGAGCCGAAACAAACGCCGAAAAGATTAATAAAGCAGGTAAAACCGCCGCAAAAATAATTTTTTTCACAAGAAAAACCTCCTTGTTTTTGTAGAATTCTAGCATTTTAGAAAGCAAACAGCCTAGCAAAATTTGCATTTCGTCAATCGCAATTTCTATAATTCACTTCGAGAACAAAACAAAAAAATATATTATGCCAATTTACGAATACAAATGCTTGAGATGCGATTCGCGTTTTGAAAAGATGCAGAAAGTTTCCGACGCGCCTTTTGAGACTTGCGAAAAATGCGGCGGCGAATTGGAAAAGCAGTGGTCGCTTTCCGGTTTTCAATTCAAAGGCGCGGGCTGGTATGTGACCGATTACACAAATAAAACAAAGGAAACCGGCGCGGAAACGTCAGTCAAAAGTGAAAAAACGGAAAAGACGGAAAAAACTTCCGCGCCTGAATCAACCGCCAAGACCGAAAGCGCATCAAAGCTATCGGATGACAACGCAAAGAATTCTAAGAAAGAATCTGTTACAAAGAAAGATTGAGGTTGATTAGATGAAATTTTCGTGGGGAAAAGTTTGGCAAACGAGTTTGATTTTACTGTTATTCGCTGCCTTTGGAAACGCGCAATCGGGACGCGGCGCGCGAGCAACCGCCGATACTGACGGCACGATTATCAGCGTTACCGCTCTTCGCACAAATGCTTCAAAAGACCCGATAAAAACCGAAAATTTATTTCTCTACGAAAACGGAATCGAACAGAAGATAAAAAACTTCAGCTTCGACCCGTCGCCCGCAAAAATTCTTCTGCTGATTGATAATTCGCAAACCGTGCGGGCTGATGTTGAGACATTAAAGAAAGCGACAATGGAATTTGTCTATGAAATTTTTGAAGGCGACCAGCTTTTCGTTGTCGGTTACGATGAAAAGCCGGAAATAATCCAGGAATGGACGGACGACGCGAAAAAGCTGGAAACCTCGCTCGCTACTTTTCGCAAGCAGGGAAATCCGTATCTGTTTGATTCTTTGAACACATCGGTCGGCGAAATTCTAACTCCGCTGATGCCCGGAACCAGAAAAACGGCGGTTGTTTTAATAAGCGACGGATTAGACAGAGGAAGCAAAATCGCTTTCGATAAAGTTTTAGGCACCCTGCAAAATCAAAATATCACGGTTTATGCGCTGCAAATTCCCGACCGTACAGGTGGCGCGTTTCGTCGCAACCAACCGAAAGCAAAAGAAGTAATTACGCAACTAACCGAAGGCACAGGCGGCAAAATTTTTCCGATTGAAGAAGCGCAGACTGCCGCCAAATTTATCTGCGACGAACTCAAAAAAAATCGTTACCTGCTTTCGTATCTGCCAATCAATACGTCTTCCTACGACGCGCGCCGCGTCTTTTTGGTGGCTGACGAAGGTATTACGGTTCGCACCAAAAACGCTCAACCGCCGAACATTAAATAGTGAAAAGCTAAAAGTGAAAAATGAAAAACGGAAGTCGAATTGTGTTGAAAATAATCTGGACTTATCAGATGCTTTTCTCATTTTTCACTTTTAGTTTTTCACTTTCATACCGCAACGGGCGCGGCGATTTTTCCGTGCGATTGATAATTTTCGAGTTTTAAATTTTTGTAATTGAAATTCAATAAACCTTCGAGACCTTTCAAATTTTCCGCGTTTTGAAATTCGAGTTTCGGCAAAGGCAAAGGTTCGCGTTTTAGCAATTCTTCGACTTGTTCCAAATGATTTGAGTAGATATGCAAATCCCCGAAAGTGTGTATAAATTCGCCGACTTGTAAATCACAAACGTGCGCGATTAAATGCGTTAGGAGCGCGTAACTGCTGATGTTGAACGGAACGCCGAGAAATGCGTCCGCGCTTCGCTGATAAAGCTGGCAATGCAGAATTTTTTCGTTTTCAACCTTAAATTGGAAAAGCGTATGACACGGCGGCAGCGCAACCGAATCGCACGTTTCGGGATTCCAGCCGGTAACAACCAAACGGCGTGAATTCGGATTCGTTTCAATTTCCTTAACCAGCCGCGCAATCTGGTCAACGCCGTTCATTGCGGGGTAATCGCCGCCAAACGAACGCCACAGATAACCATAAACCTCGCCTAAATCACCCGCTTCGCGCCCGAATTTTGCGGTTTGTTCCGCCGTTGCCCATTCCGCCCAAATATCAACGCCGCGTGTCTGCAAGTTTTTCTCGTCTGTATCGCCCGACAAAAACCAAAAAAGTTCTTCGGCAACCCACCGAAACGGAACTTGTTTTGTAGTAACAATCGGAAAACCAAGCCGTAAATCAAATCTGGTTTGATAGCCGAAAACTGAAATTGTGCCAACGCTCGTGCGGTCTTCGTGGCGCGTCCCTCTATCTAAAATATGTTTAAGAAGTTCCTGGTATTGTTTCATCTCAGCCTTTGCGAATTTGTGCAATTTTACCGATAAAGTTACCATATCAAAACCGTGAATCGTAAATCGTGAATAGTTAATAGAAACTTTTTCGATTTACGATTTACTATTTACGAAAAGTTATGTCGAACAAACTAGAAGTAAGTTTTAACTCGCCGCAATGCGGTTTTATGTCAATCGGTTTCGACGACGGCACGAATGAATTTCACACGACGACGGCACACGCGCCGCACGAGCGGGCATTACCTGAACTTCTGCAAATTTTATCGAGATTGCTCGACGAAAACTTCGGGCAAAAAGAATACGTTTTGCATTGGAATCGAGAGCCAGAAGAATTTGATTTTCGTTTTGTGCGCGACAGCAAAAATTTAACTTTAGAGATTTATCAATATCCGAGCGAAGCACGAAGACAGGAAAACCGCGAGTTGGTTTTTACGCACGCGGGAGAGGTAAAAGACGTTTGCGCGGCATTTGCTGAAACATTTAGTCAGCTTTACGAAGACCGCAACACGGACGAGTTTGAATTTAACTGGCGACAGCCTTTTCCGTTTACGGAATTTGAACAATTTAAAAATAAAATGAATTAGCCGCGAACAAACAAAGGATTCACGGAAGGATTTCTCGTATTCTTTAAGCGTCTATTCGCGGCTAAACATCTAATGAAAGAAAAACTTTTAGAACTTCTCGCGTGTCCGGCTTGCGGCGGCGATATTTTGCTGGCTCACGCGAGCAAATACGAAGACAGAGAAATTATCGAAGCGGTTTTAACGTGCAAAAAATGTGAGCGCGAGTATAAGGTGGTTCGCGGTGTTCCGCGCTTTGCCGCGCTTGATAAGATTGCACAGGACAAAGCCGAAACCGCGTCGAATTTCGGCTGGCAATGGACGCATTTTACGCAGGAAGACAAAAAATACGCCGAACAATTTTTGGGCTGGATTCAGCCGGTCAAACCGGAATTCTTCAAAGATAAAATCATTCTCGAAGGCGGCTGCGGCAAAGGCAGACACGCAAGTTTGGCAGCAAATTGGAGCGCAAAGGAAATTGTCGGAATTGATTTGAGCGCGGCGGTTGAAACGGCTTTTCAAGCAACCAAAGATTTGCCGAACGCGCATATTGTTCAAGCCGATATTTACAGGCTGCCGTTCAAAAAAGTTTTCGATTATGCTTTTTCGGTCGGCGTTCTGCACCATACGCCCAACCCGAAAAAATCTTTTGTGTCGCTCGCTTCAAAAGTCAAAAAGGGCGGATATATTTCAGCTTGGATTTACGGTGCGGAAAATAACGAATGGATTACGAATTACGTTTCGCCGATGCGCGAAAAATTTACGTCCCGTTTGAGTCAGCCGACGCTTTACCAACTCTCAAAACTCCCGACGCTCGGCGTTTTTCTTGCATCAAAACTTATTTATAAACCTTTGAACAAAGGCGCGAAACCGTTTGCCGACAGACTTTTTTATAACGATTATCTCAATCATCTGGCGACTTTCGGCTGGCGCGAACAGCACAATATTGTGTTTGACCATTTGGTTGCGCCGACAGCTTTTTACATCCCGAAAAAAGAATTTGAAGATTGGTGGAAGGAAATTGACGCGGAAAATGTCGAGATAATCTGGCATAATCAAAATTCGTGGTGCGGATTTGGAAAATTGGCATAATATAAAATCATTTAAAGGAGAATTGTTTATGAAATGGTCAATAATGCAGTTTATTATTTTAAGTCTTTTCTTACTCATCTTTTCAGCTTCTGCCTGCATCGCACAGACAAAAACAACTGATAAAAGCTCAAAAGCTGAACCTCCGCAAGTTGTTGTAGCTCCCATAACAGTAGACAAAACTTCTGAAAAGCAAGATGAAGAAATTTATAAAATAAATCCGACACCAGACGATAATAATCCTTTCAAAGTTTATATTCCGAAAGATTTAGAAGATAGTTTCGCCGAATTAAATAAAATGCTTCACCCAAAATACGTCAAGAAAATAAAAAATGATGAAGTCGAACTTCATATGGGACTTGGCTTATGGATACGAAATAATTGGGGGCTTTGGGCTAATTCGCGTTTGGCTAAATATTTCAGAGAACTTGAGGTAAATCATCCTGACGATATGTCAAGCATAATTCTTTCTAACTTTAAACTTCATCTAAATGGAAAACCGTTAGAAGTAGAAAAACAAATTGCCTACTCCAAAGAGTATGAGCGGCTCGTAGCCGATCCGCCTAAGAAAACCTTTCCAGAGTGCAAAGCAGGTATAGAGTCTGAATCATTAGGATATAAAATTGACGAAACTCCCAAAAAAATGCCTCGTATAATCCATTACGGTTATTGCAAGTCAAATGAAAAACTTTGGGTCTTTGAACACGGGAAAGGTTGGTATATGCCTGACTCCAATTTGGTAAAGATGATTGAAGAACCTGAATTTCCACTGCCGAATCTGCCAGAAACAGAAAAAAAACCTAAAAGTAAAAATCCCAAAAACAATTAACTTTATGAATTCAACACTTCCGCAGGAAATGCAGCAACACACTTACGCCATTATGAATCGCGTCGAAGATTCGCATTGGTGGTTTGTCGGGCGGCGGGCGATTCTTGAAAGTTTTCTCAAAACAATAGTTAAAAATCCAAAGTCCAAAGTCCAAAGTCAAAAAATTTTGGATGTAGGATGCGGGACAGGCGCGAATCTTGAAATGCTCGCAAATTTCGGTGAAGCCGAAGGCGTTGATGTTTCCGATGACGCGCTCGAATTCTGTAAAACAAAAGGTTTAAAGGCACACAAAGGTTTGGTGGAAAGTTTGCCGTTTGCAGATGAAAGTTTCGATGTCGTTACCGCGCTCGATGTCGTCGAACACTTGGATGACGATGTTGCGGGATTAAAAGAAATGAATCGTGTTCTTAAATCCGGCGGTAAAACGCTGATTTTTGTTCCGGCGTTTATGTGGCTTTGGGGCGTGCAGGACGACGTTTCAAATCATCGAATCCGTTACACGAAACGGCAAATTGTCGGGAGATTGGTAAAATCAGGCTTTGAAATCGAACGCGCGACTTACGCGAATTGGACGTTTTTCGCGCCGATTCTCGCGGGCAGAACTTTGATGAAAATTACCGGCATCAAGCCCGAATCGGAAAACAATGTCAATGTTTCCGCGCTCAACGGCGTTTTCGGCAAACTTTTCGGCGCGGAAAGATTTTGGCTGAAAAATTTCGATTTTCCGTTCGGCGTTTCGATTGTAATTGTCGCTAAAAGGAAATAAAAGTGAAAAACCGGTCTTCGTTATTCTTTACAAATCCTTGCCGGGATTATGTAAGCCGCTCTAAATTTATCTTCCGAAATCTTCGCATTTGTGGCTCGCTGATTGCAGTTTAGACAATCACACATCGAAATCCCCCTTTGTGTAATAAAAAAGCACACTTTTAAAAATAAAAACGTGCGAAATAAAAACAAACCAAGGAGAAAAAAATGAAAAATTTATTAAAAGCCGGAATTATCGCTTTTGCTTTTAGTTTAATGTTTATCAGCGTAGATTCGGTCAACGCTCAAAACACGCGACGAAACAGAGAAGCCAGACGCGAGTATCGGGAAGACATCAGAGACGCGAGGCAGGATTATCGAAAAGATATTAGAAGCGGAAAATCTCGTCGTGAAGCCGCACGCGATCTCCGCGAAGAGAGACGCAAGGCGCAGCGTGGATACCGCGAAAACACCAGACGCGCCATAAACCGCCGCTATTATTTCAGGAATGGTCGTCGTTATTACGTCAATAACGGTCGTCGTGTTTATACCACGCGCAGCCGCGTTTATTATAGCAACGGTCGCCGGTATGTCGTTTATTATTAAGCATTTGATATTGAGGAAATAAAAAAGCCGCGTCGAAAAACGCGGCTTTTTTATTTTTTAGCAAATGTCGTCTCGTTTAATTAACAGCTTCAATTTCTAGGGTTTTCGAGATTTTATCGAGATTCAAACTTCTGGCGGAAGCGTTGAAAATTTCGCGGTAAGTTTCGCCGTTTTCGTAAAGCTCTTCGTGCGTGCCGCTTTCGACGACGCGACCTTGTTTTAAGACGAAAATAACGTCCGAATCAATAATCTGCGAAATACTGTGCGAAATGACGACGACCGTGCGATTTTCTTTTATCGCGTCGAGACTGTTTTTGATTTGCTCGGTCGCAATCGCGTCGAGGCTCGCCGTCGGTTCGTCCAAAAAAATTATCGGCGGATTTTTTAAAAACAAACGCGCAATGGCGATGCGCTGCTGTTGTCCGCCGGAAAGCTGCTGCGCTTCGGATTCGTAGCGGTTCGGTAATTGTTCGATTTGGTCGTGCAGATAAGCATTCCGCGTCGCTTCTTCGACTTCCGCGAAATTCGCTTTCATACTTCCGTAACGAATGTTTTCTTCAATCGAGCCTCTGAAAATATGGTTTTTCTGCAAAACCAAACCAATTTTTCTTCTCAACAAGTTAGTTTCATAATCAAGCAGATTTTCGCCATCGAGCAAAATCACCCCGCTCGAAGGCTGATAAAACTTACACAAAAGATTGAGCAAGGTTGATTTTCCCGCGCCGGAAAGACCGACGAACGCGACGGTTTTTCCCGCCGGAATCGTCATCGAAACATCGAATAAGGCTTGTGTTCCGTTCGGATAAGTAAAATTGACGTTTTCGAGTTTAAATTCGCCGCGCAGATTTTCAGTGCCGATTGCGCCCGATTCTTCGATTGCGTCGTCCGCGTCGAGAACTTCAAAAAATCCTTCGGCGTAAGTCAACGCTTCATTTATCTGGTCGTAAATGCGATGAAGCTGGCGAATCGGCGCGGAAACATTATTGAAAAGCAAAATATGAAACATAATCGCGCCAATCGTCATTTGCCCGTCCAGAACTAAATAAGCCGTTAAAATGATAATCAAAACTACGCCGACTTGTTCGACAAAAGTTTTGAGCGCGTCGAAAACATAATTGGTTTTGCGCTGTTTAAGCTGCGCGTCAATCAGATTTTGCTGCAATCCGCGCTGCTTTTCGCGCTCGTATTCTTCGCGGACAAAGGATTTGATAACGATGATTGATTCGATAATGTTAAAAAGTCCGTTGGTTTTCGTTTCGCGCAAACTGCGCAGCCCGCGCCGCACGCCTTTCAATAATCCGGCTTGCCGCCAACTGAGCAGAAAATAAATCGGCATAATCGCCGACGCGATAAAGCCAACCCAAAAATTAGCGTGAAACATCACGACGAGCGCGAAAACGGCATTGGCGAAGAGCGGCAAAAGATTGATAAAGATATTTTGCACAAAATTTGTCAAACTTTCCGCACCGCGGTCAATTCTGGTTTGCAGCTTGCCGGTCGCGTTTTCGTCGTTGTCAAAATAAGCGTATTTATAAGTAAGAATTCTTTCGATAGCGAATTGCGAAAGCTGGCTGGAAAGATTAATGCGAATGCGCTCGCCGAGCATACTTTGTCCATATTTTATGGCGATATTCGCTAATTCTTTGCCAAACAGAATCGCGCTGATAAATAAAAGCAGAGAAAATCCTTGCGGCGCGGTTTTGCCTTCGCTTAATAATTGTTGAATCGTGTCAACCGTATAGCGCAAAACTATCGGATTGATTTGCGCGATAGCCGCGCCGAGCAGCGTCAAAAAAAACGAGATAATGACCAGCGATTTATAAGGTTGGACAAACGGAGCGAGCCGTTTGATAATTTGCCAGAAATTCATTCTTTGTAAATTTTAGTTTGCTTTCCCGCAAAGGCGCAAAGTATGCGAAAGAAAAGCCGGAAAATTTTCTTGCAAACTGTATTTTTATGCCGAAAAGTTCTACATTATTTATTCTGACTGATAATGAATTCACAGCATCCCGCAAATTTTATCGAATTGAAAAACGCGCCCGAATTATCTTTATTTTTACCTGTTCTGAATGAAGAGCCTAATCTGCGCCAGATGCACGCGAAAATCTCTGAAGCGTTAAATTCTCTTGATAAAACGGCGGAAGTAATTTACGTTGACGACGGCTCGACTGATAAATCTCTGCAAATTTTGAAGGAAATCGCGGCGCGGGATTCGCGGGTTCGTATTATTTCTCTGCGCCGAAATTACGGACAAACAGCGGCAATGTCGGCGGGAATTGACGCGGCGCGTGGCAAGATTTTGATTCCGATGGACGCGGATTTGCAAAACGACCCAAACGATATTTTCAGACTTCTTGATAAATTAAACGAAGGCTATGATGTCGTTTCAGGCTGGCGCAAAAATCGGCAGGATAAATTGATTTCAAGAAAAATTCCGTCGCAAATCGCCAACCGAATTATCTCCTGGATTGGCGGCGTTCCGCTTCACGATTACGGCTGCAGTTTGAAAGCGTATCGCCGCGACGTAATTCAAGATGTGCGGCTTTACGGCGAAATGCACCGTTTTATCCCGATTTATGCAAGCTGGGCAGGCGCGAGAGTTACGGAAATTCCCGTCGAGCATCACGCGCGGACAATGGGGAAATCGAAATACGGAATTTCTCGTACGATAAAAGTCGTGTTTGATTTGATGACGATAAAATTTATGGCTTCGTATCAAACGAAACCGATTTATGTTTTTGGCACGTTTGGCTTGATAGCATTTTTGCTTTCGATTTTCGCGGGACTTTGGGCATTTGTCTTAAAGTTTATTTATGGTGTTTCGTTTATCTTAACGCCTTTGCCCGTGATTGCAATTGTGTTGCTGGCAATCAGTATGCAATTCTTTTTAATGGGATTATTGGCGGAAATGCTCGTGCGAACTTATCACGAATCGCAGGACAAAGCGATTTATACCATAAGAGAGAAAATTGGATTTGATAATGGAAATGAATAAACCTTTTACAGTATATTTCGATACAAACTTCTATATTTGGTTGGCTCAAGTAAGTGATGAAGAAGCAAATAATGTTATCTTAAAACTCAACGAACTTAAGATTAGACACGTTTTATCAGGAAAAATCCTCTTGGAGCTTTTATCGGGTAAAGAAAGAAATCCTCAAGACGAAAATTTAGTTAAGAGAGTTAAAACGTTTAACATAGAACCTTACAAAGTTTCTATTAATCCTTTAGAGACTGATAAAAATAATGATACAAATTGGGACAAATTGCTTTTGAAGGGTAGATTAAGAAACACGTTTGCAGAACTCCTTAAAGCAATTTACGATACTGAAACCGTTGCTCAAAGTTTATCAAATACAGCCGACAAGAAATTGAATAAGGATAAAGAGGAAAAACTTCAGCAAAATTTAAAACCGTTTCTCTCGTCTATTGGTTATGATGAAAAACAAAGCAAGGAGGAAAATGCTGATGCTTTTGCTAATTTTGCATCTGATTTAATTTCTAATCTTTCTTTAATTCTTCCCGATGAGCAAAGAAGGAAACTTGAAGAAATTGATTTCAAAGTAGAAAAATCTCCTGAAAACTTATCGAACATTTCTAAACAAATTCTTGAGTCTCTCGGTTCTGAAACAGTAAAAAACCTAGGAGAAGAAAAAAAGATTATTAATTCTACTGTTGAGTTAGACCCAAGACCTTACGATGTTGCTGTTAATGAAGCATCAAAAAAGGAAATTAAAAACCTTGGTAATACATTTAGAGACGCAGGACATATAAGTTTATTCGTCACACACCAAAACCAAATAGATTTAATCCAAATAGATTCTCACCAAAAAAATTTAGTTGAAAGAAATAAGCCTAGGCATAGGCTTGTTGAGTTGAATTTCAACAATCGTTACTTTTCTGTAAATAAATCATTAAGTCCAATGGAAAACTTATCAAAAGTAATTGAACTGGTAACGAATAAAAAGCAAGAAATTTACAGATAAAATGTGCGGAATAGCAGGTTGGGCAAATTTAGATTCTAGAAAACCTTCGCCAAACACGAGCGAAACAGTTTTGCATTCTATGTGTGAGCGGATGAAGCACCGCGGTCCCGACTCGGAAGGTTTGTGGACGGACGAATCGGTTGCGCTCGGAATGCGGCGGCTTTCGATTATTGACCTTCATACGGGCGAACAACCTGTTTATAGTGAAGACAAATCAATCGTCGTGGTGATGAACGGCGAGCTTTATAATTTTCGGGAAGTTCGCGCAGATTTGGAAAAGCGCGGACACAAATTTGAAACGCAGACCGACACGGAAATTTTGCCGCATCTTTATGAAGAATACGGCGAAGCGATGCTCAAACACATTAACGGAATGTTCGCCTTCGCTTTGTGGGACAAGCGCAAGCAGAAACTTTTGTTGGCACGTGATAGATTCGGCGAAAAACCGCTTTATTACGGCGTGTTTGACGGTAAGTTGATTTTCGCGTCCGAGCCGAAAGTTTTATTGGAAAATCCGCACATCAAAGCCGAATTAAACATAAACGCATTACGGCAATATCTTTCCTTTGATTATGTTCCCGCGCCGCATTCGATTTATAAAGGTATTTCAAAACTGCCCGCCGCGCATCTTTTGATTTTAGAAAAAGGCGAAATAAAAACTCGCAGATATTGGAATCTTAGTTTTCACAAAAACGGCAACACGCCGACGATAAAAGAAGCGTCGGAACATCTCAAAGAACTGCTTGCCGATTCCGTTAGAATGCGTCTGGTTTCCGATGTTCCGCTCGGAATTTTGTTGAGCGGCGGCGTTGATTCTTCGACCGTTGCCGCGTTTGCAACACAATTTTCAATTGAAAAAGTCAAGACATTTTCAATTGGATTTGAAGAGGATTCGTTTGACGAATCAAAGTTTGCACGACAGGTTGCGACGCATCTCGGAACAGAACATTACGAAGATAAATTAAGCGTCGAACGGGCGGCGGATTTGATTTCGGAAATCGGAATGTGGCTCGACGAACCGATGTCGGACGGCTCGTTATTGCCGACGTTTTTGCTGTCGCGTTTTGTTCGCAAATATGTAACCGTCGCTTTGGGCGGCGATGGCGGCGATGAGATTTTTGCGGGCTATCCGATGTATTTCGGGCATAAATTGGCGCGTGTTTATGATTCGATTCCGCGTTTTTTGCGAAGCGGTTTGATTGAGCCGATTGTGAATAACTTGCCCGTCAGCACGAAAAATCTTTCGTTTGATTACAAGGCAAAACGCTTTGTCGCGGCTTCAAAATACGATGTCGTTACGCGCCATCATTCGTGGTTTGGCTCGTTTTCGATTGACGAACAAAACGATTTGTTGAGTAAAGACATTTTAGAACGAACTTCAAACGATATTTACAAAGACGCGAAAAATTTATTGAAAATTACCGATGCGACGGATGAAATCGAGCAAATGCAGTTTTTAGATATGAATTTTTATATGGCGGAAGATATTTTGACAAAGGTTGACCGCGCTTCGATGGCGGTTTCTTTGGAAGTTCGCGCGCCTTTTTTAGATTCGAGAGTTGCCGAATTCGCCGCGTCTTTGCCACTTGAATACAAGCTCAAAGGCAACAAAGGAAAATATATTTTGAAAAAAGCGGTCGAAGATTTATTGCCGAAAACAATTTTACAGCGTCCGAAAAAAGGCTTCGGAATTCCGATTGCCGAATGGCTCAAAGGTCGGCTCAATCCGCTTCTTCACGATTTGCTCGCGCCGGATAGATTGAAAAAACAGGATTTATTTAACGCGGATTTTGTGCGGAAACTTATCAAGGAACACGAAACAGGCGCAGCCTCGCACCACAAACAACTTTGGACGTTGCTTGTTTTCCAACTCTGGTATGATAATTTTTTGAAAAAGTCTTAGCAATATATTAAACGAATTAAAAGAGCAAAATTGTTCGTGCTATTCGTGTAACTCACGGCTAAATTTTATTAATCGAATAAACCGAAAATCTGCCTTGCTCGTCAAACTCATAATTTTGAAAATCCATTCCCGCCTTTTTCAAAACTCGAATTGAAGCCGAATTTTCATTGTCAACCGTCGCGAAAACTTGGTTTAAATTTAATTCTTCAAATGCAAATTCAACTAACCGCCGCGCAATCTCCGTCGCATAACCTTTACCCCAAGCATCGCGGCGAAGAAAATAAACAAATTCCCAATCTTCTTTTTTCGTCGGTCGCGGATAAATTCCGGCGTGTCCGACATAGCGCGAATCTTCTTTGGCAAAAACCGCCCAGATGTTAAATCCCTGCGGGTAAAGTTTTTCAAACAATTTTTGCCAGAATAGTTCAGCTTGTTTGCTTGTCATCACACCGTCGCCGACGTATTTCATCACTGTCGCGTCAGTGAAAAGAGCAGTAAAATCAGCTTTGTCTTTTTCTTCGTAAAATCTGAAAAACAATCTTTCGGTTTCCATAAAAGACAATGCCGATGCTTCACTCTTGAAACATCGGCAACGAATCGGCAATTTATCGAATACCTATTGTGTTACGGTAAACTTTGCAGAACCTTCTTTGTATTGACCGGACACACGGTCTTTGATTTTAACTTTGACTTCGTAGTCACCCGAAGACAATTGGTCTGTATTCAAAAGTCTGGCAAGCGTCAGGCGTTGACCTGAGTCGCTTAAACCTTCCCAGGTTTCGGGTTGATTCATAACTTCCTTTCCGCTCTTCAGCAAAACGTAATTAACATCAACCGAAGGTCTCAAAGTTGTCTGGTCAACTCCCGCGTTATAAATCTGCATATAAATGCCGACCGGCTGACCTTTTTTATACACGCCCGAAAGATTCGGGATAACCTTCGCAGTGCCGATGACAAAACTCGCGCCAATATCTCTTTCAGTAGTAGAGCGAAGCGTCGAAGCCAAAATCAAAGTCGAAGTGTCGAGCTTGCTTTCTTCATATTTCGGCACGGTAAAACCGATGCTGCGAATACCTTTGTTGCCTGAAACGACATCGCGGACGACGACATCAACCTTGTAAGTTCCGGGCGTTAAGGCAATAGCTTTTTGATAAACGGACTTTCTGTCCTTTGCTTCGCTAAGTTCTTCAGACGTAGCATTGGTTGTTACGGAATCTTCAAAAATGCCGGAACGCTTGCCCGAAACTGCCATTACACGCCCGAAGATGTTCATTTTAGCGGTGGGAAGATTACCGACATTTTCAAAAACGAGTTCCTTATTGCTGGCTTGCACCGTAAATGCCGTAATTACGCGGTCATCCGATTGACGAAAGAAATCGACGCGCAAATCAAAATCAAGCGGATTGTTGTCAACGACGGGCGAATCAATCAAAGATGATTGCAAATCGCTGAATTTGACTTGCGGCGGACGCTGTAGAGCGGTCAAAACTTCCAATTTTCGGAAAGGACTATCTTGCTCGCGCCCATAATACTGACCTCCCGCGCCCTGCTGCATACGGTCGCCTTTGTTGCTTAGCCCAAGCTGCTCGCTGGTGGTCAAACCCGCGCCCGGAACTGTCGCCATCGCGTCCTTTTCAAAAGCGTTACGGGCAATTCGATATTCGCCTGTTCCGGTCGGGTCGACAAACTCAATTTCGAGTCCGTCGCCGACACCATCCAAATGACGATAAAACCAAGTTTCAAACGGGTAAGTTGTCGTTGAGCCGCCGCCTTCATAGCTTGGACGGTCGTAAGAGCCGCCGGACGGATGCGATTCCACCGAATCGGGCTTGCCGTGCGCGATATAAACGCGCCCGCGGTCTGTTTTCCAACCCGGAATACCGGAGGCATAATGCTCGTTTGCATAGGCGATACGCTCGAAATATTCTTCACGATATTCGTTTTCTTCGGTGTCTGGGTTGGGATCGCGTCTGCGCCAAAAATTTTCGATAAAATTTTCGCGTTCTTCGTCCGTTTTAAGTGATTTATACGCCTTCTTTTCGTCCGAGGTTATGATATAAGCAACTTCTTTGTTCATCCAATCAGCATAGATTTTTCTGGTGCTTTCTTCTTTTTTGAAATTTCTTGCTTTTTGGTTGGGGTCTTGACTTGGTTTGTCTTTGTCGCCCTGAGCAAAGCTAATCGAAACGCTCGCCGTCAAAATCGAAGCCGTCAACGCTATATTACGAACCAATTTCCTTTTAGACATAATGATAAAACTCCTTATGTTTAATCGCAGTAAAAATGCTCTTACGCTTTCTATCGATAATTTTTTTTGTTAGATTTCAGACAATAATTCTTAACTATTCAAGATGCGCTCGAACGTCTGACAGGTTGCCCGAACAATCTGTGAAGTATAATAGAATTCGGGAGCAAAAGCAAATTAGTTCTCCTGCGGAGAGACGCCGAAAACCTCTGCGAAGTTTGCAACGATTTTGTCTTCAACCGATGATAAATCGAGTTCGCGCCCTAAAATTTTTTCCATCGAAGTTACCGGCTCGCCTTCACACGCGATTATAAGGTCGAAAAAGCTCAAATCCGTATTAACATTCAGGGCAAAACCGTGCGTCGTTACCCAGCGTTTGATGTGAACGCCGATTGCCGCGACTTTTCCGTCTTTTGTATGAACGCCGGTCAAACCTTCGATTCTAAAGCCTTCGATTTTAAAATCGGCAAGCGTGCGAATCAAAACTTCTTCCAAATCGCGCACATATTTATGTACGTCCTCACGGTCTGGACTAAGACTAACAATCGGATAACCTACGATTTGCCCAAGCCCGTGATAAGTAACTTTACCGCCGCGATTCGTTTCAAAAATCGACACGCCGAGCGTTTTCAATATTTCAGCAGTTACCAGAACGCCTTCTTCTCTGGCGCGTCGTCCGACGGTAAAAGTATGCGGATGTTCGAGCAGCAGCAAAAAATCAGTTTCGCGTTTTTCGATAACTTCCCGCTCGATTTCCTTTTGCAGGCTCAATGCCGCGTCATAATCAATACGTCCGAGACGGCGAACTCGTAATTGTCTTTTTCGCATCTTTAGTTATGATAGAATTTTCCGAGTAGATTTACGAGCAGAAGAAAATAATTATGAAAACAAACAAAAAACTGAGAAAAATTGCTGTGGTTTTTGCATGCTTACTGTGTTTTACTCTTTCGGCAACCGCGCAGAGACGCAAAGCTCCAATTAAAAGAACAAAGGCGGCAACCACTACAGCCGCGACAACGGCACTAACAAATAGCGAGATAAAATCGGGCGCGACAAAGGTTTCGATACAGATAAAGAATGTCTCGAAATTTATCTACATTCTCGGCGGTATCGCGCAAGGCATCGAAGACATTGATAAAGATGTAAAAGCGAGCAAAGTTTCGCGGGCAGCCACTGAACAGAACGCGAAAAACAAACAAGCCGTTATCACGACAATCGCCAATCTTCGCGCCGGACTCATCGCTCTGGAAGTCGAATTTCGCACTAAACCCGCGCTCAGAAATTATAATTTCCAGATTCAGGGAATCTCGGATATGACAGGCACGGCGGCAGACCAGGCGACGGCGGGACAATTGAGAGAATCGGGCAAAACGCTTTTGCTGGTAATCGAAAAGCTGGCAGATACACTGGTGGCTTTGCCTTAGATTGTCCACAAAAATTTCTAACTACATTAAAATTTGTTCGGAATAAAACCCGAATAATCTTTTATTCATTCATTCTTAATGAGTCCGATTTTCCTGCAAACGCTTTACTTATTAGGTGGCGCGATCGTTTTGCCGTTTTTGCCTTTTCTGTTCTGGCAAGGAAAGCGCGTGCGAAAAAGGGTCGGTCGTTTGCCCGACGCTGGCGGCGAAACCGTCGGACAATTCGGCAATTTTGAGGAAACTCTAAATCTTTTGGCAATCGGCGAATCAACCGTCGCCGGAGTCGGAGCAAAAACTCACACTGAAGCACTCGCCGGACAACTCGCCAAATTTTTGAGTCTCGAAACCAAAAAATCAGTGCGCTGGCACGCGCTCGGCGAAAGCGGCATCACGGCGCGGGAAACTTTGCAGCGTCTCGTGCCGCATCTTCCTGAAGCAGAGATGGATTTGGTCGTCGTCGGCTTGGGCGGAAATGACACTTTCAAAGTCAACAGTCCTGAGCGTTGGCGGCGCGATATAACAAAAATAATTGAAACACTCAAGAAAAAATATCCGAATGCCGCGATTTTACTGGCAAATTCGCCGCGTGTGATAGATTTTCCGGTTTTGCCGCAGCCTCTGAAATTCGTTTTGTGGCGCGTCTCGCGGCTTCAGCACGCGGTCGGAAAAAGTTTGGCAAACGCAGAAGAGAATGTCTTTTATTTTGACGAAGCCAAAACGGTTGACGAAAAGTTTTTCAGCGACGGCGTTCATCCGTCCGAATACGGCTACGCGCTCTGGTCGGAAGCGATGATAAAATTTTTGTTGAAGAAAACCGGCAATCTTTAAATTTTATTTTGCCAGCTTTGCCGCTTTGCGCGAAACAACAATGAATTTAGAAAATGCGTTCGCCGAAATTACCCAATTCCTCAACTCAAAAAATGAATGGCTTTTGAATCATTTGTCAGGCAAAACCTTTGCTCTGCAACGCTCTGAAATCGAATTCTCGTATGAACACAACAAAATAATTTTCGCCTTTTTGGATGAAAAAGGTTTTCAGGTTTGGCGCGTTACAAATTATAAAATTGAAAAAGAAAAAATCACGCTCGATTTGACGCGCAATTTTGAAAAGGAACGTGGAAAAGTTCGGCTTGTCCCGCGCGTTTCGGCAAGCGAATTGAGCGAAACGGTTAAACTCGCGCGACTTGAAAAAGCAAATCGCGTTGCGAGTTTGTTGATTGCGGAAAAACGCTGCGCAAAACTCGTCCGCGTTGCGTTGAGTGAAAAAAATGGACGCTTTGCTCAAATCATTTTTGAAAATTCCGGCGGCACGCAAATCGTAGCTTTAGCTGACGTTTCCGACATTGTTACGCCCGAAAACTTTTTAACGACGGCAATTCTGCGGCTCGCCCAACTCGAAAACCGAAAGAAGAAGCCGGTAAATGAAATTTGGATTTTAGTCGATAAAAAACGGGCGAAAAATCTGCAAAAACTTCACGCTTTGCTCGGTGAAAATTGGAAGCAAAAGATAAAACTTTGGGAAATTTCCCGCCAAGCGGCAAAGACAGAAAACGTCGAAAATTCAATTTTGAAACCACTGAAAAAACTTGAGATAAAAGATTTATGGCGCGAAAAGCCGAAGGAAATTTCTTTGACGGAAAGTTTTGAAGTCAGCCAAACAGCGCGGGAAATTATTAATCTCGCGCTGGAAAAAATTGACTTACTTTTTACCAAACACGGCGAAACTTTGCGGTTTTTGGGTTTGCCGTTTGCGCGTGTGCGAAAAATTTTCGGCGAAGAAAAATCTTGGTTCGGCATCGAGCGTGACAAACAAATATTAAACGAAAAATCGCGTGAAGATTTTTTTGATTTGCTTGAAAATTTAAGGATTTATCGTCATTCTGATTCGCAAGTCGAAAGACACGCGCTTTTTCGGCTTGCGCCCGAAGCGTGGCTCGAATCGGTCTTGAGAAGAAATATCAAACTGCTCGACGCAAATCTCGTTTTATCGCCGATTTACAATCAGTTTCGCGCCTCGCGCGATAAAATCGATTTGCTCGCTTTGCGGCGAGACGGACGACTCGTTATCGTCGAACTGAAGGTTTCGCCCGACCGCGAAATGATTTTTCAAGCGGCGGATTACTGGCGAAAAATCGAACTGCAAAGGCGTAAAGGAAATCTGCAAAAGGCAAAAATCTTCGGCGATTTGGAAATTGCAGACGCGCCGACGCTTGTTTATTTGGCTGCGCCGACTTTGAGTTTTCATTATGATTTCGAGTTTTTATCAAAGACCGTTTCGCCTGAAATCGAAATTTACCGTTTTGATTTGAACGAGAATTGGCGCAAAGATTTGAAGGTTTTGAAAAGAGAGAAGATTTAACCCGATTGCGCGAATAAGAATTGATTTTGATTCTTGTAATTCGCGGCTAAAATCAATTAGATTTCCGTAGAGGAAACGAATTTATAACCGACGCCGCGAACAGTTTGTAAAATCTTCGGGTTATTCGGCTCGTCTTCCAGATATTTCCGCAGCCGCACGACGAAATTATCAATCGCCCGCGTGTCCGTGTCTTCGTGCAAATCCCAAACTTCCTCCAAAATCGTCTTGCGCGAAACGGTTGTTCCCGCATTTTCAATCAAATAACGAAGCAGTTTGACTTCCATCAAAGTCAAGCGAATATTTTCGTCGGAATTCCACAATTCGAGATTTTCAAAATCAATCGTTCTACCGTTGACAACGTAAATTTTGTCGAGCGCGGGCGCAGTTCTTTCCGCAGCTTTTTCTCGCTGAAGCCATTCGCGCCGCCGCAGCAAACCGTTCAGACGCGCCAGAAAAATCGAAAGCTCAAAAGGCTTCGGCAAATAATCGTCTGTTCCGGCTTCAAACCCGAGCAAAACGTCTTCGGGACGACTACGCGCCGTAAGCATCAGAATCGGCGTGAAAATTTCCGCTTGGCGCAGACGTTTCGCCACCGTAAAACCGTCAACTTTCGGCAGCATTACGTCTAAAACAATCGCGTCAAACTGATTATTTTCGGTTAGTAAAATTTCGAGAGCCGTTTCGCCGTCGGCAGTAGTTTCAACTGCAAAACCTTCGGCTTCGAGATTGAAACGCAAACCGTCCGCAAGGTGTTGTTCGTCTTCGACAATAAGAATTTTCATAGTGAATCGTGAATCGTAAATCGTAAATAGCAGGAAATAACTATTTACGATTTACGATTTACCATTGACGATTTTGGCAATTGAACGATAAAATTGCTTCCCTTGCCTTCGCCGCCGCTTCTGGCGAAAATTTTTCCGCCGTGTTTTTTGACGATTGAACGCACGATGTAAAGTCCCAAGCCTGTGCCTTTCGCCTTTTGAGCAGGAAGATTCGGCACGCGGTAAAAACGGCGAAATATATGTTTCAAGTCGTTCGGCGCGATGCCGATGCCGTTGTCTTTGATATGAATTTCAGCTTTTTTACCCGCGCCGTTTTTTAATCTGACAAGAACTTTTATCTCTTCGCCCGAATACTTGACGGCGTTATCCAAAAGATTTGTAAAAACTGATTGGAGTTCAGCCGCGTCGCCGGAAATTTTTACTTCATCGGCGGGATTGGTAAAAGAAATTGCATTTTCATCCAGGTTATAACGAGTCCTGATTCTTTCAATGCAATCATAAAGAAGTTTGCCGAGTTCTATTTCGGAAATGTTTAGCAGGCGATTGCGCTCGCGCGTGCTGCTTGCCTGCAAAACCTGCTCGACGGTGTTTAAAAGACGGTTGCTGTCGGCAAGCATTATATTATAAAATTCCCGTCGTTTTTCTTCTGTTATTTCGCGTGTCTGCAAGGTTTCCAGATATAGCCGAATCGAAGCGATTGGCGTTTTAAGTTCGTGCGTAACGGCGTTCAAAAATGCGTCGTGCTGTTCGTTGCGACGAATTTCGCGCACCAGAAAAATCGTGTTCAGAACCAAGCCGGTAATAATTAAAGCAAAGAAAATGATTCCGAAAACGAGCAGCGCGGCTTCCTGTAAACTGAGCAGAATCCAGCCGACATTAAGCGCGATGGCTAAGACAACCAGACAGATGCCCAAAGCTAAAAAGAAAATAACCGCTTTTTGACGACCGACAACTCTCATAACTGCAGAGTTTAAAACGGAAAATGGAAAATGAAAACCGTCGGTTAATCATTTTCCATTTTCCGTTTTAAACTCTACGTTTAATTACGCGGCTTTTTGTAGAGACTCGGCTTCTACATTTTCCTTCTCCATTTCAAAAGCATAAACCTTCTTCACCAGCCCGATTTTTTCAAGAAATCTGATTTGAATCCAGTTCGGGTCAATTTCATACCAGGTAAGCCCGTGTTTTGCCGAGCGCGGATTGGCGTGGTGATTGTTATGCCAGCCTTCGCCAAATGTCAAAGCGGCAATCAAACCGTTGTTACGTGAATCGTCGTGCGTATCAAAACGCCGCGTTCCCCACAAATGCGTCGCGGAATTAACCAGCCAGGTCGAATGCCAGCCGACAACCTGACGCAGGAAAATTCCCCACAAAACCATTGACCAGCCGCCGATAGCATACAAAATCGCGCCGACGATGATTGGTGTAACGTAATAATACTTTGAAGAAAAGACGTGAAACTTATCTTTCAGCAAATCAGGAGCGTAGCGTTTTACAACATCTTCAGGTTGATTCTGCGCCGTTCCCTGCAAAATCCAACCCATATGCGCCCAAAATGTGCCTTCACGCGGGCTATGCGGGTCTTTGTCGGTTTCGGTAAAAGCGTGATGAATACGGTGCGTCGTAACCCATTGCAAAGAACCAGATTGCAGTCCGAGCGTTCCGCAAGTAGTTAAAAAATACTCAAGCCATTTCGGAGCTTTGTATCCGCCGTGCGTCAGCAAGCGGTGATAACCCATTCCGATGCCCCAGCTTCCGGCAATCCACCAGGTAATTAACGCGGCGGCAAGATTTCCCCAGCTAAATGTAAATAACGCCCAAACCGCCATTATATGAAAAATGACGACAAATGTTCCCGTAACCCATTGAATCGGTTTGTATTTTGATTGATGTAATTCGACGACGTTTTGCACTTTTATAATTCCCCTCTATGATTTCTAAAAATATATGAACGCAAATTTTGTTTCGCGCCTTTTATGATGTAAATCGTAACAGGAATTTTGCACGGTGTTTGTAAGAGTTTTGTAATAGATAATTTTAGCCGCGAACAAACACGAGAAAACACGAAAATTAAATCATAGATTCTTGTTCGTGTCCGTTTGTGTTTGTTCGCGGCTAATCTTTAGTCGGCGAAAGCGACGCTCAATTGTTTGAGCGGCATTGATTTTCTCGCATCCAATTCATTAACACTTTCGCGCCTTACGTATTCATATAAAATGTCGCGCTGCTGTGGGATGAAACCGGCTTCGCTGATTTGATAGCGCAATTCCTTTTCGTTTGCCTGCGTGTCCGCGCCTGCGGCAGAAACGACGTTTTCTTCTATCATAATCGAACCCATATCGTCCGCGCCGAAACGCAAAGCGGTTTGTCCCAAGCGTAAACCTTGCGTCAGCCAAGATGATTGAATGTGTTGGACGTCGTCCAAAAATAAACGCGAAACTGCAACCATTTTTAAGTAATCAACGCCCGTCGGTTCTTCCGTAATCTTGCGTCCGAGCGCAGTGTTTTCGCGCTGAAAAGTCCACGAAATAAAAGCTGTAAAACCGCCTGTTTCGTCCTGCAAATCTCTGATTCTTTGCAAATGCCGAACGCGGTGTTCGATTTTGTCGCCGATGCCGAACATCATCGTCGCCGTCGAACGCAAACCGACTTTGTGAACGGCACGCATCACGTCGAGCCATTCCTGCGTGCTGCATTTTGTCGAAACTCTTTTGCGAACTTCGTCATCGAGAATTTCGCCGCCGCCGCCGGGCATCGAATATAAACCAGCATTTTTCAGACGGCGTAAAATCGTTTCGTAATCGAGTTTGGAAATCAAAGAAATGTTATGAATTTCCGGCGGCGAAAAGCAATGCAGTTGAAACGTCGGATATTTCGCGTGCAGAGTCGAAAGCAGATTTTCATACCATTCGATATTAAAATCCGGGTGAAGTCCGCCCTGCATCAAAACACCAGTGCCGCCGAGCGCGATTGTTTCGTCAATCCGTTTGCAGATTTCTTCTATCGAATGAACGTAAGTGTCGGGCTTTCCCGGTCGGCGATAAAACGCGCAGAATGTGCAAACGACGTTGCAGACGTTTGTGTAATTGATGTTGCGGTCAATGATGTAGGTTACGACATCGGTCGGGTTTTTCCGCATCCGAATCTCGTGCGCGGCGAGTCCGATGCGGACAAAATCGTTTGATTCGAGAAGCGCGGTCGCGTCTTCCGCCGTCAATCTTTCGCCCGCCAAAGCCTTATCTAAAATCGGTTGAATACTGCTCATAATTCAAAATTATTTTAACACAGATGATTTTAGCCACGAACAAACACGAAATACCACGAAAATTTATTCTTTGAAACACGCAGGTAAAAACCTTGCAATTTTATTGCAAGAATTTATTACGCTTTCTTCTTCTTAGTCTGAAAAGAATAATCAAGCGAATTTTATTCGCGTTCCTTTTTCAAACCTCTGCACTTCCAGTGCAGAGTCGTTTAGTTCTATTTTATTTCGTGTTTGTTCGTGGCTAAATCTTCTTTCATTTTGCAAATCAAAATCGCATTCCGCAAAAACATCTGAGCTAAATCAGCAAAAACTGCTGAAATTACCGCTCTTTAAATGTTTCTCAAAAATGAAAACAAAATTTGTGCCAAAGGATTGATACTTTTTATAAAAATTTTACGCCATGACAAACAGAAGAGAAATTTCTATAAAAGGAGAAAGAAAATGCGAAATCAAGAAAATCAATTAGAAGCCAATGACATAGGTTTGCTGCTATTTGTTTTAGTTGCGGGCTGGCTGTTTCTTTTTCAATCAGGTTTGTTTCAATAGTTGGTGATAAATGCAAGCGATTCGCAGCTTTCAATCAACCCATTTTTGTGCGCCAATCGAAAAAAAAGCTCTAAACCTTTCTGCATATTTTCGTCTATTGAATAAGAAATATTTTGCGAAAGGTAAATCTTAAATTCTTCGCGGGCGAGTGGAATTTCCGCCTCGTAATTTGAAATAATTTCGTCCAGACGCTTTAAGCCTTCATCACGCGCCGCCGCAAAATCAATCGTTTTTGCAATTTCCGCCTTTTCCGCGCTTGCCATCCACATCGCAAACACGAAACCAAAACCAGTAAAACTTTTCCACGTTTCGGCTAAATCGAATTTGCGATATTTATTTTCGTTAATCGTCAGCGCAGGGTCGCCAATCAAAAGAGCGCAATCTGAATCAAACAGCATTTCGCTCAAATTCGGTTTGGCATTTTTATAAGTCGGCTCAAAGCCCAAAAACTCACGGAAGATTATTTTCGTCAGCGCGACACTCGTTTTTGACGAAACATCGAGCGCAACCGATTTCGCGTCCCGTAAATCTTCGCCTTTCGTTACCAGACAAACACTTCTGACTCGTTCTTTTGCGCCGACGCAAACATTGGGAACGAGCAAAACATCTTCAATTCTTTGATATTCGATAACCGGAACGAGCGCGGCATCAACTCTCTTTTGCGATAAAAGCTCGGCTGAACGCGCGGGCGCATTGTCCAAAATCAACTCATATTTCCCGCGATTTTGACCATACAGAAAACTCCAAATCAAAGGCGCGGTGTTTGAATAACTCGAAGCGGAAATTCGCGGAACGGACATAGCATTAAATGGTAAATGGTAAATGGTAAATGGTAAATGGTAAATGACAGGCTTCACGATTTACTATTTACGATTCACGATTTACTATCAAACAATTATGAAAATATATGATGTCAGTGTTCCGATAAGCAGTGAAACGCCGGTTTATGAAGGCGACCCGAAGGTTGAAATTGAAACGTCAAACGCGCTTGCGCGGGGCGACGCGGCGAATGTGTCCCGTCTTTGTTTTGGAGCGCACACGGCGACGCATGTTGACGCGCCGAATCATTTTATCGAAGGCACAAGCAAGGTTGATAAGTTGCCGCTTGAAGTTTTAATCGGCAAGGCGCGTGTTGTCGAATTGCCAAAAGACGTATCGGCAATCGAAGTTTCGCACATCAGAGACGCAAATCTGCAAGGCGTTGAGCGCGTTTTATTCAAAACGCGCAACTCGGATTTCTGGAACGATTCGGCGCAAGGTTTTCGCAAAGATTTTGCATATATCACGCCCGAAGCCGCAAAAGAATTGGTAAGTTTGGGAATAAAATTAGTCGGTATTGATTATTTATCGGTTGAAAAATTCGCTTCGGAAGATTTCGGAACGCATCTCGCTTTACTGTCGGCGGAAATCGTGATTATCGAAGGTCTGGATTTGCGCGAAGTTTCCGCAGGCGATTACGAATTGATTTGTCTGCCGCTGAAAATTGCGGGCGGAACAGGCGACGGCGCACCAGCGCGAACGGTTTTAAGAGAAATTTAAAGAGTAAAAATCTAAAATGAGTAGAGGTTGAATATGCGAAAATTTTATTTGTTATTTGTAACGCTATTGTTTTTGGCTTTTAATACGAATGCGATTATCGCGCAAGAGCAGAAATCCGTATTTGATGATTGGTCAAAATACCAGAAATCAATGGAACGATTTAACAGTCTGGCGGATTTTCATAATGAAATCTTAGTTTTTAAACTTTTGCAATTTACTGCTCCTTACGGCGGTGGTTATTTTGAAACTTTTTTGAACAATGACGGAACTTCTCATTCAGCACGAATCACTACACGTGCTAAGCAAGCTACAAGACGCGCAACATTAAGTAAACTACAAGTTAAAGAAATCAATCAGAAACTTTCTGAATTCATTTCTAAAGGTTATAGCCGTAACCTGCAACCTCAAGACGGGAAACTTTATTCCGCCTTTGTTTTCTACGATGGAAAAAATTATTTGCGGTTTAATTTTATCGGTGAAATTCCGAATGAATTACAGGAAGTAATTGATTTTCTGAATGTTGAGTATGAAAAAAGTGAAAAATTGAGAGTAGAAGCCTATTTTAACGAAACCAAATTACTCAAAGAGAAATATGGCGATTGGGTTGAAAAGCCTGGAATTATTCGTCCTACCAGCAGCGGCAGCGGCGATTTTTTTAATAGTAATCGAAACTCAACAATTTCAGTCAATGGTGTTCAACACTTAGGAAAAGATAAGTATCTGGCAGAAATGCCATTGTATTATGCTTTAGTTTTTCATCCACAGGCGAGAGTAATTAGCGTTTCAAGCGGAAAAGGAAATAGAAGCGATGATCCAATTTGGACCAAAGGAATTGGGTGGGTATTGAATGATAGCTACAAAATTGAAAGAAAATTTTTTATTACACACGATGCTATCAACGGAACAATCACAACTGAAGGAAAAACCTATAAATTAACAGAAGGTAATTTCCTTGTTGTCAGAATGAATAAACATTGGAAACCGAAAATTACTCAACTGAAAGTCCATCTTGAAAAAGAGCCTGATATACGAAGTATTCTTGAGAGATTTAAGAAAGAATTGGGCGATGAAACGCTCGAACTTCCATAAGTTAAATGAACCGAAAAGATTTTGCCGAAAAGCGACGTGCAATGTCGCAAAAATCAATCGAAGAATTAATCGAACTGCTTCCAAGCGAAGATTTACAGACGCGCTTTTTTGCCGAGATGTGTCTGCGCGACGCGACCAATACCTGACTTAATTTCCAACCTGCGAGTTCGCGGGAGGAACGCGAAAGGGCAATCGAAGAGTGGAAAACTTGGTGGAAAGAGCGGACGGGAAAATTTAAGAAACGCTGGAAAAGGCAATAAAATCCGGTTGAATTTATTGCCGCGTCGCAACTATAAAATTGTCCGCCGCATCAAACCTTGAAATTCTGCTCGATTTTAAGGAGTTTTTATGATTTCGTCACGAACCAAATTTTTCTTACCGATTCTTTTTCTATTATTTTCTTTTACCGCCGCAAACGCGCAAACACCGACTGCGACACCGCCGGATGAAGACACCGAAAAAGTTTTTACCGAGGAAATCAAGCTGAATATCACTGCTTTTGATGCGGATGGCAAATTTGTTTCCGATGTCAAAAAGGAAGATTTGGTAATAATGGAAGACGCGCGAATCCATCAGGCGAGCAGCATTCGGCGAATTCCCGCCAATATTTTAATTGTGATGGACACGGGCGGCGAGATGCGGCAGGCGAAAAGTTTGAATCAAACCCGCGCGACGGCGAAAAGTTTAATCGGCGCGTTGAAGGCGGAAGATTCGGTGGCGATTATGCAATACAGCGATAAGGCTGAAATTATCGCCGAATGGACGAGCAATAAAGCGGAAGCGTCGAAGATTTTGGATACCAAAGCGAATTTCGGCAGGCGTTCCGTTTTTGTCAACGCGCTTGAAACGGCGACCAAATTTTTGCAGAAAACTCCGCTCGACAATCGCCATCTCGTTTTAATCACCGACGGCACGGACAGTTTTAATAATTCGGCGGAAAGAGACGCGGCGATGAAAAATCTGCTCGCCACCGACATCAATGTTCACGTTATCAGCTACACACAAATGGAACTCGCCGATATTGAGCCGCGCACGAAAGGCACTTCAAAAACTCCGCTGCCGAACGCGATGCCTCCTGAAATTGCGGCAACAATGCCGCAAGGAATTCGAGATATGATGAAAGCTCGCGGCACAGGCGTTATTATCAATACTGACAAAGAATTTTTGAAAAAGATGCGTGAAAGAAAAACTTCTTTAATCGAAAGCGAAAAATATCTTGCCGCAATTGCCGGAGACACCAACGGCGAATTTGTCGCGCCTGCATCAAAAGAAGAAATGCTGGACAAAACCGCGCTCGTCGCCCGCTTTATCGATTCGAGCTACGTTGTAACTTACGCGCCGAAACGACCTTTGAAAGAATCAAAAACAGGCGAGGTGCGAAATATCCAAGTAACTTCGCGCCGTCCCGATTTGGAAGTTCAAGCACGCCGCAAACTCGTTGTTTTGGACGCTAAAAAGTAAAACAGGTTAATTTACTTCCAACTTCAAACCGTCTTTTGCTTCGATGACTTCGCACGTCGGCGAAAGTTTTGCGACTTCCTTTTGAAAATCTACCGCGTCCCATTCAGCGTAAAAATGTGTGAGAACGACTCGTGTCGGCTTGGCGTATCGCACTAAATACATCGCCTCGGCGAGTTCGAGATGTTTTTCAGTCGGCTTATCTTTGAAAAATGAACATTCCATCACAAACAAATCCGCGCCGCCCGCAAATGTTCCGATTTCCTTCGTAAAACCTGTATCAGCCGTATAAACAATTGTCTTATCATTTTTGTCTCTGATGTGAATTGCCAGACTTTCTTCGGTGTGCGGCGTGCGAAGCGCGACGGCTTCCGTTTCGGGCAAAATCTCGAATTTTTCGAGCGGTTCGACTTCGATTATTTCGAGCGGAAAAGGCTGTGCGAATAATTTGTAATCGTTTGCCTTATCAAAACTTTCGAGCAGTTTTTTCAAACCCTTCGCGCCGAAAATTCGCAGAGGTTTTCGGCGTTCTCGCGTTTCGGGCGCATTCTTCGTTCCGAACAAAAACGGCGCAAGTCCGCCAACATGGTCGAGATGAAAATGCGAAATCCAGATTGCATCCAGATTCGCCCAATCAAGATTTTCCTGCGCCATTCGGTGAACTGCCGAAGCCGAGCAATCAAGCAAAATCGAATTGCCGGAAGTTTCGAGCCAGTAACCGGACGAACTTCTCTGCGGATGCGGAACTGCCGTTCCAGAGCCTAAAACGATAAATTTCATAAATAGATATTAGCCACGAATGAGACGAATTGCACGAATAAAAATAGAAAATAATTCGTGCAATTTGTGTAATTCGTGGCTAATTTTCTTTTGTGGTAAATTTATCTTTATGAATGAATTGGACATACTCGCAATTTTCGCGCACCCGGACGATGTCGAATTAGCCGTCGGCGGAACGCTTTTGAAAATGAAATCGCTCGGCTATAAAACCGGCGCGTTGGACGTAACAAAAGGCGAAATGGGAACGCGCGGAACGGTTGAAGGACGTGCCGTTGAAGCCGTTGAAGCCGCAAAGATTTTGAAATTGAATGTGCGCGAAAACTTGGAACTGCCTGACGGTCATGTTTGGCTGACGGAAGAAACGCGCACGAAATTAGTCAGAGTTTTGCGCCGCCTGAAACCGAAAGTTTTGCTGACGCATCAAGTTGACGACCCGCATCCAGACCACAATCACATCACGCAATTAGTCAGAGAATCCGCTCGCTTGGCTTCTATGCAGAAATACGATTTTGATTTCGGACAAGAGAGAACAACCGCGCCAATCGTCGCGCACAACATTTTTTCGCAGCGCGTTACGCCTTCATTTATCGTTGATATTTCTGAGTTTGTCGAACAAAAAACCGAAGCGATTCGCCTTCACGCTTCGCAGTTTTACAATCCTGATTCAAAGGAACTCGAAACTCGTCTGACGGGCAAAAATTTTATCACCGAACTCGAAACTCGTTCGCGTTATTTCGGCGGTTTAATCAACGTTGCGGCGGGCGAACCTTTTTTTGTCCGCGAAGCATTAAACGTCGAAGACCCGATTGAATTATTAACGCGCCCGATGAATCTTTATTCGTAGTTTCGATAAAAAATTAACAATTATAAAACGCCGCGAAATGTTTTGCGGTGAATCGGCGTCGCGCCGAATTTACGCAATGCTTCAAAATGCGCTTTCGTGCCATAACCGACGTGCTTTGAAAAACCGTATTCGGGATAAACTTTATCAATTTCCCGCATCGAATTATCACGATAAACTTTAGCGATAATGGAAGCTGCGGCAATCGAAGCGGAAATCGCGTCGCCGTGAATAATGGCTTTTTGCGGTAAGTCTATTTCTTTTAGTTGAAGCGCGTCAATCAATAAAAAATCAGCCGCCGGATTTAGTTTTCCGATGGCTGAAATCATTGCTTTTTTTGTCGCCTGCAAGATATTTATGCGGTCAATCTCGTCAGCTTCGATTTGGGCAATCGCGTAACAAATCGCATTCTCTCGAATTTCTTCTGCTATTCTTTCACGATTTTTAGCAGAGATTTTCTTTGAGTCGTTCAAACCTTCCGGCAGAGATTTCGACAAATCCAAAATCACCGCGGCGGCAACCACCGCGCCGGCTAAACAACCGCGCCCGACTTCATCAACACCTGCGATGAATTTATAACCATCCGCGATTGCTTGATTTTCAAAGTCAAGATTGATGGTTGAAACGCGGAGACGCGGAGACGCGGAAACGCGGGGATTTGATTCAGCAATTCGAGACGATATTCTTTTCTCCGTGTCTCCCACTCTCCGCGTCTCCGTGTCTTTATTTCTTGGTTGCCGCTTTTCCGCGCGTATCGCGTTCCTTGATTCTGGCAGCTTTTCCGCGCAAATCACGAAGATAATAAAGTTTAGCGCGACGAACTTTTCCGCGACGGGTAACGTCAATATGGTCGATAACGGTTGCGTGAAGCGGGAAAATTCTTTCCACGCCGACACCGAAACTTACCTTACGGACAGTGACGGTTTCGCGCGAGCCGCCGTGCTTTTTGGCAATGACGATGCCTTCGAAAATTTGCAGACGTTCCTTGTTGCCTTCCTGAATCCGAACGTGAACGCGCACGCTGTCGCCGGATTGAAACGCCGGAATGTTTTCTCTTAATTGTGTATTTTCGATTGTGTCTAAACGGTTCATTTTTTTGTGAATGATGAATGATGAATGATGAATGATGAACTAATTTTCACCGTTTCTCATTTCACATTTCTCATTTCTCCTTTCAATAAATCTTTTCTAATGTTCTTCGTCTTTTCTAAAGCCTTTTCCTTGCGCCACTTTTCGATTTCCGCGTGATTTCCGCTCAATAGAACTTCCGGCACGAGCATTCCGCGAAAATCTCTCGGCTGCGTGTAATGCGGGCAATCGAGCAAGCCGCTCGAAAATGAATCATTTTCGGCTGATGTATCGCTTCCCAAAGCATTCGGCAAGAGTCTCGTAATCGCGTCAACTAAAACAATCGCAGCAGGTTCGCCGCCCGATAAAACATAATCGCCGATTGAGATTTCGTCAGTTGCAAGCGCATCATTCACTCGCTCGTCAACGCCTTCGTAACGTCCGCAAATCAAAACGATGTGTTCGGCTTCGTCGGCAAATTCCTTTGCCACTGATTGTTTGAAAACTCTTCCTTGCGGCGAAAGCAAAACGACTTTTGTTCCGCTCGGATAATTTTCGCGCTCACAAGTTCCAACAATTTTTTCAACCGCGCCGAAAATCGGTTTGCATTTCAAAATCATTCCGTCGCCGCCACCGAAAGGTCGGTCGTCAACTGTTCGGTTTTTGTCATTGGAAAATTCGCGCAAATCGTGAATGTTTATCTCGACGATTTCAGCAAGTTTAGCGCGGCGGATTATTCCAAAATCAAAGACCTCACGAAAAAATTCGGGGAAAATTGTTAATACATCAATTTTCATTTGGTCTCAGGTCTAAGGTCTTTGTTTTTACGAAGACCTTAGACCAAAAGCCGAAACCGAATACTAAAAATCTAATAAGCCTTCCGGCGCGTCAACTTTTATCAGCTTATTTTCAATATCAACATCCGTGCAAATTTTTTCGGCAAATGGAATCAAGTATTCTTTTGTTTCGCCCGCAACGACTAAAACTTCCGTGCCGCCGGTTCGCAAGATTTCTTTGACCTCACCAAGTTTCACGCCTTCGATTGTTTCAACCGCGCAACCTTGCAATTGCCAATCATAAAATTCGTCCGTTTCAAGCTCAACCGCTTCGTCTTCGGCGACACTAATCTCGCAGTTTCGCAAACTTTCCGACGCTTCAATCGAATCAAAACCGGCAAACTTAAAAATGATTCTGCGCTTCTGAAACCAAAATTTTTCAATTTCGAGTTCAAACGTTTCGCCGTTTGGTTTGACAGCGAAAACCTTCTCCAAATTATCAAATCTTTCCGGGAAATCGGTTAAAATGTCGGCGACGAGTTCACCGCGAAGCCCGCGAGTCTTGACGAGTTTGGCGATAACAACTAAATCTTCCATCAAGTTACAGAAAACTACAGCCGGTTACAGAAAGTTGCAGCCAGTTTCAACTTTATAACTCGCCGTAACTCTGCAAACTCACTCGACAATATCCAAAACAAACCGCTTGCCGTGTTTTTGTCCCGCGTGAAAAAGCAAGCTGCGAATCGCTTTGATAGTTCTGCCTTCACGTCCGATGAGTTTGCCCATGTCGCTTTCCGCAACGCGAACTTTAATAACGGCTGACCTTTCGCTCGAAGTTTCCGAAACTTCAACCGCTTCTTTGTCGCTCGCCAAAGCGGTTATAATTTTTTCGACAGCTTCTTTCATAAAGTCTGGAAATACGAAAAGTCGAGAAGAAATTAATTGCCTGCAATTTCTGCTTTATTAACAGAGTTTACTCGCTTGCTTCCGGCTTGTTTTCTTCAGATGCCGCCGCATCAGGCGCAGTTTCCTCTGCTGGAGCTTCTTCTACAGCAGTTTCAGCCGCCGCATTTTCTGCTTCAGCCCTTTCTGCTTCAGTCTTTTCTGCCGCAACTCTATCTGCTTCAGCTTGTGCAGCTTCGGCTCTTTCTGCTTCGAGTTTCGCAGCCTTAGCTTTCTTTTCTTCGGCTTGCGCCGCTTTTGCCGCTTCCGCCTTTGCCGCCTTTGTTTGAATTGCAGTAGCTTTTTCTTCTTCTGTTTGCACCGGATTGTGCTTAATCAAACTAGCCACGGTTTCGGTTGGCTGCGCTCCGACCGAAATCCAATACTGAATACGGTCGTGAACCAAATTGACTTCCGCGGGATTCATCATCGGATTATAAGTTCCGACGTTTTCCAAATATTTCCCGTCGCGTTTGCTCCGTTTTTCCTTAACCACGATGCGATAGAAAGGTTTTTTCTTCGCGCCCATTCTCATTAAACTTATTCCTAACATAATTTTTTAGTGGTAAGTGGTAAGTGGTAAGTGTTGAATATTAGGTTTTTCACTAACCGTTCACCACTAACCGTTTACCACTATTTCCTTTTCTTGTGTCTTTTCTTCTTCTTTAACTTCTTCGCCAAAGAATCGGTTGTTTCTTCGTAATTATTATCAAAATCTTCTGCCGCGCCGTTGCCACCCATTCCGCCGAGCAAACCGCCGAGACCGCCGCTGCCGCCCATTAATCCGCCCAAACCGCCCCCAAGTCCGCCCATCGCTTTACCCGCGAGTTTTGAGAAAAGTCCGCCGCGATTCATCTGCGCCATCATTTTCTTCATCTGCTCGTATTGCCGAATCAGCCCGTTGACTTCGGCAATCGTTGAACCCGAACCTTTGGCGATGCGCGTCTTTCTACTCGCGTCAATAATCTTATGATTTCTGCGCTCGCCTTTGGTCATCGAATCAATAATGGCTTCGGTGCGCTTCATCTGTCCTTCGACTTCTTCGGACTGCTCATCGGAAAGCTGCATTCCGCCCATCATTTGTTCGGGCAGCATCTTCATAATCTTTGACATCGAGCCGAGTTTTTTGAATTGTCCGAGCTGAGCGCGAAAATCTTCGAGCGTAAATTGATTGCTCGTCATTTTCTCAAGCTGCTTCTGGGCTTCGTCCTCGTCAATCTTGCCTTGAACTTCTTCGATAAGCGATAAAACATCGCCCATTCCTAAGATTCTCTGCGCGATTCGGTCGGGGTAAAACGGCTCGATTGCGTCATATTTTTCGCCGACACCGACGAATTTGACAGGTTGCCCGATAACTTGTTTGATTGACAAAGCCGCGCCGCCGCGAGCGTCGCCGTCCATTTTCGTCAAGACAACGCCTGTGATTCCGACTCTTTCGTGAAAAACTTCCGCCGAACGAACCGCGTCTTGTCCGGTCATCGCGTCGGCGACGAACAAAACTTCCATCGGCTTCGTTTCGGCTTTGATTTGTTCAAGCTCGACCATCAAATCGTCATCAATATGCAGACGACCAGCCGTATCAATCAGCAAAGTGTCAAACCCTGTTTCCTGCGCGTGTTTCATCGCTCCGCGCGCGAGCGTCAACGGGTCATTCGTTTCCTTATCCTGATAAACGCTGACTCCAACCGCGCTTCCGACAACTCTCAATTGCTCACGCGCCGCCGGACGATAAACGTCAACCGAAACAAGCAGCGGTTTCCTTTCCTGATTATCACGAAGCCAGCGCGAAATTTTCCCCGTCGAAGTCGTTTTACCTGAACCTTGAAGCCCGACAATCATCACGACATTCGGTATTGCCCGCGTAAAAACCAGCCGCGATGAAGTTCCGCCGAACAGTTCTACCAACTCGTCATAAACAATTTTGACAACCTGCTCGTGCGGCTTCAAATCCTGCCAAACCGCTTGACCTTCAGCTTTTATGCGAACATTTTCAACAAAATCTTTGGCGACTTTATAATTTACGTCGGCTTCGAGCAAAGCCATCCGAATCTCGCGCAAAGCAATATCCACATGCTCAGGCGTAAGTTTGCCCTGACCACGCAGATTTTTCAGCGATTTCTTTAACTTGTCGGATAAAGACTCGAACATATAGATACACTTCCAGCGATATAGCCGAAACTATAAATACTAATTGCTGAAAGAGAAAGTGTCAAGAAATGAAGACTATCACAGAATTTTTTCAATCGCTTTTGTTACATTTTCAAATGGAATTCTTTTGATACATTCAGGTTCACCATACTCTTTGCAAAAATAACCCGCGCACGGCTGGCAATGCATTTTCTCAAAAACAATTTCATTCGGCGTGTCCGTCCAAGGTCGCCAATGATTGATGTTTGACGAGCCGAAAACGACGACGCTCGGAGTTTCGACAGCCGCCGCGATATGCGCGATTCCAGAATCGTTTCCTACGAAGATTTTTGCGCGTGAGGCTAGAGCCTTAATTTCCGGCAGAGTTAAATCAGTAAAACTGTGAAAAATAGTTGAAGTTTTTTCACTTATCTCATTAATAGTATGTTCTTCTTTTGGTGAAGCGACAACAACCGAGAAAATATTGCGAGATGCTAAATAATCTATTACTTTCGCAAAATTTTCAGCCGACCATTGTTTCGTGTCAAATGCGGCGGCAGGATGAATCAAGGCAATTTCTCCCTCATCAATTCCATAAATGTGAAGAAATAAATCCATTTCCTTTGCATCCTGTTCTGTTACAATCAAACGACTTCTCGGTTTATCGGAAACGGGAACGCCGACAAAACCTAACAGCGCGAGTTGCTGCTCGGCAGAATGAGTTTTTTCTCTTTGCCAGAAATCCGCTGATGAAGAAAGCAGATGATTGTAAAGAAAACTGTATTGATAATTTTTGTAACCGACGCGATGCTTTGCACCGCTTGCGCTAACAAAAAACGCCGCCGTTGTTCCGCCGTGCAAATTAAAAGCGACATCGTATTTGTTTCGGCGAATTTGCCAAGCGGTTTCGATGCGTGATTTAGCGTCTTTACCAACCGTCAGAACATTATCAACCATATCAAAGCCTTTCAGAACGGGCGCAACCCAATCTTCCAACAAAATATCAATCTGCGCTTCGGGTAAAAATCTTTTCAAGGCAATGAGCGAAGGCGTTGACAAAACCGTGTCGCCTATTGAGCGCAGGCGCACAACCAAAACACGATTTACATTTTTCCAATCAATTCGATTTTGGTCTGTGGTCTGCGGTCTTTGGTCTTTGGAAAATTCGTTCGCCGATACAAGCGATTCCGATATTTCTTTGTGTCGCCGCGTCGCCGCGTCCGCGTGTCGCATTTATTTTTCGGCTTTCGCTTCCTCGACGAGCATCACGGGAATTTCATCGCGTATCGGATAAACCAGAGCGCATTCTGGATTCGTGCATTTTAAACCACTTTCATCAGGCTTTATTTCAACCTTTGATTTGCATTTCGGGCAGCGCAGAATTTCTAAAAGTTCGGGACTGAATGCCATAAATTATTACTCCAAAATTTAATAAGCGAAAACAATTTTAACGCAAAGGCGCAAAGCCGCAAAGATATAAAGTGAAAAGAGCGAGAGATTTAGCTTCTCTCACTCTTTTCACTTTTCACTTTTCACTTAACTCTCCGCTTCAGTTTTCGTCCCGCATTCGGGGCAAAATTTTGCGCCTGCGTTAAGTTCCGCCTGGCAATTTGAGCATTTCGCTTTCTCCTGAGTTGCGCCGCATTCCGAGCAGAATTTTGCGCCTTCGCGGAGTTCCGCGCCACATTTGACGCACGGGACTTTGCCGACTTCCAGTTTCGCGCCGCAATCGCCGCAAAACTTTGTGCCGGCGGCATTTTGTTTTCCGCAGCTTGGACACGCAGCCGTTTGCTGCGAAGATTGTCCGCCGTCTTGCTGCGCTTGTCCGGCGTTGCCGAAAGCATTCGCCATTTGTCCACCGACGGCAAAGCCCGCGCCTAAACCTGCGCCGAGTCCTGCGCCGCCGCCTTCGTTTTGCGCCGCGTCACGAAGCGCGTCAGCCGCCTGGAACTGCATATATTTGCTTGCGTCGCCGAGCGCGCCCATCGAACTGCGTTTGTCGAGTGCCTTTTCGACTTCCTCCGGCAGAGAAATGTTTTCGACGTAAAACTTTGTAACTTCCAAACCGTAACCGCGAAAATCTTCGTTTATTTTGGCGCGAATCGCTTCGCCTAATTCTTTATATTGCGCCGCTAAATCAAGCGCGGGAATTTTCATTTCGCCGATTGCGTCGGAAAATTCCGTAACGATTGCGCGTTTGAGTTGCTCGTCAATGTCTTCGGTTTGAAAATGCGCGTTTGTTCCGGCAACTTCTTTGATAAACTCGCGCGGGTCGGCAACGCGCAAAGAATACGCGCCGAAAGCGCGAAGGCGCACGATGCCGAAATCCTCGTCGCGCAGCATAATCGGGTTTGCCGTTCCCCATTTCATATCGGTAAATTGTTTGACGTTGACGAAATAAACTTCCGATTTGAACGGCGAATTAAAACCATATTTCCACGCGCCGAGCTTCGATAAAATCGGAGTATTGCCTCCGTCAATCGTGTAGCGTCCGGGCGTGAAAACGTCTGCGACTTGTCCTTCAAAAACAAAAACCGCAACCTGCGATTCGCGCACAATCAATTGCGCTCCGTTTTTTATCTCTTGTCCGGCAACCGGAAAACGATAAAGTATGGTGTTGCCCGAGTCATCGAGCCATTCGATGACTTCGATAAACTGATTTAACGCCGCTTCCTTAACTTTGTCGAATATACTCATTTTTTAATATCTCCTTGCAAGTGATAACGAAAACTATCGCACAAAGTTTCGGTAAAATAAAGTTTCGGACGGTTGATTAACGATAGTTAGCGGTTGTCTTGAGTCGAAGAATTGGTGAATTTCCTTTTGCCTCCGGCTTTATAAAACACAAAAAATACAATCATCAGAGTTCCGCCCGAAACATCGAGCAAAACATCGTTAAGCGAGCCTGTCCGCAGAGAGTTGAAACTTTGATTATACTCGTCAATCGAAGCGACCAGCAGAACTAAAGCCAATGAAAAAGCAAACCAAAATCTTTGTAAAAATTTGGTTGAAGAAGTCGAAAAAGCGCGAGAAGCTAGGAAAGCTAAAATCGCATACTCGGACAAATGCGCGAGTTTGCGAATAAAACCGTGATAAACAGCGATTGTTTCCTCTGGCGCATTTGGAAAAAGAAATACCAAAAGCGGACGAATAAAACGCGAAGTGTTTTGCATCGCGCCTTCAGAAGTCGAAGCAAAAAGCACCACGCCAATCCATAAAATCAAAGGCGCGTAACGAAAAACTCGTCCGCGCCAACTGGTTTTTAACAAAGCAATATTGCTCATTAAATAGAATTATCTTCTGTCAACGTTTCCCTGAGCAGCGTTTACTATACAAATGATGTGCAGGATAAAGCCGGGGACTATAAAAAGCGCGTAACCGAATAATACACAAATAAACCAAACAATTCCTGCGCCGAGTTGTCCTTTATAAAGTTGACCTAATCCGGGAATAAAGAAACTTAACAAAGCCGCCACTCCGGGACTCCACAATTTTTGTTGGTAATAAATTGGCGCAATCGCCTGAACAGACTGTTGAACAGGAACGGAAACATTTACATTTTGATTGATAATAGGCATTTGCTGTTGTTGACCAAATCCTCTTCGAGTTACATCGACTACTTCACCGCAAAAGCGGCATTTGATAGCTTCCGCATTGATGTGTTCAGCACAGAAAGGACATTTCTTGAGGCTTTGATGTTGTGGGTTTTGCCGATTAGGTAAATTAGGTTGCACTTTTTGCAAAGGTTGAGGATTTAGATTCGGCTGCTCTTGCATCCAACCATATGTTTCTTGCTGATTTAGTTGGTCTGTTTGTTGCTGATTTGGTTGTTCGAGCGATTTAACTTGTTTAGGTATTTGTTGAGATGAAAGTTGACCTGTTTGTGCGCCGCATTTGGAACAATAAGGTTGGTGTGGTTGCAGAATCGTTCCACAACGGTTGCAAGAGTTTGTCATAACTATTTCCTTTCAATGCAAGAATTAGAAACTTTGAGTAAGAACTGACGTTGCACGTAAAAGATGTCTACGGGCAAAGTAGAAAGTATTTTCAAATTTCTGAAAATTGCCTAATTCTACTACAAAAGTATTAAATCCTACAAGAAAGTAAAGAGCGGAAATAAAAATTCCGCTCTTTAAGTAAACATACGATTTCAGAAGTTTATGCCGCTGCCGCGCCCGATACGACTTCGATAATTTCTTTGGTAATCGCCGCCTGACGAATGCGGTTCATATTCAAAGTCAAACTATCAATCAATTCGCCCGCGTTTTTCGATGCCGAATCCATCGCCGTCATTCGTGAACCTTGTTCGGAGGCAACCGATTCAAGCATCGCGCGATAAATCTGCGTTTCGACTTGCTTCGGCAGTAATCTTCCGAAAATCTCACTTGCCGGCTGTTCATAAATATATTCAGCCTGCGCGGTGTTTTGCGGTTCGTTTTCTGATAGCGCGAGGCGCGGAATCGGCAAAAGCTGTTCGACTTTGACTTCCTGCGACATTACCGTTTTGAATTCGGTAAAAACGAGAAAAACTTTATCAATCGTTTCGTCTTCTGTGAAGGTTTTGATAATACGATTGGCAATTTCCACCGCGTCCGTGTGTTTGACTTGACCCGCGCCGGTCAATCCGATGTATTCTTCGACAAATGTCATCTCGCGGCGTTTGAAGAAATCGCGTCCTTTGCGTCCGACGGGAATCATTTCCGATGATTTACCCGCGTTCGCCTTCAAAAAGTTCTGTGTCGCCTTCATCAAATTCGTGTTAAAACCGCCGCACAAACCTTTGTCCGCAGTAACTAAAACGAGCAGATACTTTTCATCGCCGCGCGTCGCCAAAAGCGGAGAAGAAAAATCGTCGCCGACTCTCGCGCTCAGATTGCCGAGAATCTCCGACATTTTTACAGCAAACGGACGCGCAGCCGTCACGCGGTCTGTCGCGCGTTTGAGCTTTGCCGCCGCGACCATCTTCATCGCTTTTGTAATTTGCTGTGTATTTTTGACGGACTTAATCCGCCTTCGCATATCTAAAAGACTTGCCATAATTTTAGTGAAAAGTGAAAAGTGAAAAGTGAAAAATGGCAAGTTAAAACTTTTAGTTATTCATTTTTCACTTTTCACTAATTAAGCGTTTGCCGTTGCCGTTTTGCTTTCGCTCCAACGCGTCGCCTTGAAATCTTCAACGGCTTCGCGCATCGCGGCTTTCAAATCGTCGTCAATTGATTTTTTGTCGCGCATTGTTTGCAAAACCGATGGATGCGAATTTTCCATAAAGCTGGAAAGACCGTCTTCAAAGCGTTTTAAATCCGCAACTTCGATGTCGTCAGCCAAACCGTTTGTAACCGTCCAAATAATAAGCACCTGGTTTTCAACCGGCATCGGCTGGTATTGCGGCTGTTTCAAAATTTCCGTCAGACGTTTGCCGCGTTCGAGTTGATTTTGCGTCGATTTATCCAAATCCGAACCGAATTGAGCAAACGCGGCGAGTTCGCGGTATTGCGCTAAGTCAATTCGCAAAGTTCCCGCAACTTGTTTCATCGCTTTGATTTGCGCCGCGCCGCCGACGCGCGAAACCGAGTTTCCGACGTTGATTGCCGGACGTACGCCGGAGTTGAAAAGGTCGCTTTCCAAAAAGATTTGACCATCGGTAATCGAAATTACATTGGTCGGAATATACGCGGAAATATCGCCCGCCTGCGTTTCGATAATCGGCAGACTCGTTAGACTTCCACCGCCGCGAGCGTCGGACATTTTCGCGGCGCGTTCCAAAAGACGCGAGTGAAGATAGAAAACGTCGCCTGGATATGCTTCGCGTCCCGGCGGACGACGCAAAAGCAGAGAAATTTCACGATACGCGGCGGCTTGTTTCGACAAATCGTCGTAAATCGTCAGCGCGTGTCTGCCGTTATCGCGGAAGTATTCGCCGATGGCGACGCCCGCATACGGCGCGAGAAACTGCATCGCCGCCGGGTCGGAAGCCGAAGCGTTGACGATGATTGTATATTCCATCGCGCCGCTTTCTTCGAGCCGCTGGCGAACCTGCGCAACGGTCGAAGCCTTTTGACCGATGGCGACGTAAATACAAATCACGTCTTTGCCTTTCTGATTGATAATCGCGTCAATAGCGACGGCGGTTTTCCCCGTTTGACGGTCGCCGATAATCAGTTCGCGCTGTCCGCGTCCAATCGGCACCATCGCGTCAATCGCTTTCAAGCCAGTTTGCAAGGGTTCTTTAACGGGTTGGCGGTCAATAATTCCAGGCGCGATTTTCTCAATCGGGTTAAATTCGCTGGTAATGATTTCGCCTTTGCCGTCAATCGGATTTCCCAGTGCGTCAACAACGCGCCCAATCATCGCGTCGCCGACCGGAACGCTCATAATTCGATTCGTGCGTTTTACTTCGTCGCCTTCCTTGATTTTTTGGAAATCCCCGAACAGCACCGCGCCGACTTTATCTTCTTCAAGGTTTAGCGCGAGACCGCGAACATCGTGCGGAAATTCGATAAGCTCGCCCGCCATAACTTTTTCGAGTCCGTGAATCTCGGCAATGCCGTCGCCGACTTTGATAACCGTTCCGACTTCGGAAACCGTCATACTCGTGTCAAAATTCTCAATCTGCTGCCGAATAATATCGTTGATTTCGTTTGCTTTTATTGCTTCCATAATTTTTTGTGAATTGTGAATCGTAAATCGTTTTCTCTATTCACGATTTACGCGCCTATCATTTGTTGTTTAAGTTCTTCCAATCGTGTTTTTACCGAACCGTCATAGACGGTCGAGCCGATGCGCGTAACGACACCGCCGATGAGCGTTTCGTCGGTTGCAAAATTTAAACTGACGGTTTTGCCGGTCAGGTTGGACAGGTTCGTCTGCATTTCCGCTTTTTCCGCTTCGGAAAGCGAACGCGCCGAAATAATTTGCGCGGAAACTGCGCCGCTTCGCTCTTCCAAAACGCTTGAAAACTTTTCGTTGATTTCACCGATTTCCGTCAGACGATTGTTTCTCAGCAGAACGCGCAAAAAGTTTGCCGTCGTTTTCGTCGGCTTTGTTTTTTCGATTAAATTTTCTAAAACTTTTTCCTTATTAACTTGAGAAATAGCGGGATTACCGAATGCAGTTTGCAAATTGGTGTTCGCGCTTATCATTTGTTCCCAGGTTTTCAGTTCAGTTCGGACGGAATCGGTTTCGCTTGTTTTGATAACGACATCAGCCAGGGCGTTAGCATAACGTCGGGCAACGGTTTTAACACTCATTTTAGCTTAAACCTCCGATAGATTGAATGTTGGCTTTGACCAACTGTGCATCTTTTTCGGGGTTGATTTCTCGTCTTATTTTTTCTTCGGCAAGCCGAATGCTTTCTTCGGCGGAAAAGCGGCGCAGCACTGTTTTTATTTGCTTTCCGGTGCGTTCGATTTCGCTGTCTGCCTGTTCGCGGAGTTTGCTGATTTCAAACTCGGTTTGTTGATTGATGCGGGTTTTTTCGGCATTGGCTTCCTGCGCCGCGCGTTGCCGGATTGTTTCCGCTTCCGCTTCGAGCCTTGCAAGTTTGGCTTCGGTCGCGGTTAGTTGCGCGAGTGCCGCTTGTCTTTCGGCTTCGGCTTTTATCAATTCGGCGCGAATCGTTTCGCGTTTCGCTTTGAATGCTTCACTGAGCGGTTTTTTCAACAGGTAAATCAATATGCCGACGAAAATCGCCAGATTTAAAAATCTCCACAACTCAAAACCCGGATAATTAAAATACGTGTTCCAAAAATGCAGGAAATTGCCCCACCCCGACCCGCTTTGCGCGCCCGCGGTTTCGGCAAAAATTAAAATAAAGCTGAATAACATAAAAATGGAAAATGGAAAATGGAAAATGGAAAATGGAAAATGGAATATTCGGTTAAGAATTTTCCGTTATCAGTTTTTCGTTTTCCATTTGTTAAGCTGTTTTTAAAATGTTTGAACTGATTTTCTCTGCCATTTGTTCGGCTTGCTGCGCGATTACCGCTTTTGCTTCGATTGTTTGGCGATTTAATTCTTCGGTTTCCTGCGCGATCTTCTGCGCGACTTCTTCTCTGACCTCACCGATTTTTTCCTGTCTGACGGCAACGGCTTGAGCGCGTTCTCGTTCAATCAACTCGTAGCCCTCCGAACGCGCCTTAAGCATTGTCTGGTCGTAAAGCGATTGTTTGTCACTGATTTTCTTTAATACTTCCTGCGCTTCGCTCGAACGTCCGCCCTTGCTGCGCTCGCGCGATTCGATAACGCGATTGATAGGACGAAAAAACGTCCGGTTCAAAACCCAAATCATTAATAAGATGAGCGCAATGTGGATAAGCAATGTGCCGTCCGGCACGAGCCGAACTTCTTGAAACGCCAGCAAAACCATATACTATTTATATTATGTGATTGTTTGTATTAGTGCAAAATTTCACTAACTATCTAAAAGAGAGAGAATATCACGCTCGCATTTTAACGGTCAAGCAAAGCCCGAAATCGGCAAGCAGCGACGAATCAGCTTGACAGTTTTTCCCGGAAACGCTTAGTTTTAATTCACGATTAATTTCGGGAGGCGCATCTGTTCTGGTGAGCGGCGCGGTCTTCAAAACCGTCTGTGAGATTGTGAGAGCAGTCTCAGGTGGGTTCGATTCCCACACGCCTCCGCCAATTGTCAAGGCAAAAGTAAAAAGGCAAAATTTATTATTGTCTTTCATTTCCCTACTTTTACCATTTGCCTTTTGTTTTATGAAAGATTGGATTTCTCTTAATATGACTCCGCAAATCGGACCTCGCGCCGCAACGAAACTATTGGAAAGATTCGGCTCGGCGGAGAATGTTTTTCACGCCCGCAGGCACGAACTCGAATCTTTGAAATTAAAACCCGAATCAATCGAAAGCATCCTAAAGCGCGAGTTTCACGAAAAGGCGGAAGAAGAATTAGAAAAGGTAAAGGAAATTGGCGGCGATGTTTTAAATTTAGATGACGGCAGTTATCCGTTTTTACTGCGCGAAATTTCAGACCCGCCGATAACGCTGTATGTCAAAGGCGATTGGCAGGCGTGTTTTGACGCGCCGTGCGTCGGCGTGGTCGGTTCGCGCAAATGTTCGACTTACGGTGAAAACGCTTCGCAAATGCTGGCGCGTGATTTGGCGGCGAACGGAATCTGCATTGTTTCGGGACTTGCGCGCGGGATTGACACAGCCGCGCATCGCGGCGCGATTCAAGCGAAAGGCAGGACGATTGCAGTGATGGGAACGGGAATCGGACAAGTTTATCCGAAGGAAAATGCCAAACTGGTTGGCGAAATTTTGGACTCGGGCGGCGCGGTTGTTTCGCAGTTTCCGCTCGACACGCCGCCGATACCGGAAAACTTTCCATATCGCAACCGCATCATAAGCGGACTGAGTTTGGGAGTTTTACTTGTCGAAGCGTCGGAAAGAAGCGGCTCGCTGATTACGGCGCGTTTGGCAATGGAGCAAAACCGCGAAGTAATGGCTGTTCCCGGAAACATCACGTCAAAAAACTCTTTCGGCACAAATTATTTAATAAAGTCCGGCGCGAAATTAGTTCAGCAATGGCAAGATGTCGTCGCAGAATTGCCGAGCGAAATTTCAGCCGCGATTTTGCCGCCGAAAATTGATGAAAAGGAAAAGAAGGAAACAAAACAGCCGGAATCCGTTCCCGCAGGCTTGAATGAGAATGAGCGCAAAATTTGGCAATTGCTTTCGCCAGACGAAGCGACGCAGATTGATATTTTATTGGAACAAAGCGGATTATCGTTTGGCGATTTAAGCGCGGCTTTGCTTGGTTTGGAGATGCGCGAACTTGTTCGGACGCTTCCGGGAAATCATTATGCGCGAAAAATCTAACGGGGTTTAATTGACTGCGGATTTTAACTTGTAATCATTCAAGAGTTTGACAAAATCGCGCAAAATAGAGTTTGCTCAATACAGTTTATTAAAAGAAGTTTTACAAAAATGGCAAAAAATTTAGTTATCGTCGAATCGCCCGCGAAGGCGAAAACCATCAACAAATATCTCGGCAGCGATTATTTAGTTCTCGCCTCAATCGGGCATATCAAGGATTTGCCGTCGAAAGGTCTAGGCGTGGACATCGAAAATAATTTCGAGCCGACTTATGAAGTTATCCCGGATGTGAAAAAGCGTAACAACAAAAAAACCGTCGCGGATTTGAAAAGAGCGGCGAAGGAATCCGAGACGATTTATCTGGCGGCTGACCCCGACCGCGAAGGCGAAGCGATTTGTCAGCATCTAGCGGAAGAAATCGTGCCGAAACGTCCCGCTAAACAAGTTTTTCGCGTAATGTTTAATGAAATCACGAAAAACGCGATTAAAGACGCATTTAAAGAACCGAAACAAATCAATAAAGATTTGGTTGACGCGCAGCAAGCCCGAAGAATTTTGGATAGATTAGTCGGGTACAAAGTTTCGCCGATTCTCTGGAAAACCGTTGGCGGAAAACTTTCGGCGGGAAGAGTGCAAACTGTTGCCGTACGGATGGTTGTTGACCGCGAGCGCGAAATCGAAGCATTTGTCAAAACCGAATACTGGTCAATCATCGCTAATCTGACGGCGAAACTTCCGCCGAATTTCAATGCGCGGCTTTTCAAAAACGAAGACCAAACTGTGAAAACAAGCGGTTTCGACCAGGATTTAAAGAAAGGCGAAACGCACATTAAAGATGAGGCAACGGCAAAATCCATTGTCGAAGAAGCCGGAAAAGAAAATTTTATCGTAGATTCGGTAACGACGAAAGAGCGCAAACGCAATCCGACACCGCCGTTTATCACATCGAAATTGCAACAGGAAGCAGCGAGAAAACTCGGCTTTTCCGTCAAGCGGACAATGACGACGGCGCAGAGACTTTACGAAGGCGTGGAAGTCGGCAAAGAAGGCTTGGTTGGTTTGATAACTTATATGCGCTCGGATTCGGTTCGTGTTTCCGACACGGCTTTATCGGAAGTTCGTGATTTTATCGGCGGCAATTTCGGCGCAAAATACTTGCCCGAAAAACCGACGATTTATCGCGGAAAAAAAGACGCGCAGGACGCGCACGAAGCGATTCGTCCGACCAATGTCAATCTAACGCCCGACAGTTTGCGAAATAATTTGAGCGCGGACGAACTGAAGCTTTACACTTTGATTTGGAAACGTTTTGTCGCTTCGCAAATGACCGCCGCGATTTTTGACCAGACGACGATTGACATTAAAGCCGGAAGATTTACTTTTCGCGCAACCGGTTCGGTGCAGAAGTTCGACGGCTTTTTAAAGGTTTATCAGGAAGGACGCGACGAAAAACCGGACAACGAAGAAGATTCCGACGAAGAAAAAAATCTTCCGCAGGTCGAAAAGGGCGAGAATCTAAAATTAAATAACATCACGCCCGAACAGCATTTTACCGAGCCGCCGCCACGTTATACGGAAGCGACTCTGGTTAAGGTTTTAGAAGAAAAAGGCATCGGACGACCTTCGACTTACGCTTCGATTATGACGACGATTATTGACCGCGAATACGTCGAAAAACTCGAAGGGCGTTTTTATCCGACCGGCTTGGGAACAACCGTCAATGATTTGCTCGTGCAAAACTTCAAAGACCTTTTTAATCCGACTTACACGGCGCGGATGGAAGAAAACTTGGACGAGATTGAAGAAGGCAAACTCAATTGGCGCGACGCGCTTCGCAATTTTTACGACAAGTTTTCAAAAGATTTGACCGAAGCCACCGAAGCTATCAAAAACGTCAAACAACAGGCGATTCCGACCGACGAGATTTGCGAAAACTGCGGCGCGGGAATGGTGATAAAATTCGGACGCTTCGGACAGTTTTTGGCTTGCGCGAATTATCCCGAATGCAAAACGACAAGAGAAGTCGCTTCAAAGCAGTCGGCAGCCAACAGTCAGCAGTCAGCAGAAAGCGGTGCGGCGCAAACCGAAGCTGAAGAAGTTCCAAAATGTGAGTTATGCGGAAAGGACATGGCTTTGAAGCGCGGGCGTTTCGGCGCGTTTTACGGTTGCACGGGTTATCCAGAATGTAAAAATATTCGTAAGATTGACAAGAAAAGCGGCGCGACGTTGACGATTGCGCCGCCCGTCGAACTCGACGAAATTTGCCCGAAAGACGGCGCGAAATTAGTCTTAAGACAAGGGCGTTTCGGTGAATTTACATCCTGCTCGAATTACCCGAAATGCGATTACATCAAGCGCCAGACAATCGGAATTGCCTGCCCGAAATGCAAAGACGGAGAAATCGCGGTCAAAAAATCCAAGCGCGGAAAAAACTTTTACGGCTGCACAAACTATCCAAAATGCGACGCGGTTTTTTGGGACAAACCCGTTCCAGAGCCTTGCCCGAAATGTCGCGCGCCGTTCATTTTAGAAAAGACGACGAAGAAGGAAGGCACGTTCCGCTATTGCCAAACCGAAGGTTGTGATTATAAAATTGCCGTCAGCGATTTAGCACAAAATTCAGACGCAGAGTCAAAGGCTTCAGTTTCGGTCAACTAAATTTGGATGAACGAAAACATCGAATTTCTACAGGCATTCTTAAAAAATCCGCTCAAAGTCGGTTCAATCGCGCCGTCCTCGCCCGAACTCGCGCAAAAAATGGTTCAGGGCATTCGCCCGAATGAAGAAAATATCGTTCTCGAACTCGGTGTCGGCACGGGCGCAATAACGAAATTTTTGCAGGAAATCGTGCCGAGCAAAGACTCATATCTCGGCATTGAACTCGACCGAACATTGGTTAAATCGCTCAAGGTAAATTATCCGCAGATGCTTTTTGTGTGCGGAAATGCTTGTGATGTGTTCGCGCTTCATCAAAAATCTAAACTCGGCAAGGTCGATTATATTATTTGCTGTCTGCCTTTTGTATCAATTCCAAACGAAGTCGGCGAGGAAATCTTGCGTGAGATTGATAAATTTATGGAGCGCGGCTGCGTTTTTCGCACATTCCAGTATGCTCACGGTTATTATTTCCCCTCTGCCATCAAACTCCGCGAACATATGCGCGACCGCTACGGTAAAGCGCAAAAAAGCCGGCTCGTAATGAAAAACGTTCCACCTGCCTACACGCTGACTTGGAAAACATTCGTTTAGCGGTAACGGTAAGTGCTAAGTGAAAAAAAAGTAAAAATTCCTTATATTACTTTCCACTTACCATTTGCCACTTATTACTAATTTGAAACCTTTCTCCGAATTTTGCAGTATAATCAAGCAAAACTTTTCTTTCAAAAAAGTCAAACCAAATTTTCAGGAGATTTTTACAATGCTGCGACGCAAATTAATCGGCGTTTTTCTGATTTACGCTTTTCTGCTTCCGACCGTTGCTTTCGGGCAATCCGCCGCGCCCGCGACTTATCAAGCACCGAAAGATGTAATTGATAAAATTAAAGACGAAGGCTCAAAAAATTCTCAAGTGATGCAGACTTTAAGTTATCTGACAGACGTTATCGGTGGACGCCTTACGAATTCGCCTTCGATGAAACGCGCTAACGAATGGACGCGCGACACGATGACAAAATGGGGCTTGCAAAACGCTAAGCTCGAAGCGTGGGGACCGTTCGGGCGCGGCTGGTCGCTGAAAAGTTTTTCAGCGCAAGTCGTCGCGCCGCAATCCTTTCCCGTTATCGCTTATCCGAAAGCATGGTCGCCTTCGACCAAAGGCGTGGTCACGAGCGACGTCGTTCACCTCGATATTAAAGACGAATCGGATTTTGCCAAATATAAAGGAAAATTAAACGGTAAAATCGTGTTGATTTCCGGCACGCGCGAACTCAAAGCAGAAGAAAAGCCTCTTTCGGCACGGCGTACGGATGAAGAATTAGCAAAAATGGCGAGCGAAGGCGAGGCAATGCTTCAGCGTCAACAGCCACCGGCGCAACCGTCAGCACAAGCGCAGGCGCAACAGCCTTCACCGCAAATGATGGAACGTTTGAAACGATTTGCAACCAGCTTAAAGGCGGCGAATTTCGTGATTGAAGAAGGCGCGGCGGTAGTTGTGGACAACAGTTCGGCGGGCAGCGGCGGAACGCTTTTTGTTTCCGGCGCGAATGTGGCGCAGGAAGTTCCGGCGAATCCGATGGAAATTTTCACGCGGCGCAACCGTTTGCAGCCTTACCAAAAAACCAAAAAGAAGCCGAAGCGAAAATGCTTCCGCAAATAACGATGGCTTCTGAAGATTACAACCGTTTGGTGCGAATGCTCAAGCAAGGCGAAAAATTAAAAATGTCGGTTGACGTGCAGGCGCAGTATCACGACGAAGATTTGATGGGCTACAACACGACGGCGGAAATCATCGGAACAGACCTCAAAGATGAAGTCGTTATGCTCGGCGGTCATATGGATTCGTGGCACTCTTCGACCGGCGCAACCGACAACGCGGCGGGCGTTGCCGTAGCGATGGAAGCCGTGCGGATTCTACAAACACTCGGACTGAAACCGCGCCGCACGATTCGCGTCGCGCTCTGGTCGGGCGAAGAACAAGGCTTGCACGGCTCGCGCGAATACGTCAAACAGCATTTCGGTGAAATGAAAGCCAACGCTGCGCCGGCGGCAAGCGGACAGCCGGCAAAACCCGAACTCGTCAAAAAACCCGAATACGAAAAACTTTCCGCTTATTACAATCTCGACAACGGCACGGGCAAAATTCGCGGCGTGTATCAACAGGGAAATAGAGCAGTCGCGCCTATTTTCAAAGCCTGGCTCGAACCGTTCAAAGATATGGGAGCGACGACTTTAACCATTTCCAACACGGGCGGCACAGACCATCTCGCGTTTGACGCCATCGGTCTGCCCGGTTTTCAGTTTATCCAGGACGAAATCGAATACGACACGCGCACGCATCACTCGAATCAGGATAACTACGACCGTATTCAAGCTGAAGATATGAAGCAGGCGGCGACGATTATGGCGGCTTTCATTTATCAAACGGCGATGATGGACGAAAAAATTCCGCGCAAAGCAATGAAATAAAGTAAAAAGTAAAATTACCACCGCCAGAGGCGGTGGCTTTGGATGTTCGCCCTAGAAGGTGCGTTGGTGCTGTTGAATGAAGATGAAGTCTTCTTTTCTTCTCTCAACAAACGTGGTAATTGAAGAGTCTGAATAATGAAGAACTTCAACCTCTTTTTAGTTGAATGAAGGCAAATGTTTTTTTGATTATTCGGCTCATTCTTATTTCTATCTAACTTTTTAATTCTTGAGCTTGATATATTTTGGTTTGTTTGCCACTTTTGCCTTTTGTTGGGTAGCCGAAACCACTACCAGAGGTAGTGGCTTTGCTCTTAGTAAAAGGCAAAAGTTTGGAACATTTTTCCTTTTTAATAATTTGTTGTAAGTAGAAATCGTGAATTGTAAGCTCAAACTTGCGATTCACGATTTTTTATTTGCCCGAAAAATTTAAGGTAGAAGAAAACGCCAAAACAAACGGTCAGACAAAGTTTTGAATAAACGTATTTGCCAATGGAAAATCCAAAACCTAAAATCAAAAATTCCGGATATGTATCCAAAAGGAAATCTTTTCGTTCCGGCTTCGCACGGCGAGCTTGAAGCGATTCTGAAAGAGCCGACAGAAAATGTTCGCGGCGTCGCGCTCGTGTGTCATCCGCATCCTCTGGGCGGCGGAACGATGCACAACAAAGTCGTCTATCGCGCGGCGGCAGGACTCGTCGAAGCAGGTCTAGTTACGCTTCGTTTTAACTTTCGCAGCGTCGGAAATTCGAGCGGCGAACACGACGACGGCAACGGCGAAAAAGGCGACGTGGAAAACTGTTTAGATTATTTGACCGAAAATTATCCGCATCAACCGGTAACACTTGCCGGATTTTCCTTCGGCTCAAGAGTTGGAACTGAAGTCGCGCTTGATGACGAAAGAATCGTGCGTCTCGTCAGCATCGGAACGCCGGTTGATAAATACGATTTCTCTTTTTTGAAGGAATGCCGCAAGCCGATTCTTTTCGTTCACGGCGATTCTGACGAATTCGGTTCAATCGAAAGTCTTAATTCGCTCGTCGCGCAAGTTTCAGAAAATACCGATACTAAACTCGTTGTTTTTGAAAACTGCGGACATTTCTTCGACAAGCATCTCGAAGAATTGAAAAACACCATTCGAGATTGGACGCTTGGGAAAATGCAAAATTAAAAATTAAAAATGCAAAATCAAATTGAAGAAACGGATAAACAATCTGAAACCAAAAATCAGAAACCCGAAATCAAACAAGAAGTTGCTATTCGCATAACGATGATGCCGCGCGATACGAATTCGCACGGCACGGTTTTCGGCGGAATTATCTTAAGCTACATTGACGTGGCAGGCGGAGTCGAAGCCGTCAGGCGAACCGGACACGACCGTTTTGTCACGGTGGCGATGAAGGAAATTATTTTTCTCCAACCTGTTTTCATCGGCGACCTTGTAAGTTTTTACGCCGAAACGACAAAAATCGGCAATACGTCCGTTTCGATTCGCGTCATCGTTGAAGCCGAACGCTTCGGCTCGCACGGTCAAAGCGTAAGAGTAACCGAAGCCGATGTAACTTACGTTGCAATAAATCAATACCGCGAAAAGGTGAAAATCGGAAAGTAGTGGTAAGTGCCAAACGGTAAGTGATAAGTTTTTTGCTTTTACTTACTGTTTAGCACTTATCGTTTTCCACTAACTAAATGCCTAACTGGAAATTAGAAATAGAATACGAAGGCACGCGCTACCGCGGCTGGCAACTCCAGCACAATGCGAAAACCGTGCAGAGCGAACTACAAATCGCCGCCTACCAACTGTTTTCAGGAAAGGTTGAAATCGGCGGCGCGGTCGGAACCGACGCGGGCGTTCACGCGACCGGACAAGTCGCGCATTTGAAGGTTTCCGAGTTAAAAACAAATGTTACGCCGCGCCAAATTCAACAGGATTTTAACGACCTTTTGCCGCACGACATTAACATCACAAAAGTTCAAAACGCGCCGGAAAACTTTCACGCTCGCCGCGATGCGGTTTCGCGTTTGTATCTTTATCAAATCTCGACGCGCCGCACCGCTTTCGCAAAAAATTATGTGTGGTGGATAAAGGATAAACTCGACGTTCAGCCGATGCGGGAAGCAGCGGAACTTCTCGTCGGAAAACGAGATTTTCGTTCGTTTTGCGAAATTGACGATGTGAAACAGTCAACAATTGTCGTGGTTGATACGGCACAGATTTTTACCGACGGCGATTTGATTTTGTTTCGCATCGGCGCAAGCCATTTTTTGTGGAAAATGGTCGGAAGAATTGTCGGAACGCTGGCGGAAGTCGGACGCGGAAATCTTTCGGTCGAAGGCTTTCACAGACTCCTTAAATTTCACTCGGACGCGCCCGCCAAATTTACCGCGCCGCCTTCGGGGTTGTTTTTGGAAAAGGTTTTGTATCGAGGCGACGCGCCGCCGGATAAGGTTTCAGGTTTCAAGTTTCAGGTTTCAAGTTAGAATACGTTCAACCTGAAACTTGAAACCAATCGTGATTTATGCCAAAGTCAAAGATATAAGTTTTACTGAAAATTTGTTGCAGGAGTTTAAGATAAATGCCAAAAATTACGGCGGAAGCGGCGCAGGGAATTGTCGCTTTTGAAGTCGAAACGGGAAGAAAACTCGTTTTAAGTCTTGAAGATAACGGCGTTGACATTTTGCATCGCTGCGGCGGAAACGCGAAATGCACTACTTGCCGGGTGGAAATTATAGCAGGCGACCCGGGTGAAATCGGCGAGCCGGAACGAGCCGTTCTCGCTACGAAAACCGATTTAAACGACCACACGCGCCTGTCGTGCCAAGTGCGCGTGATTGACGATTTGCACGTCAAAGTCGTCCGTCAAGCCAGCGTCGAAGGAATTGACGCGGGCGGAAGACCGACCGAATAAGTTAAACACTTTTTTATTTATACAAAGTTTTTTGTTATAAATAAGGTTCGGATAAATAATTTTGACATCTGCTTTGCCCGGGCGAAACAGGTGAAATTTACCGCCCGCTCGCGGTGGTAGGAAATGAGGAGGAAATTACTTATGGACCCACAAAACGCAACGCAAACCAATACGCGGAAATCGGCGACGTATCCGTTTGTCCTTCCGCCGCTCGGTTATGAATTCGACGCGCTCGCGCCGTTTATTGATGCGGAAACGATGGAACTGCACCACGACAAACATCATCAAACTTACGTCGATAAACTGAACGACGCGCTTAAAGACCAACCGGATTTGCACAAGAATACGATTGAAGAACTGTTGGCAAAAGTTGATTCGCTGCCCGATGCCGTCAAATCCGCCGTGCGCAACAACGGCGGCGGACACGCAAATCATTCAATGTTTTGGGAAATAATGAAGAAAAACGAAAACGGCAAGCCGTCCGGCGCGCTGAGCGATGCGATTGACCGCGATTTCGGCTCGTTTGAAGATTTTAAGACGCAATTCAATGACGCGGGTGTCAAACAATTCGGTTCAGGCTGGGTTTTTCTTATCAGCGATGGCGGTAAATTGCAGATAAAATCAATGCCGAATCAAGATTCGCCGCTGATGCGAAATATTACGCCGATTCTCGGTAACGACGTTTGGGAACACGCTTATTATGTAACGTATCGCAATCGTCGTCCCGAATATCTAAAACAGTGGTGGAATGTTGTAAATTGGGAAAAAGTCGGTGAACGGTTTGATGCCGTGAATGATAAATAATGAGTTAAGATTGCAACTCAACAAAATATTGCTCTCTTTAAATCAAAAAAGAAAAGGCTCGTCTTTCGATGAGCCTTTTCTTTTTTGTTAAATTTGACTCTAAAACAATCTTAAAACTTCGGAACTACCAAAATAGATTGTAAGAGAATTGATTTCAACCAAAAGAAACTTCTTTGGTTGATAATGATGGAGATTCAAATTTCTCCGAATCTCCATCGGTCAAAATTAGACAACCAAACCTTTAGAAGTAAAATTTCGCACGTAAGGTAATAGATCTACCGCTAAAGCTGCCGATATCGTAATTGTTGAAATTAGTATTTCCGGCTATGGCGAAAGCACCGGTAAACGCGCCAACTCCGCTAATTGTTTGTTGACGTTGGTTAAACAAGTCAAAGATTTCAGCTCCAATTTGGAAATTGAAACGTCCATCCCTGCCAAAGCGAGTATTTTTCAATACCACCAAGTCTGTATTGTTAAAGCCATTCGTGCGGAAGGAATTTCTGGCGACGGTTCCGGCACCATTGTCGGCAAGTTCCCGCGCAAAAAATCCAGTAGATATAAAACCGGCATTCGGATTCGTTGCGACGTAGGCACGGACAGCAGGATTAGGAGCCGAACCCACAGGCACCAAGGTAACCACGCCGTTGACCAGCGTCACACCCATAATGCCGCTACTGATGTTCGGGTCGCCACTTGGATTAAAGATAGCCCGGTCACCGGCAGCGTCTCCATTCCGGTTAGCATCGCGCCCGGCTTGGATTGTGATGGGTTGACCGGATTGAATTTGGAAAACGCCGTTAAGCTGAATTCCCCCAAAAACGGCTTTCAGAAATCCATTGTCACTGTTGTTGAAAAACGGGATGTCGATGTTAAACGACGTGACGAAACGATGCGGAATGTCAAGAACGGAATCTGAGAATTCATTATCAATGTTCAACCCGCTCCCAAAAAACTCGCCGGCATCTTGCGCTCTGCGCGGGTTAAGTAAGCTGGTGAACAATTCATTGGTTGAATTGTCCTTTGTTTTACTAAAGGTATAAGCCGCCGTAAAGCCGACATTTCTTGTAAAACGACGAGTTAAACTGGCTGATACACCGTCATAGCGTGATTCGCCGATATTCGGGAAGCCCGTTAACGCACCGGCAAAACCCTGCGCTCCTAATTGTCTTGGTGCCAAAAAAGTAGTCGCGCTGATTGACGGATTGTTAGCCACAACCGTTGCGATTGTCGGAAGAGCAGCAACTTCGGCTGCCGTCGGCGTGGCAAATAAAGTCGGAATGACAAAAGCCGAGTCAACCACTGTACGAGAATTGAGTTGAACCTGCACGGGCAGTTCTTTCGATCTGGTTCTCAAGTAGCGAAGCTCGAGTCCGGTACTCGTGCCGAGCTGGCGTTGATAAGATACCGCAATCGAATCGGTATACGGAACTATTTGATCTAAAATTAAGGACCCGGCGTTTCCTCGCAAAAATGCCGGACTAAGATCCGGGACGAAAGGAGCACTTCCGGCTCCGCCGTTTGCCAAAAAGTTCGTCGCGCTCCCGCCATTTTGAAGTTCTCCCTGCAAAGTCGGCGGCAAACTGATAAGCACAAAGTTTGAGAAGTTGGCGAAAAACGCTCTTGAAAAGTTAGCGCGAATCGAGCTTTGTCCTTGTCCGCCGAAGAAAAAACGTCCGATGGTGTTGTCAAAATTCGGCGCATACGCAAACCCGACGCGCGGAGCGATATTGTTTTTATCCACCTTCGGCACGCCGAACTCAATTACGCCGGGAATGTTGGCAGGAGCGGCAGTCGCCTGCAGCGCGGCATCACGGAACAGCCCCTGATACTCATATCTTACTCCTAAGTTAAGCGTCAGATTCGGACGGATTTTCCAATCATCCTGCCCGAATGCGAAGAATCTATGATTATTAGAGACAGAGCTTCCCGAACCGATGCCGCGTATGTTCGAGACATCGGGTTGCAAATCCCGAAGCAAAACATCAAAGCTGCTGTATATATAGTCACCACGCGCACGCGGCAAAAAGTTGCTGCCGCCGATATAGCGGCGAAAATCGGCACCGAATTTGAAAGTGTGCTGACCGCTCACCACTGTTAATGAATCGTAGACCTGGTAGTTGTTATCATAACCGCTTTGCGGCAGGTTGCCGCCCGGTCCGATTCTCAAACCCAGCGAATTAACCGTAAGGTTTGGGAAATCAGACAACGCCTGATTCTTTAAGGGAAAATCCTGAATTGTGCGAAGATACGACAAACGCAAATCGTTGATGACATTTGAACTGAATGTGCGAATGTAGTTAAAGGAAAATTTGTCTGTGTCGTAAACAGAGTTGTTGTTAAATGACAAGCCGCCCCTGCCGGCTTGTTCAGCTGCAAAATTGCTACGGCTATACCGATAACGGAACTGGTTTTTCTCATTCGGTAAATGGTCAATATTAAATTGATAAGATTTCTGCTCCTGGAAAGCCGGAATCGGCAGAATCACTCTACCGAACTGAACCCCCGTTTGACCTAAAATATTGCCGAACTGTGCAGTCAAGGTCGGATCTGCGGTTGTCGCCAAGGTTACATTGTTTCTAAATATATTGAGGACAAACGGGCTTACAGCCGGATTTGTTGCAAGCTGGTTAATACCTGCCTGTGTCGGCGCAATAAACGAACCGGCAGAGCTGGCTCCAGTTTGGAAAAATTTCTCGTAAGCACCGAAGAAGAACAGCTTGTTTTTACCGCTTGTAAATACCGGTCCGCCTTCACCGAAATTGAAAAAGGGCAATGGTCCACCGAACGTACCGCCATAACGGACATCTTTGTTAAAGTTTTTATCTAATCCGTCTTCATCAGTTGAACGGGCGTTAAACCTCTGACTACCAATATAAGTAAAAATATTACCGCGGTATTGGTTTGTACCGGATCTGGTAATGGTATTGAACTGTCCGCCAGCGCCCGCGCCAAACTCGGCGTTGAAATTATTCTGCAGCAGCGTAAATTCTTCAACTGCATCTTGAATTACTGATGTCGTCGGTCCGGTCGTTGAAACGTCATTGTTATCAACGCCGTCAATATTAAAAGAGTTACCTCGCGCGCGAACACCACCGCTGACACCGCCCGAACCGGCGGTTCCGTTTGCCGGCGGAATAACGTTCGGGGCAAGTACGGCTAAGTTGTTCGGATCACCGCCTATTGGCAAATCCTGAACCTTGCGAATGTCAAAACTTCTTCCAAGTTGAGAGGTATCAGTTTGCACAACTGATTCTGCATTCCCCACAACATCAACCACATTCGTTCCGCCGCCGGCTTGAAGCGCAACGTCAGCGGTGGTGGTTTGATTGAGCGAAACATTCAACTCGCGGGTGACTGTTCCGAATCCCGTCTGTTCAACAGTAAGTGTATATTCGCCGACCGGGACGTTTGGAAAAAGATACGAACCGGCATTAGTTGTTTGAGCGGTAAAAACTTGACCGCGCACTTTGTCGGCAAGTCTGACGTTGACGTTTGGAATAACCGCGCCTGCCGCATCAACGACGCTGCCGGTTACCGCTCCGCCCGTTACCTGGGCGAAAGTTACTGCCGCGCACATCAAGATGCCGACTAAGGCAGCGAGCGCGGTATTTAAATACTTCTTCATAAATTTGAACCTCCGTAAATTTTATCTAACGCAAAATTTGTCAAAATGACCGGGACACACGGGCGTAAGGAAAATGTTTTTTTAATTAAATTAGAGACTTGTTAAACTGATTTCCCTAAATGTATTTCTTAAAAGAGATTAATGTTCTTTTTCATGGATGTTCACTTTTCGCTTTGCGCCCACGCGGTTTATTCTGCACAACGCAAGCCTTGTGCCGTCAGTATCTTTGTGTGTTTAATAAAATGAGCGCAATTGTCGGCGGCAACAATGCAACAAACATAGGAGTTTATATTTATGAGCTTTTTCGCCACTTAAAAACCATTTTTATCATATAAAAGATAATTGGTTTAAAGCGAAAATCAAGATTATTTGGGATGTTGTTAAATCAAATCTGTGTTATTCATTCGTTTCGACTGCATAACTTAATAATAAGAGAAGAGGATTATCTTGCGGATATTTAATATCATTTCCAATAATCTAAATTTTTTTTCCATTTATTTGGATAATTCTGTTGAGTGATTATATATAACGATTGGTAAACGTTTTACTAAAAGAAAATCTTTATTGTAAAGTGAAATTTCTTGGAGCGGCTGCAAACTTACAGCCGTTTAATAATTATTTTGCTTTGATACTAAACTTTCAATTTCACTTTCAACTAATATCAAATAAGTAGTCGTTCACAATTATGTTTACCTATATCAATTCGAGCTTTTAGTCATAGACAACATAAGTCTATTCACTCCAGTAATTAACTAATCACAAGATAGTTAAGTCTAATTGTGAACGACTACTTAATATCAAAACACAGGCAGTCGCGCTTTCAACTTGGATTAGTTAGAATTATCTTGGAAAAGTAGTTTTCGATTAAACTAAATTATATGATTGAGGAAAAAGTTTTAATTAACAATTTCATTGCCAAAAAGAAAAAGCCGCGTTTGCCAAAACCCGATTGGCTGAAAATAAAAATCGGCGACCCGACCAATCAAAACGCGGTTTTGAAATTGATTGACGGTTTGAATCTGCACACGGTTTGTCAGGAAGCGCGTTGCCCGAACATTTTTGAATGCTGGACGGACAAAACGGCGACCTTTATGCTCGGCGGCGATACTTGTACGCGCCATTGCGGTTTCTGCGCCGTCAATAAAGGCAAACCGATGGATTTAGACCCGCTGGAGCCGACCCACGTCGCCGAAGCCGTCGCGCATTTAGGACTCGCGCACGCCGTTATCACGTCAGTTAATCGTGATGATTTAGCGGACGGCGGCGCGGCGCATTGGGCGGAAACGATTCACAAAGTTCACGAAATAAACCCGACGTGCCGTGTCGAAGTTTTGATTCCCGATTTTCAAGGCGATGAAGCCGCTTTAAATACTGTTTTAGCGGCGCGTCCCGAAGTTTTGAATCACAACACGGAAACAATCGCGCGTCTTTATCGCCGCGTGCGTCCCGACGCAAAATACACGCAAACTTTAGAATTACTCGAACGCGCGGCGCATTACCGCGACACGCAGTTTCCGCAAATGAAAACAAAAAGCGGAATTATGGCTGGACTCGGCGAACAATTTGAAGAAGTTGTCGCTTTGATGAAAGATTTACGAAGCGTTTCCTGCGACATTATGACCATTGGTCAATACTTGCAGCCTTACGAACGCCGTCTTCCGGTTGAAAGATACGTGACACCGGAAGAATTTGCCGAATGGAAACGGATTGGATTGAGCCTAGGTTTCAAGCACGTCGAATCGTCGCCTTTGACGAGAAGTTCATATCACGCCAGACAGCAAAGCGAAAGCGGAAATGAAATTATACAAGCGGCAAAAGTTTAGATGCTAAAAAAATCAGCCGAAATTGTCACGCATTGCGGATGTTCTATTGGTATTTGATTCAATTGAAACGTCCGCTTTTGTTTTATATTCATTTTGAAACAAATAAAAACTTCTTGCGTTTAAGCAATCATCGGTTATTCTTATAGAAACAAATCACATTTTTGCATTTTCGGAGGAAAAATAAATGAATTCCCGTCATTTGGCAAAGAATCTTTATTCTTTGGTTCTAGTATTTGTAATTACAGCCTTCTTAACTACCCCGATGAATATTTTGGCACAAAACGCCAAAGCACCGGAAGGCACTCAAAAAATCACGTCGGTTGAAGGCGTTACCGAATACCGTTTACCGAACGGGTTAAAGATTCTGCTTTTTCCCGACCAGACGAAGCAGACAATCACGGTCAACATCACTTATCTGGTCGGCTCGCGCCACGAAAATTACGGCGAAACCGGAATGGCTCACTTGCTCGAACATCTCGTTTTCAAAGGCACACCGAAACACCCGAACATTCCCGCCGAACTGACTTCGCACGGCGCGCGTCCGAACGGGACGACGTGGACTGACCGGACGAATTATTTTGAAAGTTTTGCCGCGACGGATGAAAATCTCGATTGGGCTTTGGATTTGGAAGCCGACCGGATGGTTAATTCTTACATCGCCAAAAAGGATTTGGATTCGGAGTTTTCAGTCGTTCGCAACGAAATGGAATCGGGCGAAAACAATCCGTTTCGCGTGTTATTTCAAAGAACCTTATCGGTCGCCTACGATTGGCACAATTACGGAAAATCAACTATCGGCGCGCGGTCGGATGTCGAGAATGTGCCGATTGACCGCCTTCAGGCGTTTTACAGAAGATTTTACCAGCCGGACAATGCGGTTCTGCTCGTCGCCGGAAAGTTTGACGAAGCGAAAACATTGAATTTAATCAAACAGAAATTCGGCGTGATTCCAAAACCGGACAGAATTCTGCCGCCGAATTACACGATTGAACCGACGCAGGACGGCGAAAGAATGGTGACGGTCAGGCGCGTCGGCGACACGCAGATGCTGATGGCTGGTTATCACACGCCGCCGGGAGCGCATCCCGATTCGGCAGCCGTCGAAGTTTTCAACACGATTTTGTCGGACACGCCGTCGGGCAGACTTTATAAGTCGCTGGTCGAAACAAAAAAGGCGAGTTCGATTTTCGGGCTGAATTTTTCATTTAAAGAGCCTGGACTTTTAATGTTCGGCGCGGAACTGAGCAAGGATAATTCGCTCGACACGGTGCGCGAGACAATGACGCAAACGGTGGAAAGCGCGAGCAAAACTCCGCCGACCAAAGAAGAAGTCGAACGCGCTAAAAGCAGCCTTTTGAAAAATATCGAGCTTTCGTTAAACGACCCGAACCGCGTCGGTCTGGAAATGAGCGAGTATATCGCGCTCGGCGATTGGCGTTTATTTTTCCTTAACCGCGACCGCCTGCAAAAAGTTACGCCGGAAGATGTCAAGCGCGTCGGCGACGCTTACTTTAAACAATCAAACCGAACGGTCGCTCAATTTGTGCCGACGGCAAAACCCGAACGGGCTGAAATTCCGAATGTCAAAGATGCTGAAATTCTGGCGATGGTCAAAGATTACAAAGGCGGCGCAGTCATCGCGGCAGGCGAAGTTTTCGACCCAACCCCAACGAACATCGAGTCGCGTGTTAAGCGAATGAAGGTCGGCGGACTCGACGTTGCATTTTTGCCGAAGGAAAATCGCGGCGACTCGGTGGTGGCGAATTTAATTTTGCGTTACGGCGATGAAAAAACTTTGCTGAATCGCAGCGACGCGGCATATTTTGCCGGACAGCTTTTGCAGCGCGGAACGATGAAGCACACACGCCAGCAAATTAAAGATGAATTCGACCGCTTGAAAGCGCAAGTCTTTGTGTTTGGCGGCGCGACCAGCGCGGGTGTCTTGATTGAAACAACGCGCCAGAATTTGCCCGCTGTTTTGCGTCTGGTCAGCGAGATTTTGCGCGAACCGGCATTTCCGCAAACCGAATTCGACCAACTCAAACAGGAAACTTTAACTGGCATCGAAAGTCAAAAAAGCGAACCGACTTTTATCGCCAGCACGGAATTGGGACGACATTTCAACATTTATCCGAAAGGTCATCCGCTTTATACTGGCACAATCGAAGAAGATATTGCCGACATCAAAGCGGTAACTTTGGACGACGTGAAAAAGTTTTACAAAGATTTTTACGGCGCATCGAACGGGCAAATGACGGTTATCGGCGATTTTGACGAGAAGGAAATTTCCGCTTTGACGCAAGAGATTTTCGGCAATTGGAAAAGTCCGCAGCCTTTTACGCGCATCAAGCAGGAGTATCGCGCCGTCGCGCCGATTAACAAATCGTTTGAAACGCCCGACAAGGCAAATGCGTTTTTTATTGCGCGACTTAATTTGAAAGTCCGCGACGATAACCCGGATTATGCCGCGCTCGCGCTCGGTAATTACATGCTCGGCGGCGGTTTCCTGAATTCGCGTCTGGCAACGCGCATTCGCCAAAAGGAAGGTTTGAGTTACGGTGTCGGTTCGCGTTTTAACGCAAGTTCGCTGGACGAATCGGGACAATTTTCCGCCAACGCGATTTACGCGCCGGAAAACGCCGAAAAATTAGAAGCGGCGTTCAAAGATGAACTCGCTAAACTTCTGAAAGACGGCTTCACGGCGGAAGAAATCGAAGCGGCGAAAAAAGGCTGGCTGCAACAGCAGCAGCTTTCCCGCGCCCAAGACCGCGAGCTTTCCGGCAGAATAAATAATTATTTATTCTTAAACCGCACGATTGCCTGGGACGCAGCACTTGAAAGCAAAATTCAATCTTTGACGGTTGAACAAATCAACTCTGCGATGCGTAAATATCTGACGCCTGAAAACATTACGATTATCAAAGCGGGTGATTTTGCAAAAGCTAAAGAAAAAATGAAGACGCAGTAAAGGCGAAATCAATACATTTTTTCTAGGTCTTAGCCAAAGGAAAGGGACAAATTTCAAATGAAATTTGTCCCTTTCTACTAAATAATTTGGTTTGACAATCCGGCTCAACCTTTTTGCAAACTCTATTTCGCACTCGCGTTTTTCGTCTGTGATTTCTTTTCGGTTTTCGGTTTCGTCGCGGCTTTTGAAGCCTTTTTTGTTGTTGTATTCTTGACAGTTGACTTTGCTGTCGCTTTCTTTTCAGTTTTCGTTGCTGGATTCAGCATCGAAGTCCAGCGATATTCGGGCGTTTCAAAATCTTCCTTTAATTTTCTGAGAATAAAATTGGTCATTTCGTTCACAATCCAATTGTGATTATATTCTCCGACCGACGCGAGTTCGGCATCGGGCGCGGGATTCATAAAATCAATCGCATATGGAATGCCGTCTTTTATCGCAAATTCAACCGTGTTTAAATCGTAGCCCAACGCTTTGCAAATCGTAATCACGTCTTTTTCAACTCTTGCGGAAAGTTCCGGCGATAAATAATTCGGGTCTGGAACGTATTGCTCGCCCGACAGATAAGATTTTGTCGGGTCATACGGCATAATCAAAACCTTTTCTCGTCCGACGCAGTAACAGCGCACGAATTGGTCAAACTCGATGCCTTCCTGCAATGTCATACAAAGCGTTCCCGTCTGATTATATTCATACCAAAGCTGTTCGAGCGAATAAATTTTCGACACATTCTTCCAGCCGCCGCCGTCAAACGGTTTCAAAAACGCGGGAAAACCGACGTAACCGACAATCGCTTCCCAATCAAGCGGAAATTCGAGATTTCTCAAAGATTCGCTGGTGATGTCCTTGATATAATCCTGCTGCGGCAGCAATACGGTCTTTGGAATAGCCACGCCGAGTTTTGCCGCGAGCGAGAAATTAAAAAATTTATCGTCCGCCGACCACCAAAACGGATTGTTGATAATGTAAGTTCCTTCGAGTGCCATTCGCTTCAAAGTCGCGCGATAATAGGGAATTTCGTGCGAGATGCGGTCAATCACTACGTCATATTTTTTCGCTTCGTCCAGCCGAATGCCGCCGACTTTTATCATTTCGGCGCCGACTTCGCCGCCGCCTTTTTCGTTAATACTTCTAATAATTGATTCGGGAAACGTAACTTCGCGCCCCGTTAAAATACCGACTGTTTTCATAATTTGTTAAATTCCTTTTCTAATAATTTTGTTAAAGAATACTGAATAAATTTTGGACTCGTCCAAAAACAGATAGTTTAATTTAGAATTGCGAAAAGTTACAAGCGGACGAATAAAATTTGAAACGTAAAGTTAATCTGTGTTCAAAAATAAAAAAGCCGCAAGTTGTTCACTAAAACAACTTGCGACTGAATAAAAAATGCTTTTCCCGAATTATTTTCCGGCAAATCTCTTATCAATTTCACCGACGATGTAACTGTTTTTCGCTTTGACAACCAGATTCGGACGCTGCACGCGCACGCGAATCCGCTTGCGTTCGCCTTTTTGACCGACTGTTTCGGGGTAATAACCGATTGTGTATTGACGGCGCAGTTCTTCCGCGATGCCGGAAAATGCCGCGTCCAGATTGTTGTTTGCTTCAAAAGTTCTGCCACCGCTGTTTCTGGCGAGGTCTTCCAGATAACGCCGACCCGTTTCATAATCGGCGCGGCTCGAACCGGCACTGCCGCGCGAATTTCCGCCGATTTGAACATTGCCGCCGCTTAAAATGCCTCCGAGAATATCCGCCACGATGCTGCCGCTGCGTCTTTGCGGTTGCGGATACGGATAGTTTGAGCCGCCGTTTCCGCCCTGCATATCTCGAAAAGTGTCATAACGAATCGGGTAAAACAGCGCGTCAATTTCTTCGGTTTCTTTTACGGTACTTTGATAATTCGCCCGCCGCGAAGTCGTATCAACGCCGTCGGTGAACAGCACGACCGCCTTGCGCCCTTCAATCCGTTGAAGCTGCTGGCTGATAGTGTAATCTACCGCTTCATAAAGGCTCGTTCCGTCGCCGAATCTGACTTGCAGAATCGCGTCTCGCAAAGCATTGCGATTGTTAGTCGGAGGACTTAAAACGCGAACGCGCTCGTCAAATGAGATAACCGCAACCTTATCGTCGCGCCGCAGTTGATTGACAAAAGCAATCGCCGCGTCCCGAATTTCCTCAATCTGAAATTTTGTTGAAGGGCTGACATCAATCATTAGAACAACCGTGAACGGCTGTTCGACCGATGCAAAGTATTCAATCTTTTGCTCGGCGTTATTTTCAAAAATCTGAAAATCACTCTGCTTCAAACTGGAAACGAATCTGCCGTCGCGGTCAAGCACCGAAACGGGCATCGTTACCAGATTGGTTTCAACCTTGATAATTTCACCGTCGTCTTCGCCGACTTCTTCAGGCGCGTTGTTAGTTTGTGTTTGATTATTTGTTTTCGTGTCGCCAATCAAAACAGGCGGACGTTTAGCAGAAGGTTGACCTGAAGCGTTAGTTGGTTCGGCTGGCGGCGGATCTGTGACAATTCTTGATCGCGTGGCGCGTTGCGTCTGCGCCGCGACTGAAAATCCTAAAACACCGAGCCATATAAAAATAACTGCGAATTTTTTCATATTTTTGATTCTCCGATTAAAAAAACTTCGCTTCGGGAATAACACCTATGATTAAAAAAGCGCGTTTAAAGATGTCCGAAAATCAATTGACGGCGATGGTCTGAGCGACTGCCTCTTAACTTATTTTATATACTTCCGCGCCGGTCAATAATTTCAAAAACCCGTTTTATCCGCGTTTCTTTTCCGGTCGCATTTTATTTGGCGCGTTTGTTTTGCCGGAAAAACCGGTCGGCTTCGGCGTTTCCGGCATTTTTAAGTCGTTTGCTGTTTTTGAGTCTGTTAATAATTTTGAATTTTCTAACAGTTTCGCGGCTGCCTTCGCACTCTTGCTTAATTTCTTTTTTTCTTTTGCCATTTATATTTATTATTTTCTTTTTTTCTTCCCTCTTGATTGCTCTACTGTGTTTTTATAATAAAAGATTTCGGAGTTTCGTGTCTAGGAATGTTCGAGAGTTTGCGGTAAAGTTGCAAATTCCGCTTTTTTCGTGCGATGTTAGAAATACGAAGGAGAAGTAAAAATTGTTTGTAGAAAGTAAAACGAAAACGAAATTGCTCAAGAAAATGGGCGAAGCCATCCGCGATTTTTCGATGATTACGGACGGCGATAAAGTAATGGTCTGTCTTTCGGGCGGTAAAGACAGTTACACGATGCTCGAATTACTGCTCGACGTTCAGAAGCGCGCGCCGGTCAAATTTGAAATTCTCGCCGTCAATCTCGACCAGAAACAGCCGGATTTTCCCGAACACATTTTGCCCGAATATCTGGAAAGCGTCGGTGTAAATTATAAAATCGTTGAAGAAGATACATATTCGATTGTTACGCGCCTTGTTCCCGAAGGTAAAACTTTCTGCTCGGTTTGCTCGCGTCTGCGGCGCGGAATTCTTTACACGACCGCTGTCCGCGAAGGCTGCACGAAAATCGCGCTCGGTCATCACGCCGACGACGTTATCAATACATTTTTGCTGAATCTGTTTTTCGTCGGACAATTAAAAGCGATGCCGCCCATTTTGCGTTCCGACGACGGGCGCAACACGGTGATTCGTCCGCTTGCTTATTGTCAGGAAAAAGATATTGCCAAATTTGCCGAAGAAAAACAGTTTCCGATTATTCCGTGTAATTTATGCGGTTCGCAGCCGAATCTGAAACGCGCCCGCGTCAAGAGATTAATCAGCGAATTAGCAAAGGAAATTCCGCACGTTCGCTCGTCAATTATGACGGCTTTAACAAATGTTACCGGCTCGCATTTGCTCGACACGGAGCTTTACGATTTTGAAAACTTCGCGCCGCTGATTAAACAATCAAAACCATTGCACGGAAGCATCGAGAAAGAACTCGACGAGATTTTCGACCATTCCGAACCGCAATTTGAATCTAAATCTTTAATGCATTTGGGAAACGGATAAAGTCATTGTCAAAGCGACATTCGCTTCAAATCTTTAATAATCTTCGGCAAAATTTCCAAGACAAAATCAACTTCCGTTTCAGTATTAAATCTTCCGAGCGAAAATCTAATCGCGCCCATCGCTTGCGAATAAGGAATTTCCATCGCTTGCAAAACGGGCGAAGCGGTGTGTGTTTCCGCGTTGCAAGCCGAACCTGTCGAAACGCAAACGCCCGCGTCGTTCAGTTTTGCCAGAATCGCTTCGCCGTTGAGATTTTCAAAGGAAACGCTCGAAGTATTCGGCATGCGAAACTCACTGTTATTTGTTCCGTTTAACCGAGAATTTGGAATTTTTTGCAAAATTTCGTTTTCGAGCCGGTCGCGCAAACCTCTGATTTTTTCCATCGCGGATAAATCTTTGACAAAATTCGCCGCCGCGCCGATTGCGGCAATTTGATGAACGGCTTCCGTTCCCGCGCGTTTGCCATTTTCTTGACTACCGCCGACATAAATCGAAGGAAGCTCGACGCCGTTTTTTATATAAAGCGCACCGATGCCTTTCGGCGCGTGAAATTTATGACCGGAAATGCTGAACAAATCTATTTTAGTTTCTTTCAAATTTACGGGAACTTTGCCGACCGCGTTCACGCCGTCAACGTGAAACAGCGCGTCTGAATTTTCCTTAACTATTTCGGCGATTTCCTTGACCGGAAACAAAATTCCGGTTTCGTTGTTCGCCAGCATCACGGAAACGATTGCCGTATCTTCGCGCAGAGCTTTTTTTAATTCAGCTAAATCTAAAAAACCTTCTTCGGAGACATCGAGCCAAGTCGTTTCAAAACCATTCGTCTCCAGCTTTTCACAAAGCCGGCGAACGGCTTCGTGTTCGACTCGCGTGGTTACGATATGTTTTTTGTCAGCGTTAGCCGTCAGCGTTCCGCAAATCGCCCAATTATCGCTTTCCGTGCCGCCGGACGTGAAAACGATTTCCCGCGAATCATTTGCGCCAAGCAATTCGGCAATTTGTTCACGCGCTTTTTCGATGGCTTTGCGCGTATCACGTCCGAAATTGTAAGCTGACGACGGGTTGCCGTAAAATTCCGTCAGAAAAGGCTTCATCGCCTCAAAAACTTGCGGCGCGATTTGAGTTGTGGCGTTGTTGTCGAAATAAATCATTAAATAGTGGTAAATGGTAAATGGTAAGTGGTAAATTAAAACATCATAAATTTACCATTTACCACTTACCATTTACCATTAAAAAAGTGAACGCAATTCTCAAAGTTACAGAGACAAGCGGCAATAGTTGGGAAGTCAATTTGCAGCCGCTTTCGATTTGCAGTATCGGCAGAGGCAAGGATAACGACATTGTTCTCAATGACCGTCGCGTTTCCCGCCGCCACGCGCAAATTATTTCCGAAGCGACAGACTTTAAGCTCATTGACGGCTATTATACGAACGGCGAAATCAAGCGCAGTGTCAATCAGGTTTTTGTTAACGGAACGCCCAGACTCGAAAAAATTCTCGAACAAGACGATGAAATTATCATCGGCGAAACCAAGCTGAAATTTAATAACTTCAGCGAAGAAGAGGTTGCGGAAATTCCGAAAAGCGAAAATGAAAATTCCGTAAATTCGTTTGACGATTCGGCAGGCAAAGCGGAAGCTGCAAAGAACGTAAAATATAATAATCAACCGCTCGGACACACGCAGATGCTGATGTCGGCTCACGAAATCATCGGAAGTCATTCGGGTTTTTTAGCAGAAACGGGAATTGCCTCGCCCGAAGAAATTAAGGAACTGCGCCGCAAAGCAAAGGTTTTGGATTTGCTTTACGAATTGAGCAAAACAATTGGCACGGTTTTTGACTTAAAAGAAATTTTTGTCAAAGCGACAGATTTGATTTTTCGCGGAACGCCAGCCGAGAGAGTCGTCGCATTAATTAGCGAGGAAACGCCAGACGGCAAAATTTTACATGACCGCCTTTTTCCAATTGCCATCAGAGCGCGTGATGCGAGAATAGAAAATTCAGTCGAGAAGTTGTCAATCAGCCGGACGATTACGCAAAAGGTAATGCGTGAAAAAGTCGCGCTTTTATCGCAGGACGTAGCAAGCGACGCACAGCTTTCATCGGCGGAATCAATCATTTTACAAGGCGTGCGCTCGACTATCTGCGCTCCTTTGATAACCGAATCAAATGTTCACGGCGTAATTTATGCCGACCGGCTCAATCCGTTTTCCGCGTTTAGTCCGAGTGATTTGGAGCTTATCAGCGCGGTGGCGGCGCAAACCGCCGTAACGGTCGAAACCGTCAAAGCGCATAAACGTCTGGCTCGTGAAGAAATCGCGCGGGCAAATTACAGCCGTTTTATGCCCGAATATGTAGTCAAACAGTTGCTTGAAAATCCCGACTCGTTTAAGCTGGGCGGAACTAACCAGACTATCACGATTCTGTTTGCCGATATTCGCGGATTTACCGCGTTTTCCGAAAGAGAAAAACCTGAAAAAGTGGTCGGTATTCTAAACCGTTATTTTACGGCGATGTCCGAGATAATTTTCGCGCACGGCGGAACGCTCGACAAATATATCGGCGACGGTTTGATGGCAATTTTCGGCGCGCCGACCGCGACGGCGGATGATGCGAAAAACGCGGTGAAAACGGCTGTTGCGATGCAGAGACGGCTTGCAACCTTAAATACGGAATTAAAATCCGAAGGCTTTCGCCCCGTAAGCGTCGGCATCGGACTTCACACGGGCGAAGCGACCGTCGGTTATATCGGTTCGGAAAAACGCTCGGAATACACGGCGATTGGCGACGCGGTCAATCTGGCTTCGCGGCTTGAATCAAACGCCCTCGGCGAACAAATTTTAATCAGCGAGGCAACGGCGCGGGCAAGCGAAAATTCGTTTGACCTGACCGCGCAAAAACCGTTAATAGTAAAAAATCGCTTGCAGCCCGTTTCATTATTTGAAGTAAAATGGAATTAAGGTAGAATTAGCCGTATTAAAGATGAATTAAGCTGGTTAAATGAGTTTGATTATTTTGGTTTGTGTTATCTGAACAAGGGGAAACGTCTTTATGTTGGGAATTTCATCATTAAAAAAATTCGTTACCGATTCGATGGCGATTGATATGGGAACGGCAAGCACGCTGATTGCCGTCAAAGGGCGCGACATCGTGCTGGACGAACCTTCAATAATTGCCGTTAACGAATTATCAGGCGAAATCGTCGCTTACGGTCAGGAAGCATTCGATATGCGCGGGCGTGAAGCACGCGATATTACCGTTTTAGCACCTTTGAACGGCGGTGTGGTGGCGGATTTTGAGCGCACTAAAAAAATGCTCGCGCACTTTGTCAAAAAGGCGAAAAGCGGCGGCTCGCAAGTTTCTCTGCAAGCCGTGATGAGTATGATTTCCGACGTAACGCACGTCGAACAGCGTGCTTTGCTGAACGCGGCGGAAGACGCGCACATCGGCAAAATCTATATGATGGAAGAAGGTCTTGCGGCGGCGTTCGGCGCGGGCGTAACTCCACGCGATAAACGCGCTTCGGCAGTCATAGACATCGGCGCAGGCACAACCAATATCGCTGTCGTCGCCAAAGGAACGGTGGTTCATTCGCGTTCGGAACGGCTCGGAAGCGACGATATAAATCTGGCACTGGCAAATCATCTGCGGCGGCATCGCGGCTTGCAAGTCGGCGAGGAAACAACGGAAGTTATCAAAACGCGGTTTGCAACTACCTATCTGCCGGAAGAAATCGAGAAAAAATTTATGGTGCGCGGACGCGACGTGCAGACGGGAAGTCCGTCGGCGGTCGAGGTTACGGTCGGTGAAATTTATCCGGTCGTCGAAGGCATCGTGCGCCGCGTCGCGCAAATCGTCAGCGACACGCTGACCGAGCTTCGACCGGAAGTTGCCGCCGATATTTATGACCGCGGAATTGTTTTGACCGGCGGCGGCGCGCTTCTTAACGGCATTGACCAGTATGTCCGCAACTTTGTAAATCTTCCGGTAACGATTTCGGATGAACCGCGCTACGCTACCGTTCACGGACTATTGAAGATGTTCGACGAACCGGAACTGCTCGAAAAAGTTTCGCGCAACGAGCTTCATTTTCTGCAAAACGCCGAAGTCCCTTTTGAAGCCTAAAGGTAAAAAGTAAAAAGGCAAAAGTAAGAAGTATAAAAACAGTGCGCATAATATAATGGTCGAATCATTTGAATGTGTATTCTTTTCTTTACTTTTTACCTTTTACTTTTTACTTTTTACTTATGAGCTTTGTCCAATTTTTCAAGCGTCAGCTTCTCGTCGCGCACTTTCTCGGAATTCCCGTGCGCGTGGATTATCGCTGGTTTTTTGTGCTGATATTGATGTCCTGGCTGACGGCGAGCAGCATTGATTCGTCTTTCGACAACGCTTCAACCAATTTCTTTTTCGGGTTTTTAACAACCGTCATATTTTTCGCCTCGATTTTTATTCACGAAGTCGCGCACGCCGTCGTTGCGCGGCGCGAAGGTGTGCAGGTTGTAGAAATTGTGCTTCATCCCTTTGGCGGCTTGACGCGCTTCCGGCGCGAACCCGACACGCCGCGTGCCGAATTCCGCATCGCTATTGCCGGACCGATTGCCAGTTTTTTGCTCGCGCTTTTGTTTTTGGCTTTCTGGGCAATAACCAATTCGCTCGGCACAAATATAATCTCGCCGTTGTTTTTTCTGCTTTTTCTGTGGAATTTTCTGTTAGCGGTTTTCAATCTTTTCCCCGGTTATCCGCTCGACGGCGGCAGAGTTCTTCGCGCGTATCTGTGGCGGCGCGGCGCGGATTTGAACGAAGCAACCATTTTGACAGGTCGTTGCGGGCAAATTATCGCCGGAGTGTTAATCCTCTTCGGAACTTTTATCGCACTCGTGCGGGCGGATTTTTTTACCGGTTTCTGGACGATTATCGTCGGAGTATTTCTTTACGATGCGGCGAGCGTGGTTATTCGCCAAACGAAGGAACAGGAAAAACTTATCGTCGAAGACGCGATGCAGATTCCGATTTCCGTCAGTCCCGAAACTGATGTTCTCCATTTTGTCGACCGAATTTTGCCGCTCTACCGCCAGACGGTTTTTCCCGTCGCCAAAGATAAACAGCTTTACGGCATTCTGTCATTGGAAGATTTAAAGAAGCTGCGGCGTGAAGATTGGGACAAAACGCTGATTAAATCGGTGATGCGCCCAGTTACGCCCGATTACTTTGTCGAATCCGATATGCTTTTAAGCGAAGCGCGGGAATTGATGCGCGAAAACGGCATCGGCGCGCTCGGCGTAATTGATGCAAGCGGAAATCTCGTCGGCTTTATGCACGGGAAAAAAGTTAAATAAAGAAGTTTAACCAAATTGCGGATTATTGAATTTTGGTTAATGATTAAGACAAGTTTTGCAATAAAAAATTAAGGGAGAAAAAGTTAATACTAGCCGTTTTAGGCGCACTTGTTGCAAATGGTCTAATTACGATTTTAAAGTTTATCGCCGCCATTTTTACCGGCTCTTCGGGGATGATGGCGGAAACTTTGCATTCTTTGGCGGATACAACTAATACGCTTTACACTTGGTTAGAGTGCAATACTTGACAAGCCTTTTGTAAGTATTCATATCCAACCAAGGATTTTATCTTTTCTCTGGTGTAACTTTTCAGTTTTTCAATGATTAAGTCGGACAA